>Ga0209515_10000827_pt1 | contig 53901 bp, 76 predicted proteins | sample Subgroupgradi54m_FD_187454 | JGI IMG/M metagenome (GOLD analysis project Ga0209515, IMG submission 187454) | Subsurface groundwater microbial communities from S. Glens Falls, New York, USA - GMW60B uncontaminated upgradient, 5.4 m (SPAdes)... ... | reverse complement strand
TCAATTGTAACAGGATTAGTGAATTTCAAATCGATGGTGAAAAACAATAAAGATGTAATGAGTTTTGTTGTGTGAGAAATTTTTATAGAAAATTAGGCTTTTTGGCTTCTAATTATGCAAAAAGTCTACATTAGAAAATGGAGGAAGTTTGTCATTAATCCTACAAAAGGTGGTCTTCTATTAAGAGGACTGTAAATTTCTTTTATTTTTATAATATTTTTCTAATAAAATAACTTTATGAAGAAGCAGAATATATATAGAAGAATGATAACTAATTAGAACATAATTATGCATTCTGCATATAGTATGTGTCACATTACTATTCTAGTTTGTTATGACACATACTATAATTAAAAAATAAAAATTATGGAATAAAAGCTTGAGCTTTGTAATCAGGACAATTTGTTGCAACCAATTCTAATTTAGCAGGTTTATCTACTTTTCCAGTAGACAATGCAACAGAAGCAACCCCTAAAGGTTTTATAGAAGCACTTACATTACAACATGTTGTCAAATCAAAGTCCTTTATAGTAGCATCTTCATATATCAAGAATGCCCTAATACTATCTAGTTCTATATTATTTTTACTGTTTCTTATAATAAATGCTAATTTTTGTGTTTGAGGATTGAATTTTATATAATCTAGATCTACGCTAAGAGCACCTATACAATCACTTTGTTTTAAAATATTAGATCCTTTTTGTCCTACAAATTGAACAGACCATGTAGTCAATATTCCTGCAATAGCTAATGTAACAGCTATCAAAACTACTGAAGCTATTAGTGGAGAAATACCTTTCATGACTCTAGATTTTGTACGTTTATTCATTATACCACTAGTTTAATAGTTATTTCTTGTTTTATGTGGTATAAATATATTTTATAGCTAATAAGAAAAACAGAAAACCCAAGTCAATTTAGCCTCTAGGAACACTTTAAATACATTAAATTTCTATTACTATGATTAGCTCATAGGCAATAAAGGATGAGTATATGTTCAAAAATTTCATTTTTGACATATCAGAAAACTTATGTTTTCTGAATATATAGAGAAGGATTATTCCTTTTCTTATTTGTGATCATATGTTAATACCTGTAAGATGTATCTCTTGTGGCAGACCAGTATCTGGTCAATGGGAAGCTTTCAAGCAAAGAATTAACGCAGGAGAAAAATCAGGTACAGTTCTAAACGATCTTGGAGTAAAAAGCTATTGCTGCAAATCTCTTTTCTTGACACATATGGACAAGCTTCAAGACGTAGCTAAATTCAGAGCTTAGACAAACGACGTCTTAGATAGAAGAAAACATAAATAAATACTATTTTTGAGTAACACTACCCTTATAAAGAACCTAATACGGAAAAGGTTAAATCCTCAGAAATAGATGATCTATTATGGTGTCATATATGCCAGTAGACGAACTCATCGAAGAATTATTACATAAACCAGGAGATATATCTAACCCTAGGGCTGGACTTGATTCTTATGAAAGAGCTGAACAACCTACAATATATGCTGAAAGTCATCCAAGATTAGAAAAATACATACCTAGAGCAGTAAAAAATATAGAAGCATACGCTAGACAAGTTGGTACACAACCAGAACCAAATTTTCATGGTATTAGAGTAAAAGTTAGAAAGCTTCCTCAAGGCATTAAAGGTGTATATTTTCCATCAATGGATACTGTTGTAATAGACAGAGATACTTTAGAAAATGCAGATGATAAATTTTTGGAAAGTGTAATTACACATGAATTTTTTCATGGTTATCAAAAACGTGTCGGAACTCTTAAAAGATACGATAAGCCTTTAATAGAAGGTGGTGCCACTGCAGCAACAGAAGATGCTACAGGAATACCACAAAAAGTATATGGTCCACTAAAAGAAAGGGTAAGAACCATTGAAGGAAAGCACGGAAAGAGAAGAACTTTTGAAGGAAACGTTCCTATAAGAGACAGAAGATATTATGAAACAAGTAACTATAGAATAGAAGATCTTCGAGAAGCTGCTTAATTTATTTTTCTTAGAAATCTATTTTCTATAATAAGTTTATGAAATAAACTTTAAGGGAAATCTGCAAATAGCTTAGCTATTTGAGATGTCAAAGAACTTTTATTCTTTGAACATGAGTATATGTAGAGAGAAACCGTAGGTTCAAATTCAAAGAATTTGAAAATAAGAAATTCGAATGAATGACTTAGGTGTCATTCTCTCATTTGGAAACCCATATCTTATTCTTGCCTTTGAATTCTGTACCCATCTTAGTTTCTGTAGGTACATGACCTTTTTCTAAGAGCTTAACTTCAGGAACATATGATATAAAATACTTGTCCTGTTCTTTGTGTTCTTTTTTCTTTATTTTTTTAGTATGATGCTTAATATGTTTGACCTTCTTTGCTTTTATTTTTCTCTTAACCATAATTATCAATATAATAGAGTTGTTAGCAAATGCATTAAAACCTATTTTATCATGTATTCTTATGCTATTGCACAAATACAAACCAGAAAAGATAGAAGATATGATAAATAAGGAAGCTGCAAAAGAGATAAAAAATCTTATACTTGATAAGAAAAAATTTATAATAACAGGTCCAATTGGATCTGGAAAATCTCTTTCTCTTGAAATACTAGCAAAAGATATGAAATTTGAACTAATTAACATAACAGATGAAATATTTGATTCAAAAGAAATAACAAAACAGAGAAGTATTTTCTATAAAGGTAAGATATTTGTAGTTGACCTAGATAGCATAAGATCTCTTGAGAAATTAGAAGAATTTACAAAAGAATGTAGTTTTTCAATAATCATGAGCGCAGATGACATTTATCAAAAAAGATATTATGATATAAGAAAAAAGTATTCTCTTGTAAAATTCAGAAAAATATCTGACATCTATCTTATGAATATAATAAAAAGAATATGTCAAAAAGAAAGCATCCAATACAGCGAAATAGCTTTAGGAAAATTAATATCTATGTATAATGGAGATATAAGAGCTGTAATGATAACCCTTGAATGCATAAAAACAGAAGGTATTACTCAAGATTCTATAAAGAGTATAGAAGAATGCAAATCACTTAATGTATTTGATGTTTTGACAGAAGTGTTTAATGGAGATTTAAGAAAATCTACAAGACTCTTATCAAATATGGATCAAGATATTCTTCCGTGGATTGAAGAAAATATAGTTGATGGAAAAAGTCTTGAAGCCCAAGAACTTGTAGCAAGAGCAGATTTATTCAAGTCAAGAGTTATAAGAACAAACAACTGGTCATTAAACAAATACTATTTTGACTTTCTAGGAGGAATTTGTAGCATGAAGACAAACAGAAGAATGTTCAATCCCCCTTATTCAAAAATGAAATTTAGAACAACAAAGCCTAAAACAGCAAAAAAAGTATCTACTAAATCTAAAAAGTAATTATTTGGGCATGTGGTACTCCGCAAGGCTTGATAACATTTTCCTTATCAACCAATTTATTTTCTATCAAAAACTTTATACAATTCTTACCCATTGCATTTACTATAGAAGACTTTTTTATAAGATTAACTAAAGTCTTCTCATCACAAAATCCTTGATGATAAAAATTCTTTGATATATCTATATAAACCTCCTTACTCTTGAAAGTTTTTCCTAGAATTTCTTTGTCAGCGATCGCAAGCAAATTCTGTCCTTCAAAAAACTTATATGAAAACTTTTTCATGTAACACTACCTAATAGAATTATTGATTAGAATTACTTAATACTTCTAACAGGCTTCTTAGCTCCACAAGCCTCGCATTTTATAGTATAAAATCTGTCTATTTTTATCAAAGATGTGTCAGGTTTTCCGCATTCTTCACAAAAAACAAACTCTCTTGCATAAGAATCTATTTTCTTTGATATAAAATCCATGGAAAATTTTCCTTGCAGACTAAGATCTTGTCCAAGACTTCCTGGAACAGCCAACTCCTTGAACAGAAACTTCGCAAAATGTTGAGGCTCTCTTCTCATAGCTTTAGCAATCTCATTAAAATTCTTGACAAAAGTCTGCCTTCCTTGATTCTGTATAACTACTCTAGGAATTTCAAATCTTTTTGTTTCCTCTCCTTTAGGCAACAATTGCTTAGCTCTCTTTAACATTTCTAAATAGTTGTCTTGATTCATTTTAAAAACCTATTTGGAAATTGAAAAGACTTTCATAAAGTCTCTTTCAAAATTTCTAAATATTGATTGTCATCCATAATTATAACCTTTATTTTATAATCAGATAAAAAGTATCTATAAGGGAAATGAGTATGTCTTCAGAAAGACTACTCTTTCTGAGACTTCAGAGAATTATTATTCTCTGCGAGTATAGAGAGAAACGATAGGTTTCATTCTCTCACTACTTAAAAGATCTTAGATCTCTCATAGCTAAATACTTATTTGTAGCAGCTTTTATAGTTCCAGTGACGCCTTGTATCCTTATCAAAACCCTTGATTCTCCTATCATAGTAATCATGCTAAGGCTAGATCTTACATGTTCTACCATATCATGTTTACATCTTATAACTCCTCTTTGAGATTTTTGGTCGTAAAGATTTTTCAAAATCCTTGCCTGACAGTCACTAGATCCTAACTCACCCAAAAACATAACCATAGAATTCCAAAAAGCTTCTAAAAAATCCCTATATTCTAGAGGATTTTCAGATATAATTTCAAATACTATATATCTACCTTTATCTCTAAGGCTTGGTGGTAATGTTTTTGGTCTTGATTCTTCCATATTATCACTTCATTGAGACCGAAAACTACGCACATTTATCAAATAAATGTAAGTAATTTTTTGGTCTTGATTCATCTAACATATTAAACCCTCATAGAGTTTGATATAAGATTGAATTTCTTTAATTCAATCTAACATATTTAAATCAACTCATTAATTTTAATAATTAGTATCATTTTTGTTTAAAGTGATGCTAAGTCTTTCAATCGCACTAAAGTGATTGAAAGTATTTATCACATTTTTATTCCTCTCTTACACCTTCAAATCTTTTTTGCATAAGTTTTTCTCTATTTATCTTTACAATTTCTTCAGGTATTCTTGATACAGTATCTATAGCATTACCAAGATCTAAACCAAGAAGGTAAGCTATAGAAGCTAGTTCTCTACCAGATCGCATATTCCATTTTGATAAAGCAGAAGAAGCCGTAACTATACTTGCCCCATATTTTTTACATAACATTATGTTTCTTTTCATAGAAAGAAGGACTCTTGTTCTTCCTTTTTTATATGATTCTATTATCTCTCTAGCATTGATTTCTATAGCAGTCTTATTTTCGCTAGCAGCTCTTGCACATATATGATCTAATCCACTATCCTTTCTTCCAAATTCTGGATGGAATAAAATATCAACATACTTACTCTCACATGCTTGTCTATTTATTTCATAATTTCCTCCATAAACAGCAATTATCTCTGCTTCCTTTCTTATGTTAGCAGCTATCTCTTCAATATTTTTATCAGCTTTTATCAGAACAACATCAACAAGATCTATATCAGCTTTTGGTAATTCTTTTTTTGGTTCTGTATGAAATCTTATAACACCAATGCCTGAAAACCCTAGTCTCTTTGCAAAAGCTGCCATTTCTTCCAAAGAATTCTCTCCTATAGTATGATTTGTATATACGTGTAGATCATAAGCTGACATTTTAAAGACCTTTGACTTTGAAATAAAGTAAACTTTGTTTAATTGACATTTTTAAAACCTCGTTTTTTACCTAAAGCTGAATTGAAGAATTCAACTTAATATTAAACCACCATTTTCTAATAGTGTCATAAAAACTTTTAAAGTCCATTTAAAGCTTGCCAAATGAGAAATTCTATGCCAATAGATTATAAAGGACCTGAAGAATTTTCATCTATAATAAAAAATGCTTATCAAAAAATAGAAGGTTATATATCTAGGCAAAATCCAAGAATAATAGTAGCCAATCCAGATATAAGAAACTTTGAATTTTATGTAGACAATTTTCCAGGATTACCCATAGAAGAGTATTTTTGTAGATTACAAAGAGCAACAACAAAAATGTTAAAGGGCTCGGAATTGAGTAAAGAAGAAGAATGGATAATATACAACAGACACTCATTTGAACTAGGATTAAGGACAGATACTAGCATTGCAGGTATGTATTCTGCTGTCCATGATGATATAATAATACCAGCAATACTATTGATTAGATGTTTTGGTGATGATAACGTTTTCTATAGAAAATCAGTTAAAAACACCATAAAGCACGAACTTGTTCATTTTGATATAGGAGATATAACTCCATTTAGAAAAGCTAGAGAGACATATATGAAAAGAAAGAATTTGGAAGACTATATTTATAACATAAATGCTTCTTCAGAAATAGCTGAAATATTAAAGAAATACCACGATATAGATAATGGATTATTAGTGCTATTATTTAAGATGCTACCAGCTTCTATGAAACCAAAAATATATAATAAAGTTAGAAGTATTTGTGATTATCTATCATCAGGAATTAGAGAAACAAATGAATTATTAGAACATTTCGAGAAAACTCTCGAATTTGGAACTCTAAATGAATGTATTGCATATCTCCTAGGAGATGTAAAATTCGAAGATATTCCAAATGCAGTATTTCATGATAGAGAAAAAGCTAAGGAATTTTACAATTTGTTAACAGTTCATAGAAAGAAAAAAGGAAATAAAGATACGATAAAAAGAGTTAAGGAAATTGGAGAAAAAGTATGGGAAAAAGATATTTCAGTAACAGATCTTCTAGACGAGTTAGCCGCTTAAATTAACCTATATTCCTGACATCTACGCTAACAAAATCAGCACCACTATACAATGTATAATAAATATCATAATCTATTGTTGAATTCATGAAGAATTTTGCTCTGCACTTTGGTAGTTCATTGCCCAGCTTTTCTAAATAGCTATACCCTACACCAGCGCTTGTAGAAGGATTACCATCAATAGTTATAGAACTATCCATTGGTGTAATAGTAGAATCTTTATTCTTAACCATAATAACACTTCCAGCAGTATTATAAGTTCCATTGACTTTAGCTAGAACAATAGTCAAGTAAGAGTTTTCCATGACTAAATCTATAGTACCGTCATTATTCATGTCCTGTTCATAGCATTTTGAATCAGACCCTGCTATAAAGATAATATTTCCACTAAGTTTTCTAGTAAGATAATCAAATACACTTGTTCTTTGATAAAATTCTATAAGATTTTCCTTTTCACTTATTCTAAAATCTCCAGGACTAGATTTAATTATTCTTGAAGACCCTTCACCTTCATCACCAACTTCTTTTATAGTCTTGTCAAGTGTTATAAGAAAGTCTTCAGAGTCTCTAAATTCCAGATTACCCTTTACTTTATCAATTACAGGAGTTCCTATGACAAGAACCATTCCAACTCCTATGATTACTATTGCAATTACCATTATGTATTCTACCATATTGTCCATGATTTAACCTTTTTAATATTATTATTCAGTGTGGTAAATAACCTTTCTTCTCAAAAAATCCTTGTCTTTTATCATAAAATCTACAAAAACAGTTCTTCCTTCTGTTATTATCAATTCTTCTTGAGCTTTCTCAGAGCCTATATAATATTGTAGATTTAGATTAACCTGTCCAGAAGTAGTATATTGAACTGTAGCTGTTTCATTGTTTTCAAGCGTAATTGTTTGATTAAACTGATTTGAAGAAATATTAAATATTGTTTTAGCATCTAAATAATTTCCTATAGTCATTTTCAAGTTTCCAGATTTGTAGTCAGCTATAAGAAACATATTCCTAAATCCTTTAACATCTTGCTGAAGATAATATGAAATTTCTGACATGCCCTGCTCATTAGAAAAAGATGCGAATTTTATTTCTCTTTCTATATTATCCATTTTTCTTCCAAAAAACTTATCATATTCAGGATATGTATATTTTAGAGAAATAACCATTGCAGTTATCAATACCAATATAAGTATTGCTCCTGCTACAAAAACCTGACCCTTTTTATTGCGTGACTTAAAATTTATTCTGTAATTTTTTTCTACTCCCATAAATATAACCTCACTTTTTTAGGATTTAATATAAGACCATTATCAGAAACATATCCAGATATGTAATAGTCAATAACTATAACATCTTTCTGTAAGCTGACAGTATCACATATATCCTTGCAAAAAACTGCTTTGAAATTATAAGAAATCAATGGATCTAGTTCAGAATTTAATCTTGTATTATCAGATGATACTACCAAGCTTCTCAAAGTCCCGTCATTATATAACAGATCAAGAGAATTATAGCCCTCTTGTTTTAAAGGATCAACATTATTGTAATGTTTTGGTATAAAAATAAATCCAAGACCTATCAAAAGTATAGAAGCTGCCAAAACAACCTCAAGTATTTTCACAACGCCTTTGAAATTTTTAGAAGGGTTATGAAAAATAGGAGGATTCATTGAATTCGACTTATTCTTTATAACACCTTTCATTTTTTTCTCAGATGAATTATAAATAATAGGAGATTTTTTTAAAAGTGACTTATTTTTCACGACAGATTTGAAGCTTTTGCTAGAACAATTTCTTGACTTCGATTTATTCATAACCCCTTTCATCTTAAATTCACCTATGAATTTTAGATGCAGAAAGAATTTTTAATTCTTTTTAGCATTTATAGTAGAATGCATAACTAATTAGAACATAATTATGCATTCTGCATATAGTATATAGCAAATGTTATTCTAGTTTGTTATGCTATATACTATAATTCCCTTTAGTAAAAAAAGCTTGCTACAAACCATCCTTCATATAAAAATTTGTCATCGCCTTGGATTACAACAGGTTTTCTTTTTACAACAACAGTCCTTCCACTAATTGTAGGTCCATAGTCTAAGATATGTTTTCCATTAAGATCAGTTACTGTTATATGAAAATTATCAACTGTCTGGTTTGAATTTTTCAATGAATTCAATAGCTTGTTTTGAACAACATATATCTTCTCAGGACCATAAACCTGCTCTTTTATTGTATCGTTTCCTTGAACAATAGATGAATTTACAGGAAAATTACTGTCGTCATCATAGTAAAGAACAAAGCTCTTTGACGAGCCTCCAGATATTTGAGAAGAAAATATCACTTGTCCTGTTCCAACAGCATAATCATAAGTATTATTATTTTGATCATATATAGTAACAGAATAAGGATCATTAGTCCCATACTTGTTAAGATCTATAGTTATTAACTCCTTTACTGATGAAGAATTTTTATTTTCTGCATATATGTATAACCTATACATAGGAGAAACTAAAGAAATATTTTTCCCTGAAGCTATATCATTGAAAAAGTTTTCTGCTTGTTCTTTTACAATATCTGATTTTATAGTTTCTTTCTCTTGAAGAACATTGTTTGATACAAAAGCTATTGAAAATGCAAATATTGCAACAAATATTCCAATAGCTAACAAATAATCAACTTCCATTTTCAAATCACCGAACAAAGTGAGGAGATTTGAAAATTAGGAGTATTCTTTATACAGAATACAACTAAATTTTCAAAATACATCACAAACTTCTTTTTTTGAAACATCATAATCACACATCAGATATTCTAATAATATTCGGAGAAGTGTATTCTAGATAGATATTATTGGAATATGCTTCTCCTTTCAATAATAAATTATTATCAACTTTACAAATATATTGATTTTTTGAATCAATCAGTATAGTATTATTGTTGAATTTTATAGAATAGCTAGAACCTGCCAAATTCTTTGGAAGAGTTAAGTAAAGTTTTCCCATGTTGCTCGATTTATAATATGGATAATATAATACATCAACTGAATTTTGTATAGAAGCACACAAATGTTTTGGTTCATACTCCCTTAAAAAATCAGACCATTGAGCATTTACAGTATTTAGTGATAAAACTAAAGCAATTATAACTAATATTGCCAGTCCTACTGCAATAGCATGAGATACAAAAACATTCATTCAAAAACCTTATCTAATTTGCCTTATAGCTATCTTGACAACCCCTCTTTCATTTTTACCTTCGTTTGTTACCTGTAAAGTCTTCTGTCCCTGCCAATTAAGATTATTAACAATATCCACCTCGTCATATTGAAGTTGAAGAGCTATTGGAAAATTATTTGCTGTATATATTGGATAACCAAAGGAAGTTGATAATAACTTTCCTACACTTTCATATTTAAAATCTATTGTAGAATAAGAACCATTTGTTAAAACTATCAAAAATCTATTTTCATCTTGATCCTCTTTCATGGTAAAAGTGTATATACTTCCAGACTTATATATTAATCCATTAAAGACATTTCCAGCAAACACTAATCCTGCAACAGTTGTACCACTTTGGGAAACAGCATATCTCTTGTCAAGATCTAAAAAGCTTATGTCCCCACTTTGTTTAACACCATTTATGTAAATATCATCTGAAGAAGAAATCTTATACTTGAAATTCATTTCAACAGTATGAGCAAAGCTAACAGAAGCAAACATAGCAACAATAACAATAAATAATATAAATTTTCTCATATTTTCAGCCTTCAAAAATTTTTAATATAAATTTTCTACAAATAAATTACAAAATAATAAATACAGTATAGCCTATTATTGATAGTACAAAAGCATGTTTTATTCCAGCACTAATTGTACCTTCAGCCATTTTGCCAATTCCTATTCCAGCAAAAACTCCTTGTATAACTACCATGTTCCTAAACATATCTGTGAAAAATGTTTTTACGCTTTCAACCTCTCCTTGACCTTGCGTTATAAAAGCTGGTATAAGCACTTTTGCCATTGTAATCATAATTCCTAAAAAAAGGAAAAAGATGAAATATCCAGTAACCATAGGTCCGTATACACTTGTTTCTCTTTCTTTCCTTATCCTCTCCAATTCCAGAACAGACTCTGATATTGCCCTAAGAACAACATTTATAGCTCCTCCGTGCTTATGAACTTCTATTATACCTTTCACAGTTCTTCTTATGACTTTACTCTTTGTAGCATCTGCAAAATTAATAAAAGCCTTGTCAAAAGCAATTCCCCATCCTATTTTTGCACTAAGCTCTTTAACATGATCACTCATAACATCATAATCATTTTCAGAAGCAGTTTTGATAGCTTGAGGAAGAGTCATTCCAGCATTGATGTTATCAGTAACATCTCTAAGAAATTGGGGAAATATAGATTCTATTCGTTTTACAACAGAATATTCAGTAAACTTCCTATGTATTGGCAAAGCCAGTGCTATCAAAACTGCTACTAAATTAAGAATTCCAAACAATTGAGGAGACCCTATGAAAAACATAAAATTCAGTATAGCTATAACTCCTCCAATAGCTACTGCTATTATACTCATCTCAGTAGTTGTTAGAGTATTTTTCTTTCTCTTAAATTTGAAAGGAAATTTATTTTCCTCCTTTTTGAACAATCCCATTTTTAAATCAACTCATTGATTTTGAAATGTCAGAAAGATTTTTTATCTTTCTGCACCATTTAATTTCACCTATTGCTGTTAGCTTATTTTCGCTAACGTTTTCCTAGAAAGCAGAACTTTCTAGGATCTCAAAAGATCTAATCTTTTGCAGATCTACGTTTACATATGTTTTTAGCATAAAAGATTATTACACAGATGGTTGTGTCATATGAACAAATATTATAAATACCATATTCATCATTGGAATCAGGACATAGATTCCAAGAGCCATTAATAAAGGTAGACTAACTCCGAATAATGACCCTCCTATAACTGCTAGCAGTGACATAACTGAAACAAAAAATAAAGGAGCTGCTATCAAAACTCCTACATAAAAATCAGCATAAGTCTCTAAAGTAGATATATATTTTTCTCTTCTAAGTCTATAGTCATTCATAGCTTCTTTTGCAGCATCATGCAAATATCCCTTAAGATCACCACCACTAAGAACAGTACTTGTAATTCCATTCAAAAAAGTCTTCAGAGCCAAAGACGGAGTTCTAGAACTAACTTCTCTTATAGCAGAAGTAACATCCATTCCAAGTATTTCCATGTTTCTAACAGCTCTTGCACACTCTCTAGAAAGCTCTCCATATTCATGAGTATCTGCAATAAGCTTGAACATAGTATGTGGCGGTACGCCAGAAGTTGCAATAGCAGACATGTGATTTATCACAAAAGGCATATTAGCTTCAATATTCTCCTTTCTAGTTGCAATCAATTTTATCGGCCATATGTAAAACAATGCAAATACAAATCCAGCAGATGCAATAGCTAAAGCAAACCCTAACATCACTCCAAAAAGTCCTAATCCAAAAAGAACAAAAGCTATGCTCATATAAGCAAATCCTAGGATAAATGCCAAAAGCGAGAAAAACATCATTCTTCCAACATAATATTCCAAGAACAAGTCCTGTCCAGATTTCAAAAGCTGATTCTGCATTCCCTTAAACTTAAACCACTTTATCCCAAGTTTTCCAAAATATCTAATATATGCTTTAATAAACCAGCACCTTTACATGATAACTTTGGATTGACCTAATATAAAAATCATTTCAAACAAACTTCAGAATATATAGCAGGTTGATGCAACTGCTATATGTCGAATGTGTTGCTTATACATTCTAACTACAATACATCCGAATATAGTCTCGCATTTCTCTTGTTTTTTCTTTAGATACTTCTTCTCTTCTAGGAAGACCTTCAATATGGGAAACAAAATCTCTTATACCTCCTTTAGTTGGTAGAATATGAAAATGTAGATGTTCCTCTGTTCTGCCAGTTCCATTATTTAGATGCATAGTAGTATTACCTCCAAAAACTTTTTGTAAAATAGTTATAACATAATCAGAAAGATCTAATAGATCTTTTGCCTCATCCTTGTTTAGCTCTTTCATATCTTCTACATGTCTTTTAGGAATAATAATGACATGTCCTAATTTCAGAGGCCATTTTATCACAGAACAAAAAGAATACTTAGACTCTTTGATCAATCTCCAATCCTGAGTTATAGCTAAACAAAGTGCACATTTCATAACATCTACCTAGATTTGTGAAATTTTCACATTAGTTTGAATGTGAGATGCAAACAAATTTTATAAGTTTGTTTCGCATACAAAAGAATTGATTCTTTTGCACAATCCATACATAAGAATAAGCAACAATCTTTTTATTTAGATTCTACTTCTACTTCTATTCCTCCAAAGTGTTGTGCAATTAAATTATAGACAACAGCTGTCAAAGCTCCTGCTACTAAACCCACTAATCCAAATAATATTGGTAATACTATTATTGCAGCAACACCAAAAGCAAAAAATGCCATACCACTCATAGAACCTAAAGCCAATGAAAATATAGCAATTATAAGACCTAGAACAAACCCAATTAACCCTAATCCTAAAGAATATATTTTTGCCAAAGACCAAGGATCAATTCTTTTTATAACTCTTTTATTTGCTTTTTTAGATGCCATATCTATCAACTTGTTGATTGATAACATTGAAGGATTTTATTAAAATCCTTCATAGGTTTTCTAATTGCCCTCTAGCAATTAGAAATTATCTTTTAGATTCTTTAACCAATCTTATTCCTGTAATAAGCCCCCATATCCATGCTGCAGAGACAAGTGTGATTCCTAATCCTAAAAGACCCCAACCTATTGTAGAATGTAAAGTAACTGCACCAACAATAATTAATATAACTCCGATTATAACAAGAATAATTTGCCAAACACCTTCTTTAATTTTCTCATTAATAATGCTTCCTAACCCAGGTAAGATTATAATATTGATAATAAATCCAGCAAGAGCCATTCCTTCACTTGGTTTTTTATTTGATTTACTTCTAGATACTTTTTTTGCTGCCATTTTGAAAACACCTCTCAACATTCTGTTTTCGAAATTAGGAGTGTTTATGTTTGGTCTTCAATTGAGTTTCACCTCATTGAGACATCAAAAGAACTAAAGTTCTTTTGCAGAAACACGACTAAATTTTCTAATCGCTTGAGTGCGATTAGAAATTACCTTCTTGAACGTGACTTAGTCCCTCCTACTTCAACTACATATGTATTAGCAATATAATCATGTAATCCTTGTTTCTTTTCTGTAAAACCTATCATGAAAAATCCGATCAAAAGTATCAATGCCGATAAGATCTTTGAAAAATATCTTCCAGTAGCTAATCCAAAACTTATTCTTTTTCCTTTGTAATCAATTACTTTTACACGTACAGCTTGTTTTCCTATAGTTGCTTGTTTTTCAGAGCTCTCTAAACTAGCATTGTATAGCCATCCTATTATTACAGAAATAATAATTCCTAAAATCATTCCCATAAATCCCATACTAAACATAAGCACAAAGAATATGATTAGAGAAGGAACAGTAACTATAAGAGAATCCAGTAAATAAGCTCCAAATCTTATCCAAAACCCAGCGTATTTTTCACTTGCCATATTGAAACCCATACATTTAATCTAACTTAATATCAAATAATACATTAGTCTAGTATATAAATATAGCTGATTCTAGAAAGTTTTCTTCTAAACATTAAAAATTTAAGAAATATTTCCAGCAGACAATTGTTTATCTTCAGAAACTATTTTAGTAACATTACTTTTTGGCTGGTTAATTATTTCCTGTACTATTTTTGGTGTTTCTATACTCTGTGCATTTTGTTCTGTTTTAGCTTCTTGTACACTTGTTTCCTGAGATTTTACTTGTTCTCCTAATCCTGGAAGCTGTCCAGAAATTATTTTCATAACCTTGTCTTTGTTCCTCCTATATTCTGTGAAATAATCTGTAACAATTTTCCAATCCAATTGCTTACTTGCAAGCCATTCTATTACTTTTTTTCTATTTTCAAATTCTTGCGCCATATAGCCTTCAGAATATCCTTTTTTCATAGCAATTTCTTTTAACAGCTTAGCCTCATTGTGAAAATATTTATCATTGACAGGATCCCAAGCAAAAACCCTGTTTATATTTACTTTGCTTGTATTTGCATCAACATCTTGTATTTCTGCAATTTCCTTTATACGCCGAGCAGAAGGCCCTTTTTCATAAGCATGAGTCATTACAATCAATACATCTAGCGTCTCCATAAGAGTAGGTGGTAAAGATATTGGCCTTGTTTGCAATCTTTTCAAAGCATCATCAGCAGAACCAGCGTGCATCGTGGACATTGCAGTCATTCCAGAAGCCATTGCCTGAAACATAACAGCAGCTTCTTCGCCTCTTACCTCTCCTACTATTATGTAATTTGGATTTTGTCTAAAACTTTCCTTAAGCAAATCAAACATAGTAACTTCTCCTGTCTTTGTTCCTCCAAAACCCATTCTTGCAACAGCAGGAAGCCAGTTTTCATGGTTTAATCTTAATTCTCTAGTGTCTTCAATAGATACGACTTTTGCTTCTTCTGGCATAAACATACATATAGAATTTAATAAAGAAGTTTTTCCAGTTCCAGTTCCACCGCATAGCAAAACATTTGATCCATTTTCAATAACAATCCAAAGATATGCAAGCAAATCAGGATCAACTGTATGAAAACCAATCATCTCAATCGGAGAAAATGGTTTGTCCCTAAATTTTCTTATTGAAAATGTAGGGCCTCTGCTTGTAACATCTCTTGCCAAAGTAGCATTTACTCTTGTTCCATCTGGCAAAGATCCATCAAGCATCGGCTCTGCATAGCTGACATATCTATTGCATCTTTGAGAAAGCTTTACAACAAATTCCTTTAATTCATCCTCATCTTCAAATGTAATATTTGTTCTTAGAGTTCCAAATCTTTGATGTATTGCATACAGATTTACTCCAGTTCCATCGCATGCGATATCTTCTATATAAGGATCTCTTAGTAAAGACTCCAGACAATTTAATCCAACAAAATCTCTATACAAATAATACATTATTTTTGTATATGATTTTTCATCAACATAAATATCAGTTTCTTCCAAAAGCCATTGCACTTTTTCCTCTAAGAATTCAACAAGCTCTCTTTCTTCTTTTACAGAAGTCATAGGAATATCTATGAAATGAATCAATGCGATTTTCAACTTATCCAAAGCCTTTTTTTCCTCATCATCTATCACAGGTTCTATAACTTTATAATAAAGCATTCCTCCATCGTCCTTGATTTCAGCATAAGCATAAGGGCTTATCAAAGGATATGTAGCTTCTTTTGCATCATTTGAAATAGCATTTAATTTTGGTCTTGATAATATAAACTTAGGATATTTAGAAGGTCTTTTAAGAATTATTTTCTTCTCATTTTTTCTTGGCTGTTCTTGAACTTGTACAGATTGTTTTATTTGTTGTAATGATTGTAAAGAAGCTGGTTTTTGTATAGTCACTTGAATAGATGTTTGTTGACCTGGAGTATTCTGAACAACAGGTTGTTGAACTTGCTCACCCGCTTGGGTAACTGGTTTTTGAGAAGCATCTTGAGCTTTTATCTGCTCTTCAATTTGCTTTTGTATATCAAGTTCACTTTCTGACATCCCTTTTTTCTGCTCTTTGTCAAGCTTTTTCTTCTCGGCTTTTTTTCTGCTTCCGTGAATAAACCAATCGCCAAAACTTTGTTCATCATCTCTCTCGTCTATAACTGCCATTTTTAAAACCTTATAATCTGTGATGATTTTTAAAATAAGAAAGATCTCTGTCTTTCTACCATTTTTAAAACTACATCTAACTACATCTAAGCATAGCTACATCTACTAGCTATTTCTATATTCTCTAGTAAAAATATGGAAAGAAGTGGTATATATAGCATATAACATAATTTGATGAGATTCTTTTCTATCTTCGTATGATAATCAACTATTTGCCCTTTAAATCATTCGTTAACCAAACTCATTAGATGGAGCAAAAGATTTGGTTCAGTGATTCAAAAGGAAATAAGCTTTGCTCGCTTTTATCAAATCCTACAAAGTCTTTGGAAAAACCAATATTTATAATATGTCATGGATTCGCATCTAGCAAAAGTAGCCCAGTATATAGTGAATTAGTAGACACTTTAAAAAAGAATAACATATCAACATTTAGATTTGACTTTTATGGCCATGGTGAAAGTCAAGGAAACTTCGAAGATATAACAATATCAAAAGCTGTAGACAATATTTTACATGCAATAAAATTTATTAAAAGTCTAGGTTATAAAAAAATAGGCTTGATAGGAACAGGTTTTGGAGGCATATCAAGCATGGTAGTAGCGTCTAAAACAAAAGATTTATTTCTACTAGTTCTTAGATCTCCTATATCAAATTATAGAGAAGTATCAACTATAAAGAATATGTCAAAAGAAGAGATGGAAGAATGGAAATCAACCGGCTATAAAGTATACATAAACCACCAAGGAAAAAGGCTTAGGCTAAATTATTCTTTTTATGAAGATTTGAAAAATAATGATGGTTACAAAGCAGCCAAGAAAATAAAAATACCAACTCTAATAGTACATGGTGACAGAGATGAACAAGTGTCTGTAGTACAAAGTGAGAAAACTTCTGAGATAATAAAAAAATCTAAGCTTGTAATAGTAAAAGGTGCAGATCATTTATATTCAGATAAAAAACATTTTAGTGAAATGCTAAAAACTATCACTGAATTCATAGTAAAAAATTCTAATTCTGGCAAATAATAAACTGATTTAAGCTCTTTGGAAGAAGTCAACTTATGGATCCTTTAGATGCAATAAGTCCTGTTGATGGAAGATATAGAAAAGTAACAGAACCTCTTTCAAAATATTTTAGCGAAAGAGGACTGATGAGTTACAGAATAAGAACAGAGGGAGAATACTTGATAGCTTTATCAGAACATCCTGAAGTAGAGACAAGACAATTCTCTCAAGGAGAAATAATTTCAGTAAGAGACCTATATAATCTTCCTATAGAACAGGCGAGAATAATAAAGGCGATTGAAACTCAGGGACATGGGGATATAAAAAGAACAAATCATGATGTAAAAGCAGTAGAATATTACATGAAGATGATGCTTAAAGAGACTTCATTATCAGATTCCTTAGAATGGATACACTTTGCATTAACCTCTGATGATATTAACAATATAGCATATGCATTAGCTCTAAGTGATGGTATAGGAACAGTCGTTCTGCCAGTATTAGAAGATTTAGTGGAAACATTAGATGAACTTGCTCATAAATACAAGGATATTCCAATGCTTGCAAGGACACATGGTCAAGCTGCTTCTCCATCTACAGTAGGAAAGGAGTATAAAGTATTCTCAGCAAGACTTCAACGACAGGTAGAAAAATTGAAGAGCAGAAAGATATCAACAAAACTAAATGGAGCCACTGGAAATTATGATGCGCATGTAGCTGCATATCCAAATATAGATTGGCTTGAATTTACAGAAATATTTATAGAATCCCTAAATAGGAGAAGAAAAATTCTTCAGCTAGAACCCAATTACATAACAACACAAATAGAGCCTCATGATACATATGCAGAACTCTATGATAATTTAAAAAGAATAAATAACATTGTAGTAGATTTTGACCAAGACATGTGGAGATATATAAGCGATGCTTGGATAAAACAGAAAATTATAGAAGGAGAAGTAGGATCTTCAACAATGCCTCATAAAGTAAATCCAATAGATTTTGAGAACAGCGAAGCAAACTTGGAGATATCTATAGTTTTATCTGAATTTTTCTCAAGAATACTTCCAAGATCAAGGCTTCAAAGACATCTATCAGATTCTAGCATTATAAGAAATTTTGGAGTTGCATTATCTCATGGACTTATAGGCTATAAATCTGCTCTTAGGGGGTTAGGAAAAACAGATATCAACAAATATGAAATAAACAAAGCTCTAGATGAAAATCCAGAAGTTATATCAGAAGCTATACAAACAATTCTAAGAAGAGAAAATATAGATGCTCCTTATGAAAAGCTAAAAGAATTGACAAGAGGACGAAAAGTTACCATGGATGATTTCAGAGCATTCATTGATGAACTAGAAATTTCTGATAAAATCAAAGAAGAATTAAGAGCAATAACACCTCAAAATTATATAGGACTTGCAAGTCAGCTAGCAACATTATAAATCTAGAAATTGAAATAAAAAGAAGTTTAATAATATTGATTTTGATGAACTCTTGTGATTCTAGATCTTCCAGGTTTTATAATTCCTCTATGTCTTGCACAACTTGGGCAAGCGTACATTTTTCTCTCAAAACTTGAAATCATTCTTCTATCCATAGTCTTCTTAAGAAGAGGATCATTTATACTAAATCCTCTCATAACAGGAATAGTTTTCCATCTAGGAACTTGTTTTGAACAAAAATCACAATTTATCTTAGTCTCCTGACCCCTGCTTTTTCCATGCAAATATCCTCTTTTATATGGCACTTCTGACATATTAAACACCTGTGTTTAATAATTATCATGATTTTGTTTAAATCATGATAAGTTTTCAGATTGCACTCAAGCAATATGAAATTTAAACACCTATTTTGATAATAAAGATAGCTAACAAAGCTTTTTAAAGCTCATTGGAAACTTTCTATATTAGAGGAATTTAGATGACAATAGACATAATGAAAGTTTTGATAGAAAGGACAAAAGATACAGACAAAATAATAGAAAAATATATACCAAGAAAATATACTGAAAAAGATATGGAAATTCTTGCTGGAAAGCCAAGATACAAATATAATTTAGAAGCTTCAACTCTCTCTATATCAGATCCTATTTGGGATCTTTTAGACAGAGGAGGTAAAAGATGGAGGCCTGCTATGATGTTGATGATAATAGATGCATTAGGAAAAAATTCTGTAGATTATAAAGATTTTTCAATAATTCCAGAGGTCATTCACAATGCTACTATAGTTCATGACGATATAGAAGATAACAGCGAAACTAGACGTGAAAAACCTTGCCTGCATAAAATATATGGAGAAGATATTGCAATAAATGTTGGAGATGGAATGTTTTTCCTTCCAATAAAGGTTTTCATGAAGCATAAAGAAAAGCTGACAAAAGACCAAATGATAAAACTATATGAAATATACACACAAGAAATGATAAATGTTTGCTTAGGTCAGGGTATGGATATTTCATGGCATAAAGGTAATGCAAATGCAGACAAAATAACAGAAGCAGAATATTTACAAATGTGTGCATACAAAACAGGCTGCTTGGCGAGAATGAGTGCAAAACTTGGAGCTTGCTTGGCAGGCGCAGATGATAAAACAATAGAAAAGTTGGGAACTCTTGCAGAATCTATAGGCGTAGCGTTCCAAATACAAGATGATATTCTAAATTTAATAGGAAAAGAATTCAAAAAAGGAAAAGGTAGTGTTGGAGAAGATGTTCATGAAGGCAAGCGTACTCTAATGGTTGTACATACATTAAGCAAAGCAACTGAAAAAGATGGAAAAAGACTTTTAGAAATTCTAAATATGCATACATGGGATTCTATATTGATAACTGAAGCTATAGAACTTATGAAAAAATATGGAGCTTTTGATTACGCAAAAATGCGTGCAAAGCAAATATTAGAAGATGCTTGGAAAGAAGCAGGAGCTCTTTTAAAAGAGAGCCAAGCAAAAGAAGAACTAAAAGCATTTGCCTATTTCTTGATAGATAGAGAGATATAAAGTTTCTGACCATATAGTAAATTTTAAAGTTTTGAAATTATATTCAAAAAATTATTTGCATTTAATATTTTTATTCCAGCATACTCTTTTATGTCTAGTAAATCTGGATCTCCAGTAACAATATAATCAGCTTTAGAATCATAAGCACATTCTATAATTTTGTTATCACTTTTATCCCTTACTAAGTCAAGTTTAGTTATTGGATCCATGACACTACAATAAACTAAAAGTATATCAACAAATTCCTGGATAGATTCTTCTGGAAATTTGAATTTATTTCTAAGTTTATTTATCAACTCATCTAAAATTTGGCTTGAAACAATAAGTTGATATTCACCTTCAAGACCCCTTCTAATAATTTGATATGGTTTGCCACTCCAGAAAATAGAAGATATGCGTATATTTGTATCAGGAACAATTTTAATCATCTTCAAGCACATCTTTTTCTTTTATGCCCTTTTTTTTAGCAAAATTTCTTCCAAAACTTGCAATCTTTTCAAAATCTCTTACAGTAGGCATTTCAACTCTTTTGAAAACTATAGTATCTCCTCTTCCATAAACTGCAAACTTTGTCCCGGATTTTATTTCTAACGTCTCTCTTATTTCCTGAGGTATAACAACTTGACCTTTTGGAGATACAGTTGTTATCTGAACTTCCTTTTCTGTCATAATATCACCTAGTAAGATTATTTTACTTTTTTACTATTTAAAGCTTGTCTCAAGTTATTCTCATGGACATAGACATCTACAATTCTATTATGCAAAAAGGTGGCTATAAAATTCTAAATAAAGTGGTCTATAAATTTGCTAACAAAGCCAGAGATTTCATAAATGGAATAAGCACAAACAGTTTAGACAAGGGAAAGAATGCATTTGTAGATCCTTTTGGAAAGCTTGTAATATTATTTGATCAGATAGTTTTAGATGATGATGTTTATGTTATTTTTAACCAAGAATTTGAACAGTGTTTCCTAGATCATCTAAAAACATACATGAAATTTACAAAAACAGTTGCAGAAAAATTAGATATAAAAGTTGTGCATGTAATTTTACCAAACAATGAAATTGATAATAATCATATAGGAGAAACAGTATCAAAATTTGATAGAACAATAAAGCAGGAGATAGGTTTCTTGATATTAACAAAAAATGAAATAAGAAATCTAGAAAAAATCCCAGATGACATATATACAATAATAAGAACAGAAAACAATATACCAGAACAAGGAATGGACTTTGATCAAGAAATGTTATTAAATATTTATCCAAAAGCATTTTCAAACACAAAAGGCTGCTTTTTGGGACAAGAAATATTAGCACGTGTTCATAACATTGGAAAGCCTCCTAAAAAGCTAATAAGATTAGCTTATGAAAATCAGCCAAACAAAGATATAATAATAACATCAGCATGTTATTCTCCAAAATTCAATAAAAATATTGGCTTTGCAATAGTACCAAGAAATATTCAAATAGATAATGGAGAAATAATAAATTGATATATAGAAGAATTAGATGATACTATGGAGCAAGTCCCAATAAAATACGAACGTCACATATTTGTTTGTGTAAATGAGAGACAAGAAGGAGATTGTTGCTCAAAGCGGGGCGGTCTTGAAATATCAAAAGCTCTTAGAGATCATATTAACAAACATGGTTTGTTCCATAGATTCAATGTATCTAAATCCAGATGCCTAGGACATTGCTCAGAAGGCCCAACAATAGCAATATATCCAGATGGAAAGATTTTCAAAAATGTTTCTATGAGTGACGTAAAAGAAATTATAGACAAATATCTAAGCTGATCTGACTATAGGAAGTCCGCCAACAATAAAATCTCTCTCACGAATCAATCCATACCTACCTTGATAACTAGGGTCATTATACATAACAACGCCAACTGCTTTGTAAAGACCTTGAGAAGCAAAATTAACTAGATTTCTTGCAGCATCTTGTTCGTCTACGCCATCACAATCTAAAGGAGTTTTTATTATAGCAGTAACGCCAGCAAAAAAATATTTATCATGAGAACATTTATTTAATTGATCTAAACTACCTGTATAAAATATAAAAGGTTCTTGTTCTCCTAATGGATAGGCAAATTTAGTTCTAGGATCTTCTTGAAATTGTAATACACTTTCTTCACTCATATAATCACAAAACTAATAACAAGGAGCAAGTACTTAAACCAATAACTCAGGTAATTTATCAAAAAAGACAGATCTTGGAAAAGCCCTTCTACAGCCTAGATGAGTAGCCTTTTGAAATAGCTCTGTCTTAACATGAGACCCAAAACATAGAGATTTATCAGGAAATTCTTCTATTATCCTAAAGGCATCTTTATGCTCCATATCAACAATTACATAATCAAATTCTCTTTTTAATATATCTTCTACTGCTAGAAACTTTATGCTTAACTCAGCTTTTTGTATAACACCTTCAACCTTTGCTATTAAAAATAAATCATCAACTAAACCAAGAATTTTCATAATATTAACCTAAGTGTAAGCTTTTTTATAGTCATAACAACAAAAGAATAAAGAGGAAAAATGGACATATTACTTATAATCCTTACAATAATAGGTCTTTCACTATTCGAAATAGTAAGCAGTATAGACAATGCTGTGATAAACGCAGACGTTCTTAGAACAATGAGCTATAAAGCAAGAAGATGGTTTACAACATGGGGGTTATTCATAGCAGTTTTCTTGATAAGAGGACTATTGCCATTTCTTATAGTATTTTCACTTCACCCATCTTTAGGAGTAATAGGTACATTTACAGCTGTATTTAACCAAGATCCAGCTGTTGTACAAGCAATAGAAATGGCAGCCCCTCCGTTATTGGCAGCAGGCGGTGTATTCCTAATATTTCTATTTTTCCATTGGCTTTTCATGGAAGATAAACACTATGGACTTAGAGCAGAAAAGTTCATACATGAAAAAAGCTTCTGGTTTTATGCAGTTGTTTCTATAATACTCACAGGAGTAATATGGATTGGAATAAATTCAAATCCATTGATAGCATTTGGGGCAGCCATAGGAGGATCACTCTTTTTCATAGTAAATGGATTTAGACAAAATGCTGAAGAAAAGGAAAAAGATCTTTTAAAGAAAGGAAAGATGAGTGACATAAGTAAGCTTTTGTATCTAGAAGTTATTGATGCAAGTTTTTCAATAGACGGAGTCTTAGGTGCATTTGCATTTACTCTAGCAGTTCCATTGATTTTGATCGGAAATGGTATAGGAGCTGTTGTACTAAGACAGATAACAGTAAGCAATATAGACAACATAAAAAAGTACAAATATCTTAAAAACGGGGCAATGTATTCTATCGGAGCTCTAGGAATAATAATGCTTGGAGAAAGCTTTGGAGCACATATACCAGTTTGGTTCTCACCAATTGTAACAATAGGTGTGTTAGCGTATTTCTTCTATAAGTCTCATAGAGAGCTGAAACTAGAAGAAGCTAAAAAGTAATTAGCTTCTACTAAACCCTGCAACATAACATGAAATTGTAACTTCATCAGTATTTATTTCATATCTATGAAGAAGATCTTTAGCCATAACAGAAACAGACTCTTCATCTTTATAATTACCCGATTCGAGCTGTTGATTTATTTCTCCTGATATTCTCTGAGCAAGAATAAAAGGCACATATCCATTATAACAAACGTTAGAATACCTAAACTTATCTCCATACTCTCTAAAAAATTCTACTGATCTGACAATATCTAACATCAAATTAATTTTAGGCAAATTCTTAAATAACCGATACAAAATTATATAATGGTTAAAAAGGCTTTGCATTATTTAATGATAACTTTTTTGTTTGTATTAGCAATAACGTTGCTTATTTATGGAATCCTTAACTCGTTGACATTGCAAAAATATCTAGATGAGTGCGCAAAGACACAAGATCCTTTTTCTATAAAAATAGAAAATGAAGGATTTGCATTAGGAACAATAATAGGATGTCATGCAATAAAAGAAGTCTACCATTTAGTATTATTTACACTTGTTATAAGTATAGTACTCTTTGCAATAGCCTTATACGAACAATATAGATATGAAGTGCAGCAGCATAGATAAAAGCACTTCTTTGCAAATTAAAAATATTGTATAATTTGCAAATGAAATAAAGCTCTGGAAACCTTCTAAGAAGCATTAGGAAGCTTTTTGATAAATAGTTACATTAGGTTGTTCTAATCCAGCTCTTCTATATAACAAACTTACAACAGTCTGTGGATTTTCTCCTGCGTTATTAGATTGTTGTAACTCCCAATTAAGTCTTGGTCCTAAAGAAGATCCTAAAGCTCTGTAATCTCCACCGTTTGTTCTAAATAATTTTACACTGTCTGACATAACATATCTTTCTCCTAAGCCATTTATATACTTTTGCATCTTTCCCACTTTTCACCCAGTAGATAATATTATAGATAAAAAAATGATTTTAAAAAAGACTAGGTGGTAATCCACAATAATAAAATTTTGTATCTGGATTAACAATTCCTAATTCATCATGTCTTCTAAGAACCTCGTAAAAAGTTCTAGAGGCACTTTCTTCTGAATTATGAGGTTTTGATGCAAGTTCAATCTGAACATATCTTTGTAAGTCATATACATGAGATTGTGAATCATCACATTTAACAGAAGCATCTACATATCTTCCTTCATCATCTCTAAAAAAAGTAATTTCTAATTCCATGAATATATCAGTAAGTTAAATATATTAAAAACTATCCAGAAGCTTCCTCTTTAATCTTCTTAGCAATTGCAGGTCCTAATAATTCAGCTAGAATATCTGGCTTTACTTTTTTAATATCTTCCATTGTCCGGATTTTAGCATGCCATAATTTTCTTGCTCTTACCCTTCCTATACCTTTTAGCATGACAAGTTTTAGCAAATCTTCCCTGACACCATGCTTTATTCTGAGATTTAATTTATTCAATCTATTTGCCACATTTTTCTTTTCAAGTATCATTGCCAACTCTTTATATGAATAAAGCATCCATTCTGCACTTCTTATTTTTGTATAAAGTTCTCCAGGAGGTATGTCAAATTTCTCTAATATTTGATCTTCTGTTCTTTCTTCAATCCAATCAGCGAATAACATAGCTGTTTTAAAACTTGATAAGAATTGAGAATAATCAACATCCCAAACATCTGGAACATTTTTCAAAATAGAGCAAGTCTCTCCTAATTCCTCATATTCATCTTTCTTTACTCTTAGCAAAGGTTTCACCTCAACACATTTGTTTATAGTCATCAAATATTCTATATCACTGTCTTCTTTGATATTCTTTATCATCTCCCACGCAGACAAAGGATCTATATATAATTCCGATACTCTTTTTCCAATTTTAGTAGCTTTTAGACCTTCATCTTTATTAACTTCAAAAGCTGGAACAAATTCATTTAGATAAGGATGATCTTTAAGCATATCTTTTTTTACAATATTATGCTTGTTATTTTCAATAAATCCAAAATCTTGCAATTGCCTGACAACCTTTTCTAGCTGTCTTTCTATAGAATCAAAATCATTTTGGTGAGCATAAAATGTTTTCTTGAAAAAATCATTTAATTGACTTTTGCTATTTATTACTTGAGAAGATATGAGAACAAGCGAATACATTCTTAGAATTGGTTCAGATTCTAACTTAGATTCAATAGGCTCTGTCTCGCTTAAGAAATATCTTTCTTTTAGTTCTTCAGCTTCATCATCTGTTCTTGCAACAATAACAGCTTCTCCGCTATCATCATAAGCAGGTCTTCCAGCTCTACCAGACATCTGGAGAACATCTAGTACTGGTATAAAATCAGATCCATATCCAGTAAATCTTTTTACATCTCTTATGACAACTCTATAAGCTGGCAGATTTATTCCATAAGCAAGCGTAACTGTAGATGACAAGGATTTTATCAAACCTGTCTTGAAGCTTTCTTCTACCAGCTCTCTCTGCTTCTGCATTAACCCAGCATGATGAAAAGCACTACCTTTTCTTACAATACTAGCCAACTTTCTGCATTGTTTTGTTGGATTTGGAAGTTCATTTTCTATCTGTGTTGCCAATTTTCCGAGTTTTGTTCTTTCTTCTGTTTTAAGATATTGATCAGTAATTTTTTGCAGCTTCTCTGCAACAGCTTCAGCAGATCTTCTAGTTGATAAAAAAACAAGGACTTGTTTTTCCATCTCAAGTACATCTTTGCATAAAGCTACTTCACCATCTTTTCCAAATATTTTCTTATTTTCTTTTTCTAAAAAGTCAATTGTATATTCTGTTTCTTCTTTTTCCTCTCTACCTCCTGATTGGTATAAAACCCCTTTATGCAGTTTTACAGGTCTATAATCAACCTTTACCAAAGACGAATCCAACCATTCTGCAATTTCATTTGCATTTGAAATAGTAGCTGACAATGAAATAATTTGTGCATTTGTAAGCCTTCTTAACTGAGTTAGAACAAATTCTATTATAGGTCCTCTTCCATAATCATTAAGCAAATGTATTTCATCTGTTATTATTAAACTTATTTTGTTTATCCAGTTTGTTTGATGTCTTATAATAGAATCCATTTTTTCATTTGTGCATATTATTACATCATATTTTCCAAGCCATCCTCCACTACTATCATAACCTCCAACACTTATAGCAACCTTTAATCCAAGATCAGAATATTTTTTCTTAAATTCCTTATACTTTTCAGAAGCCAATGCCTTTAACGGTACTAAATATACAATCTTTCCATGATTTAGAAAATGTTTTATCATAGCTATTTCAGCAACCACTGTTTTTCCAGATGCAGTAGGACTTGCAACAACCAAGCTCTTACCTTTAAGCAATCCCTTTTTAACAGCTTCTTTTTGAACAGGATTTAATTTTTGAATCCCAATTCTTTCAACAAATTCTTTAGGTAAAGAAAGTTCCTCGTATAATTTATCAAACATATTCTTAGTTTATCAGAAATAGATTTATAGCAATTAAACAAAGCCTCTAGCGATCTTCTTTTTTTGTTCAAAAGCATTTTGTATAAATTCCTTGCTAAATCCTTTAGGAAGCTTTTTCTTAGTTGCATAATTGTACAGAGCAGTTGTATATATTCCCTCAAGAGCACTTGTTACAAGATACAGGATTACCCAAAATATGAATACTAGTACAAATACTGCTGCAAATAGTGCAAATACTCCTGTTAAGTAAGCTAGGAAAATAAGACCTAATCCTACTAAAAATCCTAACCCAAATAAAAGTCCTATAGACACAGTACCTACAACAGATTCTCCCCATGTATGTTTGAAGATTTCTCCAGATCTTTTTATCGAAGAAAACACACCTTTCTTTTCAAACAATATAACTGGAATTGTAAACAGAGTAAGCATAGACCATGCAAAACTTAGTATGTAAGCGATAACCTTTGATATTATATTATCTCCTTCTGCAATTATTCTAAGTATAATGCCTACTGTAGCATTAAGAATAGCCCATCCAAGCAGCGTAGGAAAGTTTTTTGCAGCAATCTTTAATCCATCTGAGAATTTAGGGTCTTTTCCATTTAATCGCATATTAGCACTTGCCATCAAACCTGCTGTGAAAAACGTACCAACAATAACTGCAAGAAAATAGAACACTATAAAAGCAATCCAAAAATTAAAAGTACTAAATCCTGCAAAAACAACAGGAACAAATATAGCAAATAATAATATCATAGAAATAACTGCAGAAACAAGAGGATATAGTAAAAGTTCCTTGTCTTTCTTTAATATATTCCAACTTTCCTTGATAAGCTGTATACTTGCATTTAGTCTACCGAAAAAGCTCATTAAATATCCCTAGTTATTAGCCCACTTGAATCTCTTAGAATCTCTTCTTAATTTTAGCAAGTTTTTCTCGCATTTCATTGAATCAAAATAAAGAATCTTCCCATCTTTTTTTACAACAATCTTTCCTGTTCCTCTTTCAAGATCCTTGTTACAAAAATTGCATTTACTCATATCGAAAACCTTGTTTTTGATAATTAACATGATTTTGTTTAAATTCATGGTTGACATACATCAACCTGACTTTCCAAGAAGATTTATGTCTTCTTAGGAAATCATGTTAAGTTTTCTAATCGTCCTATTAGCGATTAGAAATATATACCTGACGCTCTCCACTAGTTCATTTCATTCACACGCGTCGTTTGTCTATCGTCTTCTTCCTCCACCTGCAGATTCTATTTCAGTTTCTCTTAACCTAAGAAAATCTCCAAGTTTTAAAGGTCCTATTACATTTCTAGTAAGTATTTTCCCTTTATCCTTGCCGTCAGCAACCCTGCATTTTACTCTAATAATTCCTTTTGCTCCTGCTCTTCCTAGCATTTGAATTACTTCCGCTGGCATTGCATCTTCGATAATAATCACCAAATTATATTTATTATCAGTTGTTAAACTGATATTTCTTTTTTGATAACCCTTAGCTTTTTTTCTTCTAAAGAAAAAAGTTTGGTTATAAAATAAAAGTTAAAAATATCTTACTTAGATTTTTTCTTTCCTTCTCCTAAATCTAACACAGCAACTGCAGATGTTCCTACAGAAATTCCTGCTGCTCTTCCTAGTTCTAGTTTACTAGGTATTGTGTAAACATCTATTTTCTTTTCATTGCAAAGTGCAGGTATATGCATTACTATCTCAGGAGGATCTATATCTCCAGCAACAGCGACAAACTTAGCCTGTCCTCTTTCAATAGCTTTAGTTGTCTCGTTAATGCCTTTTCTTATTTTACCTGTCTCTCTTGCAGTTTCTATCAAATCTAGAACTTCTTTCTCATTCATTTTCAAAACACCTCACAGACCAAACAAAAACCGAAACCGAAGGTTTCAAGTCATTTTAGTCTCAATACATTTGAATCAGTCATCGATTTAACATCAAATGATCTTTTAGAATTAGTTGCTAACTATTTAAATGTTAATTATCAAGAGAATATGATAATAAAGGAGATTTACATGAAAACTAATAAAGATAAATTTGCTCAAGTAAAATGCGAAAAATGCAAGAATGAGCAGGCAATATTTACTAGAGCATCAAGCGTGGTAAAATGTCTTGTATGTGAAGAAATTCTTGCAGAACCTACAGGAGGAAAGGCGGTAATAAAGGCCAAAGTTCTAGAATATCTAGGATGATTTTATTCTCTTAACTTCCACTATAGAACTTAAAATCTTCCCAAAGCTTATCTACATTATGATCTGTATTTTTTACTATCCATTGGTCAAAAGTTACTCCAGATTTAAGATCTTTGTGAAGTTTACACAAATTCAATCCTTTGCTCTGATACCTATCAATTATATATTTTATAAAAGCTGCAGCACATTTGTAACCAGCTGTGTAATGCGTATCACGACATACTGGAGAATAAGTTTCTCCAAAGTGTGTAGTACTTTCAAGTTCATCTAACTTTCCAAGATATGTATAAGTAACAAGATCTGCAACACCATCACTAAACCAAGCAGGATTTTTTCTCCAATAACTATCTTGAAACACATGAACTAACTCATGTGAAACCAACTCTTTTTTATCAAAGCTAGGACCAAAAATACTCTTTGTAAATATTGCTTTGGCGGCTAAATGAATATCTGGCAATCCATATTTACTAAGACAGCACCCACGATTTGTACTACCTACCACAGTAGTGTGAAGTATATTGCGTATGTCTCGATCCAATGTGCTATAAGGATCTAACGTTATATAATAAATCCCTTGTTTATTAGTAGCAGGATTTTTAAATTTAATTGGAGTTGGATCACATAAAATATTCTTTATCTTGAGTTTAGCATTAACACATTCTTCAACAATAGATTTTGCTAAATTTGCCGCATCAACCTTACAATATTCGCCAGTCATTGGAAGAAAATTTACATAACAACCACATGCAGAACAAACAGTTGAGGTACACTTAGGTTCACATTGTTCTTCAGCACTAACAATATTTACAAGAAAAGTAGAGAAAACGCTAATTACTATAACTATAACAAATATTTTTTTCAAGAGCATCATTATTATTTTAGTGCTATATGGTATTATTAAAGTTTAGCTACAAATTAAGATTGTTTAAGTATGATTAAAAAAGGATTACCAAGACCAGGAGAACTAGTAATAGCTGAAGTTGTTAGTATTAACCCTAATTCTGTGATTGTAAAGCTTAAGGAATATGATGCAGAAGGTCTTATTCATATAAGTGAAGTAAGCAGTGGGTGGATAAAAGACATAAGAAGATTTGTGAAAACTGGTCAAGAAATAGTTGCAAAAGTAATGAGAAGCCATGATGGTGTCTCTCTATCAATGAAAAGAGTTTCAAGTCAAGAAGGTTCTGGAAAGATCAAGAATTACAGACTGGAACTAAGAGCTGAAAAACTTATAGAATTAGCAGGACAATCATTAGGACTTTCTACAGAGCAAACATATGAAGAAATAGGAGAGCTTATATTAGAAAAATTCGGATCTTTTTACGAAGTATTCAAACTAGGTGTTAACAAACCTCATCACCTTAAAAAACACATACCTGACAAATGGATAGATATCATAACAGATCTTGCAAAGAAAAATATTGCAAAAAAAGCGTTTGAATTAAGGGCTAGATTATTCGTAAGCAGCACAAAACCAGATGGAATAAATGAAATAAAAGAACTTCTTAAAAAAGCTGAAAAATCTGGCCTAGGAATAACATACATATCAGCTCCAGAATACTTGATAAAATATCCTACAAAAGATCCAAAAAAAGGCCTAAAAGAACTTGAAGACAAGCTAGATAAAGTTGTATCAGAAGCTGAGTTTGCAAAATACGAAATAATAGACCAATAGACAAACGAACTAAGCGAGTATAAGGAGGAAAACATTTCCTCTTCGCAAGAATGAAATTCATAAGAGCTGTGCGAGAGCGTCAGCTTATAATTGTGATATTTATGATGCTGTTGAAAAAATGTCCTGAAAACCATTACTCTATTTCTGACATTTGTCCTGAGTGTAAAGGTAAGACAAAAACACCTCATCCTGCAAAGTTTTCTATGAAATAAGCTAAAGAAAAATTAGTCTAAATAACAAAAGTTAAATACTGACCAAACCCTATATTCTTTACTAGAAAAGAAGATGTCTCTGTAATTCGATATTATATGTTGAAAAACATGTATTTCTTTTGGAGTTTCATAAAGACATTTTCTTTAAAGTCTTCAAAGAATATCAATTCTTTGAGATCTCAAAGGCATTTAAAATGCCTTTGCAGAAAAAGGTCTTTATATGAAAACTGAGATAGTAATTCTTGAAAAGATTAAACTAAAGAAGCCAATCCTTATACAAGGGCTTCCTGGAGTAGGTAATGTAGGCCGTGTATCAGCTGGATATTTGGTAAATGAATTAAAAATGAAGAAATTTGCAGAGCTTTATTCTCCTGATTTTCTACCTATTGTGATACTACATGAAAGTCTTACGCATATGCTAAAATGCGAAATATATTACTATAAAGGCAAGGAAAATGATTTAATACTTGTTACAGGCGATACCCAAAGTGTAAGCCCTCAAGGTCATTATGAATTTTGTAATGCTATATTGGAATTTGCTGAGAAAATGGATGTACAATCCATAATAACATTAGGCGGATTTGCTGAAGGAAAAATGGTTGAAAAACCAAAAGTTATTGGAGCTGTAAACAACAAAGATTTAATCAAAAAATATGAAAAATTTGATATTGACTTCAAAGATCATTCAGTAGGAACAATAATAGGAGCTTCTGGTTTATTAGTAGGACTTGCTGAAAAACATAAAATAGACGCCATTTGTTTAATGGGACAAACCATGGGATATCCAATAATAACAGATCCAAAAGCAGCTGACAGCGTGTTGCACATAGTATCAAAAATACTTGATATTAAAATAGACCTTACAAGACTAGATAAAATAGTGGAAGAGATGGAAGAAAAATTAAAAAAATCTGATGAACTTTATAGCAAGATGACAGAAGATGCAAGAGCTAAAGAAGACGTAAGATATATTGGCTAGACAAACAAAGCTAGAAAAGAAGAATTCTGAAAGAGTTTGCAACTGAACGTGCTGAGAGCGTCCAAGTAAGATATTTTTGACTAAAAATAAGGATTTAAGCATTGCTAATTATTATACAAAATCACATAAGCATTTTTCCCACTAAATCGGTGACTACATGATTACAAGATATACAAGATTTGAGAAAACAAGAATAATATCAGCTAGAACATTGCAAATAGTTATGGGAGCTCCAGTTCTATTAAAAACAGATCTAGAAAGACCTATTGATATAGCAAGGCTAGAATTTGAGAAAAACGTTCTTCCAATAACAGTTAAAAGACCTGAATCATCAGTCTTATAAAAATTTATATAATTAGTTCTTTTCTAGGATCTTTAGGAAAATTCAAAGTATCAAATAATACAAATTTTTCTATATTTATTTTATAAAGTTCTTTAGAAGCATCTTTTAATGAATGAAACTTAGTTATCTGGGGAAATCTTTTTCTAAACAAATTATAGGCTTCAACACTATTTGACTTATCTACTAAGCTACATTTTCCTTCAAATTGAATGCCTCTGTGCTTTTCTCCCAATCCAAGTTTGTGCTCTCTTGAAATAGCTCCAGAAACTCTTTTATTAGCAACTATCTCTTTGCTATGTCTCCTTTTTTGAGTTGAAAAAAAGTATAAGTTTAATTTATCATCAGAAGCAAAGAAAACAGTAGTAGACCAAGGTCTATTTTTATTGCTTGTAGACAAAACCATCTGTTTTACATCTCCAAGAATTTCGATAACGTATTTTCTTATATGATTTTCCATGATTTTAATTATAATCAAATGAATTTATACAGTTATTTCCAGAGTATATTATGCGTATAGAAAAAATAGAGTTAAAAATAATAAAGGATTCTAGAAACTTTGATTGTATAGAAGCATGTATCATGACTGGATCTGAAACAGATCCAGCTACAGGCAAGAACTCTACAAAAAAATACTATGCATCATATCCTGGAGGAACTAGCGTGAGTTCATTTGAACTAAAAGAACTTGATCCAAGAAGAGCTATTAGCAACTTTAGAAAGGTTGAAAAACACTTACTTGGAAATCATACTCAAAGATCATTTGACAAAATTCTATTGAAAAATATGAAGATTCTTAGTCCTGCTTTAACAACACCACTATCTCTGGCACTCTTTTCAACAGACTATAAAGAAAAGGACGTTTTTCCAAATATTTTAGGAAATGTTTTTGAAGGCGGAGCTCATTCTGAGAAATCTATAAACATACAGGAAATTCTAGTTACTCCTAAAGAGAGCACATTTTCAAAACATCTTAGCACATTAAGAAAAATCTGGAAAGAAGTTGGATTATCCATAGAAGGCAAGAATAAGATGAGTCTAGAAGCTGCATGGACAGCAAACATATCAAATGAAAAAGCTCTGGAAATAGTTTCAAATGTAGCTAAGAAATATAATGCAAGAATTGGTGTGGACATAGCAGCTTCTGAATTTTACAACAATGGAAAATATTTATGGAATGGAAAAAAGTTAGGAAGAAAAGAATATATAGAAAATATTATTCATCTAACAAACAACTTCAAATTATTCTATGTAGAAGATCCTGTTCATGAAAAAGATCCAAAAGGCTACAAAGAAATTAAAGATAAGACAAATGCTCTGATATCAGGAGATGATTTGATAGCTACAAATTTAAAAAGATTGAAAAAAAACCATGATAATATAAATTCTGTAATTGTAAAACCCAATCAAGCAGGTGTGGTATCTGGCTGTTTAGATGTGATAGAGTATTCAAACAAAAATGCTATACTACCTGCAGTATCTCATAGATCAAGAACAACAAAAAATACAGTTTTGGCAAAGCTTGCAATGCATACACCTTTAGCAAAAATCGGAATTGGGGGATATGCAAAATATAGATTAGATGAATTAGAGAAAATGTGGAATTCTTCAAAAAACTCAAAAATGGCTAAAATATAATCATATACCACAAATCATTCTAAAATTTAATATGACCAGAAGAATAAGAATCTACAAAATTTCTTAGATTTGATGAAAGATCTTTCATGTTTATAAGTTCATCGAAAGAAAACCATCCAACATTATCATGTCCACTTTCCATAACAATTGGTTCTCCAAAAACTATTGTAGATAAAAACCAAATATATTTGATTTCTATAGAATTTTCTTCAAACACAGTCAGTCCTAATTCTTTCTCAATATTAACCATAACATTTAGTTCTTCTTTTAGCTCTCTTATAGCTGTTTGATTAGGAGTTTCATATTCCTCTACCTTTCCTCCAGGCATTTCCCATTGCTTATCTTTCCTATGAATAGCCAACATTCTACATGCATTATCAAGAATAACGCATCCAGCAAGAACTATTTTTTCAGTCATGATCAAAAATAAGGCTTTTAAAGATTAAAAGATGTTTATTCTAACTGATAAGCATGGCAAAAGAAGATACAAAAAACATACCAAGAGAAAAATACCTTTTAGCAGGTTCTCATATAGGATCTACTTTCAAAAATAAAACCATGAGTAGATTTGTATACAAAACAAGATCTGACGGTCTTGCTGTATTAAATATAGGAGAACTTGATACAAGACTAGAATATGCAGCAAATATGTTGCTTAATGCAAAACGTCCTTTGATAGTATGTAGAAAAGATATAGGCCAGGAAGCAGTAAGAAAGTTTTCAGAAATAATAGGATGTAAATCTATTGTAGGTAGATTCATGCCTGGAACATTGACAAATCCTTCGTATACAAAATTTTATGAACCTGATTTAACTATTGTAGTTGATCCTATTGCAGACAGACAGGCAATGAAAGAATCAGTAAAAATGGGGGCACCTATCATTGCAATATGTGATACAGTACATAATACTTCATATGTAGATCTAGTTCTTCCTTGCAATAACAAAGGAAAGAAAGCAATATCTCTTTTACTATGGGGAATTGCAAAGCTTGTAAAAGAAGCAAGAGGAGAAACATTTGAAGCTACACTAGAAGACTTTGGCTGGGATAAAGAGAAATAGAAAAACAACGCGTTTGAATGAAGTGAGCTAGAGGAAAGTGTCAGATCGTTATTTCTTAAACTTTTAGAATATGACTAGTTCTATGACACATAATTATAAAGATCTTAAAATACCAGAAACAGAATTAGATATATTACTAAAAAGAATTGCAGGTATCACTGATTCAAAATATGAGATTAATTATCTTAAATCATTGAAAGGAAATGGAGAAACTGATAACATTAGATTATCAGATGCTACAGGATTTTTTTCTAGAGATGAAGCAATTGTCTCAATAAAATTCATATCAGTTGCAGATAAGGAACAAGATTACTTCGGTGAATTGACCATAGAATCTAGAAATTCTTCAGAAGACTATGAAAGTGAAATAAAAAGTGCTATAGAAATATATTTTGGTGATAAGAAAAGGCGGTAATTTAAACATTCCTTCCAACCATATTTCTATGACTGAATTTTTAATCAGAGAAGAATCTAAATCATCTAATTACGGATGGAAACCAGAAAACAGGCCAATAAAAGAATATATTAGAAATGGTATAATAATCCTAGATAAATGGCCAGGACCTACTTCTCATGATGTTGCAGATTTTATAAGGAGAAAACTTGATTTAGAAAAAGCTGCAAGCACTGGAACGCTCGATCCAATGGTATCAGGCATTTTACCTATAACTTTAGAAAATTCCTGCAAATTAGTTGAAACAATGCAAAGAGTTGACAAAGAATACATAGGTATTATACATTTCCATAAAGATGTTGACGAGGAAAAACTTAAGGAAGTTATGAAAAAATTTACAGGCATCATAAAACAAAGACCTCCTAGAATATCAGCAGTTTCAAGAAAGCTTAGAAAAAGAAATATATATGAAATTAAAATTTTAGACAAATTAGAAAGAAATTATTGTCTACGTATAAAGTGTGAAGCAGGCACATATATTCGTGTTTTATTTCATCAAATTGGAGAAGCTATGAAAACAGGAGCACATATGAAAGAACTAAGAAGAACTGTTTCAGGGGTTTTCACAGAAACTGAGATTCATAAAATAAATGATGTACTTGAGGCTTACAATGTATGGAAACAAAAAGGAGATGAAAAAGCTTTAAGAAAAGTGATAATTCCTATGGAAAAATTTGCAGAAAACATGAAAAAAATAATAGTAAAAGACTCTGCAATATATTCAATATCACAAGGATCTCCTCTATTTACAACAGGCATCAGCAAGATACAAAAAGATATAGTAACAAAAGACCTGGTAGCTATCTTTTCTCTAAAAGGCGAGCTCATAGCATTAGGCATAGCAAACATGCCAGCGGAAGATATGTTGGAAAAAAAGGCAGCAGCAACTAAAATAAAGCGTGTTATAATAGACAGGGGTATTTATCCAAAGTTCAAATAAGGCAATAAGTTTGAGCTATAAACTTTATTCCTTAGTTATTAGTATGGTTTATCTAGGAAGAATTTGTGGAGTTGGAAAAACAAGAGATGGAAAAACTGCTTTGATTTATGCTGTTTCTGGAAGATCTGAACCAAGTAAACAAAGAAAAGCTACAGTACATAATAACACAGTTCATATTGGCGGCTTAGATGATTCTGATGCAGATCCATTAAGGCATTATGATGCTATGATGTTAGGAGGTAATAACGGAGTTGCAACAAATGGAGATCATACGAAAGAAGTATTTAAAGTGAGATCAGAAGAGCCTAGATCTAAATTGGAAAGAGTTCTAGAAAAAAGAGGACCAGAAGAAGATAGTTACTGTACTCCAAGAATTGCGGCATATATTCAGCACATAACCATAGGATCAACTGCTTTTGCAATGGCTTATTTAGCAAGAGTTTCAAGATCAGGTGTTGATTCAATACCTATAGATCTGAACTTTTCAAATGGATTTACAGGAATATCTACATATGCAGGAGATAGAGAAGATTCGAGAAATGTAATAATACCAGAAACATCAACTTTGGTAGAATTGCCTATTTCAGGATTCAATGCACGTGAACTAGCAAGAGAATTATATGAATGGATGGATCATGAATTTATTGTATGCACTGCAGCAGCAGTTTCTGGACAATATCCAAAACAAACTCATAGAATAAGCTGGAATTGGGATATTGCAATAAAAAACAAGCATGATTAAATTTTCTAGCATTCTTCTTTCTTCATGTAATTTATCTCTATGAAAACTAAATAATAATGATAATAGAGATTATGTAAGCGGTGAAATAAAGCCGTCAGATGATATATCAGAAGCAAAGTTCTTTTCAAAAGAAGAAATAAAAGATATTGTAGAATTAGATGAAACTACAGATACAATAAAACAAGTTCTTAAAGATATAAACTGGATCTAATGATATCATGCCGAGATCGCATAGAACTACCATAAAAATATGATAGTGTGAAATTTGGTATTGCGCCAATTTGTTTTGTTTTCAAAACAAAGCGTATGCCTGGAAAGCTGGTTTCCGCAAAAAGTGAGTCTTCAGACTCTCTTGTGGATGGATGTCTGGGTTCAAATTAATGAAAGTTGTGGCTTTCATTGATGAAAATCCCAGTCTCGGCGCTTTTTCATTAGTAAATATAAACCCGTCTATGGATATTAATTATAGTGTTTCATTATGCCTCTTGTTGATATAAAATCACTTATAATAAAGACTCCTGTGGTAACAAAGGAAACCACAATAAAAGACTTTATTGCACTTATGGACAAACATAAAATAGATCTTATGCCTGTAGTAGATAACACTCTTATAATAGGAGTTGTTTCTGAAAATGATCTAATACGATTGGTTAAATCACAGCCAATGGCAGGAATGAGCGCAACAATGATAACAGACCTTCCAAAAAATATTTCTAATAGAACTGTTGGAGAAATTATGACTCGTCATCCAATAACAATAAACCATAGAGCATCTTTATCCGAAGCCATAAAAGCAATGACAGCAAGCAACTTAAAAAGAATAGTTGTTTTAGATGACAACAAAAAGCTGTTAGGAATAGCTAGAATAAAAGATTTGTTCTCGAATATTTAATATTCGAGAAAATAAGGAATTCGAACGAATGACTTAGATTTTCAAATCTTTATAGCTCTATCATGAAATAAATATGATATAATTTCATGCTGAGCTATATGTTAACCCAGTACTATCATATCCGGAATCATTACTGGGTTAACTATAAGGCAAACCAATAAAGAGGGTTAAATAATGATGGACGTTTACAGAATACTTTTGGATATTGCAATAATCCTATTTTTTGCAAAGATATTTGGAGAAATATCTGAGAAATTCAAAATGTCTAGTTTAGTAGGAGAGATAATAGCAGGTATAGTAGTAGGTCCTATTCTACATTTAATATCTCCAGGAAGCCATGAAATACTAGAAATATTCTCAGCAATCGGCGTCATACTATTGCTTTACTTGATAGGATTGTCTACAAAATTCGAAGAAATAAAAGAAGAAATCTATCCAGGAACTTACATAGCAATAGTTGCAGCTCTGGTTTCTCTAGCAAGCGGTTTTATAGTAGGATTTATAATATTCAACTCATTTGAAATAGGCCTTGTTATAGGAGTTGTGTTAATGGGAACAAGCACAGCAATACCTGTAAAGATTCTTGCTGACATGGGAGAGATAAGATCAAGAGTAGGCCGTTTATTACTAACAACCTCTATGTCAGATGATATAATAACTCTTATTACTTTGGCAGCAATATCAACCTTCTTTACATTCGGCGTTGTAGACACATGGAAAATTGTAGCTTTAGTATTTACTGTGATAGGCTTCATACTTGCAGCAATAACAGTAGGAGAAAAAATAAGCAATAAAGTTTTATCCTATGTTCAGAGAATGAGAGACGAACAGATTTTGTTAGCAATCCCTCTTATCATAATATTCATAGTATCCTTTGTCAGCCAGAGAATAGGAATAGCAGCAGTAACAGGTGCGTTCTTAGCTGGAATGGCAATGAGCAAGTCTGTATTTGCAGAACCTATTATAGCGCCAAAAATAAGGACACTTGGATACGGATTCTTTATTCCAATATTCTTTGCATACAGCGCATTAATAATAGATCTAGCTTTGTTAGTAGAATATTGGTGGCTAATAGCTATTCTAGTAGCAATCGGAGCAACCCTTAAATCAATAGCATCTGGTTGGATGTCTGGATTTTTTGGATTATATGGAAAAGATAAAGTAACTATGGCTATAGGAATGATACCTAGAGGAGAATACGGAATAGTCATATCCCAGTTAGCATTAGGCATGGGAGTAATCACAGCTCACTTATACGGCTCATTAATAGCATTTGTAGCAATTACAGCAATAATGACTCCAATACTATTTAGAATATTTGTATTCAATGACCGTAAATATGGCAGATAAAATTAGATGCTTCTCAGACTTTCAAGAATGGCTTCAATTTCACCTCTACTCCTGCCTATTACCTCATAGCTTTTCATTACATCATCGAAATATCTCTGATCCATAAAAGCCAATAACAATCTGATATCATATGTATCTGTCATAGAACGAAGTTTGGTTCTCTGAGAATGAAAATCTGTTGAACATTCTTGGCATCCTTTTTGAGCACATGCCTTAGTGTTATACAATACACCTCTTTGATCCCATATAGTCTCCATATGATCATATAATTCAGAAGGAGCGCTAAATACAGGTATTTTTTCATGCATATAGAAATTTAACAATCTAACCAATTTTCTAGCAATAATATCTGTTGGATTAAGAACTCTTACAAAAGTACCATCAACATTATAATCCATCGCCTGATCAAATTCTCTTTCAAATATAGGCAACATCTTTTTATGATATCCAATAGAATAATCTGGAAATTCTATATTAAGATAAAACTTATTTTCTTCAGTCAAATACCAGTTGCATACATGTACGACAAAATTATGATTTCTTCTCAATAAAATAACTTGATATCCTGGAAATGCAGAAATTTTGCCATTTATTTGAAAATCTTGTAGAGCTTGCTCTGCAAACTCAGTCCAGTTGACTCTTCTAAGGTCATTCAAATCAATATCATCTGACCCTCTTATTTGATTAGGATAGCAGTGAAATTGAGTAGCTATTCCACCAGTTATATATCTTTTTTTATCTGGAAGAAATAATTTGGAATAAGAAGCCCTAACTAAAGCTGCATCAACACCTATATATTTATCTCTAAAGCTAGGAAGCTCTGGATGGTACTCTCTTCCATGAGATTGTAATTGTATATCCATTAAGATAAGAATACGGTAAAGATATTAAAATTGATAAAAATATTACTCAACATCTTCCCATAAACCTTCTGGAATAAATGTTGCAGGATCAGGACGTTTATTATGATTGATGAGTCTTCTAATATGAGGATAGTTTTCAGCGATTTTACCTATTCGTGCCTCTAATCTTGGCATTATTAATCCTACTTCACCAGATGCTTCAGTAAACAATTCTCTGAGAAAGTTTGTAGTATGTACTATATTATCAAAGTTTTGTGTTCCTAAATTAAGCTCTGGTGAATAATCCATAAGTGATCTGTCAGGATATCTTACCAATAAGTTAGAATTAGCAATAGCTTGATCTCTAGGAATAGTTGGTATCAAAGAGGTTAGAGTATGGTAGCCTATTTTTCTAACAGCATACAAGAATAAGCTTTCTACTAGATGATCTCTGTTAGTTAATCTATCCTCTGATTTAGGATCATAGAAAAAATTAACCCCTCCAGGTCTAAAAGATTCAAAGTGTGTTGACTCAATATAGTCAACTGGCAAAGCAACTTGAACGTAGAACTTTCTTCCATCTACATCCAAGGCTCTATATACTCTATATTTAGAACCTTGTGTAACATCTTCAAATCCAAATTCTTCAAGTAATTGAAAATACCCAGAAAGTTTAGGATCATCTATCTGAAGAGTCATTATTTGAATTGGTGAAGAACGTTTATAAGCATTGTCAAACTCCAAACAACTCCCTTATCTTGACCATATCAAAATCTGCTATTCTTAGTTTATGAACATCTTCAAAATCAAACAGATCTAAATCATCGCCTTCTCTTTGCTGACTTCTTAGTTGATCTATGTCTCTATTTAACTTGGCTGTAAAAAGATATGAAATATGCTCTTCTCCTTGAAATTTTTTAAAGAATTTTAAATTTTCTAATTCTATGCCTAATTCTTCCTTAGCCTCCCTCCTGACAGCTTGATCTGGAGTTTCCCCACTTTCCATCTCACCACCAAAGAATGCCCAATAATTAGGAAGGCTATCTTCAAAAGAAGATCTATGTTGAAGTATTATCCTTTCCTTATAATCCTTTAGAACAAATAACGCCAGTCTTCTCATAGACAAATTATAATAAGAAAAGATTAAGAACTGACCGAAGAACTAAATTATTTAGCTACAACATATCCTCCTTGATTCCTAACATTAAGAACATCCCATTGATCTGCAATATGTGTAGCAGCAATATCAGCAAATGCTGGATTTGGTTTATCATTAGGCGTCTTCACACATATATTATAAGATGCTCCAGCATACTTCATTATAGTTCTAGTAAACACATCTCTTAGATCAAACCATTCTAAAAATGTATATCTAGAACAGTTTTGATATTCTGGTTTAGGTAATCCATATTGTATAAATCTCGGAGGTTCTATACCTCTTTCTTGTAGATCTGCTACATAAATTATAGCTGCTTCAGTAACATAATGATTTAAAAAATTAATAGCGTTTTCATCTCCATTTTTGGCAGCTTCAATAAGAGGATCTAACATTTCACTAGTTCTAACAGTATCTTCAGTTATTGGAAGAGCAAACGCATTTTCATGTGATAAGAAAAGATTGTAACCATGAAGTTCAATATGTGATTTATGACAGCCGTATTTTCCAAAGTATATTAAAAATAATTTTTCTAAAAGATCATTGACATCTCTTGAAGATACTGTATTTAACATACCAGGAAAAGCATTTCTTATAGCCTGCTCATAAACATCTGGATGAACTTCAGGAACACCATAAACAACTTTCAAAGGAAGTTGTGCTAATTGTCCTTGATAATTAACACACTGAGGTTCTGTTGCACAAATTTCACTTAAAACTTGTTGAAAACCATCTCTCATTTCCTTAGGTCTTCTTGGATCTAGTTCTATTTTCCGAGTTGCATTTATAAAAATATTATCTTTATCTGTACTTATCAAAGTTGTCAGAGAGAGAGTGCTCTTTTCTTCTGTACCATATAATGCAGTGGCAATTCCATGTAATACGCCTAGTGTCATAATCGTCTTGAAACGATAAACTTTAAATTAGTTAATTTTTGGCGTAACTACAAACATAGACCTGCCAAACCCAGAATATAAGTTTTTCCACGACTTGCCAAACTTTCGCATAGTGATCTTCTTCTTTCCGCCAATTTTCTTGTTAGGATCATTTATATAAAAATATCTATTATCATAACCTGTAACAACAACCATATGTGTATAATCTAATTTTCTGCCATAAAACTTGTTTGCAGAAACCTCTGCTAATACAGGAATATTTTTATCAATAAAGAACTTTATCAAAGATAAAGTAGCATTTTTCTTTCTCTTTAAACCTAATCTAAGAGATTTTTTATATTCTTTTTTGTATCGTCTTGTTATGCTCTTTTCCTCATTCCATTGATGCATAGAACCATTCCAAAATGTTGTAACATTGTAGCCTTTTCTGAGCAAAACTTGTCCTATTTTCACATCAGAAGATCCATCCTGCTCAGACAATTTAGTGCTAGCTGCAAGTTTTTTCTCATTAACAAGATCTCCATAATATCTAAGAACCATATCAACAGACGCAGGAAAACAGCTATCATTAAGCTTCTGCTTCTTAAAAGGAACTCTTAGAATCTTCATGCTTTTAGCTATTTTCTAGCGCTTTTAAGCTTAACCAAAATCCCATTTAAAAATCAGCTTTTAATAGCTTTATTTCATATAAACCTAAAGTTTAGAGATTATCTCTTTTAGAGAATCCAAATATTCTTTCTGGGAAATGTTATGCCTAGCACCTTTTACTTCAATAAGTTTTGATCCTTTAATTTTTCTATGAGCGTCAAAAACTCTTCTCTTTCGTTCCTTTGATTCTCTATTTCCTACAAGTAGTATAGCACCATTTGCTTTCTTGTATAATTTATTAAACTCTATATTTTCTAAGTCTTTGAGTCTCCTCTTTCCAACATAAGGTTTCCAAGACTTTTTTAGATATTTTAAGTCCTCTTTAAAATATGGTGACAAAGAGCATAGAATTAGTTTTCTTAATTTAATTCTATTCGAAGAAGCAATAGCAATCATTGCTCCAAAAGAAAACCCTAGAACATAAGAATTTTATCTTTTATTTGACTAATAGCCTCCTCTATATACTCACTCATTATTCCATATTTCCAGTTTATGTTGACAAAAATTGGATTAATTTTCCTAGACTTGAAAAAGCTTGCAATTTGCTTATATGCTTTTAGAATTACCGTCAGTATAGCCAGGAATTATGTAAGCAGTTGTCATAAGAAGATTAGTAATTGTAAGTATTAAAATCATTTGAGAAATCAGATTCCCTTGAAATCTTCTACTTTTATTTTACATGTTGTAGGAAGTTTATGCATAGCTGCTCTAAAAGATTTTTTAGCTACAGCAACTCCATTTTCATTTACTCTTATCTCCATAAGCTTTTGTCCTGCTCTTACCACAGCAGCTGTTCCTATTGGCTTACCAAAGCTTTGTCTCATACCTGTCTGGAATCTATCTGCTCCAGCACCTGTAGCCATCACATTTTCCCTCAAAACTTGATGAGGATATATTCTTACTTTAAAGAAAAATCCTGCTACTCCAAGACTTTTTTCAACCTCTCTTACAATAGCTATTCTAGCAGATTCAATTGAATTAGATCTTATCTGTACAGGATGATCAGAAGTAATATAAACTACTTTTAGATAATCTGCTTTTTTACCATATTCAAAGCCAGTTACCTTTGATTTAGGAACTCCTTTTACAAAACCCTTTCTAGGTCTTCTTGTAGAAACTCTTGTATAAGGTCTTTGATGATTCCTATAACATTTTCCTGGTCTTAATCCCATATTACAACACCTAATTATCTATCTAAGTTCTCTAACAAAATATTTAAGCTCAATTATTCCTAATTCTAAGAAATATATAAACCTAATAGAAATAGTGTAATATGATATATAATAGAAATCTCTACACTATTTTATTAATTTTATTATTTGTTTTAATTTCACTTCCAATCCACGCTAAAGAATACAAAAATATCAACATAGTTGATGGGAATGGAATGGAAAATGACGAAACGTGGGGTCCTGGTGCAAATAATGAGTACAAGAAAATAAATGAAATTTCAAACAAATGTTTCAAAGGAGTAGTACCAGCATACAAGAATTCAGCGGATCTATTCATAGACAAATTAATACAATTAAAATATGACTCTACAAAAGATGACTTAACAATAATTACATTAAATGGTCATGGGCAGACAGAAGAAGATGCAATTAAACTACTTGAATATCAAAGTCCTGTGCCTAAAAGAGAAACTCAAAAAGCAATTAAAAATTCTAAAGAATATAGATCAAAAAATGGATATAAGATCAAAGATCACTATATAGCATTAAGTGATGGTACTCAACTAAGCGCTTATGACTTTTTAGATAACATGGAAAAAATAAAAGGACAGAAAATAATTCTTATAACATCTTGTTATAGTGGAAGATACCTAAAGATATTCGCAGAACAAATTAGAAAAGGGCGAATGAAAAACTTCTTAATTATGACAACCTCATCAGAAGATTACATGTCAAGATGTATTTTTGATCAACAAAATCTAGGTTATGCGTTCTTTGATAATATAAAATGTGAATGTAATATGAATATTAAGAAAATAGTAGATAAAATTAAAAATGATGCGCATATATATCAAAATGCAGAAGGTCTTGAAATAGGACCTAATTACTACAATCCTCAATATTTAGACACCTTCAAATCCAATGATTATATAATAGATCAGAAATAATCCTATAGAGATTTCAAGTAATCTAAAACTTCTTTTGCATGACCTTTAGCGTTAACATCATACCATATCTTTGATATTTTTCCTTTTGGATCTATGAGAAAAGTGCTTCTTACTGTGCCTAAAAACTCCCTACCCATAATTTTTTTTGGCTTCCAAACTCCATACATCTTATTGACTTCTTTGTCAGAATCTGAAAGAAGTATTATGTCTAGACTCTTTCCATCAACAAATTTCTTGTGAGATTCACAACTGTCTTTACTTATTCCTATAACTACAGAATTTAGCTTATCAAACTCACTTTTAATTTTTGTAAAATCCAAAGCTTCTATAGTACATCCAGGAGTATTGTCTTTTGGATAAAAATATAGAATAACAGATTTCTTCCTAAAATCCTTCAAAGAATTTTTCTTACCACTTTGATCTTGCAAAGAAAAATCTGGGGCTGATTGACCTTCCTTCAATGATGTCATTAGATCTTAACACCCATGAGTTTTTTGACAACAATTGTCAAAGGTATTGAAAGCATAATATATAGCCATATCCAACCCAAATCTCTACCTACAAATGGTATGGCAACAGGTGTCTCAATAACTATTCTTGAAAACCTAACATGCTCTTCCTTATTCCCATCGACATCAACAGTCTCGTTGTGTATATTAAACACTTTTCCATCAATAGTCTTCATGCAAGGCATATTACAAATTAATGTCTGTGTATCATTTTGCATTAGCTGTATTGTATTATTATCAATTTTAACTAAGAAAAAACTGCCTATCGTTACATTACCCGTGTTGTTGGAATTAAGAGGAGCAGAAAAGTCTGTATAAAATATAGACATAATGGGAAGCATTACCATGATAATTGCAAAAGAAACGAGCATAGGTTTAAGACTCAATTTAGTCAATTTCCTATTTTCATCCATAATCTTTCCAAAATATTCTTTTGTTTTTTCAGGCTCATTCTTATATTTCTTTGATTCTTCTTCAAGATGCTTCATCCTGTCTTTTATATCAAGAACTTCATCTTGATTTATCAAAATTCTATAGAATACGTTTATAACTACCAATACTACAATTGAAAACAGTATAATGAATAACATTTTAATAACACCAATTATAATCGTGTGAATTCAGCACGCTCACTGATAAATTCTTTCAGTTTGTTTCAGAATTTATTTGTTCGCTAGTTTCGTTTACATTTTTCACATAATTGTGAAATGTAATAGCATCCTTACATGCTATTACATCTTTTCTATCTTCTTTGTTCTAAAGCCCCTTCCTACATTGTGCTTTTTCTTGCATTCAGAACATTTGAATCTAAAATCAGTCTTTCTTGTAGGTTTTTCTCTTCCTTTAGGATTTTCTTTAGGAAAACTACCATAACCTCGCATCTTTTGCAAAAATCTTCGCTGACCTTTGGCTAAGGTTCTTCTAGGTTTTCTCTTAGCATCTTCTAAACTATGTTCAGTATGTTTTTTACAAAAAGGACAATATTTTTTTTGTTTTTTTGGAATTTCCATTTTATCACCATTATTTTTAACGTATTTTTATTAATATTATTCTTTAATCTCTTCTAAAACATTTTCTTTGATCAATACCTCAACCAATTCCTTTGGTAATGATACAATATCATTCTCCCTAAGGTTATAAACCTTCATATCAGGTCCTATAAAATCAGGTATTGACTTCTTAACTTTATATACTATTTCTGAGGGGTTTTTCTTCATTTCCTCAGATACACTATCCCTAAATTTCTTCAAAACGTCGACAGTTCTTTGAAAAAGCTCTTTTTCAACCATAGTCAAATTTTCAGGAACAGTACCTGTTCTAGAACTTGCCAAAGCAATCTCAATAACCTTTTTCTCTCTAAGATCTAATAATCTCTTTACAGTATTTCTGGCATTTTCTGTTTCCAAAAGTTCTAATGAAGTTTTTTCCTTTATCTTATCCTTCTTATCCATATAGTCTATCATAAGGTCAAAAAAATTCTCAGGTATTTTTTGTAGTTTCTTGTTATCTCTTTCAGATCTCTCAATCTCTCTTATAGATTCAAATGTAAGCATAACTCTAAGATAGCCTTAAGTTTTAAATGCAGTTAAGGAGAGGTTTTATTACTTTTAACAGTTGTGTTCTTTTTGGCAGCTTTTGCAGTTGCGCTTGTCTTATGTTTTCTCTTATGTTTTTTCAAAGTATCCATATCATCAAACTCCTTCTTGCACTCATAGCATCTTAGCTTCTTTGATTCTTCCTTTTTTTTCATTCTTGAAAGTATTATAAAAGGGTAGTTCATAGGATTTTTAAGGATGATCTTTCCTTCTTTTGCACAAATACTGTCAGGCTGACATATTCCTACGCTTTTGTAAAACTGCTCAACATTGCAATTTGCTGGATTTATTTGCTTATTTTGTTGTTTTGCCCAATTTATCTGTCCAGCTATTACAGATCTAGGAAGTTTTGGAATATTTTTCTCATTCATCTCAAAGACTTTTTGCTCTATTTCTTCCCAAGTCCAATTCATAGACTTTAGAAAATTTATTATAGTAAATAAACTCCTCTTCTTACCTTCTCTTAATCCATTTATTACGAGTTTAATACAAGGAGGAAAATATTCTTCAGGAACCTTTTTTGTTGATAGTTGTCTTTTAGGAATTTCCTTTTTTTCCTCAATTTTTGTATTTATTGTATTCCAGTCTAAAGCATCTGACAATAACATATCTGCTTCTCCTTCTTCACAATCCTTAAAGAAAGGTTTTGCTGTCTTTATAAAAAATGGTTTTGCCTTAGATATATCAAAATTTCTGAGATCAGTATAGTCCAAGGGTACAGAAGACATCCATGTTTTTTCATTCAGTGATAAAGGTGCCCTAAATAGATGACGATTACCCCAGTCTTTCTCAACCTCAACAAATTGATATGGATCCATATCACCTTCAAATACAAGACCCTTATTGTTCTTCAAAAGCTCTTGGACCAACTTGTCCTTTATGTTATGTCTTATGAAGTTAGAGACTATTCTAGGAACTCTTGGATATTCATTATGCATAGGTTTAAAGTTTAGTTCTTTTGGAAACATCTTCCATGGAATGCATATATGAAATCCTCTTCTACCTGAAAATTTTATTCCATAATTTCTAATGCTGTATTTTTCAAGCAAGTCACATATCAAAACAGCTGCTATTTTAGAATCATTCAAACTAAGTCTAGAATCAATATCTATAATAATATCAAATCCTTTGCGAAGCTGTTCATAAGTTTCAGCATTAACTTGCATAGGATATGTCCAATGTTCTGCACTCAAATGTATAGAAGTTACTCCATTTTTCACCATGCTCAGAATATCTGATTTAAAATTAACAACATTAGGCCTCTTGTCATATCCCCCATCAGCAAAAACTCCAACAGCCTCCCTATCTCTAGAAGCTTTAACAATAGCATCAAGAACAAAATCCTGCGAATAATAATCAATAATCTGCTGCCTGCTCATAATATTTTGACTTTGCAAAGCAAAGTTATTTGTAGAAGAATTATTCTGACTCTTTGAAAAAGAGTTATTTGGTGAAACATTTTCAGAGTTCATATCTAACTAAGAATCTCTAATCTTTTTATTTAGAATAAGAAAGAACTAAACAGTTTCAGGATAAAACACACCACCAAATCCTCTTATCATTGGATGAGTTGATTCTAAAAGGCCTTCACGAATAACATGAACAGTTTGCAAGCCAACAGATCTTGCTGGACCTAGCTCATTTTTAGCAGGATCTGGTGTTTCTGCAGAATCAGAATAAAACATAATTTCATGGGCACTTACTCCTAAAGCTGAAGTTATATTTCTATAAGCTTCCTCAGAAGTTTTTGTACCGATTGCTTTGGCAATAGGCGTATACAATCCACTCGCTCTCAAAACGCCTTCACTAGAACTAAAATGATGGCTGAAAAAGTGGCTTATATCTCCATGATCTGAAAATGCAAAAAGCAATTTTTGTGCTCCTACAGATCCAGATGAAAATATTCCTATAGGAACTCCCTGACCATACCAATCTACTATTTGTTCATAAGCATCATCATAAATATGCCCTTTGAAATCTCTTGACTTATATCCATGTTCCCAAACAAGTCCTTGAAGCTCTTTTAAAGGAGGGTCTTTTCTATCCTTAGTTATCCAGTCCAGTATAACATCAGGAACGTTAGAAAGATCTACGTTAATTCCATCTTTCTCTTCAGATATCCTTACAATTTCTTGTGCTTGCTTTTCCACAAATCTATTGCCTGCAGCAAGTTCTCTCTGAACATATCCAGGAAGATGTTGTCTTGCATAAGGAAAGAGAGTATTATGAACAAATTTAATGTCTGTAGTAACTCCTTCAACATCAAGTAATATATATGTCATAGAATTACAATCCTAGAAAGTCTTTAAATTACTTTCTTAATAGAAAATTAAAAGAACTACTTAACCAAAAGCTTAGCCTGCTCTATGTCATATTTCCAACCTTTTTTAAGGGTCTTCTTCTTTACATAGTATTTTCCAAGTCTTCTAATCTTTGATTCAATATACTCCAAACCATGTGTTCCTTTTGCATCTGATTTATTGTCACGCATGTGTCTATGTAAGTTAACAGCTTGCTTCATTAAATTAAACATATCTTCAGGAACTTCTGGCTTTTGTTGTGTCTCAACAACTTTCTTTAATTTTATTTTAAATTCCCTAACTCTTGGAATTCCATACTGATCTCTAAGAATTAGTCCTATCTTAGCATTGCTATGACCTTCCTTAGCCAACTTAAGTATAAGCTTTTCTATTTCATCTTTTTCGTATTTTACCCATTTTTTGCTTGAAATGTGAAACACCTTTTTTATTGAGTTTAATCAGAACTCCTTTTCTTATGATAAATTTCATTTATCACATAAACGAACTTTTTAAGTTCGTTTCTTGTATCTTCCTCTTTTTTCTATCTGCTCTAATGTTTTAATAACTTGTTCTGCCTCTTTGAAATGAGCTTTATAACTATTTAAAATAATTTTCCAGAATTTCTCGAGCAAATTACAATGCGTTGCTTCTATAGAATGATAAAGCAAATACAAATCAACTGCCTTGTCTTCAACTTTCAGACTATTAAATCCTAGTCCAAAATCAATAAAATAGATTATGTGTTTAACGTCTTCGGCTTCTTTTTGTTCTTTTTGATTATTTTGACTTTCTGAAACAAAGCTATTTCTCAAAATCATATTTGATGTTGTAAGATCGCCATGTATTAAGTTGTACTCATGTAATTTAGCTATTTGCTCTCCTATGCTTATTCCTATTTCTTCCACATTAGTTTCATTTAAAATATCTTTTACTAAATCTCCTTCTATTTCTTCTAAAAATATTTCATATTTTGTTACCTCAAGAACTCTAGGAACATTTATGCCCATTCGCTTAGCTTCCCTAAGCAAATTAGCTTCTTGTTTAGTTCTTCTAACTCTAAGTTTTTCGTCTATCTCACTTAGCCTATAACCTTTCTTAATTCTCTCCTTAACTATAACATCATCTTCCCTACGAATAACAGCTTCAGCCCCTCTTGCAATCTCCATAATAAATAAACACCTTCAATTATTTTATATAACTCAAACAAATATTAAAGTGGTAATATGGAAGAAAAAACAAAAGAAAAGATAGAAAAAAGGCTAGAAATTTTGCCAAAACACCATATAGATACTTCTATATTCTTGGAGTCTGAAAAAACAGAAGAAGGACGAATATGTTTCAAATATCTTCAAAAAGTGGGCTATAATTACAACGGTCGTATATCTTTCCCTAGTTTGAGTGAAATATTTTCAATTATTATTCAACTTAATAATTATAATGAAAGACAAACTATGTTAGAAACTATAATAAAAATTCTTAAAGACAGAAAAATAAACTTATATTGTCCAGAGAATCTAGAAGATATAGTTATAGAGATAAAAAGAATTGACAATAGAATAGATCAATTAGATAGACAAATACTAGGATGTGCTATTGAAGATGAAACGAGTACTCTTGTTACATTGGATAGAAAACTTCTGAACAATGAGAAATTAGAAACTTTTTTTGGCATCAATATAAAACATCCAAAAGATCTACTTTAAGCTTTTATGCAATTCTTTGTGCAAAGCAGTAGCTTTCTCGAACAAACCCATTTTTTCAGCTTTTGCTCTTATTTTCTTTAATTTTATTTCATCTTTTGACATTTTAATCACTTTGATTAAAATAAGAAAGAACTACTTCTTTCTGACATTTTATCACTAACAATAATTAGTAATGAAATTATTTATAATCAGAAATTCTCTAGAAATAACCAAACTAACAGGTTTATCGAATTCTTAAATTAAAGAAAAGTATTTCAGAAATATCTTGTTCTCTATCAGGATATCCAGCTAAAAAATCAAAAGCTTGTGCAACATCTGAATCTTTTCCTAAAAATATTGGAGCAAACTCGTCTGGTTTATACCCATCGCTTGTCCATACATCATTAACTTTTTGATAATAGTGTAATCTACTCCCTCCATTATTGCCTACAATAAATCTATATTGATAAATACCTCTAATTGTAGAATTAGTATTCAAGACTCTATAAGCAGTCCGCCGAAATCCATTTAAATCAGAAAGTTTGATTTCACATCCTCTATAACCCTCTATAACATGAAATTCCATACAATAACTAAGAAAAAGAAGTTTAAAAAATCACTTAAGAAACTAAAACTATTCTTAGAAAAATTATATAAACATCCGTATGAAATCCATCTTTCCAAGCTTTTTTCTTCCTCCTGTATATGGAAGCATTGACTCGAAAAGCTTTCTAAATTTTTCATCTTTACTAGCCTTAACCATTAATTTATCAATCCACTCTGGATGTTCTTTTCCTAATTGTTGTATTTTATGGTTTGTCTTTATTTCATCTCCAATAACATCCCAAAGCTCTTTGTCATATCTTTGTAAAAACTCTTCGCTGAAATCATTTTTAGCAAGAGCTTCTATTGTAATTTTTGCAGAAACTTCTGCAGAAATCATGGCAGTTCCAACTCCCTCACCACTAAGTGGATCAATAAGTGAAGCTGCATCTCCTAAAAGCATAAATCCATTACCATAACATTTTCTATGATGACTTGCGATTGGCAAATTCCATCCCTTTATCTGTCCCTCAAGTTTTGAATTCTTAAATCTGTCCTTGAACAAAGGGTTTACTTCTAAAGCTCTGATCATAGCATCTTTAAGATTAATCTTCTTTTCAGCCATGTCTTTTACTATCATTCCTAATCCAACATTTGCCTCTCCATTTGGCAAAGGAAATATCCAGAAATAACCTGGTATTAATTCATCAACCATATGAATTTCAATTCTATCTGTCATTCCAGTTACGCCTGTGTAATATGCCCTGATTGCTGAAATAAAATGTTCTGGAGGATTATCATTTAATTTGAACTTAGCTGCAACAATACTTGTTCCACCATCAGCAGCTAAAAGTAGTTTAGCTCTTACTTCTTCTTCCTGGCCTTTTTCATTTATACCAACAACTCCTTTAACAAAACCGTTTTCAACTATAACATCTTTTACATGCATATTTTTTACAACAGTAACCATTTTGCATGCATTTTTGAACAAGAATTCATCAAAAACTATTCTTTTATGAACATAACCAGGAGCTGGATTAGCTCGATCTTCAACATCAATCTCTATCTGAGTGCCATTAGGAGAGCTTAGTGTTATTCCATAGATTTTTTGTCCAGGAAGTCTTTCATATTCTTCATAAATTCCTATCTTCTTCATAATATTTGCTGCCTTTCTTCCTTGAGCATCTCCACATGTCTTGTCTCTAGGAAACTTAGCCTTATCTATAAGGCATACTTTTTTGCCTGCTTGTGCCAAAAACATTGATGCAGTAGCACCTGCTGGTCCTCCACCAAGAACAATTGCATCATATTCCGTCATAGATTAAACACCAAATCTTATCTAATTTAATTCTAACAAAACATTTAAATGCTTAATTCTAAGCTGAAATTATTTTCAGATAGTGAAACCCCATATAGAATAAATTAAGAAAATTTTGTGAACCTCCTTCGGTCAAAAATAGACCGAAGGCATCTTGCATCTAGGCTCTTAGAAAATCCATCACATTTTTGTTGACACCATTTGTTCTAAGCTCTTTTTTCTTGCCCTGATTTCTGACATAGT
>Ga0209515_10000825_pt1 | contig 53953 bp, 54 predicted proteins | sample Subgroupgradi54m_FD_187454 | JGI IMG/M metagenome (GOLD analysis project Ga0209515, IMG submission 187454) | Subsurface groundwater microbial communities from S. Glens Falls, New York, USA - GMW60B uncontaminated upgradient, 5.4 m (SPAdes)... ... | reverse complement strand
AGCCGTATCGGCTGGTGCTCACCGCGCGCGCTACTTCACTCCATCGATTCGCGACCGCCGGAATCCGCGACAACGAACGCCTATGCGTGTTGCCGCTCGACATCACACACGCCGCGCAACGCAACACCGCCCTCGACCGCATCGCCGAGCGGTGGAACGGCGTGGACATGCTCATCAACAATGCGGGCATTAGTTATCGCGCGGTCGTGGAGCATATGAGCGATGCCGAAGAGATGCATCAACTCGTCACGAATTACGTGGGGGCGATGGGACTCATTCGATTGGTGTTGCCCTGGATGCGATCGCAGCGCGCGGGGCGCATCATTAACGTTTCGTCGGTGAGCGGCATGATGGCGATGCCCACCATGTCGGCCTACAGCGCCTCGAAGTTCGCGCTCGAAGGCGCGAGTGAGGCGCTCTGGTATGAAATGCGGCCGTGGAATATTCACGTGAGCATCGTCGAGCCGGGATTCATTCATTCGCAATCGTTTGAACATGTGTACACCGCCCATCGTGCCACCCACGACGATCAACCAACCGATCCGTATCAGATCTACTACGACTCGATGACGCCGTTCATCGCCCGTATGATGCAACGCGCGCGCGCCACCGCCGACGATGTCGCGCACACGATCGAACACACCATGGAGCGCAACCGCCCCCCGTTGCGCATTCCCGCAACATGTGATGCGCGCGTATTTTTTTGGCTGCGCCGCGTGTTGCCGCGTGGAGTATATCATCGCATCTTGTTTTGGGGATTGCCCAACATCCGCCGTTGGGGCGTGGATTAATGCAAAATGCAAAGTGCAAAATGTAAAATTTTAGCTCCGATTGCGCGCTTGCGGCCAGCACATTCCGATTTTGTGCGCACCAGCGCGGGTTGGCGTTTGCCCGTCGATGTCTATCATTCCTCAATGGGCACGGGGCGCAACGCAACGCCGGTCGTCTGTTGCACCGCGTATGGCGCCTCGCGGCATCTTTTTTCCGCGAGCGGATTTCTCGACACCGTGCGAGACCCAACCGTCACTTTCGATTATCGCGAGCAAGCCGACGCCCGCCGTGAACCCAACGCGCTCCCTGGCGCATACGACTTGCTCGCGTTGGCTCGCGACGATTTGCGCGCGGTCGTCGATTTCACACGTGCACATACGGACGTTGCACAAGTGGATTTGGTCGGCTTCAGCATGGGCGGAATCATCGCCGCCCTCTACGCCACGGTCGTCGCACCGCAGCACGTGCGCCGTATCGTCCTGGTCGGCACGCCGATCGATTGGCAATCCGTCCCGCTCTGGGCCGCACTGCTCACGATGGCACCGTCATTGATTGCACAATTGCCCACTGCACAACTGCATCGGTTGTTGCAACTCGTCGCACCGTTGGCGCCGTATGTCCCCAACATTTTTTTGCCGCGCTGGGCTCGCAACGGTGGCGTCGATTGGACCGCACATCGTGAACTGGCGCAGGCCGTGGGCGCCCTCACACCCGACCTGAATCGCGCGGTCTGCGCCTGGGTCAACAGTGGCACACTCATGGTCGATGGCATTTCATTGCCCGATCGTCTGTACCACAGCGCCGTCCCGCGATTAGGGATCGTTGGTCTCGATGACCAATTCGCACCGCCAAAGAATGTCGCGTCCGGATTCCGCCAAAACGGCAATCCGCGTTCCCATCGTCAACTCGTCACCCTCGACGACGCCGATCACACCTCACTTTTTCTCGGCCGCATCGCCACCCAACGCGTCTTTCCTGCGATTGTGCGTTTTTTGGCGAGTGAGTTGGGGTAGTTCATTTTGCATGTTTCATTTTGCATTTTGCATTTCCACCACAGTTTCGCTAACCACAGCGCATGTCGTTCGCACTCACGCGCTGGGCCGATGAGAAGACGTGGAATGATTTCGTGGCGACGTCGCCGTCGGGATCGATATTTTGTCACACGGAAATTCTGAAGGCGCTGGGCACACCGTTTGAACTCTGGGGCGTGACCGACGGCGCCGAACCGTTGCTCGCCGTACCACTCCTCTTTGAACGCGGTACGCAGTGCCCAATTGTCGCACCGCACGCCTTCACGACCTATCAAGGACCACTGTTTTCCGCCGCCATTCACGCATTGCCGGCCCATTCGCGTTATCCATTGCAATTACAATTGCTCGAATTTTTAATCGAGGCACTCACCGCAAAATATCCGCGCGTCTCGTTGTGTTTGCATCCGGCCGTGCACGACATTCGCGCATTCACCTGGTGGCGATACCATGCACCGCCGCAGGAACATTTCGTGATGACACCGCGCTACACGGGATTGCTCGACCTGACGGCGTTTGCCACGCATGCAGAATATGTCGCGTCGATTCGCAAGGTGCGCCGCTACGAGGCCCGGCATGCGGTGCGCGAGGATTGTACGATTGTGCAAGGCACGATGGCGCACCAAGATATCGTGCGCGCGTTGTACACCGACACCTTTGCGCGCCAAGAGATTGTCGTCGCCCTGCAACATCTACAGTGGCTCGACCGCCTCTTGCATTTTGCGTTGGTGGACGGGCACGGCGAATTATTACTCTGCACGAATCCCACTGGCGATTTTCTCGCGGCCACGTTGTTTTTGTATGATCGCACCACAGCGTATTATTTGCTCGCGGCCAACAACACCGACTTCCGCAAATCGGGCGCCAGCACACTGTTACTGCTCGAACTCATCGACCGCGCCCGAGCGCGTGGCATGCGCAGCGTCGATTTCATCGGCGTGAATTCTCCCACGCGCGGCGATTTCAAAATCGGCTTCAATGCGGTGCCGACGGTGTATTATGTGGTGAATTGGAATGAAGACGTCGCCAGTCGCCGGTCGCCGGTCGCCGGTTAAGGCAACAACAACTTCAAAGACATTCACGGCAGTTAACCGGCGACTGGCGACCGGTCCCCGGCGACGCCCTGCAGCCGCTCTTGCATCATCTCGGCCCGCACGAGAATTTCGGCGTACCAACCCAAAGGAACTAGCAGTTGGCGACGGCGCATGCGCACGGGATCTGCATCGGCGAGCATCGCCAAACTTTCGCGCGCTAATTTTATGTGCCGGGCATGTACCATCGCCCCGAGCACATCACGATAGAACGGACGCGCGCTCAGCGCGTCGGTGCATTGTTGCACGCCCGCAAATAATTGTTGGTACACCGCGTTTGCTTCGTCGTCGCGGCGATTCGGTGAGACCTGCGCTACAATTTGTCCAATGCGATCGAGCATGGCGTGACATTCGGCGATGAGCGTGCGCAAGCCCGCCACACTCTCGGCAACAATTTCGTGCGCACGTAGTGCGCGCGCCGGCAACACGGTGTGCGTACACTGCGCCACGCGCGCGGCAAGGCGTGCACGCACCTCGACAACCTCCGGGAAACGGGCCATGAGCGCATCGCCAGGGTCCAGTCGCGTGGTGTGCGGAATTTCGATACCGTGCGTTGCCGCAATCACATTGCAACACGGGCGCCCGAATTTTTGAATCAGCAAGCCCAGATGCTGCGCCCAGAGCGACCAGAGAATGAGTGTCTGAATCGTTGCACCGGAATTCGCCAGGGCAGGCACCATCGGTTCGGTGCCGTGCGCTGCGGCATTGCGGTCGGTGGCCAGTGAGTAACCGCTGGCGTGCGATGCCCCGCTGTCGGGATCGAAGGCCAAATCCTGCCCGGCCAAATAGATCGCACTGCAACCCAATTGCGCCAACAAAAAATATCCCGCGTGCGCCACGCAATCCATAATATCGCGCACCGGCGCCGCATCGGGAAAAATCCACTGCACAAAATCGGATTCGCGCCCGATGTGCAAACACGACTCTGTAAAAAAACGATACGTCCCCGGATGAATAATCGGCGTGGTCACAAACGTAATCCCGCGCGTGTCGAGTCCCTCGAAATGAATTTCGGTGAGTTGATGCCGCTCGACGGTCGCGACAAAATGGGGGCGAATGCCATTCGCGAGCAACATGCGCAGCGCGGAATCGGCGCACACCAACACCGCGCGATCCTGCACCGCTCGCAACCACGGATACGACGCGGCGAGCGACGGCCCGGTGGAAACCACGATCCCCGGCAGTCCCGCACACACATCACGCACGTCGTCGATGAGTGGGGTCGCAAGCACCGTCGAAAAATTTTCGGTAAAATTCATGAAGCCGACGTACGCATCGATGTCGATCATGCTGTCTTGATAGGCGACCTCGCGCACAATGTTGTGCCACATGTCGCGCACCACCGCCGCATACGCCGCATCGGATTGCGCATCGACGAAATGCGAAAACGGCACGCCCGCGTGCAAATCATCGGCCTGCAGCACAAATTGGTATAAGGTTGCCGCAATCGCATCGCGCGCCATCCCGACAAACCAGTCGATGCTCGCATGTCCCACTACCGCCGCGACATCGTGCCGCACGAGCATCGCGCAAAAATTTGCGAGCGAGGGTTCGATGATGAGCAGGCGTTGCATGAGGCGATGCGGATGTTGCAAATACGTCAGCAGTGCGTCGCCCTGCCCCAACCCCAACCAGCAGACGAGATGCGGATTTTTTGCCGCACGAATCGATTCGGCCACGCGCGTACACTCGCGCTGCAATGTTTCATTGGCGGGTATTGGCGCGGGGAGCACACCGCCGGCCACAAAAAAATTCCGCACGGCCTCCGCCAATTCCGGGTGGCGCGTCTGCAACGCCGCGAGATTTTTTTCAAGGTACAACATGCAACACCTTTTTTATGGCCACAAAAGTACGCAAAGTACCGCAAAGATATTCTCTGTGTTCTTTGTGTCCTTTTGCGGCCGATCTTCAATGTGCCCGCACGGCATGCACCACACGCAGCAGCCAGAACAGCGCGGTTTCGGACCAGGTCACGTGCGTGGCAATCGCTGCTTCTAATGTGGCGATGTCGGGTGCGGTGGTGGTCGATGGTTCGTCGCAACCGTCCCGCACCACCCGCGCACACAATGGCGGAATTTTTGCGAGCAGCGCCACGCGCCACGCCGCATGCGCCGCAAAAAACTCCAGACTGCGTTGCAATTTTTCGTCGGCGGTGCGGGCGGCGTGCACATCGTGATAAAAAAAGGCGGCGTCCTGTTCGAGTCGTTGTTGCGTCGCCGCACCCGCTGCAGCAATGGCGTTGCTCATCAGTAAACGCGCATCTGGCGCCATTTTCCCGGCCTCACATACGCGAAAAAATTCCGCATACGCCGGATTATCGAGGAAGGGTTTGTTGAGGATGGAGGTCATGATGTTTGAGGAGATCTCCTCGCCCGATATGTCCGCAACTGCGGAAAGCGCCACGCCCAGAGCGCGACGACGGCCATGGTGCACAGGCCGCCGATCACGGTGGCGGGAACGACGCCCCACCAACGCGCGGTCACGCCCGATTCGAATTCGCCCAACTCATTCGACGCCCCGATGAAAATTAGATTCACTGCACTCACGCGACCGCGCATATGATCCGGAGTGAGCGTTTGCACAATCACACCGCGCACGATCATGCCGATCATGTCGGACGCACCAAGGATCATGAGAAGTGCGAGCGACAGAAAAATATTGCGCGACAGACCAAAACCAATCGTCGCCGCCGCAAATGCCAACACGGCCCACAACATAGCGAAACCGGGGCGTGTGAAATGCGGACGATGCACCATGCCCCACGCCACAGCAATCGCGCCCACGGCGGGCGCGGCGCGCAGCCAACCCAAACCGCGCGGACCGACCATGAGAATATCGTTCGCGTACATCGGCATGAGTGCGACCGCGCCCCCGAACAAGACGGCGAAGAGATCGAGCGACATCACCGCAAAAATAATCCGCTCGGTGCGCACATGGCGCAAGCCCGCCAACACGCTGCGCCACGACACGGCCTGCGCGACCGCGACCACCGGCACGACGCGCAACGAAAGAAATCCGCACGTCGCCAAAATTTGCATACCCAGAATCGCCACCAACATCGCCGGGGCACCGCCCCACGCGTAGCCAATGCCGGCACACATTGGACCCACGACGTACGCAATTTGTACCGCCTGTGAATTCCAGGTGACGGCGTTCGCAAAATGTTCGAGCGGCACGAGCTGCGGCATGAGCGCCATGTGCGCCGGACCATCGAAGGCCCACGCGCTACCGATCACGACCAACAGACCATAGAGTTGCCACACCGGATGCACACCCGACGCGACCCAGAGCAAAATGCCCAACACCATGAGCGTCCGCACCGACGCGCACAACACCCCAATCAGCCGACGCGAAAAACGATCCGCCACGTGTCCCGCCAGCAACACCAGCAAAACCCGCGGCAGAAAAAAACAGAGTCCGATGTACCCCAGAATCAGCGGATCGTGCGTGCGTTCGTAAATGTATTGCCCGAGCGTCACGGACAACATGCCATGCGCGGTAATACCCAACACGCGCGAGCAAAAAAATCGCCGATAATTTTTCGAAGCAAACGCGGCGCGGGGATGGATGTTCATGTGGGGACTCTGTGCGAGGGACGAGGGACGACCGCTCCCTTTGGTCGCTGGGGCGAGGGACGCAACTGCATTCATTCACTGCAGTTGCGTCCCTCGTCCCAGTGAGCGTGAGCGAACGGTCGTCCCTCGCGCTCTCGTTTCTCCTATTCCCTAGTCTGCGAACGCCAGCCATCCACACTACTCGATGACCGCACGCAACCGAGGGTGCAGCGATCCTGGCAGGTTTTGTAGGAATGAAATTGCTCTTTCAAGTCATCGTATGAATACTCCATGAGCGGTTTGCGAAAGACGTCGCGGGTTTGCGAGCACCACGTCACAACACCATGTTCATCGACGTACAAGTAGCGACTGCCCGCGCGACATTTGAACGGGGCGCTGCCTTCCGTAATAATGCGATGCCGATAATCAGAGAGTTCAAATAAATGTCGCCCAATAATTTTTTTGATGCGCGTGTAGACTTGTAATTCTTCGTCGGTCAGTTTGACCTGTCCGTCGGGGCCGTGCACCAACAACACGCGCGGCCGAAAATTCATCTCTTTGGCGAATTGAATCACCTCGAAGGATTCCTCCGGCGGACACGCGCCCACCACACCCGACACGACGACATTAAATTCCGCGCAGTCGCGCAAGGTCGTGAGTCGTTTGCGCAAGGTGTCGAGTACCTTCACGGTGGTGTCGTTGGGCTTCACGCCATCGACCGAGATTTGCATATCTTGCAAACCCGCGTCATTCAATGCCTGCACGAGTTTTGGCGTGAGATACGTACCATTCGAAATCATGGTGGTGCGGAAAAATTTCAGATCGTGTCGGGCGTAACGAATGAGTTCCGGCAAATCGGGATGCAACGTGGGTTCGCCGCCGGTGAAACAGATCGAGAACGATCCCAGATCACGCAATTTTTTGGCGCGCGCCTTCAACACCGGCAGCGGGACCGGTTCGGAATCGCGATCGAACTCGTTGCAGTAACCGCACTGCAGATTGCAGCGGCGAATCACCACGAGTTGGGTAAAAAACGGCGCATAGCGCACACGCTGGAGCCACGTCAGTTCCATAAAGGAATGCGGCTTTTAGTCGCCTCGGCACCGGCTGTAAATACATTTAGCGAAACCGCTATTTTCGCCAGTTGGCGGCGCACGAGATAGGGAATAGGAGGAGGACGCAACTTTTTCCGCAGCGGGACGATACATAGCCTGCGGATGTTTTCGCAAAACGGACGACGATTTCTTTATGGCGAATGGTGATCGCATACTCGGACTGATCTCGCACGCGGTGGGTGCGTGGGCCCTCATGCACGACGACCCGCCTTCGATGGTGATCCCGCCGCAAGCGGACGCCTCCCAGGCCAAAGATCGCCCGCAGGATCCCACCATATGGTCCCGCAGCTCGTTCGACACCTCGGCGGCGCCACCGTTTCCTGCCGTCCCCACGCGCGATTTGTCTGAGTGTCATCTGCGCTTCGGCCCGCTACCCACACTCGACAACTATCGCCAACCTCACGCCCTCGACCGCACGATCACACAATTGATCCACACGTTACCGCTGCGCCTGATGCTCCCATTGTATTTGCGAAGCCAACATATCGAACGCACCATCGATTTTTTGCGCACGCACACCGCGACGGACTCCATCATGGAACAACAGGTTCTGCAACTCGCGCAACGCGGCGACGCGGGCGCCCTCGCAACCATTGTGGATCTGACCAGCGATCATCCCGAACATTTGGGTGGGCTCCGGCAATTGGCCAACGGCGGTTCCGCGCGCGCCGTCTACGCGCTGGGCCTGCTTGCCGATACGCAACCACTCGCGATTCATGTGTTGGGCGAACTCGTCATCGAAGGCAATGAGCTCGCCGCGGAGGTACTGGTCGATCTCACCGCCTGTCATCCCGAAATCGCACTCATTTTAGGTCACCTGGTCCAAACCGGTACGGTGTCGGTCCTCGATGCACTCTATCGAGTCGCGCAATATAATCCGTGGGGTCGTTTTGTGTTGGCAGATCTCGCGCTCGACCAATCGCATTTCTACGGATTGCCCGCGCTGCATATGCTGAACGCCTTGAGCACGTATATCGAAGACGCCACGCAATTGCAGGGCACGCTCGCATTCTTGGGCGTCACGCCGGCCTTGCCGCTGCTCGCGGACCATGCGCCCGATGCAACCAGTTGCGGTGTCGCCAGTTCATTGGTGGAATCGCATCACCCCATCGCGGAAGATCTGCGCAACGCCGGGGTGCTTTTGCCCGGGTGCGGCCCACTGTCTTGTTGCGGCAATCTCGCGACCACACCACTCACGGCCATGTTTTCGGAGTACTTGTCGGCGCGGGTCGGTCGCCGAGAAAGCGCGCAATTACTCGGTTGGCGGGCCGACGAGCAACCACTCGCCATGACGCTGCTCGAAGAATTGGCTATCATGCACGCCAACGACGAGGCGTACGATGTGTTGGGCGATTTGGCGTCACGGCATCCAGCAGCCGTCGCCATTTTGGGACGCATCCTGCGCAATGAAGTGGGCCCTTTCGTTACGGAAGATCACGGACGCGCACTGCAATCGTTAATCAGCGCCGCCCAAATCGATGCCACGGTCAAGGAAGCCACGGCATTGCGTGAAATGATTCGTTCGGTGGCGCGCGAAAAGCCGGAGATTTTTGATGCGCTGGTCGATCTGACGATCCAATATCCACACGTCGTGGCACAACTCTGTTACTACGACGATGCGGACTTGCTGGGCGACAGCCGCCGCGCCGCGCTGAACAAATCGCTCGAATGGCCCATTACGATTTTGCAAAAAGCCGCCCCACACTCCAACTCCACCCAAGCCCGCCGCGGCCTCATTCAATTTGCCGAATTGCACTTAGACAATGCCGTGATCGCACTGCGCATCTTGGCACAATCCGGTGAAGCCTGGGCGCAGTAGTCCTCCCTCCTACATATTCAGCGCGCGATTCGCGGTCGCCGCCAGACACGCTTCCTTGAACGCTTCACTAAATGTCGGATGCGCGTGACTCATGCGGGAAATATCTTCGGCCGACGCGCGATATTCCATGGCCACGACCGCGCTGTTTGCCAGCTTGACAGCACACTGTAGTATAGTGTACTATGGTGTTTAATATGGCTCAATTTCAATTTATCCTCTGGTTGGCCTATTGGTATCTGCAAGCAGAGACGTTTGAGTTTGAATGGGATCGAGGGAACGTCACAAAGAGTGCCACCAAGCATGGCGTTACCACCGAGGAAGTGGAAGCGCTCTTCTCGTTGAAATTTGCGGTGCCATTAGGACGACAGATTGCGCCAGACGTGGATGAAGAGCGGCTCTGTCTGATTGGTCCATCGCATGAAGGTCGCATGCTGTCGGTGGTGTTTACCTTACGGGATGGGCGCGTCAGGCCCATCAGTGCGCGACTTGCGAGTCGCAAAGAGAGGAAGGCCTATGAAGAAATTCGCGAAACGCTCGAGAAGTTATGATCGAATCACGTTCGATCCGCAGGCCATTATCGCCGGCATGAGTCGGCTCAAAGGGAGTCGCCGTAAACCGACGAGTGTCGCACTGGAAGAAGAGTTGCTCGAAGAACTCAAAGCCTTCGCCGACAAGCGTGGCGTACCATATCAAGTGTTGATGCGATTGCTGATTGCGGACGGGTTGAAGCGGTTGCAGGCGGCGTGATGGTGGCGTACGCACAAATTCAGCCATGCCCTAATTAATCCACTTTCCAGATGTGGGATTCCATCGAGCAAAATAGAAAACCATACCGCATGCACTACACGTTAGAGGCGCTCATTCTCTCCATCTAGAATTGCTGCCGCTGTGGAAGGCATTTTGGCAACAATGAGATCAAGCAATTTGCCCACTCGTTCACCATCACATATTCAACGCCCGATTCGCGGTCGCGGCTAGGCAGGCGACACCGAGGGCTCGCGTCGCCCCCCAAAAATGGCAAAGCCATTTTTGGGCCCCCCCTCAGCGCCGCACGTGCGGCTATCACTACATATTCAACGCCCGATTCGCAGTCGCCGCCAAGCACGCTTCCTTGAACGCTTCACTAAATGTCGGATGCGCGTGACTCATACGAGCAATGTCTTCGGCCGACGCGCGATATTCCATGGCCACGACCGCTTCGCCAATCATGTCGGCGGCGCGCGGACCGATGATGTGTACACCGAGAATTTCGTCGGTGGTTTGGTCGGCGAGGACTTTCACAAACCCGTCGGTCTCTGCCGCAGCACGGGCGCGGCCCAGCGCCTTGAACGGAAAGCTGCCGGATTTGTACGCGCGATTGTCGGTTTTTAATTCCTCTTCGGTGAATCCCACCGCCGCCACTTCCGGCCACGTGTACACGACGCCGGGAATCAGGCGATAATTGAGGTGCGGTTTTTGTCCCGCCAACTGTTCCGCCACCAACACGCCCTCTTCTTCCGCCTTGTGCGCGAGCATCGCACCAGTCACCACATCGCCAATCGCGAAAATATTCGGCGCCGTTGTCTGCAAATGTGCATCGACCTGAATCCGCCCGCGCGCGTCGAGTTGCACGCCGACTGCCGCCAGATTGAGCCCGTCGGTGTACGGTTTGCGCCCCACCGCCATCAGACAATATTCGCCGTCGAACGATACCGGATCGCCTTTGGGTGATTCCGCCAACACCGTCACCCCACTCTTCGATGTCTCCACCGATTGCACTGTGTGTTTCAGAAAAAATTCGATCCCGAGTTTTTTGAGCACGCGTTGTAATTCTTTTCCGAGCGAGCGATCCATCGTGGCAATCAGGCTGTCCATGAATTCCACGACCTGCACTGTGGTGCCGAGTCGCGCATACACCGAACCCAATTCCAATCCGATAATCCCGCCGCCAATCACCACGATTTTTTTCGGCACCGTCGGCAACGACAGCGCTTCCGTCGAGGAAATCACGCGCTGTTTGTCGATCGCAATGCCCGGCAGACTCGCCGGCTTCGATCCCGTCGCGATGATCGTATTTTTCGTCGCGATTTCTATTGTGCCACCATCGGCCGTTTGCACGGCAATCAGACCCGGTTTGACAAACGCGCCGTGGCCATGATGCACGGTGATTTTATTTTTGTTCATGAGGTACGCAATGCCATCGGCGGTCGACGAGACCACTTCGTTTTTGCGCTGCACCATTTTCACAAAATCACACGTCACCCCCGACGCGTTAATTCCGTGCGCCGCAAACACGTGCGAGAGATTGTGAAAATGTTCGGACGAATCGAGCAACGCCTTCGACGGAATGCACCCGACATTCAGACACGTCCCGCCGAGCGTAGCGTAACGCTCCACAATCGCCGTCTTCATCCCCAACTGCGCACACCGAATCGCCGCGATATATCCGCCGGGGCCGGAGCCGATGACTGTGACGTCGTAAGTGTGAGTCATTTTTTTCCTTTGTTGTGACGATGCGTTTTTATTGCGCCGAGGTGCCGACACACCGACGTGCCGACGTGAAAAGCCACTCAGTGGAGCAGTGACATCGGCACGTCGGTACGTCGGCACAATTTCGTTAGCTCAACAACCCCTCCGGCTTCTCCAGCAATTCTTTCACGCCTTTGAGAAATCCGACCGATTCGCGGCCGTCGATGATGCGGTGGTCGTAGGAGAGGGCGACATACATGATCGGTCGAATCACGACGTGTCCGTTCACGGCGACGGGGCGCTCCACAATATTGTGCATGCCGAGGATGGCGCTTTGCGGCGGATTGAGAATGGGTGTGGAGAGCATGGAACCGAACACGCCACCGTTGCTCACGGTGAACGTACCGCCCGTCATTTCTTCCAGCGTGAGTTTGTTGTCGCGCGCGCGTTCGGACAAATCACGAATCGCGATTTCGATCTGCGCGGAGTTGAGTGTGTGCGCATTGCGAATGACCGGGACCATCAGACCCTTCGGGGCACTCACGGCGATGCCCATGTCGACATAGTCCGGATAGACAAATTCGCGACCGTCGATCATGGCGCCCACCGCGGGAAAATTTTTGAGCGAGGCAATCACCGCGCGCACAAAAAACGACATCATGCCCAACTTCACGCCATGTGTTTTTTCGAAACTCACTTTGTGTTGTGCGCGCAACGCGGCCAGAAAACTCATGTCGACTTCATTGAATGTGGTCAGCATCGCGGTCTGATTTTTCACCGCGACCAATCGCTCCGCCAAACTTTTGCGCAACATCGACATGCGTTCGCGACGCACGGGGCGGTCGTCCAGCGCCAAGCGCTGGTCGGGGACCGGTCGCCGGTCGCCAGTCGCCGGTTTACTGCTCGCCATTTCGGCATCGACTTTCGTAATGCGGCCATCGCGGCCCGTTCCTGCAACAGACGTTGCGGCAACACTGCGCTCGGCCATGATTTTCGCGGCCGCGGGGGATGGTGTTCCAGCCGCGTAGTTGCCCGCTGGCGACTGGCGACCGGCGACCGGCGACGCTTTTTCTTCCGCCGCACCAGCGGCGTCGGTATCAATGACACAAATCACCCCGCCAACTTTGGTCATATCGCCGGCGGCGACTTTGATTTGCAAACGCCCTGCCGCGCTGGCCGGCACTTCCAGCGTCGCCTTGTCGGATTCGATCTCGCACAAAATTTCATCCTTGCGCACCAGATCGCCATCGTTCTTTTTCCACACCGCGACTTGCACTTCGGCAATGGATTCGCCCGGACTCGGCGCCTTGATTTCAATGAGTGACATGTGTGACTCCTTGTGGTGTGTCCGAAGGACGAAGGACGAGGGACGAAGGACGAAACGGCAACAACAGTCAATGCCGTTTCGTCCCTCGTCCCAGTCTGCCGCAGGCAGACGGTCGTCCCTCGTCCTTCGCATTTTTCTCGTCCCTCGTCCCTCGCTCTTCCAAATCCTAACCCAACGCCTGCGCGATCAACGCCGCTTGATTCTCAACATGTTGTTTATGAAATCCGGTGGCGGGCGAGCTGCTGTCTTTGCGGGCGACGACTTGCCACGGAAATTCCGCATGCGTGGTGCGCCAAATGAACGACCAGGCGCCCATATTGCCCGGCTCTTCCTGCACCCACACCCACGCACATTTTTTATTGTAGCGCGCCCGCACTTTTTCCAGCTGCGCGGTCGGAAACGGCGCCAGCTGTTCAATGCGCACAATCGCGACATCCGTGCGTTTGGCGGCGTCGCGGGCGGCCAGCAACTCGTAATAAATTTTTCCGGTACAACACAACACCCGCTGCACTTTTTTGGAATCAACATTCGCATCATCGATGACTTCGCGAAATCCGCCGTTCGCAAAATCGGCGAGCGGGCTCACACACGCCGGATGCCGCAGCAAACTCTTGGGCGTCATGACCACGAGCGGTTTGCGAAAATCGCGCTGCATCTGGCGGCGCAGCAGATGAAAAAAATTCGCGGGCGTGGTGCAATTCGCGACTTGCAAATTATTATTCGCATACAATTCCAGATAGCGTTCCGGCCGCGCCGAGGAATGCTCCGGGCCTTGCCCTTCGTAGCCGTGCGGCAACAACAACACGAGTCCGTTCATGCGTTGCCATTTGGTTTCCGCACACGAAATAAATTGATCGAAAATAATCTGCGCACCATTCGAAAAATCGCCAAACTGCGCCTCCCACAACACGAGCGTTTGCGGCGACGCCATCGCGTACCCAAATTCAAAGCCGAGCACGCCATATTCGGAGAGCAGCGAATTATAAATTTCGAAACGCCCTTGCGACGGTGCCAGATGACGCAACGGCACATATTCTTCTTCCGAATCCTCGACCAACACGACCGCGTGCCGATGCGCAAACGTCCCGCGTTCGACATCCTGGCCGGTTAAGCGCACATCGGTGCCTTCGGTCAGCAAACTCGCGTACGCCAACCATTCGCCGCCCGCCCAATCGATGCGATTCTCCGCAAAATTCTTTTTGCGTTCTTCAAATAATTTGCGAATTTTTTGGAAACAGCGAATCTCGGCGGGAATCGTGAGCATGGTGTTGCCGAGTTGTTGCAGATTTTTTTCCGCCACCGCCGTGACTGGCGACTGCAGAAAATCGTCGTCGGTAGCAAATCGCAGTCGCTTCCAACTCCCCGCCAGAAAATCCGTGACCTTCGCACGATGGTGTTGTTTCGCTTCATCCAGACGTTCTTGCAACATCGCCGAGAATTCCTGTTCCATTTGCGCGGCGACTTGCGCATCGACGCTGCCTTGCGCAATTAATTTTTGATTGTAAATTTCGCGCGGATTCGGATGCGACTCGATAATTTTGTACAAGATCGGTTGCGTGAAACGCGGTTCGTCGCCTTCGTTGTGGCCGTGCCGACGATAACACAACAAGTCGATAAAAATGTCGCGATGATATTGTTGGCGCCATTCCATGGCGAGCCGCGTGACGTACACCACCGCCTCGACGTCGTCGCCGTTCACATGGAAGACGGGACATTTGGTGACCTTCGCCACATCGGTGCAATAGGTACTGGAGCGGCCATCGAGATAATTCGTGGTGAAACCGATCTGATTATTGATGACGATATGAATCGTGCCGCCCGTTTGAAACCCAGGCAGCCGCGCCATTTGCAGGACTTCATACACAATGCCCTGACCCGCGACCGACGCGTCGCCGTGAATCATAATCGGCACAATGCGATTCGTATCGCCGCCGTATGCATTGTCGAGTTTGGCGCGCACCGCGCCTTCCATGACCGGATCGACGGCCTCCAGATGTGATGGATTGGGCGTCAGACTTAAGTGCACCTGTTTGCCGTTCGCCAATTCCTGATCGCTGGAAAATCCCAGATGATATTTCACGTCACCTTCAAAGAGCGCGCTCTCGAAACCTTTGCCTTCGAATTCGGTAAAAATATCCTGGTAGGTTTTGCGCAACGTATTCGCGAGGACATTCAAACGACCACGATGCGCCATGCCGATCACGAATTCTTCCGCCCCCAATTCCGATCCGCGCAGAATCACGCCATTGAGCGCCGGAATGAGCGTTTCCGCGCCTTCCAGCGAAAAGCGTTTTTGCCCGACAAATTTGGTGTGCAGAAATTTTTCGAAGACGACGGCTTGATTCAATTTGTGCAGAATATTTTTTTTCTCGTCGATGGTGAACTGCGGCTGATTGCGCGACGATTCCATGCGGCGTTGCAAATCTTCCACCATTTCGGGTTCGAGCATGTACGTAAATTCCGCACCGATCGAGCGACAATAGGTTTCGTGCAAGAGATCGATAATATTTTGCAACGTAGTCGGACCCAATCCGACTTCGATCCCCGCCTGAAATTCCGTCGGCAGATCATCGACGGTGAGTCCGAAATTTTCGATCGCCAGCGTGGGATGATATTTGCGACGTTCGCGCACCGGATTGGTGTGGGTGAACAAATGTCCGCGCATACGATACGCGTGAATCAGACGCAGGACTTGAATCTCTTGCGGATTGCCCGCCAGAGCAGGCGCAGCGCCATCTGCGGTCGCGGTTTGTCCCAGCGCAAACCCCTCAAAAAACGCGCGCCAACCGACGTCCACCGAAAAAGGGTCGCTCTGAAATTGCGCGTACACATCCTCGATCGCCGCCGCATGGGCATTCGTCAGATACGAATAATTACTCATCGCCGTCCTTCCGTGTGAGGGCGTGCGTGTATTAGAAAGTACAATGGTTTGCAATGATTAGTGGCGAAAGCAAGATCACGCACCGATCATCCAGTCGAGCGCTTGATCGATGCGCATGTTCTGCAGTAGCGCAATTTTGAGAATGGCCGGTTCCAGCGCGCGCAAACTCGTTGCGTAGTCGGGATCGGTAGACGCGACTGAATCGGCGAGCGTGTGCAACGTTTCCTGATTTCGTGCGAAGGCGTTGGGAATATTTTCGAGAAAACGCAAGCGACCGATCAAGGCGCGTTTCATGAACGTGGAGAGAAAAAAATTTACTCCGTCTTACGTTTTCTCGACCGCACTTTCCTCAACAGCGGTCCACAAGGCGGCAAGCCCTGAGGTGAGTGGCGTATATTTATCCGCCGCAAACTCACACGGCATTTCATATCGTTATCGTTCGGGGACTGTCCCCATTCGGTTTTTCGCACACAAAGCCATCGACAAAGCAAGCATACCAAGAAAAAAATTTACTCCGTCTTACGTTTTTCTCCGTCTTATGTTTTTCCCCCGCCCTTTTTACTGGCAATGGACGATCATTTATTCCGGGCGCCTGCACCGCATGTTGCCAAATGTTGTGCGCGCGCTCGCGCAGCGTTGGTCGGATTGGCAAGAGGCCCGCTTGATGCGCGCGGCGGCTGCAATTGAATCCGCGCCCATCACCGTGAATCGGCCGGTACCGCCCGTTGTCGTTGTTCCCGACGACCGACGACCAAGATGACGATGCCGATAAAACCGATCTTGAACTCACGCGGATCAGCGGGCATTACATCTTTCCATCGTTGGGATTGCTCGACGTCGAGAAAAATAAAAAAATTTACTCCGTCTTACGTTTTTCTGAACACACCTGCGCCGCGCATGCGAGCGTGTGTGGGGGGGGATTTTGGTGTCCTCTGTTGTTGCAGTAAACTGGCGACCGCTGACCGGCGACGTTCTTAGACTGAAGCACTCCGCCCCTTATCGAACACGGAGAATGCGGTGGCGAGCATGGCGCTCATGTCGCTGGCGCTGGCGGGGACGATCATGGTGGTGGCGGTTTTGGCGAGTTGGCCGAATTGGGCAACATAGTCCTGGGCGACGCGCAATCGCGCGGCATCGCTGCCACCGGGAACACTGAGTGCCTGCGCGATTTGTTGCAGACCGTCGGCGGTGGCCTTCGCGACCGCGAGAATCGCACTCGCCTGACCTTCGGCCTCGTTGATTTGGCGTTGGCGTTGCGCCTCGGAATTTTTAATGGTTTCTTGTTTCACACCTTCCGCGCGATTGATCTTCGAATCGCGATCGCCTTCCGACTCCAAAATCTTCGCGCGTTTTTCGCGTTCGGCGCGCATCTGTTTTTCCATCGCGGCCAAGACATCCTGCGGCGGCGTGATCGATTTAATTTCGTAGCGCAACACCTTCACGCCCCACGCGTCGGTCGCCAGATCGACGGCGGCCACGATTTGCGTGTTGATGTGACCCCGCTCTTCGAATGTGCGATCGAGTGCGAGCTTGCCGATTTCGGAACGCAGCGTGGTCTGCGCGAGTTGCACAATCGCTGGCAAATAATTCGCCACACCGTACGACGCCTTCGCGGGTTCCATGACCTGAAAAAACACCACACCATCGACCGCGACTTGGACGTTGTCTTGCGTGATGCAGACCTGTTCGGGAATATCCATGACGATTTCTTTGAGGCCATGTTTGTAACGCACGACATCGATGAACGGGACCAATATGTGAATGCCCGCGTTGAGCGTGCGGCTGTAGCGCCCGAGTCGTTCCACCACAAACGCGTTTTGCTGCGGCACAATCCGCACCGTGCGCCACATGAAGATGACGGCGAAGACGGCGATGAGAATGAATGGGGACATGGTTTGGCTCCTTTTTTTGCCGAAGGACGAGGGACGACCGTTCGCTGCGCTCACTGGGACGAGGGACGAAACGGCATTCACAGTAGTTTCGTCCCTCGTCCCAGCGACTGGAAGGAGCGGTCGTCCCTCGTCCTTCGAAACAAACGATCATTTCCCCCGCACCACCAACTTAATCCCCTCGATGCGTTCGATCACGACGGTTTGGCCGGCGGCGAGTGGGGTGTCGGAATCATTCACGGCGGTCCATTGCGTACCGCGATAGCGGACCGGGCCGCTCGCGTGTGCGGGCAACGCGTCGGTGAGGATGAGTTCGGACGCGACGTCGGTGCGCAATTCGGATCGCACCACGACGGCGCGACGCAGACGATCGCGCAGACAAAAAATGCCGGAGATGCTCACCACCGCAAATATCAACAATTGCGCCGACAGCAATTCCAGTCCCAGCGCACATGCGAGGGCAACGACCAATGCACCGACGGAAAAAAATAATAGAACGAATGTGACGGAAAATACTTCCGCGATCACGAGCGCGACCGCCAAGACCATCCAGAACGTGGTGGATGAAGACATGATGCAGCGCGTTTACCGGATTCGGGGAGCGATGACAAGGGATTGTGCCGATGTGCCGATGTGCCGATGTGCCGACGTAAAATAAAATCCATCACCCTCCATTTAAAAAACATCGGCACATCGGCACGCCGGCACGTCGGCACAGTAAAAATCACGGTGCCCCGAACCAACGCCAGAACAATCGCCCGCACCACCGCCCAAACCGTCGACTGATCCGGAAGAGCGGATCCAATCCGAGCGGCAAGGCACGGCGGTCTTCGCGTGGAATGACGGAGTGCGGACTTTGAACATCCCACACAATAGCGTGGGTGTAGGAAGGCGCTGCGGTGAGTTCCGCACTCAAGGCCTGATCACGCAAAACCCGGATCGTTGCGGCAGCGTTGGTAGCGAACGAATTTCCGCCGGCCAAACGCGCTTGTAATTCTGCATCCATGGCAGCGGCGGCACGTTGAATGTCCTCGCGCAAGCTCGGGGCATGAAAATACGCACCGATTAAAAATGCGACGAGCGAGGCCGTTTCTATGGCGGTGTTGGTGGTCGTCAGCGCGGTGGGCAGTGCGGCAATGATGGTGCGAATATATTCCACCCGATCTGCACTCACCACGCGATAGGAATTACGACCGGACTTGACGTGCTGCGCGTGCACATCAGCGTCCAGCAAGACTTGCCATAGGTGATGCCCTTGCAAGCAATCAGCATCCACCAATAATTGCACCACGTGCGCTGGATCACCCCGCGCCGCAATATGCGCCGGCAATTGTTTCCACTGTTCTTCGGCCAGAGTCCGTGCGGCCATTGCGGTACGATACGCGTGTCCGATAAATTCCGGCGCCACGTCACAGGCTGTTGCGACCAACGCACGCAATTCGTCACGACTTTCGGCAAGCTGTGCCAACCAGCGCGCCACTTGTTGTGCTGCGGTCAGATTCCTTTCATCCGACGAGCGCCGCGGCGGCCGCGCCAGCTCTGCGGTTTCTCCCTGCACGCATGCACCAAGCTCCGGCAAGCACGTGTGAAAAAATGCCAACCCCTCGGCATCGAATGGAGGAAATTCTTTTGCGGCGGTGCGTTCGTTCCAGGACGGATCGGCATTCCACAAGGCCGCTTCCAAGACCGACAAATAGTCACTGGCAGGCAATAAATCTTCGTACTTCGTGCAGTGCAGCAGCGTCGGCAACACGGCGCGGGCCCGCGCTTTCCGGTCGTCACCTTGCGGCAGTTCGTACGCATCAGGATTCAGATACCAGGCGGAAGCACGACCGGCAAAACATCTCAACATCGAGGAAAAATCATACACCCACCTGGGCGTTCTCGCGGCCTCCACCATCGCAGACATGCCGCCAATGAATTTTCCGGCCTCGGCGGGAGAATTTTTCCACTCGGCATCCAACCAGCGCAACACTTGCGCAACGCTGGGCGACGCCGCATCCAATAATTTCGCGAGGGCGGCAAATTCGCCGCGGGCCACTCGGTCGCGCAATTGATCTTCTGATTCCGGAGCCAGGGTCAACGCCCGCCACGGCTCGGCGGCACAAGGCAAATACGAATTATCTGCCGTGACGATCGTCACCCCACCCGCCGCCAGCAGCGGCACTGCCGCCAAGCCCAGCACACTCGCACCCGCCGCCAACGCCAGCACCGCCGCCGCTTCCGCACTGCGCGACCACCACGGATGCGCCAACGTCCAAGCCCGCGCCGCACGCGGCAACCAATTTGGAGGAACAATTGAGAGAGGCCAGTGATTTTTTTGTGCCGAGGTGCCGAGGTGCCGACGTGCCGATGTTGCAGTGACCGACGACTGGCGACTGGTGACCGACGACGCGGTTCGGAGAGTGAGCGACATAAGAGGCCTTTCGTTACGCCAGCGCCCCCGCACTGGTGTGAAAACAGATGTCACCAGCTAGCCCAGATAAGACGGCGCTGGCAAGGGGATTGTGCCGAAGTCCCCCTGAAAAAAATTGTCATCCGCGCCTAGCCCCCCTATAGTGACACTATGCAATTGGCGTTGGAAATTCGACAACAATTAGCCGCCGTGCTGCGGACATTTCCGCAGATCGAGCTCGCATATCTGTTTGGTTCCGCGGCGCGTGGCGACATGCACGCCAACAGTGACATCGACGTTGCCGTGTTTGGCAGCACCGCGTTACCGATCCAAGCCGAAGCGAAACTGGCGCGCCAATTGGCGGAAGCTGTCCCGTCGCACACCGTCGATCTCGTGTTGCTACGCCAGGCGACTCCACTCTTGCGCTACGAGGTCATTTCTGAAGGCACGCTGTTGCATCAAGGTTGCACCGACGACCAACTGAATCAATTTGAAATGCGTGTGCAGCGAGAATTTTACGACACGGAATATCTGCGTCGACTGACGCGTGAATATCTGCGCGAGAAATCGTAAACTATGGTCTTCAAAGCAAACATTGTCGAAGAACGACTCGCATTTTTGCGCGAAATACTGGCGCGCTTGCGGGCATTACAGGGCATCAGCAAAGAAGATTTTTTGCGCGATGGTGAAAAGCAATGGAGCGTGGAGCGCGGTCTGCAGCTAGCGGCCGAAACATTGTTCGATATCGGCAGTCACATCTTGGCGGGAAAATTTCAGGAGCGCGTCGCCGGCTATGATCTTATTCTTCCCGCATTGGTGCGGCACGGCGTAGTCTCCGATGATTTGGCTTACGAATTAGAACGCCTCGGTGGATTCCGGAATATATTGGTCCATGAATATCTCGGCGTGGACCTGGAAAAAATCTACGATCGTCTGCACAATGGCTTGGACGATTTCGCACTCTTCATCCAACAAGTCGCCGCGTGGTTGAATCAATAAACGAGCCCACAAAAAATCAATTGCCTCGCCGCACCAAGATGTGTTACTCATATGTATGAGTATGAGTGAACGTCTCCAAATCATTCTCGATGCGCGCGATGTTGCGCTGGTGCGCCAAACCTCGGCGCGTGCGGGGCAAAGTGTGTCAGAATGGGTCCGCGGGCTCATTCGGCGGCAGTTTGCCAAGCACCCGCCCAAAAAAGCCGATCTACTCAAAACCTTCGGGCAACTCGAACTCCCCGCCCCGCCCATCGATCGCATGTTGAGCGAAATCGAAAAGGGCCGGAAGTGATTTTCATCGATTCGAATATCCCGATGTACGCCGCTGGCAACGCCGCTCCACAAAAATCCGCCTCCCTCGAACTACTGCAACGCATTCAGGATGGCGACGTGCGCGCCGCATCGTCGGCCGAGGTCTTGCAAGAAATTTTGCAACGCTACATGGCGATCAATCGACTCAAAGACGGTCTCACGGTGTACGATTTGTTTCGCGCCCTGCCGCTCACGTGGCTCGCGGTCGACCCGGACGATGTCGATCTGGCGCGACATCTGCTCGGCACGCATCCCCGTATCTCCTCACGCGACGCACTGCATTTGGCCGTCATGCGCCGCGCCAAGATCCGCAAGATTGTCACCTACGACAAAGGATTTCTCGGCATTCCGCAAACCACGGTGTGCCTGCCGGAGCAGGTGTGAATGTATTGTGCCGAGGTGCCGACGTTAAAAGCAAATCCGTCACGCTCCGAAAAAACATCCGCACATCGGCACCCCGGCACATCAGCACATTACTCCTGCATCACTCCAATCTGTTCCTTGATCGCAAGCAGGAATTCTTCCCAATATCTGGGTTGATTGTAATACGGGAACGCCTGTTGAAACATCGGCTCCTGGAAACGCGCGCCGATCCAGGCGGTGTGGTGAATCATGCGCAATGTGCGTAGCGGTTCGGCGAGTTGCAAAGTCCGCTGATCGAACGGGCGAAACATTTCGTAGCCTTCGAAAAACGCCGCGCGTTGCGCGTGCTGTTCGTCCGCGTTGCCAAAAAATAACATCCAGCAATCTTGCACTGGCGGCGCGATCACGAGATCGTCGAAATCCAACAGATACGGCCCTTCCTGACGCCACAAAATATTGCCCACATGACAATCGCCATGCACGGGATGCACGACTAAATCGGGTGTGAAATGTGGCACGGTCAATTGAATCGCCTGCTGCAAATGTACTTCCAGACTGGAGCGCAGGGCGTCGGGGATAAACGGCTGCTGTAAAATGGCGGGCAGACTGTCGAAACCATAGGTCTGCGGAGTGAGATGTTTGCGATGCGAGAGATTCATCGCACTACTAATGTTATGCAAACGCCCGAGCGTGCGGCCGAGCCAGCGGCGATCATCGAGCGACAATTCCAGATGTTGGCGGCCGCGAAATTTCGGATAGATCGAAAAAAATAATTCGCCGTCGCGTGCGAGCGTTGGACATTCCGGCAGTGCGTGCGGCAGCGACAGCGCCATCACCACCGGCACTTCGGCGTCGTTCAGTTTCGCCAGCAGGCGATGTTCGTCGCAGAGTGCCGCCAGATCCCAGCGGCCGGGGCGATAGAATTTTACCACGACCGGATCGCCCTCTTCGCACGCAATTTCGTAGACGCGATTTTCGTAACTGTTGAGCGCACTACACGCGCCGGTTGCCACAAAGCCCTGCGCTTCCACGGCGGCCAGAATGCGATCGGGGGTGAGATGGGTGAAATGCATAATTTTTGTCCCTATGTGCGTACGTTCTTACGTCCCTATGTCCCTACGTCTCTACGCTGAAAAAGAGTCCTGCACTGATTGCGGACAGCGGGACGCAGGGACATAGGGACGTAAGGACAAAAATGCAATTCCCATTGCATCAATCCGCGAGATACGTGAAACAACCCACATGCGCACCATTCTATTGTTGAGTCTGCTCGGTCTGTCGGTGTCGGCGTGGGCCGTACCACCGCCCGCGGTGCCGCGTGACACCTACGCCGCGCCCGCTGCGGTTTTGCCGGCCGCACCCACGATCGATAGCAAGACGGTGGAGAAATCGCGTGCGCAAACCGATGCGCAGGCGCGCAAGATCGAGCAGGAACGCGTGCGCGTCGAACAGGAACGCGCCACATTAGAAGAACGCAGCGATTTGCTGGACCGCGATCAACTCACGCAGGATCAACTCGCGACGGTCCATCGCAAAGAACAAAGCCTGGCCGCGCAAGACGCCGCGGTCCGTGCGAAACGCAAGGCCTATCGGCGCGTGTTGGGCGTGCTCGAACGTAAACTCCATTTTCTGGGCAATCAGGACGTTCCTATCGGCGAATTCAAGTCCGAGATTCGCGCGACCGTCGCCACCCAAAAAGACATCCAAAAAAATCTGCGCGCGTTGCATGACGCGTCCGACACCGTCGCGCAAGAAGTCGCCTCGCTCGAACTCGATCTCGCCGCGCGCCATCAACTCATCGAATTGCAAAGCAAGTCCGCCGATGCGTTGCAACAGGCGATCAGCATTCATGAGGAACGCCTGGCCGCGGTGAAGGCGGAAAGCGCGGCGTACTTGGGCGAAATCGACGTCCTCACCAAAGCACAGGACGTCTTCGCCACGTATCTTGCCACCTTGCGCGCGCAACGCGACGTGCGCCAACACGCGCTGCTCATGAATCCGGGGCCGATTGATTTCCAACCGCTGGAAATCGTCGGACTCTGTTCGGTGTTGCTCTCGGTGTTGGTGTGTCTGCGCTATCGCCGCGCGCTGCTGGCATGGTTGCCGCAACATGTGCCGCTGCAATGGCGCTGGCTGAAATTCTGGTATCGCTTGTATTTCGGCACCGCCGCCGTTTTGCTGTGTGCCTACACCGCGCTCACCGCCGCGCATTTCCATCTGCTCGCATTATTTTTTGGCAAGCGACTGTTGGCATCGGGCGGCGTGTTGTTGGCGGGCGTCGTCGTGCACAAAATTGTATTTCAGACGCTGCAATGGTTGATTGCTCAGGGCACCAACAACTGGACGCACTGGTCCGCGGAATCGCGACGCGTCACACTGAACACGCTGCGCACGCTGCTCTGGACCGCGCTGCTGTGTGGCATGACGTATGTCATTTTCGGCGTCTGGGGCAGCCCGACAGAATTCTTCGAGCGCGGATTTGCGGTTGCCCAACTCACATTTTTTTCGCTGGGTCATGTGCAACTCTCCATTTGGGTTTTGGGGAAAGTCCTCATGGTCGTCTGGATTTTTACGATCGTGTGGCGCAGCGTGAATAGCATTTTGCATCATCGCATTCTGCCGCGCACGCATCTGCATAGCAGCGTGCAGTACACGCTCATGCGGTTGGCGCGGTACGGGGTGTGCGGCGTCGGCGGACTCGCCGTGCTCGGCGTGATCGGCGTGGATATGCGCGCCCTCACGGTGGTGGCGGGCACGGTTGGCATCGGGATCGGATTCGGTCTGCAAGAAATCGCGAAAAATTTTGTGAGCGGATTGATTTTATTGTTCGATCGCACCGTGAAGATCGGCGACTTTATTGAAATCGACGGCACGTCCGGAAAAGTGCGCGCGATCAACGCACGCAGCACGGTGGTCGATACCCTCGACAATCATTCGCTCGTGATTCCCAACGCCGAATTCATGGGCAAGCGCGTGAGTAATTGGAGTTACTCCGACACCCTCACCCGCGTGGTGATTCCGGTCGGCGTCGCGTACGGCTCCGACACGCAACTCGTGCAACGCACGCTGCTCGCGGTCGCGACGGCGCACGACGGTGTCTTGAAAGATCCGACTCCGGTGGTGCGATTCACCAGTTTCGGTCCGAGCACACTCGATTTCCAATTGTACATCTGGACCGCCCACATCGAACAACGCCACGCCGTACGCAGCGACCTGCACTACGCCATCGACACCGCTTTCCGCACCGCCGGTATCATCATTCCCGTGCCGCAGTATGAAGTGATGATGAAAAAATAATTCTCACGGTCCCAAAAAAATCGGCACCACATCGATGATCTCTGCGGTTGCGGCGTTGCGAATTTGGAGTGGCACGTGGATACCGGGGCGATACGCCGCGCGGGACATTTCTAGAAAAATGGGGATTTTAATGTCGGAGAGCGCATTCAGAGGCGTTTCATGAATCGGCGTGGTGAGCGTGACATTGGCCGGCAGCACGGCGGTGAGTGCGAAGGTGGCGGGTTGCATCGATCGGTTAGTGATGTGGAGAAAAAATTGGTTCCGCACGCGATCACCGTCTAGCACGTACGGCAATCCCGATGCGCGCAACACATTCACGGAAAAATTGTGTCGCGCGTGCAACGCACCGCCCGCGACCGCAACGCCCGCCACCAACAGCGCGGTGTAGAGCCACAGTCGGGGACGCCAGATTCGACGCACGTTCCCGGCGAATCCGCGCAACGAATCGTAGCGAATGAGTCCGGCGGGCTGATCGATTTTCTGCATGATCGCATCGCATGCATCGATGCAATTCGCGCACCCGATACACTCGAGTTGCAGACCATGGCGAATGTCGATCCCGGTGGGACACACATCCACACAGCGTTGGCAGTCGATACAATGTCCGCGCCCCACCGCATTTTTTTTGCCGCGCGGTTCGCCGCGGTGCGTGTCGTATCCGATGACCAACGTGTCGTTGTCGATGAGTGCGGATTGGATGCGCCCGTACGGACAGAGAAACACGCAGACCTGTTCACGAAACCACGCGCCGTCGCCATACAGCAGCGCCGCCAGACACAGCCACCACACCCACCACTCCGCACCGACGACAAAAAATCGCAGACACAGCACGCTAATGCCCAGCGATGCGACGACAAACAAAAAATGTTTCGCGGCGCGCCGAAAAATATTTACGCGCTGCAACTGCATCTGCCGCGGCCCTTCAACCCAGCGTTCAATGCGACGAAACACACCTTCGATCCAGACCGTCTGCGGACACGCCCACCCACACCAGACGCGCCCCGCCACCGCGGTCAGAAAAAACAGCGTGAACACCAATCCCGTGATGAAAAAAAAGAGGAGATAGGTATCTTGCGCGTTGTAGGCCGCACCACCCAGATACAAAATCCGCCGTGCCAGATCGAATTGCAACAGCGGTGCGCCATGCCACGTGAGCGACGGTACCGCGAAATACAACAGCATGAGCAATGCAAACACGACGCGACGCCAGCGCGTGAATCGCCCGTCCACATCGGCCACAACAATTTTGCGATGACGACCGTCGGATTGTAGACTGGAACGCATCACGGCGTGACCGCGTCACCTTGTGGTGCCTTGGCATTCGGCGGATTCGAATTCGCGAGCGAGAGAATATACGCGACGAGTTGCGCGCGCTGTTCCGTCGAGAGAATACTTTTCCACGCCAACATGCCTTTGTCGGGGACCCCGTCGGTGATCGCATGAAAAATCGCGTCGGGCGTTCCGCCGTGCAACCAATACCGATCGGTGAGGTTCGGCCCAATCACGCCTTCGCCATTTACCCCGTGACACGCCGCACAATTTTGCGTGAAGAGCTGCGCTGCACGTTGCAACACGGCCGCATCCTTTTGCCATGCGCGAATTTGTGCAACGTCGGCAGACTCAACAGCGCCGACACTTTGCCGGGACTGCGTGAGTTGTTGTGCCTCGATGATCTGTTGATACTCGACCGTACTCGGCACACCAATTTCGTAGACGTGATAATAGAGCCAGTACCCCAATCCAAAAATCACGGTGAGAATAAACGTCCAGAGCCACCAACGCGGCAACTGATTGTCGTATTCGCGAATGCCGTCGTAGGAATGATCTTTTAGGTTGTCATCATCGTCTGTGGACACGGAAGCTCCTCTTGCAATGGCAACTGCGCCACCTGATCGTACTGCGCGCGCGCGTGCGGACGAAACGTCCACGCCAGCGCCGTGGCAAAATACACCATGAACAATATCAGTCCGGCGATCGCGAATGACATTAGTGGGTTCCTTCCATCGCCTGTGCATCGCGCCCGAGTTTTTGCAGATACGCAATCAGCGCGGTCATTTCAGTGTCCCACGCCAGCGTCACGGCGTTCTCGCGCAGACCGCGGACAATCTGTTCACCCTGAGCCCGCGCGTCGTCTGGTGCGCCACTGATTTGCGCCGGCGTGTACGGCACACCGAGCGTCTGCATGAGCGCCAGGCGCGCCGCGAGTTTCCCGACATCGATCGATTGCGTCGCGAGAAATGCGTAGCCAGGCATGATGGAACCGGGCGAGGTCGATTGCGGGTCTTGCAAATGTTTGATGTGCCAGAGATCCGGATATTTTCCGCCGACGCGCTGCAGATCGGGACCGGTTTGTTTGGAACCCCACTGAAATGGATGATCGTACATCGATTCCCACGCCTTGGTGTACGCACCAAAGCGTTGCGTTTCGGCGCTCAGCGGGCGAATCATTTGTGTATGACAATTGTAACAGCCTTCGCGTAAGTACACATCGCGCCCCGCGAGTTCCAGCGCGCGATACGGTGTCGCCCGCGCAGTCAGTGGTACCGCGTCTTGCAGGGTGACGGCCGGAATAATCTGCACCATGCCGCCAATCAAAATCGCCACCAACACCAAACTGGAAAACAACAACGGTCGCCCTTCAATCACCGCGTGCCATGAACGACCGCCCGGTTGATCCGCATGGCGCGTCACCAAAAAATACGCGGCGATGATGAGCACACCAAGTCCGACAAAAATCAGAAACGAGGTGACCACATCGCGCAATCCCAGCGCCAACAGTAATATGAGTCCGATCGCGACCAACAACAGCGTGGGCGAAAAGACGAGGCGCACCCACGGGACCTCGGGTTCGGCCGGCGCGTCGGCCACCACCGTGACCGTGCCGTCGACGGCGCGTCCCTGGCGCGCGGTGCGCCACAAGTTGTATGCCATTAAAATGAACGACACGAGATAGAGCGCACCACCCACAATGCGCAGCACGTACATCGGATGCGCCGCCACAACCGCTTCCAGAAAATTCGGATAGAGCAACGCACCGCTCGCGGTCTGTCCGCGCAACATGAGCCCTTGCCCAATCCCGCTCACGTACATCGCGGCGACGTAGAGCAAAATGCCGAAGAGTCCCAACCAGAATTGATAATTCGCGAGCTTCACGGAAAATAATTTCGTGCCGTACAGTCGCGGGACCATCCAACAAAACATCCCCGCCGCCATGAAACCGTTCCAACCCAGTCCGCCCGCGTGCACGTGACCAATGATCCAGTCGGTGCCGTGCGCCAAACCATTTACGGATTTGATCGAGAGGAGCGGACCTTCAAAAGTCGCCATGCCGTAAAACGTGAGTCCCGCGACGAAAAATTTTACGACGGGATCGGTCCGCAATTTATCCCACGCTCCGCGCAGCGTGAGCAATCCGTTAATCATGCCGCCCCAACTCGGCGCCCACAGCGCAATGCTAAACACCATCCCGAGATTTTGCGCCCACTCCGGCAACGCGCTGTAGAGTAGGTGATGCGGGCCGGCCCAGATGTAGAGAAACACCAATGCCCAGAAATGAATGATGGAGAGTCGATACGAATACACGGGGCGATCAACCGCTTTGGGCAGAAAATAATACATGATACCCAAGATGGGCGTGGTCAGAAAAAATGCGACCGCGTTGTGACCGTACCACCACTGCACCAACGCATCTTGTGCGCCGGGAAAAATCGAATACGATTTGAAGAGCGACAACGGCAGACTCAGATTGTTCACGACGTGCAACACCGTGACCGTTACGATCGTCGCAATGTAAAACCAGAGCGCAACATACAGATGCCGTTCGTGGCGCCGCTTCAGCGTCCAGAAAAAATTCGTCGCAAACGCAATCCACACGACCGCAATCGCCAGATCAATCGGCCATTCCAATTCCGCATATTCCTTCCCCTGCGAAATCCCGAACGGCAACGTGAGCGCCGCCGCAACAATAATGAGTTGCCATCCCCAGAAATGAAATCGGGACAACGCATCGCTCACCATGCGCACCTTGAGCAACCGTTGCGTGGAATAATAAATCCCTGCGAACAACATATTGCCGACGAACGCGAAGATCACGGCGTTGGTGTGCAACGGCCGCAAACGCCCAAACGACAACCACGGCGCGAGATTGAGTTGCGGAAACGCGAGTTGACTCGCAATCAACACGCCCACCAACATCCCGACGATCCCCCACGCCACCGACGCAAACGTAAATTGTCGGACCACGTGATCGTTGTACACGATCGTGCAATTATTTTTTGAGGTCATTCGGACTCCAATGGCATGAGTGACAATTCTTCCATATGATCCAGATCATGATTCGCGATAGAAAATGCAAACAGCAACACCGCACCGAGTACGAGAAAAAAACTGATGAACAATAGTAAGACGAGAATATTCATGCGCGCACCACCGCGCGCATGCGCGCCATCGTCGCCGCCAAAACCAGCAACGACGCGGACGGCATGGCGATTGCGCACGTGAGCGGCGTGATCCACCCGGCGAGTGCGAGACTCACACCCACCAGATTATAGACGACCGCAAACCCCAGATTCATGCGCATGGTGCGTTGCAACGTCTCCGCAATTTTCCACAGATCGGGCAACCAGCGCAGATGCCCGGCGAGAAAAAAGAAATCGGCGCGCTGCGCCAGCATCGCCTGTTCCCACACCGGCGCGCCGCGCACGGCGGCCTGCGCAAATGCGGGCCCGTCGTTGAGTCCATCGCCCAACATGAGTGTGGTGCCGCTCGGCAACGCACGAACATATTCTGCCTTCGCTTCGGGTCGACACGCGGCGCGCACCTGCGCAGCGGGAATTCCCAATTGGGTCGCCAGCGCGTGCACGCGCGCCGGTGCATCGCCACTGAGCAGATGCACCACAATATTTTTTTCGCGCAACCACTGCATGACATGCGCCGCATCATCTAATAATTGTTCCTGCAACGGAATGTGTGCGAGCACGCGGTCGCCGTGCGAAAATGTTGCGGTATAGTCATCGCTCGCAGATTCATTCGGCGCGCGGCCCAGCCAATACTCGCCCGTTGCCTCGTCGCGAATGTGCAATCCATCCCCGGCGCGCTCGATCACACACAACGTCGGATCCCACGCAATGCCCCGCACCCGCAACACATTCGCAATCGCCACACTGGCCGGATGCCGACTGCGTGCGGTCGCATTGAACAACACGCGCAACTGTCCCGCCGACAGCGCCAAAAATATTTCCGGATTTTTTACGACCAAACAGGACCAAGTCAGCGTGCCGGTCTTGTCGAAGACGACATGTCGAATGCGCCGCCAGTGATCGAGCAACAATCCATCGCGCGCAAACACGCCGCGGACGAGCAACGCATGATTGGCGAGGCTGCGCGCCAACGGAATCGCCAGACCCAAACTGCATGGACAGGTAATGACCAGCACCGACACCGCGACTGGCAGCGCGCGCGCGGGTTGCACGACACTCCACACGAGCGCTCCAAGTGCGGCGGCGGTGAGCACCAGCGCCACGTACCAGCGCGTGACCCATTGCCACAGCAGCGGCAATAATTCATGCGCGCGCGGTGCGGGCAACAGTGTGGCGAGTTGCGACGCGGAAAAATCGGCGCGACATTCCACCGTGACCGCCGACGCACTCACGAGTTGTGCACCCGCCGCGATGTGACCGCCCGGCAAACAGGTAACCGGCGCGGATTCGCCGGTGATCCATGCCAAGGCAAAATCCGCCGCGTGTGTGTCCTGCAATCGCGCTGGTGTCGGCACAATGGCGCCGGGGGCGATGAGCAAGTGATCGCCGCAACGCGTCTGCGCGAACGAAATCTCGTGCACGGTTTCACCCACACGCGTCACGCGCAACGCGTCGAGTGTTTGCGTGGCCAACAATGTGTGACGGTTGCGGCGCATGAACGCGGTTTGCGCGAGACGTCCCGCCAACATCAGTGTGATGAAAATATTCAGCGTGTCGAAATAGGCGTCGTGCGATTGCGCGCGCACGTAGGCGACTGTGGAACCGGTGAAGGCCGCGACAATTCCCAGCGCAATCGGCACATCGAAATGCAACACGCGCAAGCGCAGCGCCCGCAGCGCGCGTGCAATAAAATAGGATCCGCCCACCAACACCGCGAGCACCGATCCGTAAAAATTCAGCGCACAAAATAATTGGAACAACAGTGGCTCACTCGCGTTCAATCCCAAATACACACTCACCGCCAAAAACATCGTATTCATCGCAATCGCGGCGCAAATCCCCAATCGCACGATTAGACCGGTGAGCGGCAATTCCAGATCGGCGTGCGCGGGACCGGTGCGATAACCGAGGCGATGCAACAGCGCAAAATAAGCGGCGCAATCGAAGGTGGCGTCTGCAAAACGCAGATGCAAACGCCCCGCACTCGTATCGACATGCACCTCAACCGCCGCCCGCGGGGATTGTTGCTGCGCCACGCGTTGCGCAATTTCCCGAATCGCCCACACGCACGCCGCACATTGAATCCCTTCGATGGCGACGACGACATGACCACTCGCGACATCGAGCCCCGCAATCCATCCCAAATCCAGCGGACGCGACAAGACCGCCAACGCGGGCAGAATGCGGCGGGGACGCAATTCGTAAAATCGTGCGAGTCCCTGCGCGTGCATGAGTTGATACACCGTCTCGCATCCCAGACAGCAAAATGCATCACGACGCGCACGCGGCACGGGTTGACCACAATGCTGACAGGACGACGGTGATGATGACGATGCACACAGCGGTTGCACAGACATGATGCGGATCATAGTTGATGCGGTATGATTTGCGACATGATGAGCGTCATGTCGTGTCACGAACATGTGATCACATTTGGTGTGCTCGCATTTTTTCTGCTCGGGATCACTGGCGGACTGCATTGCGCGGGGATGTGCGGACCGTTATCGTTTCTCCTCTCGTCATCGGGTCGCGGCGCGTCGTGGGCAATGACGTGCGCGTACCACACCACGCGCATCGCGGTGTACGCCACACTCGGCGCGATTTTTCACACCGTCGGCCAAGCCGCTCACAGCACGAGTGCGCCGTCGTTCCTCACCTGGATTTTCGTCGCACCACTCCTCGCCTATGGGCTCGGCCTTCCGGTGCCGCAGTGGCCCGCACTGGGTCAACTCGCACAGCGTGCGCTGCGCGTACTGCAACGACTCACGCCACCACAACGCGCCATTTTTTTAGGACTCATGACGCCGCTGTTGCCGTGCGGACTGCTCTACGCCGCGCTCGCCGCCAGCCTCGCCGCGCCGCACACCACCACCGCATTTTTTTGGATGATCGCCTTCGCCAGCGGCACCATTCCGTGGCTCATCGCCAGTCACCTCGGGTTGCAACACGCGCACCATTTCGCCACGCCGCGCGTGCGCATTGTCATTCAGCGCGGCTCCGCACTGTTCACGGCGGGGATGATGGTGTGGATGCGATGGTAAAAACGGCTCGCGTCGCGCGTCGCGCGTTACGATTTGTGATGCAAATATTCTTCGGGAGTCCAGACCGGCACGTTCACGCGACCTTTGAAATGCACGGCATTCCAGCTGACCACGCCAGCCAGCGTGGCCGCGTAGCGATCGATGACATATGCGATTTGCGCGTCGCCCAATGCGGTTTTGCGCATGATGACCTGAAAAATCGCGACGACATCGTAGTGGAGTTGGCCCGAGGCATCGCCGGGGAACAGTACGTTCACGCGATAATGCGCGCAAAAATCGGCGTAGAGGTCCAGCAATTCCTCTTCCGACAAATTGAATGAGAGAATGCCGCAGACCTCCAGCACATTAAAAATCGACGTCACGCCCAAGGATTTGCGCGCCCGCATCTGATCGAGAAATGCACGATTGGTCTTCGTGCGGACATCCCGCGGATACCGCAGATCGCGAATAAAAATATCGGAATCGATAAAGACGGATTTCATTGGCCCCGCCGGCGCGACAAACGCACCTCGTCTTCCGGCGTTGGCCACCCGGGTTGAGGCCGCACCTTCCGACGAATGGCGTCCCAATTGGTTCGATGCCGCAGCGGTTTTCCCCGCGCCATGGCCGCAGTAATTTGCCCGATGACATCGCGCCCGGAGGTGGGCGTGTGCAACCACCGCTCGAGCGCGCGCCGCACCACCGCACCTTTGGATTCACCGGTGACCTTGGCCATTTTTTCCAGCAGTTGCAATAATAGCGGTGGAATTTTCACTGTGAGCACGTGTTGCATGGTATTATCATATTTGATTATTAATAATACCGTCAACCACAAAATATTCACGAGACTTTTTTCATCATTTAATGCTAGCTGCACGCCATGAAAAATTTCTGCGCAGCGCAACGCGTACTGATGGTTGCGGCTTTATTGCTGATGACCGGCTGGAGCGTCGTGGCGTGTGCGAAACACACCCAGGAGAAACCGATGACCTCAACATCAACTACTGCCCATACCCATTTTTCCGAACCGAAATCCGCGACCGTCGACGCCGCCAAAAAATATTCGGCCACGATTGAAACCGCGAAGGGAACCATCACCGTTTCGCTCGACGCCCGGGCCGCGCCACTGGGCGTGACGAATTTTCTGCAACTCGCGCGCGGCGGATTTTATGACGGCCTCACGTTTCATCGCGTCGAACCGGGTTTCGTGATTCAAGGCGGCGATCCAGACGGCTCCGGTCGCGGAGGTCCGGGCTACACGCTCCCCGCCGAAATCGGTCTCAAACATATTCAGGGTGCGCTCGCCTGGGCGCGACTGGGCGACGCCGGCAATCCCGAACGTCGTTCCAGCGGTTCGCAATTCTATGTCACGCTCGAGGCCACACCCTTTCTCGACGGCGAATATTCGGTCTTCGGTCACGTGACGGCGGGCATGGACGTCGCGGAAAAAATCCGTCCCGGCGATAAAATCACACACATAACGGTGACCGAGCAATAATTTGATCGCTATCGCGGTGGGAAGTCTTTAGAATGGGCGGCGCATTATGACGAACCCGATCACACCGAATCTGTCGGCGCTGCTCCGCACCAATCCGCGCGGCACCAACCCGACCAAATCGGACCCCAAGGCGCGCAGTTTTCCGCTCTCAGAAAGTCTCACGGGCGCACTCGGGTCAGCGCCGCAAGATGCCAACACACCGCTGGCCTTGCCGCCCGCGGTGCAAGCCGCGATCAACAACGCGAAAAGTCACCTCACCAGTCGGCGCACCCGCCTCACCAGCGTGGCGCAAGGCATCCTCGATGGGAGTCAACTGGTCGATAAGGCCACAGCGGCCATCAAAAATGACCGCAGCGACATTAAATCATTGCACGATTTGGTGCAGGAGGCCGCCGATCCAGCGACGTCTACGGCGCGGCGCGCGGACATTAGTAAATCCGTGAAATCGCTTTTGCAAAGCATCGACGACCGCACCCAACAAACCCGCCATGGCGACGCCCGCCTGCTGGCCGGCGATATTCGCAGCGCGCAGGTCGCGTACGGCGAGCAATCGCAAGAGGCGCTCACGATTCATCTGCCCTTGGTCACGCTCGACAGTCTGAAACTCAAATCGCTCGATGTTTCCACCGCCGACGCCGCCAAAAATAGCCTGGCCCTGCTCGACAGCGCCGACTCCAAACTCGCGCACGACACCACCACCCTGACCAACACCCACAATCGCCTGCTCGAAATTGGCAAACAGGTCGAGACGAAACTAAAGAAAATCCTGGCGTCGCAAGGCATTTTGTCTGCGGGTGACGCCTCCACGACCGCACAACAAGTCGACCCCACCAAATTGCCCGCCGCCCAATCCCCCGGCAAACTCCCCAGTTCGCTCATTGCGTCGCTGTTGGGCGCGTAGCCCTTTCAAATCCATACTAAAAAGTATAGTATCTACTTGACCTCGTTCGCGTCATCAACGATAAGCGGCCCGCCTATGAAAATCACGGCCCAGGAGGAATATGGCTTGCGCTGTCTCGTGGCGGTGGCGCGCTTGGTGGAAATGAATCGCCCCGTCACGATTACCGAAATCGCCGCGAGCGAAGGGTTGTCGGTGCAATATGTGGCGAAATTGTTGAACGTGTTGCGCCGCCACGAACTCGTGGAAAGTTCGCGCGGCACCTGCGGCGGTTTTCGCCTCACGCGACCGGCGCACAAAATTGCCGTTATCGAGGTGCTACGGGCCTTAGGCAGCGGTTTTGAAGTTGGACACAAGGCGCTGTGCAACGATTTTGTCGGACAGCGCGCGCAGTGCGTGCATTTAGGTCAATGTAGTATGCGCCCGATGTGGCATCTCATTGTGAGACACATCACCGAATTTCTGCAGCATCTCTCGCTCGCCGATTTGCTCAGCGAAGAAGCCGCCGCCGGACGGCGCATGGAACAGTATCTGCAAACGGTCGTGGAAAAACTCCCGATCCGCAAAGGAGCGTAAGTCATGAGTCCACCATTTTTCGTCGCCGAGGATCTGCACGTCGCGATCGAAGGAAAAGAAATCCTCAAAGGGGTCGATCTCGTCATCAACACCGGCGAAATCCACGCCCTCATGGGTCGCAACGGGGCGGGCAAATCCACGCTCACCCACGCGCTCATGGGTCATCCGAAATATGAAATCACGCGCGGTCGGATTTTGCTGAATGGCGAAGATCTTGCCACGCTGCCGCCCGAAGAACGCGCGCACAAGGGATTGTTTCTCGCGTTTCAATATCCCACCGCGATTCCGGGCGTGAGCGTCGTGAATTTTCTGCGCGCCGCCCTCAAAGCCCGGCGGGGCGCCGATATGCCAATCAAAGAATTTCGCACCACGCTGTTCGCCGAAATGGATCGTCTCGGCATGGAAAAACAGTTCGCCTCACGCTACGTGAACGACGGATTTTCCGGCGGCGAAAAGAAGCGCCTCGAAATTTTGCAAATGGCGATGTTGCAACCGACGTTGTGCCTGCTCGACGAAACCGATTCCGGCCTCGACATCGACGCACTCAAAATCGTGGCGGAAGGCGTCAATCACTACATGAATCCAAACGTCGGCGTGTTGTTGGTCACGCACTATCAACGCCTGCTCAATTACATTACGCCGCATTTTGTGCACGTCATGATCGACGGTCGCATCGTGCAATCGGGCGGCGCCGAATTGGCGTTGCAACTGGAAGCGCAAGGCTACGATTGGCTGACGCCGCAACTGCGGGACCAGTCGCCGGTCGCCGGTCGCCAGTCACAATGAACGCCGCACAAGAGGAGCATCTTATGTCAAATCAAACACTCGAATCGATCGGACAAGATTACGACACGCAGTTCGGATTTCATGATCCGGAGAATTATGTCTTCAAATCGGGGCGAGGTCTCACGCGCGAGACGGTTGAAGCCATGTCCGCGATGAAGAAGGAACCCGCGTGGATGCTGGAGTTCCGGCTGAAGGCGCTGGAGATTTATCATCAGAAACCGATGCCGCGTTGGGGCGATTCGAAAATGCTCGACAGCATCGACTTCGACAATATTCATTATTATGTGCGCCCGTCGGAGCGCGAAGAAAAAAACTGGGACGACGTCCCGCAAGATATTCGCAACACCTTCGACAAACTCGGCATCCCCGAGGCCGAGCGCAAATTTTTGGCCGGCGTGACGGCGCAATACGAAAGCGAAGTCGTGTATCACTCGATTAGCAAAGACCTCGAGGCGCAGGGCGTCAGGTTTCTCTCCATGGACGACGGGCTGCGACAATTTCCGGAAATTGTCCGACAATATCTCGGCACGATCATTCCCCCGCACGACAATAAATTTGCCGCGCTCAATTCCGCCGTCTGGAGCGGCGGAAGTTTTGTGTATGTCCCGAAAAACACGCACGTGAATATTCCGCTGCAGGCGTATTTCCGCATTAACACCGAAAATATGGGCCAATTCGAGCGCACGCTGATTATCGCCGACGAAGGCAGCAGCGTACATTATGTCGAAGGCTGCACCGCACCGACCTACTCCAGTGATTCGCTCCATTCCGCCGTCGTGGAACTCATCGCACTCGCGGGCGCAAAAATTCGCTACACCACGATTCAGAACTGGTCGAAAAATGTCTACAACCTGGTCACCAAACGCGCGGTCGCGTATCGTAATGCGCGCGTGGAATGGGTCGACGGGAATTTGGGATCGAAACTCACCATGAAATATCCGGCGGTGTATTTAATGGAACCGGGCGCGCACGGCGAAATTCTCTCGATCGCATTTTCTGGCGACGATCAACATCAGGATGCGGGCGCAAAAATTGTGCACGCCGCCCCCAACACCACATCCGTCGTGACTTCCAAGTCGATATCGAAAGGCACCGGTCGCAGTTCGTATCGCGGACTCGTGCGCGTAGAAAAAGGTGCGACGGGTGTCAAATCCAGCGTGGTCTGCGATGCCTTGTTGCTCAATCCAGAATCGCGCACCGACACCTACCCGACCATGGAAATTCATGACAGCACCGCCAACATTGGTCACGAAGCCTCGGTGTCGAAGGTCAGCGATGAACAACTCTACTATTTGCGCAGTCGCGGTCTCTCGGAATCGCAGGCCATGATGATGATCATCAACGGATTCATCGAACCCTTCACGCGCGAATTGCCGCTCGAATACGCGGTCGAACTCAATCGCCTCATTCAATTGGAGATGGAAGGATCGGTCGGATGATGACAACACCTTGGACACAGTTAGACGCGAAGACGATTCGTGATTGGTCATCAGCGCGCGGCGAACCGGCGTGGCTGGTCGATCAGCGGGCGACGGCGTGGAATGCAGCCGCACACACTCCGGTTCCACCGCGCACCGCGGAGGCGTGGAAATATACGAATCTTGAAAAAATTGCGGCGTGGAATCAGTTGCCGATGGCGGCCAGCGCGGAGACGACCCCCGCAGCAACCACCGACAACGCACAGGTTATTTGCACCGATCTCGCAGGCGCGTTGCGCGAACATCCGCAACTCGTGCTGCACTATTTGTCGGGCGAAAATTCTGCACGCGATTTTTCGGCAATCACCGGACAACCGTACGGTGGCGCGCGGTATTTGCGCCAACACGACGCACTCTGGGATCGCGGATTATTTATTTTTGTCCCGCGCAACGTGCAAGTCACCACGCCGATTCACGCAAAAACTGTTGCGCCCCGCACCGCGGGCGCGATTTTTCCGCGCACCATCATTGTGCTCGAATCGGGCGCCTCGCTCACGTATATCGACGAATTGCGATCACACGAAAATTCCGCGACCGATTTTTCCTGTCATGCGCATTGTGAAATTTTTGTGCAAGACAACGCGCATATTCATTACTCGCAAGTACAACACTGGTCGAGCACCGCCATACATCTGGGACATCAGCGCATTACGCTTGCACGCGATGCGCGCGCGACCGTCACCAATATTTCGCTCGGCGGTCGCACGGTGAAGCAAATCACCGAAGTCGTGCACACCGCACCCGGCGCGGAAAGTCACCTCTTCGGTTTGAATTTTGGCGACGCACAGCAACAGATCGATCATCACACGCTGCAAACGCACATCGCCCCCAACACCACGAGCAACCTGCTCTACAAGTCGGCGCTGAAAGATCACGCGCGTTCGATTTACACCGGACTCATTCATTTGTCGCCCGTCGCCCAGCAGTGCGGCGCGTATCAATCGAATCGCAACTTATTGCTCTCGGACGACTGCAGCGCCACCGCCATTCCGCAACTCGAGATCGAGGCGAACGACGTGAAGTGTTCGCACGGTGCCACCATGGGCCCGGTCGATGCCGACCAACTCTACTATTTAACGACGCGCGGATTGTCGAAATCGCAGGCCGAGCAAATGATCGTCGCCGGATTTTTTGAAGACTTGATTACGCAACTCCCCGCGGAATCGCTCCAGGAAATGGTCCGCGCGGCAGTTGTACACAAATTGACCGGCGTGTTGTCATGAGTTGGACACAGATCGCGCAAACCACGGAACTCGTTGAAGGCCAGATCATTGCCAAACCGTTGCCGTCGGGAAAAATAATCGCACTCACGCGCGTGCAAGGCAGATGTTTCGCCTTCGACGATGAATGCACACACGAAGAGGTGTCGTTGTCGGTCGGTTGGATCAACGGCACCAGCATTGAATGTCCGGCGCACGGCGCACGTTTCGATTTGTGCAGCGGAAAAGCGCTCTGTTTGCCCGCTACGCGCGATTTGGCGGTGTATGCCGTGAAGGAAGAGGAAGGAAGCGTGTATGTCGACCTTGGCGCAGAATAAAAATATTTTGGACGTCGCCGCCGTGCGCAAAGATTTTCCGATTCTCGCCACGCAGGTACACGGCAAACCGTTAGTGTATCTGGATAACGCGGCCACCGCCCAAAAACCGCGCGCAGTCATCGACGCGTTGACGCATTTCTACGAAACCTCGAACGCGAATATTCATCGCGGGGTGCATGCCCTCTCCGAAGCCGCGACGGCGCAGTACGAGGCCGTGCGCGAACAGGTGCGTGAATTTATTCATGCGGCCAGTCCGCGCGAAATTATTTTTACGCGCAACGCGACCGAAGCACTGAACCTGGTCGCGCAATCCTACGGTCGCGCACATCTGCAACCGGGCGATGAAATTCTGGTCTCCACGATGGAACATCACAGTAATTTAGTTCCGTGGCAACTCATCGCTGCCGAACGTGGCGCCACCGTGCGCGCCATTCCAGTGCATGCGAGCGGCGCACTCGATCTGTCGCAACTCGACACACTCCTCACAAAAAAAACCCGCATCGTGGCGATTACCATGTTGTCGAACGTGATGGGATCGATCACGCCCATCCGCGAACTTGCTGCCCGCGCGCACAGTGTAGGCGCGGTCTTGGTGGTCGATGCCGCGCAAGGTGTGGTGCATCTGCCGATCAATGTCGAACAGATCGGTTGCGATTTTCTCGCCTTCTCGTCGCACAAACTCTACGGCCCCACCGGCGTGGGCGTGTTGTACGGTCGCGAAAAATTACTTGAGGCGATGCCGCCGTTTTTGGGTGGCGGCGAAATGATCGATCATGTCGAGATTACGCATTCCACCTGGGCGCAGCTGCCCCACAAGTTTGAAGCCGGCACGCCCAACATTGCCGATGTCATCGCATTTGGCGCGGCGCTCTCGTATTTGCAAAACATCGGCATGGAAAAAATTCGCGCGTACGAAACGTCACTCACGCACTACGCTGTGCAACAATTAAGTCGCATCGACGGACTCACGATCTACGGACCGGGTTTGGAAGACTTACGCGACGCCGTGATTGCGTTTAATCTCGGTGGCCTGCATCCGCACGACGTGAGTCAGGCGCTCGATTTCGACGGCATTGCGATTCGCGCGGGGCATCATTGCTGCCAGCCGCTCATGCGCGCCTTGGGCGTAGTGGCCACGAATCGCGCGAGCTTAGCCTTTTACAACACGGCCGCCGAAATAGATTTTCTGGTGGCGGCACTGAAAAAGACGAAACAATTTTTTGGGAGTGCGCGATGAACGATCTGAACGAACTCTATCGCGAAGTGATTCTGGATCACTATCAGTACCCGCGGCACAAAGGGACATGCACCGCACCGTGCGTGATCTCGGAAGGGAAAAATCCGCTGTGCGGTGATGAACTCACGTTGTATCTCACACTCGATGGCGAAACAATTTCCGATGTGACCTGGAATGGGCATGGTTGCTCGATTTGCATGGCATCGGCCTCCATGCTCGCGGAATCGGTGCACGGGATTTCCATTGCTGCGGCAAAAGAAAAATTGCAGGCGGTGGTCGACATGATGCATGGCAAAGGTATTCCAGCGGAACTCGATCTCGGCGATCTGCCGGTGCTCGAAGGCGTCAAACAATTTCCCGTGCGCATCAAATGTGCACTATTGGCGTGGACCACACTCCAGGAAGGATTGAACCAACATGGAAACGAACAGCGCAACGACACCCACTGAACCAACGCCAGAAATTATTCGCAAGGCCGTGCGTGGCGTGATCGATCCCGAAATCGGTTTGTCGATTGTCGATTTGGGACTGATCTACGATATTAAATTGCTCGAAAATAATTTCGCGCACGTCACCATGACGCTCACAAGTCCCATGTGTCCCATGGGCCCGCAGATCATGAACGACGTGCATCAAACCGCAAAATCGGTCCCGGGCGTTTCCGATGTGAAAGTCGAGCTCACCTTTCAACCACCCTGGGATCCAAAGACGATGGCGGATGATGAAGTCAAAATGATGCTGGGGATATTTTAAAGGAGTCACACATGATCACAGAGGCACAAATTTTGGACGCGTTGCGCGCGATTGAGGATCCGGATTTGCATCAGGACATTGTGAGTTTGGGATTCGTGAAGGATCTGGTGATTGACGGCGGGAATGTGGCGTTTACGATTGAGCTCACCACACCCGCGTGTCCGGTGAAAGAACGGTTTCGCACCACCGCGACGGATTTTGTGAAGGCGTTGCCCGGCGTAGAAAATGTTACGGTCAACATGACGGCGAATGTGCGCGGGAATCAGCGCGGCACCACCAGCACACTCATGGCGGGCGTTAAGCACATTGTCGCGATTGCGAGCGGCAAGGGCGGCGTCGGGAAATCCACGCTCTCGGCGAATCTGGCGTGCGCACTCGCGCAAACGGGTGCGCGCGTGGGATTGCTCGACGCGGATATTTACGGACCGAGTGTGCCGAAGATGATGGGCGCCGAAGCGCCGCAACTCGCGGTGAACGACAAGAATCAGATCCTGCCGTGGACAGCGCACGGCGTGCAACTCATGTCGATGGGATTTATGGTCACCGAGCAAACGCCCGTGATTTGGCGCGGTCCCATGGTCCACAATATTCTCGGACAATTTTTGCGACAGGTCGCGTGGGGCGAGCTGGATTATTTGCTCATCGATTTGCCGCCCGGCACCGGCGACGCGCAACTGACCATCACACAGTCCGTGCCGTTGTCGGGCGCGGTGATCGTGACGACACCGCAAGAGGTCAGCATTCAGATCGCGAGCAAGGGACTCAAAATGTTTGAACAGGTGAATGTGCCCGTGTTGGGATTTGTCGAGAACATGAGTTTCTTTTTGTGCGGACATTGTCAGCAGGAGACATTTATTTTCCGTCACGGCGGCACGAAACGCGCGGCGGAAATTTTTGGCGTGCCATTTTTGGGCGAACTCCCGGTCGATCCCGCAATTGCGATCGACGGCGACCGCGGCACACCCACGGTGATTGCGCATCCAGAATCCGCGGCCGCACAAGCCGTGCGCGACATTGCCGGCGCCATCGCCGCCAGTCTGAGCACCCGACAACTCCACAGCGAACTCCAACCCGCCGCGAATTTGGCGATGGAGTGGAAATGATTTTTTGTCCCGATGTCCTTACGTCCCTATGTCCCTACGCCGGAACAAACCTGTCACCATCCGCTAAAAGACATAAGAACATAAGGACGCAGGGACGTAGGGACAAAAACTATGCACACTCCTCTCACCCTCACACAACTCGACGCGACGACTTTGGCGATTACGTGGGATGATCGACACGAAAGTCGGTATGTCGTGCGCGATTTACGATTGGCGTGTCGGTGTGCGGTCTGCGTCGATGAAATCACCGGCGAGCGCCGCCTGCGCGACGACAGCGTGCCCGACGCCGTCCGCCCCCAAGCGATTCGCCCGGTCGGCAATTACGCACTCCACATTAGCTGGAGCGACGGCCACAGCACCGGATTTTTTCGCTTCGATTATCTGCGTGGGTTGTGCAAGTGCGGGGAGTGCCCCGCACAGCAAATGCTTCACCCAGGAGTCGCCACGCGCGCGCCAAACGTCACACCAGATTCCAGCAGCTCCTGAATAAATTTGTTGAGCGTCTTCCCGGATTCTTTGGCCTTGATAACCAGTGCGCGATGCAACGCCGGAGGAACGCGAGTGACAAAATTTCCGGAAAATTTGCGTTCCGCGACCGGCTCGGGAATAGGATAACCACTCTGCTTGGCACCAGAAATCCAGGACGCGATGGCGTCTTGCGCGTGCCGAATGGCGATTTCGTAGGTGGCCCCATGCGTGGCACAACCCGGCAATTCCGGCACTTCCGCAATATAGGCGTCGTCCTCCACAGACCACCGCACATTCACCAGATATTTAAAACCAAACTTCTTTTTTTTCACAGCACCCCTCCGATCTTCAGCACCTGCAGCACTTGGCGGAGCAGATAGTGTTTGACCTCTTTGTCGTGCGACGCCACGATGATGGGCGGCAGCCCCGATTTGATCCACTTCACATGCGATCCCTTCCCCGATTTTTTTACAAACCCAAGCCCGGCGAGCAGCGTTTCCAATTCGCGCCGCTTGATCGTGAACCGCCGCAATTTCTCCAACAAATCATCGCGCACAAAATGATAGTATCAAAAATGATACTTATTGCAAGGCAAACATAGGTGCCAATAACGACTGGGGACGTTCCACGGTATGTTATCCCCATGAAATAATTGCCAAAAAAGCAGCAAAAAAACGCCCAAAAAAAATACCGAGAAAAATGACCGCGCGACCACTCGTTATTGCGCGGCGCCGCGCAGATTTTGCACTTGGGTTTCCAGCGCGGCGGCGGTGACGTGCGAGGGGGCCCACGCAGCATCGATCACGAGCGTAATTTTTGCGCGCCAGCGATTGGGAAATAATTGCCACCAGCGCCGCCCCGGATAGCGGCAGAATAAACTGCGCCACATGCCTTGCAACGCCATCGGGACCACGGGCACAGGCGTGTGCGCGATCATGTGTTCGATGCCGGGACGAAATCTCGCCATCTCGCCGGTGCGGGTGAGCGCGCCTTCCGGAAAAATGCACACGACTTCACCGGCCGCCAACTCAGATTCGATGCGGGTCAGCGCGGCATCCAGCACTGCGGGATTATCTTTTCGACCGGCGATCGGAATCACGCGACCTTTGCGACAAAAATAGCGAATGATGGGCAGTCGCGCCATGCGATGATCCATCACGAACCGCACCGGCCGTCGACACGCCGCCGCCACAATCAGTCCATCGACAAACGTGACGTGATTGCACACCAACATCACCGCGCCCCGTTCGGGAATATGGTGTTCACCGATCACGCGCAAACGATACACCGTGTGCACCAACAACCACGACACGAAGCGCAATAAAAATTCTGGGATCAGTTGATAAATCCACCACGACACGAGCGCGGTCAGCACCGCGAGCATCAGAAACATCGTAGGGATGGCGATGTGCGCGTGCGTGCCCAGAAAAATCAGCCCGGCGGAGAGCACCATGAAGAGGGCGTTTTGCACATTGCAGGCGGCGATCACCCGCGCGCGATGGGTGGGGACGGCGCGCTGTTGAATCAAGGCCTCGAGCGGTACGATGAAGAGTCCCCCGCAGATACTGATCGCCAGCAGGTCCAATAAAATCCGCAGACTCCCGGGCTGCACAACAAATTGAGTCACCGACATTAACACCGCGCCCGGCGCCGTGCGCCCCCGCGTCGCGAAAAATAAATCCACTGTGGCCAGTGTCATGCCGATTGATCCGAGCGGCACGAGCCCCAATTCCACACGATCGCTCGACCAGCGATTGCACAACGCCGCGCCCACACCGATGCCGACACAAAACATCACCAGAAATGTGGTCACGACGGTGGCATCGCCACCCAGCACCACTTTGCTGAAATTGGGAAAGAGGGTGAGCAGTGCCGATCCGAAAAACCAAAACCACGAAATGCCCAACACCGACCAAAACACCGTGCGATTTTCGCGCACGTCCGCGAGCAGCTGCACGGTTTGGCGCCAGATATTCCAATCGATCGCCAGCACTGTTTCCGACGGTGCGGCCCGCGGAATCGCGTGGCTAGCGGCCCAGCCGGCCACGGCCACGGCGATTCCGATCAGCGCCACCACCCATTCGCCCCAATGCGGCCACCCAATCAACACCCCACCGCCGATGGTCCCGAACAAAATGGCGAGAAACGTTCCGGTGTTGATATACGCGTTACCGCGCACCAATTCATCGGCCGCGAGATGTTGCGGCAGAATGCCATACTTGAGCGGCCCAAAAAATGTGGCCTGCATGCCCAGCAAAAACAGGAGCGCCATGAGCAACGTGGTCTGATGCGTGAGGAGCCCCACTGCCGCCAACACCATGATCCCGATCTCCCAGAGCTTGGTCCATTGAATGAGTCGCGCCTTTTCTAATGTATCGGCGAGTTGCCCAGCGGTCGCGGAAAACAGAAAAAACGGCAGAATAAAAAGCCCCTGGCAGATGGCAATCAGACTGCCGCTTTCAGTCGCGTTCTGCGTCAGGTGAAAGGCAATCAACATCACGAGCGCATTCTTGAAAAAGTTGTCGTTGAAGGCGCCCAGAAATTGCGTCCAGAAGAGCGGCGCAAAACGACGCGTGGTCAGCAGCGATTGATGCGACATGCGGCCCCCCCTCAACAACAACGCCCCCGGAATGCCGGAGGCGTTTGTCGTTGGCACTGATTGACGAAATTACGATGAACAGGCGCCGTCGCAGTTTACGTCGCGATCCATGACCGTCTTGCGGCCGTCTTCCTTGGCGCGCGCGATGGCGTCGTCGCAGACCTTCTTGATTTTGTCGCTCAAGGCGTCCAGCAGCGCCGACGAGGTATTCATGCCGCCCGATTTCTCCCGAATGTACTGTTTGATCTTCGATGCGACCACGAGTTGCTCACCCATATCCTGCCTCCTTGGTTGATTTGGAAAACTAGGTGGCGCCTCTACCGTGAGTTGGCAATTAATGCAAATGAATGATTGCTACCGATTATTGCGTGCGAATTAAGACGGCCTGAATGTCGGCGCTGGATGATGGAGTCACGGCGAGTGAAGCGGGTGGCGCGCTCAGGTCAATGTAGGCCGCGCTGCCAGCAAGGAGACGCGTGGAACCGAGACTCGCCAAACTCAACAGGGACGGGCCCGCCAGCGTGGTGCCACGACCATCCTCGGTATCGCAATGGACACACACGCCCTCCCAATGCCCAGTGGTCGTGTTCTGCGTCCGCGCGGTGTAGATATAGTGCGCATCGCTGGTCACATCGGCGTTCGTCAACACCACGGCCACTCCCCAATGCAGCAACATCGCGTCCCAGCTGTCCATCCCGGCCGGTCCCGCAAAGGCCTGCAGAATGTTACTCACCCCGGTTTGCGAGGTCGCGTCGACCGCCCGCAAAAAGGCGGCGCCGTCGCTGGCTTGTTCGTACAAAAAGCGCATGAACATGTACGAGGCGCCGCGTTCGGTTAATCCGGGCGCACCCGAGGTAATCAGCGCGGTATCCTCGGTCGACGCCAAAAATAATTCCTCGCGCGAGGGATTTTCTTGGCCGAACCCCACGACATCTTCAATCAGATGCGACATGGCTTCATTCAACCAGGTGGCTTCGGCGGTGCCGCCATTCACGAAGACGTGATTGTAATAGCTGATCAGATGTTGCACCTCGTGCGGCACCACGGCGGGCAGTAAATTGGCCATCGCAAAATCGCTCGGAATTTGTGTTCCGTACTGCCCACTCGGATCGGGAATGAGCGTGTAGACGACCTCTTGAAAGTTGCTGGAGGGATTGCCACTGCCGCTGGTCGACAAATCGCCGCCCCAAAAAAATCCGGTGACGATTCCGCCCAGACTGCCGCCAATCCGATTCACGACCGGCGTCATCAGGATCGCCACCACACCATCACCGTTGATATCCGGAGCGGCACCCAAAATCGAATATTCCGTGGTCAACCCCTGCGCGAACTGCGTGCACAGCGTGCTGATTTGGTCGGCGGTCAACGCGGTTGGGGCCTCGTCATCGAGATACAAGACAATCGTCGTATTCACGCATTTGGCCGTGGCCGTCACCGTTTGATACGCGCCGGTGGAGGCCAACGACGACAATACGCGAAATGTCTTGCTCGAACCAACGCTAATTGATTTGGCATGCGATTTCGTGGCGTGGGCGCGCACGCTTTCTTGCGCGACATCGACAGTGAGATTGGCTTCGGCCTCTCGCAACAGGGCGTCAAATTGGGCATCCGCATCTAAACTGTCGCCGAGACCTGGCGAGGCAATATTTTTGTCCATGCCACCTAGCACCACACTCTGATCGCCCACCGTGACACTCGCACTACCCGCAGCACTTTTCTTGGACTGCACCATCAACACATACTGCGCACTGCCACCGCTGGCCGAGAAATCCAGTGTCTTCGCACCAGAGGAAAGATCGACCAGGTACATATCCCCTTTGCTCATGGCAGAAATGGAACTGGCAAAGCTCGACTGGTCCGCCACCGAGGCGGCGCGGGTACTCGTCGAAACGGTGGCGCTCGTGCCACTGCTGGATGTCCCTGATTTTCCGCAACCCACCAGCAGCAACAATGCGACGCCGCAAAGGGACATCCCCCACGGTGTCCCTTGGCGAAAAATATTTTTTTGTCGTCGCATAACGAGCCTTTTGAGCAAGGCCCGTGCCACTAGTCGTATAAAAACTAATGTTGCGTCAAAATATTGATTTTTATTGGTTTAGTTTTTTGACAAAAAAAATAAGGCCCCAAGCTCGGGGCCTTAGCGGGTTACGATCAACCCAAATTCTCTCCCAAAAAGTAGGTTTTTACCGAATGCGGATCAAGACCGCCCCATAGATCTGTCCAGCCGGGACAGAGAGCGCCAAGGAATCTCGACCGCCCGGCACGCGATAAAAACGCATGGCCGCCCCACTCACATGCGCAATGACACTGCCTCGTAGTGACTCCGGGAGCACGCCCGACAATTGCGTCGCCCGGCCGTCGTTCACATCGCACACGGTGCACACACCACTGTGGAAGCGGGGCGTATCCTGCCACTGACGCGCCGCAAAACCATAGCGCGGATCGCGGGTCACACCGGATCCATTCAGCGCCAACACCGCACTGAAGCGCAGCAAAAACTCCGACATCCGATCAAAAGTTGGATCCTTCGAGGCAAAGGCGGCCTCGAGATTTTCTACGCCACTGCGCGATGTGTTCACGAGATCCCGCAGGAACTGTTGACCGTCCCCCGCATATTGCTCGAAGAGATAGCGCAACAGCAGGAAAATTCCGCCCCGTTCGGCCAGTCCAGGCGAGCCCGGCGTCACCAATCCAAACGCGGACGGATTTTGCAAATACACTTCATACCGTGAGGGATTTTCCTGACCTTCGCCCAGGACATCCTCCATCAGATGCGAAATGCCTTCATTCAGCCAGCTCCGCTCCGGCGCACCACCGCGCACTAACACATGTTGATTGTAACTGATCGCGTGTTGCAGTTCATGCGGCAACACCGCCGGGATCAGATTCTGCAACGCCAACTCGCGCGAAATGGCCACGCCGTAACGCGCCCCGGTGTCTGGCACCATCAGATACAGCATCTCGCGCTCGTTACTCACCGGATTACTACTCGATCGACTATGCAAATCGCTCGACAGAAAAAATCCCGTGACGACGCCACCGCCCGCGGCACCAATGCGATTCACCTGGGGCGACATCAACACCGCCACCCTGCCATCGCCATTGATGTCCGACGCCTCGCCCAACATTTCCTGTTCCCTGGCCACCACACGATCAAAGGACGCGCACTGCGCCTGCACGTCGGTGTCCGGCATATCGCGCGGATTCACCCGGTCGATTTCGAGGTCCATGTACCAGAGGACATGTGCGCCAATACATGCCAGGCGCGCGGTGACTTCGTTGTAGCGGGTCAATGTGGAGAGCCCGGCGATCACCCGAAAACGCTCCTGATCGCCGACCTGCGGACCGCTCCGTCGCGTCGGGGCGGTCGTCGCCTTGCCACCACTCGACGCCCGCAGTGCGGGCAACTGGGCGGTTTGTTGTTCTAATTGTCGCAATTGATCTTCCAAGGCCTCTTGCACATTCCATTGCCACGATTCCTCGGTCGTGACATTTTTTTCCGTCGGCGCCGACTGTGCCGAAAGATCGGCTGTCAAACGCACATCCTGTGCCGTGCCGTCACTATTCATATTCACCACGGCCAACAAATATTCGCTGTCGGGATTGGCATCGGACAAATCCAACACACCAGGCTGCGCCCCATCAAACTCACTTTGGAAAACATCTCCGACCTGCATTTTCGCGGGATGCGACACGGCATTCGTTACTGCCGCGGTTTCTCCGGTCAGCGGGGCAATTTGACTGGCACTGGATTCGGGGGGACCACCGGCTGATTCTGAACCACAGGCTTGTAACACCACGAGTGAACCCAACAGTATCACCAACCCTACGACCCGACTGCCCACACTTTTTTTCATGGCGCCCCCTGGTGAGGCTCACAAGAGCAAGCCATGTGCCATGAGGGTTTTTAATTACCTGATTTTTTATAATTTATATTTATGTTTCAAATTCAGCATGATGAAAGATTTTTTGTGATGATAATTTTAAAACAAATAAAACCCTATTTGACGTTTAATTATTATCAATTTGATTTGTCGCAGATAAGAGGCCAGAAAGCATGCCGATTTATTTTGACGCACCGCTTCCAACCCCGCGCAGTTTGATCGAATGATTTTTTTGGGGGGAATTAGTTGGTGGTTTCTCGGGCGTAGATGCGGACGGCTTGTTCCAGTGCAACGGATTCGAAAACGACCTCGCGAAATCCGGCAAGCTTTACTGAGTCGGGAAAAATCAAGTCGATGGCGCGGGTTTCTCCCAAGTCGACATAGAGCGGATACTCGATCAAGGTTTTCAGACGCGGCGGCAGCTGACTCCAGACAGCGCCGTCTTTCTGACGCAGATTCAGAATGGCGGGATGTGAATGACCGTGACTGTCCGTGACCGACCAATAGTCGCCGAGCGGTTTCAACTCGACCACTTTCATGGAACGATTGGTAATGCCCACGGTCAGAATCCGGTAGCCTGGCACGACGTTATCCGTGGCGGGATCATAACTCAGATCGAAGGCCAGACCCAACCCCGGCACCTGCGTTCCGGCTGGCGCCACCAGTGGTCCCTTGGCGGGCGTTTTTGCGGACGAGTGCCCAAAGCACGCCGCACAACAGAGCAGCACGCCACAGAGTATGACCCAACCACTGGCGCGAACGGGCCGCGCGATCGCTAATGACATGCGCGTCTTATAGCGCGGCATCGGGAACCGACGCAATCAGCGTTTTTGTATACGGATGATGCGAATCGAGAATTTTTCCGGCCGGCATCTCTTCGACAATCTCTCCTTGATACATCACCGCAATGCGATGGCTCACCTGCGCCACAATTTTTATATCGTGCGCGATCAGAATGTACGACAGCTGCATGCGGTCTTGCAGATCGAGCAGCAAATTCAGAATCTCGCCCTGCACCGAGACATCGAGCGCGGAGACGGGTTCGTCGGCGATCACAAGTTGCGGCTCGAGCGCAATCGCGCGCGCAATACCGATGCGCTGGCGTTGACCGCCGCTGAATTGATGCGGGTACCGTTGCATGGCGTCGGCGGGAAGTCCCACGGTTTCCAACAGCGCGGCGACGCGATCCGTGCGATCATTGCGCTGCCCGATGCGATGAATAATAAACGGCTCGGCCAATGTATCACCAATCGTCATACGCGGATTCAAACTGCCGAACGGATCTTGAAACACCATTTGCAATTCGCGTCGCACACGGCGCATGATTTCGCCGCGCTCTTTCGTAATATCTGTCCCATTAAAAATAATCTGGCCCGCATCGGGTTGAATCAGGCGCACAATCAGCCGCGCGAGTGTCGTTTTGCCGCAACCGCTCTCGCCCACGATCCCCAACGTCTCGCCCTTTGCAACGTGCAGCGACACGCCATTCACGGCGCGCACCCAATCGTTCGCGCGTTGCAACACGCCCGCGCGCACCGGAAATTTTTTGGTGAGTTGTCGCACTTCGAGTAACGTCATCGCCCGTCCTTGTCGTGTGGAAACCAACAACGATACTGTTGGCCCGCAGCGTCGCCTTCTTGTTGCGGTATTTCAACGCGACACCGCGCCTGCGCATTCGGGCAACGCGGTGCAAACGCGCACCCCACCGGCAATCGCGCCAGATGTGGCACGCGACCGGGAATCGTGGCGAAACGCGCGCGCGTTCCCCGCTTCTGAAAACTGGGCACTGCGCGCAACAGCCCGGCGGTGTAAGGATGGCGGGGATCCGAGAGCACATCGCGCACCGCACCGTGCTCGACAATTTTTCCCGCATACATCACGGCCACGCGATCGGCCATGTGCGCGACCACACCGAAATCGTGCGTAATGAGCAACAAGCCCATCCCAAATTGCCGCTGCAAATCTTTGAGCAGTCGCAAAATTTGCGCCTGAATTGTGGCGTCGAGCGCGGTCGTCGGTTCGTCGGCAATGAGCACGCGCGGCCGACACGAGAGCGCCATGGCGATCATCGCGCGTTGCCGCATGCCGCCACTCAACTGATGCGGATAATCCCGCGCGCGAATTTCCGGTTTCGCAATCCCCACCGTGCGCAACAATTCAATGACCTGCGATTGAACCGCCGCAGCGCTCGCCACGCCATTTTTTGGTTGATGCACAAATATCGCTTCCGCAATTTGATCACCGATGCGCATGACCGGATTGAGCGCACTCATCGGTTCCTGAAAAATCATCGCAATGTCTTTGCCACGCACCTCACACAATGCATCGGCGGAGAGCTGCAACAAATCGACCCGATGAATGCCCCCCGCAGCGTGCTGCGAGGTATCCGCCCCCCTCTCCCTTTGGGGAGAGGGTTGGGTGAGGGGGACGCTCACTTGACGTTGTAACCAGATGTGACCGGAGTGAATGCGCGCGGGCGGCGAAGGCACGAGTTGCAAGAGCGAGAGCGCGGTCATACTTTTTCCGCACCCCGACTCGCCCACAATCGCCAAGGTCTCGCCCGCGTCGAGCGCGAAACTCACGTCCTGCACCGCGCGCAATTCGCCGTCGCTGGTGCGCAACGAAACGTGCAAGTTTTCGACTTCGAGGAGTGGCATTTTTTTATTAGAGACTAGAGAATAGAGACTAGGGGAGTGGAATAACAATTGTTTCACTTGTGTTTTCTTCCTAGTCTCTATTCTCTAGTCTCTATTCCCTAGCATTTCATTCTCGGATCAATCGCATCGCGTAATCCTTCGCCGACAATATTGTAGGCGGTGATGGTGAGAAACATGGCGATACCGGGTGTGACGGTAAGCCACCACGCGGTGTCGATAAATTCCTGCGCCTGCGACAACACATCGCCCCAACTCGGTTCGTAGGGCGGCACACCGAATCCTAAATAACTCAAACCCGATTCCACCAGAATCGCCGACGCAACACCGAATGTGATCGACACCAATACTGGTGCAATGGCGTTTGGTAACATGTGGCGGAACATCATGCGCAAATCGCTGGCGCCCAACACCTGCGACGCCGCGACAAATTCCTGGTGGCGTAATTTTAAAAATTCGCCGCGGATCATGCGCGCAATCCCGGGCCATCCAGTGAGACCAATCACAATCATGATGTTGTAAATACTCGGCTGCACAAACGCGAGTACGGCGAGGATCAAAAAAAATGTGGGGAAGCAATACATGACTTCGGTGACACGCGAGAGCAAGACATCGACAATGCCTCCATAAAATCCCGCGAGCGCGCCCAGAAATATTCCGACGAGCGCCGCAATGCCCATCGCGACAAATCCAATCGAGAGGGAATTGCGCGCACCGTAAATCATCCGCGCCATCACGTCGCGCCCTTGATCGTCGGTGCCGACCCAATGGTTCAGCGACGGCGGTTGCAGCGTGGCGTCCAGATCGTACTCGGTGGGAGAATACGGAATGACGGGCATCAGCGCCCACGTGCCCGCGGGCGCATCGTGCAACGCGGTTCGAAAATTAATATTGGGCGGCAGATTCGGCACCGTTTGCAACAGGGGAGCGTACCATCGCCCTTCCCAGCGCAAGAGCAACGGCACGTTGTTCGCCAATAGCGGTGCCGTCGTGGCCACAATGACCAAACTGAAAACAACGACTAAACCGGCCATCGCGAGCCGATTACGACGGAATTGCTGCCACACCATGCGCCAATAGGAAGGAGGCTTCACGTCACGATTCTCCGTTGGATCCGTAACTCACGCGCGGGTCGACCAACACATACAACAGATCGGAAATCAGCAAACCAACCAGCGTGAGCAACGCATCGATCGTGGCAATCGCCATGACGAGCGGATAGTCGCGCGCCATCACCGCCTCGAAACTCAGTTTGCCCATGCCGGGAATTCCAAAAATTTGTTCGATGACAATACTGCCGCCCAGCAAACCCGGCAGCAGCGTGCCCATGAGCGTGATGAAAGGAATGAGCGCGTTGGTCACGCCATGCCGGACAATCACGCGCCATTCGCGCAGACCTTTCGCGCGCGCGGTGCGAATGAAATCTTGGCGAATGACTTCCAGCGTGACCGTGCGACCAAAGCGCGCGAGAAAGGCAAAACCGCCGTAGGTGAGACACACCACCGGCAACACCAGATGCCACGCGACATTGGCGACCTGACTGTACCACGGCAACGCGCCAGCCCCTTCCGAAATAATGCCGACCAGTGGAAACCAATCGAAATGATCGCCGGTCGCAAAAAATAAAATGAGCAGACTCGCGATCCAAAACGACGGCAGCGAATACAGCGCGTAAAAAATCAGCGCGGTGAGTTGATCACGCCACCCGCCGGGTTTGAGGGCGGTGAGCACACCGACCGGCAGCGCGATCAAATA
>Ga0209515_10000824_pt1 | contig 53989 bp, 45 predicted proteins | sample Subgroupgradi54m_FD_187454 | JGI IMG/M metagenome (GOLD analysis project Ga0209515, IMG submission 187454) | Subsurface groundwater microbial communities from S. Glens Falls, New York, USA - GMW60B uncontaminated upgradient, 5.4 m (SPAdes)... ... | reverse complement strand
CCTTTCCAGCGTGAAAAATCTTGAGGTTTGCGGATCAGTTCCTCTAGGGCGGCTGGGTAGCGACCCATATCCATTTCATAAAGGTCCAGAGCAACCGATATTCCGCCTTCAATGTCAGAGCGAGCAGCTTGAATCCGTGCTTCTTCGGTACGTCCGGCAAGGCGCGGAATGACCATGGCGGCGAGTATCCCAAGGATCATTATCACGATAAGAAGCTCGACGAGTGTAAAAGCCTTGGTGGCATTCTTTATCATCATCGATAATTTAAAACAGTCCCTATCTGATTACAACGTTTCTAAGCGGAAAAGAAAAAAAACCTACTGTAAGTAGGTTTTTTCCTCTTAATAATTACCTTTGTTAGGAGGGCTTTAATTGGCGTGTTAGTGGCAAAATGGCATGAGGTTCTTCTATTTTTGTAACCCGCTTTGACGTATAAAGTTGAGCTTTCTGTTACTGCTCTGTTAAGGGATAGGATGCTTTATCCGCCTGCGCAGCCACCGCCGGGGCGGGGTCCCGTCCGAAGGCGGGAAAGACCCCCCGCCTCTGGCGGGAGGATGAATGCGCTCAGTCTTCTGCTTCGGACGAGATGTCGCCTCTGTCGGATGCGCAGGACGCTCGCCTCTGCGAAGCCGAAGCTTCGCTACGGCGCAGCAGGGGACCTCGCCGGAGCCCAAAGGGCGAAGGCGGGTTTCAAGGAATCGCGGCATGCCCGCGGGGCTCCATTGACATCAGGAGGTGTTATTGCTAATATCCCTCCTGCATACTCTTCGGGGCAGGGTGATCAGCCCATGGGAATGGAAATAGAACCTGTGGGTTGAAATTCCCGATCGGCGGTGATTTCGTTAAGTCGGATAAATGATTGCGAACGAGCCCGCGACCTCCTGATTGCTTAGGCATAAGGAGCTGATCTGGTGAAACGACAGAGAAGGTTAGATCGTTATTCCAGGGCCGACGGTATAGTCCGGATGGAAGAAGAGGAAAAGGAAAGTTTTATTTTGCCTTTTTACACCCGAAGAGTCTATCTTCGGGTTTTTTTTGTGCCTGTTGCAGACAATTTAAGGAGCTGATCGTGAAGTATTACCCAATTGAAGAGATTATTGAGGAAATCAAACAAGGGCGGATGGTGATTATCACGGACGATGAATCTCGTGAAAATGAAGGAGATCTTATTTTTGCCGCTCAATTTGTGACCCCCGAAAAAATAAATTTCATGGCTCGATTCGGAAGAGGTCTGATTTGTGTTCCCCTTCCTGAATCCCGGATCAATGAACTTGGTCTGCGCGATATGGTGGAGAAAAATCAAGATGATTTTCGAACGGCTTTCACGATTTCTGTGGATGCACGTCTTGGAATTGCATCGGGTATTTCCGCTTATGATCGTGCGAGGACCATAGAAGTGCTTGTTGATCCGTCTTCGAAATCCTCCGATTTGATTACACCCGGACACATCTTTCCTCTGAAGGCCAAGAATGGAGGGGTGCTGGTCAGAGCAGGACATACTGAAGCTGCGGTGGATCTTGCCCGTCTTGGCGGGATTTATCCCGCGGGAGTGATATGTGAAGTTCTCAATGAAGACGGGACTATGGCGCGTGGGACAGAGCTGTTCGATTTTTCGGAGAAGCACAAAATCAAAATAGGCACGATCCGTTCACTGATTGAATATCGAAGGAAATTTGACAAGCTGATTGTCCGCGAGAGCGAAGCATCGATTCCTACCCGAACAGGGGTCTGGAAGGTGTTCCTCTATCGTTCGCTGGTGGATCAGATGGAGCATGTAGCGCTTTTGAAAGGCCAGGTTTCGGACGAGCCGACTTTGGTCAGAGTTCATTCCGAATGTTTTACGGGTGAGGTGCTCGGTTCTTTGCGTTGCGATTGCAAAGCACAAATGGATGCGGCTCTGGAATTCATCGCCCAACAGGGGAGTGGCATCTTCCTTTATATGCGTCAGGAAGGAAGAGGTATTGGACTGGCCAATAAGCTTAGAGCCTATTCGCTTCAAGATCAGGGTTTGGATACAGTCGAAGCCAACGAGCGTTTGGGATTCAAGCCGGATCTCAGGGATTATGGTATCGGTGCTCAAATTATCACAGATCTTGGTATACGTCGGATTCGTCTTCTCACCAATAATCCCCGCAAAATCGTAGGCCTGGAAGGTTACGGCCTGACAGTCGTAGAGCGAATTCCCATCCAAATTCCTCCCCATGATCAGAATGAGAAATATTTGAAAGCCAAGAAGGAAAAACTTGGACATCTTTTTGACTTGTGACCAAAAGAAAATGATTAAGACCTATCAGGGAAATTTTTCAGGAAAATCAAAGAAGTTCGGAATCGTTGTTTCAAGATTCAACGAGTTTATCACCCAAAGGCTTCTGAACGGCGCTTTGGATTGTCTGAAACGTCACGGTGCTTCGGATTCGGCGATTGAAGTGGCGTGGGTGCCGGGCTCTTTTGAGATTCCTATTGCCTCTCTTAAGATGGCTAAAACCAAGAAGTACGACGCCATCATCACTTTAGGCTGTATCATTCGGGGAGGGACAGATCACTATGAACATATTGCTTCTTCGGTTGCCGTGGGAGTCGAGAAGGCTTCCGTGGAAGCTGATGTTCCGATTATCTTTGGTGTGATTACCTGTGAGGATCTTGAACAGGCCATTGATCGTGCCGGAGCTAAGTTGGGAAACAAAGGAGTCCAGGCTGCTTTAGCAGCTCTTGAAATGGCGAATCTGCAACCGGCAATGAAGAAATAATGTAGCCTTTGTGTTTCACGGAGTAATATTAAGGACAAATCGCTCTTTATCATGCGTAAAAGAACACTAGCACGGGAATGCACGCTTCAGATTTTGTATCAGATTAATATGACAGATTATGGAGAAGAGGAAGTTCTCCAGCGTTTCTGGCAGGATCAGTCTGTGGACCCGGAAGTCAAGGATTTTACGGAACGATTGGTACGCGGGACATTGCGCAACGTAAAAAACATTGACGAGATCGTTGCGAAATATGCCGAGAACTGGGATCTCAAACGCATGGCTGTGATTGACCGGAATATTCTGCGTCAAGCCACTTATGAGCTTCTTTATCTTGCCGGTGAAATTCCTCCCAAAGTTGCTATTAACGAAGCGATTACCATTGCCAAAAAATATTCTCAGGAAGAATCAGGAAAGTTTGTAAATGGCATTCTGGATAAAATCAATCACACCGAACAGCGTCTTCAAGACCAGCCCCTTCCCCAGAATTAAGGTTATTGTATGAAGTATTCTCCTCACTCTTTCTTCATGGGAAAAGCTCTCCAGCTTGCCGAAAGAGGCTGTGGTAAAACCTATCCTAATCCAGTGGTGGGAGCCCTTCTGGTTAAAAATGGTCGCGTGGTTTCTGAAGGATATCACACGGCATTTGGAAGACCTCATGCTGAAGTTGAGGCTATCCGCAAGGCGGGCCGGCAGGCCAAGGGAAGTACCCTTTACGTAACACTTGAGCCTTGTTCCACGTTTGGAAAAACTCCACCCTGTACCCGTTTGATTATAGAAAAGGAAATCAGCCATGTGGTCATGGCCGTGTCAGACCCTAACCCTGCTCACAAAGGGAAGGGGATACGAGAACTTCAAAAAAATCGCATCCGGGTTACAGCCAATGTTCTAAAAAAGGAAGCCATTCGGCAGAATGAAGTTTTTTTTAAATGGATGACCACAGGACTTCCTTTTGTTTCTCTTAAAATGGCTGAAACCCTGGATGGAAAAATCGCTACGCCGCGTAGCGAATCGCGCTGGATTACGGGCGAGAAGTCCCGCGCTTTTGTCCAGAGATTGCGTTCGATTCATCAAGCGGTCTTGGTGGGAAAACATACAGCTCTTAGGGACAATCCGAGATTGAATGTCCGCATTCAGAATGCGTTTCAACCGATCAAAATCATTCTGGATCCGCGGCTTGAAGTTCCTCTCACTCACCGTATCTTTCAGTCCCGGGATAGGAAAGTAATGGTGATAACCACTTTGTCTTCTTTTAAGGCTAAATTTTCAACCTACGATCGTCATGACATTGGTCTTTTGTGGGTTGATTCCAAGAATGGCAAAATGAATCTGCGTGATCTCCTTACCAAACTCAGTCGAATGGGTATCGCCTCTTTGCTGATAGAGGGAGGAGGGGAGACCGCCGCGTATTTTCTGGAAGCGGAACTCGTGGATAAGCTCTACTTTTTTTTGGCGCCTAAGATTCTCGGGGGCCGGGACGCCAAGACGCCGGTTGAGGGTCGTGGAATTCAAAACTTGAATGAGGCGATTCGGATTCATGGTATGAAGGTTTCTTCGGTAGGGGGAGATTTTCTGATTACAGGATATCCTGTTTACTAACTGAATCTATGCCAAATGCGGAAGGTTTAATAAAAAAGTATCTCCCCTCCCTTGATGGGAGGGGTAAGGGGAGGGTGAAGACTTCACCCCCACCTAACCTCCCCCATCTCAGCCAGAGGACTGATCCGTCCTTCGGCGGAAAGGGGGAGGAAGTACATTGAGCAGTTTGCAAAGATTGAGTACTAATTAACAATGAAGGGGGATGAGCATCTAGATGTTTACAGGCATAGTAATGGATAAGGGACAGATCAAGTGTAGGATGCCTAGAAAGCGTCTCGTGGAGTTTGAGATTGCATTGGGAAGCAAATTAGCGAGACGGCTCAAACGGGGAGACAGCATTTGTGTGAACGGAGTGTGTCTTACCGTCATCGAGAAAAGCGGTAAGACAATCAATGTCCAGGTCATTCGAGAAACTTTAGAAACCACCAATCTTGGTTTGCTGAAATCCGGCATGAAAGTTAATCTGGAACCATCTCTTCTGGCGTCGGATTCTTTAGGCGGACATCTTTTGACGGGACATGTGGATGGAGTCGGAAAAATTCTGAAAATCAAGCGCTCTGGCGAATCTTTAACCTTGCAAATCGAAGCACCGAAAGCTATAATCCAACACCTTGTCGAGAAAGGTTCCGTTGCTGTGGACGGAATCAGTCTGACCGTCCAGGAACTGGGAAATCGCTTCTTCAAAGTTGCTATTATCCCGTATACTTCTGGACACACCACGATAACAGATAAGGGGCCGGGTGATTCGGTTAATTTGGAAGCCGATCTGGTGGCTAAGTATGTAAGAAAGTATGTCCGCCAGAATGGAAGGTTTGTAAGACCATCCTCTTATAGAACCGGACCTGCAAACTCAGTGACAAAGACCCCGGCCAAGCTTACTGAGAAATTTCTGAAAGAACAGGGGTTCTAACATCATTGTGGTGGACAGGTCCCATTTGCTATTGAGTTTGTGAAGCTGATCGCTAACCATGTTTTGAGTCCCTGATACCGTTTAAACAACCTTTCGATATCTATTCCGTGATATGGGAAAAATTTTCTTGATTGTTGGTGGAACAAGAAGCGGTAAAAGTCGCTACGCACTTTCTCTCGGTGAGTCTTTTGACAAAAGGGCGTATTTAGCAACTGCCCAGGCTCTTGATCGGGAGATGAAAGAGCGTATCGAACAGCATAGGAAGGACCGTGACCCGTCTTACACAACTTTTGAAGTTCCGATCGAGCTTCCTGAGATCCTTTCAAGTTGCCTGCCTCGATTTGATTTTATCTTAGTTGATTGTCTTACTTTCTGGCTTTCGAATATTCTGCTTTCCAGTACATCTATTTCTCATGTGCAGGAAAAAGTGAATGCTTTGTTAAGCGCTGTGCAGTCCAATCAGACGACACTTGTTTTCGTGAGCAATGAAGTGGGGATGGGTGTTGTCCCTGACTCTGATCTGGGAAGACAGTTCAGGGATTTTCAAGGGATACTCAATCAAAGGATTGCACAGTTGGCTGATGAAGTTGTTTTGATGGTTGCAGGTCTTCCTTTGTTCATAAAAAATAAGGAGCGCACTTATGAAAACGTTTGATATCTATCTTCAGAAGATTAAGCCTCTTTCCCCGGCCTTTTTCAAATTGGCTCAGAGGCGTTTGGAATCACAAATCAGGCCGGCTCACAGTCTCGGTTTCTTGGAAGAGCTTATGCAGAAAATCGTTGCCATTCAGGAAAAGTCTAATCCCTCCCTGGAGAAAAAGGCTGTTTTTGTTTTTGCCGGAGATCATGGTGTCGCTGAGGAGGGGGTCAGTCTCTATCCGAATGAGGTCACGACTCAGATGGTTTACAGCTTTCTTTCTGGAAAGGCAACGATCAATCTTCTCGCACGGTCGGTGGGTGCTCAGGTCAAAGTGGTTGACATAGGTGTGGCTCATGATTTTCCAGATCGGGGTGACCTGTTAATGCGAAAAGTGGGTTATGGGACGCGTAATTTCACGCAGGGTCCTGCGATGAGTCTGGAAGAAGTTTGGCGGGCTTTGCATGTGGGAATGGACATTGCCAGAGATGCAAAGGAGGCAGGGATAGAGCTCATTGCAACAGGCGATATGGGGATTGGGAACACCACAGCTTCGAGTGCCATCATTGCAGCCCTCACGGGTCAGAATGTAAGCGAGGTGACTGGAAGAGGCACGGGTATTGATGATGCGGTTTGGCGCCATAAGGTTCAAGTGATTGAAAAGGGGCTCCAAGTCAATGCTTCCTTTTTGTCGGAACCTATACGGGTTCTACAGGCTCTAGGGGGATTTGAGATTGCCGGCATTGCGGGGCTTGTGATTGGATGTGCGATCGAAAGAATTCCTGTGGTTGTGGATGGTCTGGTTTCTTCAGCGGGCACCTTGGTTGCTCTAGAACTTCATCCTAGCATTTTGGATTATGTTATCTTTGGCCACCGTTCTTTTGAAAGAGGACAAGATGCCGTTTTGAAAAAATTTAACGCCAGATCCCTTATAGATTTGGACATGCGGCTTGGTGAAGGAAGCGGAGCTTGTCTGGCCATGGGGATTCTAGACGCGGCGTGCAGAGTTTACAATGAAGTTGCCACGTTTGAAGAAGCACAGGTGGCGACCAGAAAGATTCGTAAGGAAGAAAATAAACTCGTGAGCGGAGTACTTTCTTGAAGCATGCTTTTGTGATTGCCGGTACGCATTCCGGTGTGGGGAAGACCACTGCCACACTAACCTTGCTGGCTGCTTTGCATGATAAGGCTTTGATTGTTCAGCCTTTCAAAGTGGGGCCAGATTATCTGGATCCCGGTTATCATAATCTCTTTTCAGGAGGGAGAAAATCGAGAAATCTGGATAGTTTTCTGCTGGGTGAAGATTATATTCGCAATACTTTTGCTCGGAATACGCTCCGTACCGATGTGGCAGTTGTCGAAGGAGTGATGGGCATGTTTGATGGGAGGGATTGTGATAGTGAAATCGGTTCGACTGCTCATATTGCGAAAATGCTTTGCCTGCCTGTGATTCTGATTGTGGACGCGCACGCCATGGCTCGAAGCGCGGGAGCTTTCGTGCTTGGTTTTAAAGAAATGGACACCAAGGTTGGTTTAAAGGGAGTGATTTTCAATCGGGTAAGTGGTCCCAAACATTACGAGTATTTGAAAAACGCTGTTTTACCGGAGTGGGGTGTGGAAGTGCTGGGATTCATTCCCGAGGACAAGGAAATCGAAATTCCTGAGAGGCATTTGGGACTCACTTCGGCTTTGGAAAATCCCCTGCCGCATTCGTTTTTTGACAATCTTAAGAAGGCTTCCGATTGTATTGAGATGGACCGTCTTTTGAAGCTTACAGAAGTTGATTCTTCTTTGAGTTGTGAAAAAGAATCAGGGACCTTAGCCGCCATACGGCCCCACGCTCTTGACTTCGAAAAAGATGAAACCAAACGAAAGGTCCGAATTGGAATTGCCTACGACGAGGCTTTTTCTTTTTATTATGAAGATAATTTTGATCTTCTTCGGAGTGCCGGTGCCGAACTTGTGTTTTTTTCACCTCTCTACGGCCATGCCGTTCCACAGGAGGTGGATGCGCTCTATTTTGGCGGAGGTTTCCCCGAGATGTTTGCCCCGCAGCTTTCTCGCAATCTTTCCATGATGGAGAGCATTCAGAAGTTTGCAGCAGAGAAACGTTTCATTTATGCCGAATGTGGCGGACTCATTTATCTTGCAGAAAGATTCAAAGATCAGAAAGGTCAGATCTACCATCTTGTGGGGCTTGTGCCGGGTGAAGTTGTGATGACGTCCAAACTTCAATCCTTTGGTTACAAAGTGATTGAGACTTGTGTGGATACCTTTCTTTTTCCGAAGGGGCAAGTTCTCAAATCACACGAGTTTCATTACTCGCGCTGGATTGCCTCCACGAATGGTTTTGAAGGTCCTTATCAGATCCAGGACAGGAAAGATGGTTTCTGGTCTTATCCCATTCTCGCTTCTTATCAGCACCTCCATTTTGGGACTCATCCTTCTCTGGCTAAAAAATTTGTAGATTCAATGGTTGAGATGAAATATGGATTGAAAGCTGTTTGACCGAATGCAACGATTGATTCAGGCTTTTCAATTTCTTACCATTCTCCCCGTACCTTTCTTGCGTGCTCGCGTTACCACGGAGGTTCCCCTAGGAACGGCCGCACCTTTTTTCCCAGTAGTAGGCGGTATCCTTGCCGCAGTCAGCTACCTGTTTTTTGGGATTGTTTCCTCAGCCTTACCGTGGCGTGTGAGTGTTCTCACGCTTGTATTCACTCCGCTCATTCTTTCCGGCGGGCTGCATATGGATGGCCTGAGTGATTTTTGCGACGGATTCTTTAGCGCCCGGGCCAGCCGCGACGAAGTTTTGAGAATTATGAAGGATTCAAGAATTGGAGTCATGGGAACATTGGGTGTTTTTTTTGTTCTTCTCAGTAAATATGAGCTTTTGGTGTCGTTGGCCGGCAGAGGCTCGATTTTCTTCTTCATGTTGATTGCTTCGAGGGCGGTTCAAGTTGTCTTGGCTTATTTTTCAACTTATGTCGGAACGGCATCAGGGATGGGAAAAGCTTTTGTCGGGCAGATTGCCAGGAGAGATTTGATCCTTGCCGTGTTCATTTCGATAGGATTCTGTCTCCCGATGGGGATTTATTTTACCCTCGCTGAAGTGATAGCACTTGCTTTTTTTGTTTGGATTCTGTCTTGGTATGTAAAGAAAAGAATCGGCGGTGTGACGGGAGATGTCTTAGGAGCAGCCAGTGAACTTTCCGAAGTTTGTATTCTTGCCGTTGCGGCGTGGATTTTGCCGTCATGAAACAGTTTCTCCATGGCGGTAATCGGCGCGAGTTCGCCCGGAACTTTGAAATCCCAGAATCTGAGATTGTCGATTTTTCAACCAATGGAAATCCCTGGGGCCCGCCCGAATCAGTTTATCGCCGTTACCTGGACTCGTTTCATTTGCTTGGTGCTTATCCTGACCCCGAGTCCTCACTGCTAAAAAAGGAAATTACCCGTCACTTTCCCTTGTGGCCAGAAAATGTCATCGTGGGCAACGGAGCGACGGAACTTATCTACACTGTCATTCAATTTCTGAAACCGCGAAGCGCTCTTCTGGTCGAACCCGCTTTTCTCGAGTATCGGCGGGCTCTTAATCTTCACGGAGTAGAAGTCCGTGCGCTGCTTCTTAAAGAGAAGAGCGATTTTACCCTTTCATTTCCTGAACTTTCAAATGCGGCACGTGGAGTTGAACTGGTCATCCTGGCCAATCCCAACAATCCTACCGGCAAGTTTCTTGAGAGGAGTGAAGTTTTAGCTTTTCTGGAAGAAATGAAGCGGCGTGGAATATTCGTGATTCTCGATGAGGCTTTCATCGACTGGATTCCTGAACAATCGGTGGCGGGTACTATCAACGATAGCATTTCCTTTTTTCTTATCCGATCCCTGACCAAGTTTTTCAATCTGCCAGGTATACGGATTGGTTATGGATGTGGTTCCAAGCGTCTGATCGAGCGGCTTGAAAATGTCAAAGTCACATGGTCCGTCAACAGTCTTGCCGAAATGCTGGGAGTGGAGGCATTGAGAGACTTTGAGTTCCAGAAAAAATCACGTGAACTCTTAAAACTGGAAAAGGATTTTCTTTTCCAGGAATTTGCCGGCATAGAGGAGATCAAAATTTTCCCAAGCGCGGCTAATTTTTTTCTTTTGAAGTTAAGAGGGGGAATGACAGTCGGGGATTTGGTGCAGCGGCTCGGAAGAGAAAAGGTCATGGTGCGGGATGCGAGTAATTTTGTAGGTCTTGATAATCAGTTTTTCCGTGTGGCTGTCCGCAACCGTTCCGATAACCAACTTTTATTGGAATCCCTAAAAAAGATATTTGAATCGGCTCATGCCTCTAGCTAAGACCATTATGATTCAAGGTACCGGATCGGGAGTGGGTAAATCCATTCTTGCCGCAGCCTTGTGCAGAATTTTCAAGCAGAAAGGTCTTCGGGTAGCGCCCTTTAAAGCACAGAATATGTCCAACAACTCGTTTGTTGCGGAGGAGGGAGGAGAAATCGGCAGGGCCCAGGCCATGCAGGCCGAATGTGCTGGGATCAAGCCTTCCATTCATATGAACCCCATTCTTATCAAACCGCATTCCAATTCCGAAGCCCAGATCATTGTTCAAGGCCGGCCAGTCAGCCATATGAATGTTCATGAGTACCACCGATTCCATTCAGAATTATTTGCCAAGGTTAAGGCGTCTTTGTTTAAATTGCTAAACTCCTTTGACGTCGTAGTTATTGAGGGTGCGGGAAGCCCGGCCGAAATCAATCTGACGGATTTTGATATTGTGAATATGCGGGTCGCCAGATTGGTGAATGCTCCGGTTATTTTGGTCGGAGATATTGATCGTGGAGGAGTTTTTGCTTCCCTCTATGGGACTTATGTGCTTTTGTCACCTTCAGATAGAAAGAGGGTGAAGGGGTTGATCATCAACAAATTTAGGGGCGATCAGAGCTTGCTCGGCAGCGGGATTCGATTTTTAGAGCAGAAAATGCGAGTTCCTGTTTTAGGAGTAGTGCCTTATATGGAGGACATTATCCTGGATGAGGAGGATTCTCTTGATTTGCCAAGGAATTCTGGAAATGGGAAACTGGATGTTGCTGTCCTCCGTTTCCCGCGTATTTCCAATTTTACTGATTTTAAAGCTCTAGCACTCGAACCGTTTGTCAGCGTGCGTTACATTGGTAGAAAGGAAGAGTTTGGTGATCCCGACCTTTTGATATTGCCAGGAACCAAGAGTACGGTAGACGATTTGAAGTTCTTAAAAAATCGTGGGATTTTACCGCTCATTAAACGCTATGCAAAAGGAGGCGGTGCGATTTTGGGAATTTGCGGCGGGTTTCAAATGCTTGGTCAAACGATTGAAGATAGAGAAAATGTTGAGAGCCGTCAGAGAAAAGTCGCCGGAATGGGACTTCTTCCGGTAAAGACTTTTTTTGCCATGGAGAAGATTACTCGAAAGGTCAAAATGGCAGTTGAATGGCGTGTCAACGGACATGTTCTGAGAGAAACAGTGAAGGGTTATGAGATTCATATGGGGCGTACGGTTGGTTTGAATCGAGTGTCGGGGAACTCCGCTTTATTTAGCAAGGGAAGTATTTTTGGTACTTATCTTCACGGCCTTTTTGATAACGACTCTTTTCGCACCAATTTTCTCGAGTCAATTTTTAGACGTAAGAAACCGGCATTCAGTCCTTCAGGCAAAAAGTATTCGACCACTAAAGAAAAAAATTATCGTTTTCTTGCCCGGACGGTAGAAAATTCAATCGATTTGAAGCGGATTCTGTCTCTACTGACATGTTAGGATTGATTTTACCGCTAGCCTACGCGCTTGATATTCTTTTTGGGGATCCTGTTTATTCTTTTCATCCTGTCCGCCTGATCGGACGCATGGCTGAATCCTATGAGAGGAAACTCCGGGGCTTTATGATGGATGAAGTGCGTGGTGGACTTTTCTTAGCTTTTGGTCTTCCGCTGGATGTTTTTATTATCACCGTGTTTATTCTCTGGGTTGCCGGTCAAGTCCATCCCTTACTTCAATTTGTGCTGAGTACTTTTTTCATTTACAGTATCCTTTCCGTCAGGGATATGGATGATCATGCTAAGCTTGTGAAGGCATCTTTGGAAAGAGGAGATCTTGCGGAGGCACGTCTTCATCTATCAAAAATGGTGGGAAGAGATACCGCACATCTTGACCAAAAAGAGATTGTGAAAGCAACTGTGGAAACCATTGCTGAGGGAACGCTGGATGGCATTATTTCTCCGCTTATCTATGCCTCAGTCGGCGGCGCTCCTCTGGCCATGGTTTTCAAGGCCGTCAATACACTTGATTCGATGGTGGGATATCAAAATGAGCAGTATGAAAAATTTGGTAGATTTTCAGCGAAGTTCGATGATATTCTTAACTATATACCAGCTCGAATTTCTCCCCTCTTGATTTCGCTTGGAGCCTTTATGACTGGTTTGGATGGGTGGAAGGCTCTAAGAGTGGGGATTCGTGATGGTGGGAAACATACCAGCCTCAATAGTGGTTTTCCCGAAGCCTCTTATGCTGGTGCTCTAGGGGCAAAGTTGGGAGGCTTGAGTTACTATCAGGGTAAACCTGTTGATAAGCCCTACCTATATATAGAAGGGAGAGAAGCGGGTATCGAGGATATTGGTAACGCCGTTCGACTGATGTATTTTAGCTCTTTTTTTGCCTTTCTTTTTGCTATGCTTGTTTGGTATGTGGGTTGGCTGATTATGACGATGGATTTAGGCTCCGATGCAGAATAAGGGGAATGAAGATGACAGAACCGCCTCTTGAAAATCCTGTTCCTAAAAATTTGGAGAGAAAGAAAAAAGGGTTGATTATTGTTAACACAGGCAACGGCAAAGGCAAGACTAGCTCTGCGCTGGGTGTTGCTATGCGCTGTGTGGGGAACAGCATGAAGGTATTTATGGTGCAGTTTATCAAGGGAGCCTGGAAGTATGGAGAGCTAGCAATGGCAGAGAGACTTGCGCCCTATTTTGAAATCAAAGCTATGGGAGAGGGATTCACTTGGGATACAAAAAATAGAGTTCGAGATATTGAGATGACGGAAAAAGCGTGGGAGCTTGGTGCGGAAAAGATGATGAGCGGCACGTACGATCTTATCGTTTTTGATGAAATCAATTATGTTATTGATTATCGCTATCTTGACGTTAAAAAAGTGGTCGACGCCCTGAAGAAAAAACCCGAGATGGTGCATGTGATCCTTACCGGCCGCAATGCGCATCCGGACATAGTTGATATTGCTGACTTAGTGACAGAGATGAAAGAGATCAAACATCCCTTCAAACAGGGGATTTTGGCACAGAAGGGAATTGAGTTTTGATGAAACTTTTTTTGATTCGTCACGGCGAGACCGACTGGATGAGTGAGGGAAAACTTCAAGGAAGATCCCAAGTTTCTTTAAACGAGCGGGGGAAAAAGCAGGCTCAAGCGGGGGCACGATTTATCAAGAATGTGAGGCCTACTCGCTTAATCTCTTCCTCGCTTCTACGGGCCCAGGAAACGGCTTATTGGATTCACCGCGAATGTGGTCTCTCTGTGCGGAAGGATCCGAGATTGAATGAAATTTTTTTTGGTGAATGGGAAGGGAAATCTCACGAAGAAATTCAGGAAAATTTCCCAGGGTTTTACCAGGATTGGCTTGAGCTTAGTGAAAATTTCAAAGCTCCAGGTGGTGAAAGTATTCAGACTGTGCGTCATCGGATCCTCTCTTTTTTTGCTGAGATCCGATCTTATCAGGGTACTGTGGCTGCAGTTTCTCACGGGGGGCCGATCCGACTGCTGATTCTTGACTTGTTGAAAGAGCCCCTTCGTTTTTTTCGCTTTCTTAAAATTAATCCGGGTTCAGTTACCTCAATTGAAGACAATTGCGGAGATCTAAAAATCACAGGGATCCATCCCGAGACCGGAAAGGAAAATTCTTTAATTTTTGGCGTGACACAAAAAATTCGAGGGCTATCAGCGGGCCAGGTTGCCTGAGAAGTTATTGGGAATTCTTTGGCGGGTTGGTCCAGAATGTTTGATTTTTGATTTGTGGAGCGGGGAAAATGACGGAAGCAAAAATTGAATTGGAAAAATATGAAAGGCATGTTCTAGTTTGCACGGGACCACGCTGTGCGCCTGGAGAATCTGAGACTCTTTATCAAAGCCTGAAAAGACGTTTGGAAGAGTTAGGACTTTATGAAAAGGCCAAGAAAGGACCCGTTAAAAGAACTCAATGCCACTGTTTTGGAATATGCCAGGGGGGACCGATTGTAGTTGTTTATCCGGAAGGGATATGGTATGGAGGAGTCAAACCGGAAATGCTGGATCGGATTATTCGGGAGCATTTGATGGGCGGCAAGCCTGTGAAGGAGTTTAGCTTCCATCATATGAACCACCTCAGCCAGATAACGGGAGAAATCCTCAAGTAAGGGGTAACAAAGTCGAAATTATAATAAGAGCCGAATACGAATACGAATCCTAGATACAAGGAGGAAGCACTCATGGGTGAGGAAAAGGTATCTCAAACCTCGAAAGGGTCGCAAGATACAGAACTTGAGATCAACGAGGGAAAGTTTTTTGCGGCAGTCGGTTATATCTCTATTCTCTGCTTAGTTCCGCTCCTGTTGAAGAAGAATAATAAGTTTGCTCTTTTCCATGGGAAGCAGGGATTGGTTCTTTTTATTCTGGAATTCGCTGCGGGTATTTTGAAAGTGGTTCCGGCCGTAGGGGATGTAGTTTTTACTCTTGCTTTTGTGGCCTGCGGTATTTTATCGCTGGTAGGCATCCTCAAAGTTCTTATGAGTGAGTATTGGGAGATGCCATTGATCTATGACATCGCTCAGAAAATTTCACTTTGAGATTTTTCTCAGCAGGGTTATTGACGTTCTGTAAAAAGTAAGCTAGAATCTAAACCATAATCGTATTCATAACGTGATCATTCCTAAAAGACCTTTGGCCGAAACAGAAAAAAGTTGGAGTGTTGTTCTAAATCCTATCAAGGGAGAACTGGCCAAGACGAGGACCGTTGAAGTTTTGAGCCAGACTTTTTCTCTTTCGGAAGAAGAAGCGTCCCAGTTGGTTGAGAACGCTCCCCTCATACTTCTTGAGGACCTCAGTTACGAATCCGCCCAGAAAATCAAGTATCACTTTCTTGAATGTGGTCTCGAGATTCATCTGACGAACAATCCATTCCAGAAAAGGAAATGCTTTCGTACAGTATGGCCTGAAGAACCGCGGTTGAACTTTTTGAAGTCCGAATCGTTGTCCTTTGATCTTCCTGCTTCAGCGAATGCCAAGAAAGAGATTCTATCTTCTGACCAGGCACTGGCACATATTCGGGAAGAGGTGACGCAAAACGAAACCAGTCCTATGAAAATGATAGATCGGCAGGATTCCGATGTGACGCGAAGGCGATATGAGGATTTATCGCAGAAACATGATCTTTTGCTTGAAGAAAAATTGTTTCAGGATCAAAAGATAGAAGCCCTGGAAAGAGAAATACGTTTTCTGAGAGATAAAGAAAACTCCACCGCAGGTTCTTTAAAAACCCTCTCCCTGGAGAGGGAAAATCTGCTCCACGAACTTGAAGCCTTGAAGGTAAAACATGAGTTGAGTCTGAAACAATCCGAAACGCAGGATAACTCCCTCGAGAAAAGATTGGTTTTTCTTGAATCGGAAAACAGTGCTCTCCGGGAGAGATTCGAAGCGCTAAGAAAGGAATACGAAGACGCCGAGCGATTGTGGACAGAAAAACTGAAAACCAAAGAGGAATCGTGGCGTTCTCTTGAAAATGAACTTGAGATTTGTCGGAACAGAATTGCGGAATTGACTCAGAGACTTGAGGTTTCTGAAAGGAGTCATCAGAAGAATTTGTTTGAGGAAGGTCTTGCCCTGCGTGAGAAAGCGTTAAAAGATCTGGTATCACGACAACATGAGTTTGAGAAAGAGATCACAGAAAAGGAACGCCTTCTCAGAACTACTCTTTCGGAGCAAGAAAAGCTCGAGAAAGAAATCGTGAAAGGCAAGCAGCTTAAAAACCCGTCTTGAGCTTTTTGAAATGTCGTACAGTATTTTTTTGCTTTGTTGTAAGCATGGTCGGAGGATGCATCAATCATAGAACGGACGTCATTCCCCCTGTCACGAGAGCCCAGAAGGATTTTGACGGGATTCGTTTCCTACACGAAAAGGGAAGAAGCAGCCAACTTGTTCAAAAGGCTCAGAAATTTTTAGATGTTTATCCGGAAGAAGAACTCGTGCGTCCTGTGAAATATTATCTAGCATTGAATTGTGAGCGTTTGGGTCAGAAAGATGTCGCGAGAAAATATTTTCAGGAAATTATTAAGCTTTATCCTTCAAGCGGTTGGTCCGAGCTTGCCCGGTCTCATTTGAAAACCATGGATGATCGTTAAAACTGTATGCAGGAAGTTATTCTTGCCAAAATCAAGATTGATGAGAACCGAAGCGAACAAATTATCGTTCTCAAAGAAAAGGAGGGCCAACGGCTTCTTCCAGTGGTGATTGGAATGGCGGAGGTCAATTCTATCAAACTGAAATTGAGCGGTATCACACCTCCGCGGCCTTTGACCCATGACTTGCTTTTGAGTACGGTTCAGAGCCTGAGTGCTCATTTAAAATATATCGTCATCGATAAATTGGAGAACAATACGTTTTACGCTAAACTAGCGTTGGAAAAAGACAGTGAAGAAATATTGGTGGATGCCCGACCTTCTGACAGCGTGGCCCTAGCCCTGAGAGCAGGTTGTCCCATTTATGTTTCTGAGGAAGTGTTGGACGAAGCAGGCTTGACCTGAGGAAGATTACAAAAAAGTGTTGGTGGACGCTACGGCATCAATTGCACCAAAGCATAGGGTGTGTTGAGTTCAAACCAAAAGGGGGACTGAATGAAGGATTCTAACGATTTTGGGAAAAGCATAAATGAACTTCTGAATCTCCTCAAGAAAATTTTGAAGTCTCAAAAAATAGGGAATAGCGATCTCTCGAGCCTTTTAGACCAAAAAAACGTTAACCTGAATCTTTGCTTCTTCACATTCCTGCCTTTAACCGAAGAGGAATTTGCTGATTTTGAATACAGTCTTGAAGAATACTTCTCCGGAGAAGATTTTTTGGAAAGTGGTGATCTTAAGTTTGAAGTCACAAAGAATGATCTGGATTTTCTTAAGAAAAACGGCCTCAAATTTTAAAATCCTTACTTTTAGTAAACTTGCCTTCAAAGTAAAATTTAGCAGGGATTGCGAACAGATTTATGAAGTGTGATACCTGTGACAGAGAAACCATCCTTGTGAAACGCGTCGTGATTCGAGAAGATTATGACCGGACCCTTTCCAAGGCCATTTATAATTGTCCGCCGTGTTATCAGAAAAAGCTTGATGCCAAATCCAAGTCTAGATGAAGCCGAAAGTCCTTGGGTTCATCACCATCTTTTCATTTCTGCCTCAATGCCTTCTAGCCCTACCGGCCGAATTTAACCATTCTCTTTTCGATCGTTTCTTGCATGAATGTGTCCACGCAGGAAAGGTTGATTACAAAGCGGCCCAGAAAAATCGTGTTCTTTTGAACAATTACCTTCTGAAGGTGGCTCACTTTTCTCAGGCGGATTTTGAGACCCTTAACCGGGAAGAGAAAATATCTTTTCTCATCAATGTTTACAATGCCGGGACTATTAAGATAGTCGTTGACCATTACCCTGTGAAAGAAGTGAGAAAGATTCTCACCGAAGAAGATTCGTCCCTTATGATCATGGGGCGGGCTGCAACGCTTCGTTTTATCAAAGAAGAAATGCTGATAAGAAAATTCAGGGATGAGAGAATTCACGCCGCACTCTTCCAGGCGGCGAAAAGCGGTCCCCTGCTGCGTAACGAAGCTTATAGGGCAGATCATCTGGACGGTTTCCTGGACGCAGACGCGAAGAGATTTGTGAACGACTCGGTTCGTAACCCTATTGAATCCGGAGCGCAAAAGATTTATCTTTCCCCTCTTTTTAAATGGCATGCCGAAGATTTCATTCTCAATTATGGGAATGCTGCGGCCCGTGATTCTGGGCAATTCAACAGGCTGGAGAACGCCGTTTTGAGTTTCCTTATCTTTTATATGACCGATCCCAAAAAGAAAAGTTATCTGGAAAAAGGCCGGTACAAAATCAGGTATCTTCCTTACGACTGGGCTTTAGATGAGGTTTCAGCCGATGCTAAAAAATAGGATTCGTCTCGCTTGCGTTCAAATGAGTGCCGGCGAAAATATCGCCGAGAATCTGGCGAAGTCCTGCCAATGGATCTCTAAAGCCAAGAAAAAAGGAGCTGATTTGGTTTGCCTCCCTGAGGTTTTCCACTATCGAGGGAGACACGAATGGTTTCCTCAGGTAGCTCAGACTTTTTCATCTCCACTGGTTCAAACTTTTCAACGTTTGGCCGCGAGGTTGGAGATTGGTGTTCTCCTTGGGAGTGTGATTGAGAAAGGAAAGACGGGTAGAAAATTTTACAACACTTCAATTATGATTTCGGAAAAGGGGGCCATCCTTGGTTATTATCGTAAAATTCATCTTTTTGAGAGCCATATGAAAAAAAAGATGAATATTTCTGAGTCCAGGCATTTTCTTCCGGGGAATAAGTTAGGAATGGCAGAATTCCAAGGAATAAAAGTGGGCCTGACGATTTGTTACGATATTCGTTTCCCTGAACTTTATCGCAGGCTTGCTTTGGCAGGGACGGAGATTATTTTCGTGCCCTCCAATTTTACGGAGATAACCGGGCAAGCGCACTGGCAGGTGTTGTTGCGTGCACGGGCCATAGAAAATCAAGTTTATATAGTTGCTCCCGCTCAGGTAGGGAAGAACCCGGCTACCGGAGTCAAAAGCTTTGGAGAAAGTTTGATTGTTGATCCTTGGGGTGAAATCCTCGCTAAGGGAAGCCGTCATCGCGAGGAACTGATTGTCGCTACGTTGGATCGAAAGTTTCGTTTTGAATTGAGGGAGCAATTTCCAGTCTTCAAGAGCCTTTAGCTGAAAACTTAACTTCTTATCTGATAAAGAGTTAAAGTATTTGACTTTTTTTTGGTTCCCGCTTACAATACACCCCTTTGAAGGAGAGAATTAATGTACGCACTGGTAAGGACAGGAAGCAAGCAGTATCGGGTTCAGCCTAATGACATCTTAGAGGTGGAGAATATTTCTAAGAAGGATGGAGCTAGCGTTTCGCTTCGCGAGGTTTTGATGATTGAAACCGGTAAGGAATTACTAGTGGGAAAGCCCACTGTCAAGAGTGCTTCCGTTGTTTGCGAGGTTCTGGAAACAGTTCGTGGCAAGAAAGTGATTGCCTTCAAATTCAGAAAACGAGAGAGCTACCGGCGTAAAAAAGGTCACAGGCAGCTTCTGACGCGTCTCAAGGTTAAGGAAATCGTTATCAAAAGTGAATAGGATTCGCTGAAATGGCTCACACAAAAGCCCAAGGAAGCAGCACAAACGGTCGTGACAGCCACTCACAAAGATTGGGCATCAAAGCCTATGGAGGTGAGAGGATCAAGGCAGGCTCTATCATTGTGCGCCAGCGCGGAACCCGTTTTAAACCCGGTCTTTGTGTGGGTTTGGGAAGTGACGACACACTGTTTGCCATGAAGGATGGTGTGGTTCGCTTCAGTCCCAACCGGGTGGTCAGCGTTTTACCCTCGAATTAATTTGTTGTTTCTTCCTTTCTTCTGGTTTTTTATCCCGAGGCAATTTTTGTTTCCATCCCGAAGTTTTTTATCGTGCTTTAATTTCATCCTAGCCATGATCGATCGATATCGTTTTTGGATTTTGGTTCTTGGAAAGAAAGGAGTTTGATAAGTTGATTTTTGTAGATGAAATAGTAATTCATATCCAGTCTGGAAATGGCGGGAAAGGATGCGAAAGTTATTACCGCAGAACCGATAAAAAGATGGTTCCGACAGGAGGAGACGGTGGGGAGGGAGGAGACATTATTATCCGTGCAGACCGTAATGCGACCAATCTTTACTCTTTCCGCTTTAATAAGCATTACCGTGCCGAATCCGGACATCATGGGAGCGGAAATCAGATGAAAGGCAGGGACGGGGCTGATTTGATGATACGAGTTCCGTGCGGCACAACTATTTTGAATAAGAAAGATCATCTTCTGATTCGGGATCTAGTTCATGATGGAGAAGAGGTGGTTGTCCTTCGGGGCGGGAGAGGTGGAATGGGCAACAGTCATCATGGAAGGGAGGCGACGTTAGGCAAGAACGGGCAAAGTCTGGAAGTGGTTTTGAATCTGAAGATTCACGCCGACATTTTTCTTGTTGGAAATCCCAATTCGGGAAAGTCTCTTCTTTTGAATTATCTCACTCATGCCAAAGCCAAGTCGGAGACCTACCCTTTTTCAACCAAGGCGCCACAGCTTGGAATTTACGAAACCTCTGATTTCCGAACATTAACTTTGTGCGAGCTTCCCCCCATTGTGAGAGGGTCTTCCAAAGGAAAAGGTTTGGGGAATCAGTTTTTGAAACATTTGGCGAGAGCCAGACTCATCTTCTTGATGCTGGATCCTTTTCAGGATGATTTTGACCTGGTGTCGGGATATAATGATTTAAACGCCGAGATTCTAGCTTTTGATCCGGCATTAGCTGCGATTCCCCATTTCCTCGTCGTGAGCAAGATGGATATTCCTCAGGTGAAAGAACGGTTTGAACATCGGAAGGTGAATATTTCTTGCCTTTTTTTTCTAATATCGGCTCAGACAGGAAACGGTATTGACTCATTGATGAAAGAAGCGGAAAGGCTGGTCTTCCAGACCTGCTGATTTTATGAAATCACCTGCTACACAAGCCAAACGAGTGGTGGTTAAAGTTGGAACGAGCATTCTTACTTCCAAGACAGGGCATTTCTCCAAGGAACATGTAGAAAAGATCGCCGAGGAAATATTTGGTGTCTTGAAGCAAGGATATGAAATCGTTCTGGTGAGTTCGGGGGCTATTGCCTGCGGGATGGATGTTTTGGATATGAAGAGCCGGCCGAAAGAACTTCCCAAGCTGCAAGCCTGCGCGGCCATTGGGCAGGGCAAGCTCATGAAAATCTATGAAGATTTCTTTGCGAAGAGAAAATTTCATACGGCTCAGGTACTGCTTACTAGGGATGGAATCCAGGATCGCGAGCGCCATTTGAATATTCGTAACACGCTCAACACGCTCATCAAAATGCATGTTTTGCCCATTGTGAATGAGAACGACACGGTGGCGACAGAGGAAATACGATTTGGAGATAATGACAATCTCTCTGCATTCGTCAGCTCGCTCATAGGGGCTGATCTTCTGATCATTCTTTCTGATGTCGATGGGTTTTATTTGGAAGGGAAAAAGCGTCTTGAGACTGTCCAATCTCTGACTCAGATTGATCGGGAGCTTAAGGGTCATCTTTATCACATGGAACGTGCCAAGACGACGGGGGGGATGGAAGCCAAGCTTGAGGCGGCTCGAATTGCCATGCAGGCGGGTGTTCCCATGGTGATTGCCAACGGTTTTGAGGCAGGAATTCTGCAGAAAATTCTTGCAGGACAATCCGTAGGCACTCGATTTCTCGCTCAAGAAAGGAAGAGAAATTTGAAAAAGAACTGGCTGGCCTTCTCTCATGCAAAGGGCGATGTTCAGGTCGATCATGGAGCGCGCAAAGCTCTGATCGAGCAGGGGAAAAGTCTTCTTCCCTCCGGCATCTTGAAAGTTCATGGTTCTTTTGGGATTGGAGATGCGGTCAGGATTGTCGATTCTGAGAACAAAGAAGTTGCCCGAGGTCTTGTGAACTACGACAACGAGGAACTTGATAAAATCAAGGGTATAAGGACAGATAAAATACGCGAAATTCTGGGGTACAAATATTACGATGAAGCCGTTCATCGTGATAATCTTGTGATCACCTCTGGAGAGAAATAAATCATGACAACTCGGATCTCTCACCGTCTTTCTCAGTACGCGCAGTCTCTGGCCCGCGAGGCAAAGAAAGCTGCATGGGAAATTTCCAATCTTGCTTCGAACCGAAAGAACAAAATCTTGGGGCAGGTAGCTTCCAGACTTTGGGCTGAAAGGGATTCTGTTGTCAGGGAAAATGCAAAGGATCTTGATTCCGGTAGAAAGACGGGGTTGCCCTCTGCCATGATGGACCGCATTGCTTTGGATGAGAAACGGGTTAAGGATATGGCTGAGTCGATTGAGGCTGTTGTGAAACTCCAGGATCCTGTGGGAGAGGTGATTTCCAGATGGACCCGCCCCAACGGCCTTCGGATTTCGAAGGTGAGAGTCCCGCTTGGTGTGATTTTGATCATTTATGAGGCACGCCCTAATGTCACGCAAGAATGCGCTGCACTCTGTCTCAAGAGTGGTAACAGTGTGATCTTGAAAGGAGGGCGGGAGGCTTACCACTCCAATCAAGCCATTGCGAATATTTTTAGAGGTGTTCTGGCCAAGAATCATGTTTCCGAGGCAGCGGTTAGTTTTGTTGAGAAGGTGGAACACGAGGTTGTTGACGAACTTCTTAAGCTTTCCGATGATATCAATTTGGTGATTCCGCGCGGCGGGGAAAGTCTGATTCGCAAGGTTGCTGAGCAGTCCAAGATACCCGTCATCAAGCATTATAAAGGTAACTGCCATATTTACATTGACCGGAAAGCCGATCTTCGCAAAGCCATTCAGATTGCGTTCAATGCCAAATGTCAGAGGCCTAGTGTTTGCAATGCCATGGAAACTCTCCTTGTTCATAAGAGTGTGGCTCATAAGTTCTTGCCTGAGCTTGCCAGGCGGTTGAAAGACGTAGGTTGTGAAATAAGGGGTTGTGATCGAACACGTAAAATTATTCCCTATGCAGCACGAGCTTCAGAAAAAGATTGGTATGAAGAATACCTCGATTTGATTCTTGCAGTCCGAGTGGTGGATGGTATGGAACAGGCCATCAGTCACATTCAGAAATACGGTTCTGCTCATACGGATGCGATTGTCACGCAGGACAAAGAGGCGGCGAAAAAATTTGTACGGTTTGTCGATTCTTCTTCTGTTATGGTCAATACCACAACGCGATTTTCCGACGGATTTCAGTACGGCTTTGGTGCGGAGATCGGAATCTCCACCGATAAAATTCATGCCCGCGGACCGATGGGACTTGAGGGGCTGACTTCTTATAAGTTTGTAGTGGAGGGGAATGGTCAGCTTAGAAACTGACTTTGGTTTTGAGTCGGAAAGCCGTTTTTCTGCTTCCACAACTATCAGCCATCACACGCGAGAGGGTTTTTCATGAGAATCGGGATTTTGGGCGGGACCTTTGACCCCATTCACAAAGGCCATCTCCACCTTGCTCAAGAATCCCTGCGTAAACTCTCTTTGGATCAGGTGCTTTTTATTCCCGCCTACCTTCCTCCTCATAAGGAGGGCAAAAAAAGAGAAATATCATCCGCTTCCTATCGTTATGCCATGGTGCGATTAGCGGTGGCCGGAAAACGCCGTTTCAGAGTGCTTGATCTAGAGATAAAAAAGAAGAGGAAAGTTTACACGCTGGAAACATTGCGTGCGCTGCACAGACTTTTTCCCGAGAGTACGGAATTTTATTTTCTTACTGGTGCAGATAATCTTCAAATTCTTGATCGTTGGAAAAATTTACGCGAAATCTGCAAACTCTGCCGGTTTGTGATTGCGACTCGAGCTGATTTCAAAAGAAAGAAAGTTCCATCCAACATGGTTTGGCTGCCCATTCGTCCCGTTTCTATTTCCGCAACAGAGATTCGTGAAAGGATCAAAAGGGGAAAATCTTTCGGTTATCTGCTCCCTCCGAAAGTTGCCGGCTTTATCCGGAAGAAAAAACTTTATCAATTCAGGAATGCTTCGTGAATCCGGCTCATTTATTTTCCGTTTTTGTTCTTCTTTTCCTGGCAGCTTTTTTTGCTGCGGCAGAAACCTCTCTTTTCTCCCTTTCCCCCATTGAGCGCCGCCGTCTTCGTACCAGCCATCCTCCAATCGCAAAAGTTATCGACCGTCTTCTAGATGAACCTCGCCGTACTCTGATCGCACTGCTTATTGGAAACAATGTGGTGCATATTCTAGCCAGTGCCATTGTGTCGATCATGGCATTTGATCTGCTGGGTACCCGTGGGGTTGGAATTGCGATCACTCTTTTCACAGTTCTTCTGATTGTTTTTGGAGAAATCATCCCCAAAACAGTGGCTGTCAGGAATCATGATCTGGTCAGCCTTGTGACGGCGTTTCCCCTCCATTATTTTGCCAAAGTCATCACGCCCCTTAGGAAGATGGTACGTTGGGTTACAGATTTTACTCTTTCGTTGCTTATTCATGAGAAATTGAAGCCGGCCGATATGATTTCGGAAAAAGAGCTACAGGTCTTGATTCAGATTGTTCAGGAGGAGGGAGTTCTGGATCCAGTGGAGGGCCAGAGATTGGAAAGACTTTTTGAGCTTGAGGAACGAAGCGTCAAGGAAATCATGACGCCTCGTACGGACTTGATTGCGTTCGACACCACCGAAAGTCGTATTGAATTGGCAAGACTGGTTCAGAAATATCATTACACTTATATGCCAGTCTATCAGGAAAGTCTGGATCATGTATTGGGTGTGATTTCAACGCAGGAGCTGATGCTGAATCCTTCTAAGAATGTGCAGGAATTGTTGAAGCTACCCTATCATGTGCCGGAGACGAAAAGAATTGACGAACTTCTTTATGAGATGAAAAAGAACAAAGTGTCTTTCGCCATTTGTGTGGATGAGTATGGAGGGACTGCTGGATTGGTCACCCTGGAGGATGTTTTGGAAGAGATTTTTGGGGAAATTTACGACGAGTACGCTAAACGAGAGAATCTTATTATTAAGGTTGGCAAGGATGAGTTCCTAATGGATGGGAAAACCACTCTCAAACAATTCAATGAACTTCTAGCTTCGGACATTCGATCGGAATCCTCTGAAACTTTAAGTGGTTTTATACTTGAGAGGTTAGGGAGGATTCCAAAATTGAAAGAGGCCATCCTAATCGGGCATTTTCTCTTTGAGATACGGCAGATAGATAGACAGAGAATTTCAAAGATATTTGTGAGAAAACAATCCGAATGATAATTTTTATCCTGATAGGTTTGTGCTTCGTTCTGTCCGCCTTTTTTTCCGCCTCGGAGATGGCTTTTGTCTCCTGCAACAAGCTCAGGCTGAAAAGATTTTTAGGCGAGAAGAAAAAAGGAGCAGCGCTTGTCGATAAGTTCCACCGCCATCCCAAGGGTCTTTTGGCATCCTTGCTTCTTGGTAATAATCTTGTCAATATTTCAGTTACCGTTCTGGCGGCGTATTTTTTAAAGAGCCATTTTGGAATAGAAAATGAATTTCTCATCACACTTGTGGTGGCTCCCTTTTTGATCATTTTTGCGGAGACAGTTCCTAAAGATTACGCACGGCAGAAAGCAGATGAGGTCATCTACCAATGGGCCCCTTACGTAAATTTTTTTTATGAGCTCTTTCAGCCTTTTTCGAAGGTGGTGTTGTTTCTTGCCGATAACTTGCTGAAGTTGTTCGGAGGTTACGAGAAGAAAAGTCCCTTTGTAACTAGGGAAGAGTTTCACTATCTTATCAACGAAAGTGTGAAGCAAGGTGTGATTAAAGAACATGAAAAACGCCTGATCGATACCATTTTGAATTTTGAACGGATTCGTGTTGAAGAGGTGATGATTCCTCTCAACCGTGTTTCGAAAATTGAAATCACTAAGAAGATTGGGGATTTGAAAGAGATCGCAAGAAAAACAGGCGCTTCCTTTGTTCTGGTGTATGAAGAGATCCCTTCCATCATCGTGGGAGCTATCTACGTTTTTGATACTCTCTTTGAATTGGATGAAAGCTGTGTACTGGCTCATTTTCTGCGCCCGCCCCTTTTCGTGTCCAAGGATGATTCGGCTGAAAAATCATTTTTAAAACTTCAGGAAAACCATCAATCCTTCGCGGTAGTCCTAAATGAGTTCAAAGAAGTGGTGGGTGTGGTAGCGATTGATAACTTGCTTGCTCTTTGATTTTTGAAAAACCCAAAGTTTAATTTTTTGATCAACCTTTAGATTGACACAGAAAACCCAATATGATAGCATTTCATTGTTTTAGAGACTTCCGAGTCTCTACTCACCCTAGTAGAGGTTCCTAGCTTTTAGCATCCCCACTTAAGCTGGGAACCTCTTTTTTTTGGCCACGTCAGCCATGCAGTCTTATGGAGAACGAAAAGCAAGTCAAATTCACGGAAAAGAAGATCGATGACTCGTGGAAGGACTCTATCCAGGAGGAGAAACAAAAGCTTTCTGGCTCAAAGGATTCACCCCTCCCTCCCATTTCTTTCGTTGAATTCCTGACTTCTTTAGGGATGCAGACCCTGATTCATTTGGGGGAAGTGGAGCATCCTGCTACCAAAAAGAAGGAAAAGAATTTGGATGCGGCTCGTGAGACCATCGATATCTTAGCTCTCCTCAAAGAGAAAACAAAAGGCAACCTGACTGAACAGGAAAGTTCACTTTTGACGAATCTCATTGCCGATTTGCAGCTTCGTTATGTGGAAGCGATCCGGTGAAAAAGATTCTCTTTAGCAGTCTTAAGATTTTGGTCAGCCTTGCGGGTCTAGGTTTTATTGTCCTTCTGTTTAGAAATCGGTGGCAGGAGGTCCTGGAGGTCCTGAAAAGTTTCCATCCGGGAATGTTTTTGTTAAGCATAGGGATCTTTCTGATAGGATTTGCGGTCATTACCCTTCGTTTTCAGCTTATTCTTGGAGTTCAGAAAGTCCATTTGTCTTGGTGGCAACTTTTTTACCTGAATTGCGTGGGTCATTTTTTCAGCCTTTTTCTCCCGTCATCTGTTGGTGGGGATGTCGTCAAAGGGTACTACACCTATAAACGCTCCGGAGAAAAGGTGGCTTCCTTCACTTCTATTTTTCTTGATCGCTTTGTGGGTTCTCTGGCCGTGCTGAGCTTTGGACTGATGGCTCTTTTTTATTATGGAAAAAAACTTAACCTCATCTCATTACGGAATTGGGTCTTGCTTCTTTTCGCGTTGATGGTATGTTTTATCGTCCTTCTTTTGAACAAAGGAATAGCCAACCGCTTCAGATTTTTTTCCTTTCTGATTCCCTCCAGAAAATTGAAGGATTTATTCTCCCATGCTTATCACAGCCTCAATTATTACAAACATCACAAGGATATTTTGGTGAAGGTTTATTTACTGTCGCTCATCGGACAGGTATTTTTTATCAGTCTCTACTATGCGCTGGCTTTGAGCTTGGATCTCCACATCCCCTATCTTAATTTTTTTCTTGTGATCCCCATTATAGCCGTTCTGTCCCTGGCGCCTTCTATCAATGGGTTGGGTGTTCGAGAGGCCGGTTTTGTTTATCTCATGGGACGATTCACAGGTTCTGAGCAGGCTCTGGCTCTTTCCTTGATCTATGACGGGCTTGTCTATGGAATAGGTATTTTGTTTGGCGTGTGGTATCTTTTTCGGGAAGGTTTTCGGTATGGGGTAGTTCATGAGGCCATGAAATTGGAAGATGAGTTTGAGAAAATAGAAACAATCTGACACCACGGGTAATTTTTGAAAGTCTTGGAGATCTCGATATGATTGACAAAACATTGCTTGAGATTATGGCTTGTCCGGCATGCAAGAAAGATGTAAAATTGGAGAATGGAAAAATTGTTTGTATCAACCCTGAATGCGGTTTGCGTTTTCCCATACGGGATGATATTCCCATCATGCTGATCGATGAAGCAGAAAAACCGTCCAAAGACAAATAAGAAGTCTCTGAAATTCCTGGTGATTCACGGCCCCAATCTTAATCTTTTGGGCAGTCGAGAGCGCGATATCTATGGGGGTGTGACGATTCAGGAAATCAACAAAAGCCTACAGCGGGAAGCACAGTCTCTCAGCGTGGTGCTGAAGATTGTTCAATCAAATCATGGGGGAGATCTTGTCGATTTGATCGGGCAGGCTCGCAAGTCATATCAGGGTCTTCTGATCAACCCGGCTGCCTACACTCATACCAGCGTTGCGATTCGTGATGCACTGACTGCTTCACCTATTCCGGCGGTTGAAGTGCATCTTTCCAATAGCTACAAGCGCGAGGATTTTAGAAAGATTTCCCTTACGGCGCCGGCTTGTGCGGGGCAGATTTCAGGTTTTGGGCAGCAAAGCTATATCCTGGGATTGCGGGCTTTGGTGGAATTGGCAGATAAGAGATCTACGTAACTTAATCAAATGAAAAGGGTTAAGAAAAATAACTAGGCTTCCAGTCATTGACAGATAATGCCCTTTCAAGTAGAATGACACGACTTTTTTAGAGGAACCCTCCTATTATGAATATAAAGGAACTGAAGGAAATGATTAACCTTATGAAGGAACACGATCTGGTTGAGCTTGAGATCGAAAAAGAGGGGGAGCGCATTCGACTCAAAAAAGACGCCTCCGGAATGATGAGCAAAGAAGAGATTTCTCATGCCCGTTATATCCCCAGCCCGTCGCTGGCGGGAACAAAGGAAGAGCCCTCCATGAAGCTGGACGTGGTGGATGAGCGAGTGAACATTGTGCGCTCACCTATGGTGGGGACTTTTTATTCTGCGTCTGCGCCGGATCAGGATCCTTATGTAACCAAAGGCCAGGGGGTGAAGGAGGGGGATGTTCTCTGTATTATTGAAGCCATGAAATTGATGAATGAGATCAAATCGGAATTTAGCGGGAAGATCGTTGATATTCTGGTCGCGAACGGCCAGCCTGTTGAATTTGATCAACTGCTTTTTAAAATCGAGAAGTCTTGACATTTGTTTAGCAAGATCTTAATTGCCAATCGCGGGGAAGTGGCCGTAAGAATCATACGTGCGTGCCGTGAATTAGGCATCCAGACCGTGGCTGTGTTTTCCAAGGCCGACCGCGATTCTCTCCATGTGCGTTTGGCCAATGATGCCATTTGTATTGGAGAAGCTCCAAGCAGTGAAAGCTATTTGAATATTCCAAGTATTATCAGCGCAGCGGAAATAGCCGATGTGGAAGCGATTCATCCCGGCTATGGTTTTTTGGCTGAGAATCCTCACTTTGCAGAGATTTGTGAGTCATGTCAGATTAAATTCATTGGACCCAGTCCGGAAGCCATACGGCTGATGGGTGACAAATCGCTGGCCAGAGACACGATGCACAAAGCGGGGCTTCCATTGGTCCCTGGCAGCAAAGGAATTGTCAAGGATCAGGAGGAAGCTCTGAAGGTAGCCAAAAAGCTTACTTATCCCGTTATCATCAAGGCCAAGGCGGGCGGCGGTGGGAAGGGAATGAAAGTGGCTCACAACGATGGTACGTTGGTGAGTGCTTTCTTGACGGCTCGGGCGGAAGCGGAAGCTGCTTTTGGAAATCCGGAAGTTTATATTGAGAAATATGTGAAAGCCCCGCGCCATATAGAAATCCAAATTGTGGCGGACTCGCATGGACATATTTTACATCTTGGAGAGAGAGACTGCTCCATTCAAAGACGGCATCAAAAACTTCTTGAAGAAGCCCCCGCTCATATCCCCAAGAAACTGCGTCACAAAATGTGCGAGGCGGCCATCCGGGCTGCCAAGGTGGTCAATTATCAAAACGTGGGGACGGTTGAGTTCCTTGTTGATGAGGATGAGAAATTTTATTTTATGGAAATGAATACCCGCTTGCAGGTGGAGCATCCTGTAACGGAACTGATTACCGGTGTGGACATTGTGAAAGAGCAGATTCGGATTGCCCAAGGTGAAAAGTTGTCCTTTTCTCAGGATCAGGTCGAGCCGCGTTATGCCGCCATTGAATGCCGCATCAACGCGGAGGATTCAGAGAACAATTTTCTGCCTTCTCCCGGCAGGATTAACAAACTCAATTTTCCGGGAGGGCCCAATGTGCGCGTGGATTCCCACGTTTATCCCGGTTATGAAATCCCTCCCTATTACGATTCTATAATTGCCAAGATTATTACTTGGGGCCGGAACCGCGAGGAGGCCATCGGCACTATGCAGCGTGTGCTTGACGAGACGGAAGTGGGGCCTGTCAAAACCACTCTTCCTCTGCACAAACGAATCATGACCAATCCCGCCTTTTTGAAGGGAAAGTACAACACGCTTTTTATCGAAAAGCTTTTGGAAACTGGAAAGGTACAGGAAAAGACCTCATGAAAGTTGTTCATTTCTTTATCTATGTTTTTTCAGTTTTTGTTTATCTCACCGTCGGGAGCCTTCTGATGATTGTGGCTTTGCGCATTGTGTCCATGGAGGACGTTTTTATGGCCGTGCGGGAGTTTTATGGCGGTTTCTGGAATTCTTTTCAGACTTTTTTAGTCGGCTTTTTATTTATCTGCGTAGGGCTTGCCTTTGCCAAATTGCTGATTGCTCGTGCACGATCGGAGGATGCTCTTGTTTACCAGAGTGATATGGGACGCATTACAGTTTCCTTTACTGCCATTGAGGATATTGCTCGTAAAGCTCTCAAAAAATTCCTTGTAGTCAAAGATTGCAAAGTCAAAACAAACTTGCGCGATTCGGAACTTGAAATTATTTTACGATTGACGATTTGGTCCACGCTCAATATTCCTGATCTTCTGCGTGATGTGCAGGAAGAAGTCAGGCAGAAAGTGATACGGGTTTTGGGAATGGAGTATCCGCTGGAAATTAAAACGGAAGTGATCAGAGTTGAGGAACATAAAGTCGAGGAAGAGGTGACGATACGACCTTCGAAAGTCGTTTCTTCCTGATACCCATGCCCAAGAGTCAAGGCGATAAATCGATGCAGAAAATAGGAATCATGACGGGTGGCGGTGATTGTCCGGGTCTTAATCCCGTGATCCGTGCTGTGGTGAAGAGAGCTCATTTGGAAGAATGGCAGGTCATCGGGTTTCGAAATGGCTGGAAAGGGTTGATTGAAAACGATCGGATTTTACTGGATGGCAAGTCCGTATCCGGCATCCTCCCCAAGGGTGGAACGATTTTAGGCACTTCTCGCACCAACCCTTACAAGAAGCCCAGCGACGTTGAAAAAATCAAGCAAAACTTTGCCTCGAATGAGCTTTCGGCACTGATTGCTGTCGGGGGAGAGGACACCTTGGGAGTGGCATCCAAGCTTTTTGGTGAAGGGCTGAAGGTGGTCGGTATTCCCAAGACGATTGATAACGATTTATCCTGTACGGACTACACTTTTGGATTTGACACCGCGCTCAATATTGCTACGGAATGCATCGACCGTCTGCATACGACGGCGGAATCTCACAATCGTGTAATCGTGGTGGAAATTATGGGCCGCCATGCTGGTTGGATAGCACTTCAGTCCGGTCTTGCCGGAGGTGCGGATATCATTTTGATTCCGGAGTTTCCCATCGATGTGGACGAGGTCTGCAATCTCATCAAGAAAAGACATGAGCGGGGCAAGACCTTCAGCATTGTAGCCGTTGCAGAAGGAGCTAAACTCTCCAATCACGAAATTGTTCTAGAGCAGAAGTTGGATGAGTTTGGGCATGTGAAGCTGGGAGGAATCGGCAATGTCCTAGGTAAATTAATCGAGGACAAAACAGGATATGAAACACGGGTCACGGTTCTTGGACATATTCAACGGGGTGGAAGCCCAACGGCTTTTGACCGGATTTTAGGGACGCGTTTCGGAGTGAAGGCCGTGGAGCTGATCAAGCAAGGTAAGTTTGGTGATATGGTGAGCCTTCAGGGCAATAATGTGGTGTCGGTACCGCTGTCAAAAGCTCTGGGCGCTTTGAAACTGGTGCCCCAAGACATGTATGACATGGCAAAGGTTTTCTTTGGATGATTTCTATTTTAGGTGAAGCCCTCAAGACCCTACAGGAAACAGTCCAGAACAGCAGGCTTGACGAGCAGGTTCGAGTCATTGCCGACCGGACGAAAAAAACTCTCCAATCGGGAAATAAAATTCTTCTTTGCGGAAATGGCGGTAGCGCTGCGGAGGCACAGCATATTGCGGCAGAGTTTGTCGGTAGGTTCAAAAAGGAACGCAGGGCACTTCCTGCTATTGCTTTCACGACAGACACGTCGATATTGACGGCTGTGTCGAATGATTATTCTTATGATCTTATTTTTGCCCGGCAGGTCGAAGCTTTAGGTGAAAAAGGAGATTTGCTTTTTCTTCTTTCCACAAGCGGCAACTCTAAAAATTGCGTCATGGCTTGTGAAAAGGCGAAATCCAACGGCATCACGACCGTTGGCTTTACCGGCTCAAAGGGCGGCAAACTGAAAGAAGTGGCCGACCTTTGTTTTTGTGTTCCTTCGGATGTGACCTCTCATATTCAGGAAGTGCATCTGGTAGTCCTTCATACCATCTGCGAATTGATTGACGAAGCTTTTTCCTCGTAATGGATCCCAAAATCAAGTCCCTAAAAAAGCTTCTATCCTTTTTGAGGAAGTTCAAAAGGCGCGGCAGGAAGATTGTTTTCACCAACGGCTGCTTCGATATTCTTCATTACGGCCACGTCGATTATCTTAGAAAAGCAAAAGCTTGTGGCGATTATCTCATTGTCGGGCTGAATAACGATCAATCGGTTAGAACTTTGAAAGGCAAGGGAAGACCCATTAACTCTCAAGGAGATCGCGCTGAAGTGTTAAGCGAACTAGCTTGTGTGGATGCTGTGACTTTTTTTGGAGATAGCACTCCCCTTCGGCTTATTCAGAAGATCCAGCCCGATGTGCTGGTCAAGGGTGCGGATTGGAAACCGGCTCAGATTGTAGGGCGATCGTTTGTGGAATCCTACGGCGGGAAGGTTAAAAGAATTCCTCTCCGTCCCGGCAGGTCGACTACTGGAGTTCTCGGAAGGATCCGGACATCCGGACGTTAGGATAAGGTTTTGAAAGCGATCTCCTTTGCCGGCACGGTGAGGACATTAGAGGCAAGAATGGGTGCGACGAAAATGCTTGATACGAGAAATGCTTTTTTAAGAATGATGGATGCAAATTACAATCGCGCCAAAGAAGCCCTGCGCGTTTCCGAAGATATTCTCCGTTTTGTTTTGAACGATAAGAAAATTTCAAGCCGCTGCAAATTTTTGAGGCATCGCCTGACACAAATCTTTCTCACGCTTTCCATCCCCTATGCTAAAATAGTTCAGTCCAGACGAAGCCGGCATGATGTGGGGCGCGAGTTCGTGCTTTCAGATCAAAAGCATCCCCGGCCGGTGGATATTTTTCTCAGCAACGTGAAACGTGCGGAAGAAGCCACGCGCGTGCTTGAAGAAGTTGCGAGGGCAGTTTTCCCAAACAAGGCCCGGTCTTTTGAGAGGCTTAGGTTTTCGATTTATGAATTGGAAAAGCAGGCTCTTAAAAAATTTTAGTCTTTACGCCGTCACCGACCTAAAAACTCAGGATACAGATTTCTTGAGGAAAGCGGAGGAGGCGCTCAAAGGAGGCGTCGATGTTCTCCAGCTCCGCTCCAAGACGCTTTCCGACGGTGAGCTCTTGAGAGTTGGGATCAAGCTCCGTGAGCTCACCGAGAAGCACAAACGGCTTTTCATCGTGAATGACCGTGTCGACCTTCTTCAGGCTCTGGATGCCGACGGGATCCATCTTGGCCAGGAGGATATGCCTGTTTCAGTGGTCAGAAAACTTCTAGGAAGTTCGTCGGAGAAGATTATTGGAAAATCAGCGCACAGCCTTGAACAGGTGAAGCGGGCCGAGGAAGAAGGGGTGGATTATATCGGTGTCGGTCCGATCTACCCGACGCCCACCAAGCCCGACTATCCTCCCGTCGGTTTGAATTTGATTCGCGTTGTGGAACAGGCCATTCATATTCCCTTTGTTGTCATTGGAGGAATTAATGAGAGTAATATGGAAGAGGTTCTTCAAGCGGGCGCACGGCGCGTGGCTGTGGTAAGAGCCATTTGGGATTCTCAAGATACTTTTTCATCTGCCAGAAGATTAAAAGAAAGATTGAATCATTATGCGATGTCCTTTTTGCAAGTTTGAAGATACTAAGGTTATTGACTCACGGGCTTCGAATGAGGGAACGGTGATTCGGAGACGCAGGGAGTGTGATCCCTGTGGACGTCGCTTCACCACGTACGAAAAGGTTGAAGAAATTCCCCTTATGGTGGTCAAAAAAGATCAGCGGCGCGAACCGTATGAACGAGGCAAAGTCCTGCAGGGAATCATGAGAGCCTGTGAGAAGCGACCTGTTTCCGTAGAGCAGCAGCAGGCCGTTGTAGATGAACTTGAGAAAGTCCTGGATGAAAAGGATCAAAGAGAGATACGCTCATCTGAGATCGGCGAATTTGTGATGGAAAAACTTTCTCAAATGGATCAGGTGGCTTATGTCCGCTTTGCTTCTGTTTACCGCGATTTTAAAGATCTTGACCATTTCATGCAGGAAGTGAAGGTTTTGCTGGGGAAGAAGTAAAGTCTAATACTTCTTGATATCCGCTTTTCGGACCAATTCCTGAGCCCATACCTCGAAGCGCATTTTTATCTTTTCTTGCTCGAGAGCTTCTTGGGAAGACTCGTCCTTTTTGTTGCTCTGAAAGGCCGGTTTCCTTTCGGTGCCGTCTGCGGCTTGCATTTCCCCAGTATTTTTCGGGACAGGCTGGGTATGGATTTGACGCACTAATTTCTGAATTCGTATATATTCCCTGACAAGTTCCTCGAAACTCCTAGGCTGATCTTTCAGGACATTTTCGATCCAACGCCGGTAGGTTTCCGGATCGAATTTTTCACCACCCCCAAACATTCTCATAATCTGATTCCGGACTTCCACATCGAAAACAGGAATTTTTCTTCTCTCGGCCTCACGTTTGAGGGCCAGATAAAACCAGATTTCAGTATCCCCGGAGTTTTTAGAAACAGCAAGGGGTTGGGAGAAAAGATTGAGCATCTTGGAGATTTCATTGTATTCCTTATGGGATACTTTTTTATGAAAAATTTCCCCCGCATAGCTGGTCTCACGGTTTTGACTGACAAAAAGGCTGGACGCTCCCCAAAGCACGAAGGCGGCCACAATCACCCAGACCACGGTTTTGGTATGTCGACGAAGAATTTTAAACATAGAAAGTGCTCCTCGAGTTGAGGAAGCTACCATAAACGATTTGAGCTGTCAAATCGCTTTCAGCTTTTATTTTAGTTCTAACCTTTTGAGTTGACACAAATTAGAAAGCTCGGATAGAATTGCTGCAAGCTTCTTCGGACTTCAGCTGAAGGCAAAAGTGAAATCAAAGGGGGACAGTTCCAGGTTTTTATGAATGCAAATTGCAAAAACAAAAAATCAAAATGACACACCAAAATCTAAGTGGGACAGTGCAAGAAATTAGTTTTGTGATAGGCAACTTGGTGACCTAATAATCTTCTCTCCAGCTGTCATTTTAATCTTTTCCGCCAAAATACTTGGACGGCTCCGCCAGTCTGGTGGAGGAGAAATTTGCATTTTGAATTTTTGTCGGGGCGTGGCTCAGCCTGGCTAGAGCGTCCGCCATTAAGGCGTCGGCGGACGGCCGCTGAAGCTTTAGTAGCGGCCGCTTGTGTGGAGATGCAAAGTGTTTTTCGTTTATATGATGAGATGTGATAAGAAAGTCTATATAGGTCATACCTCTGATTTGAAAAAACGTATGACACAGCATAATCTTGGACGCAGCAAGGCCACGAAGAGTAAAAGGTTGTGGCGTTTAGTTTATGTGGAAAGATATGATACACGATCGCTAGCTATGAAGCGGGAATCTTTTCTCAAGACCGGAGACGGAAAACAAGTTCTAAAGAATAAAGGCATTATTTTTCGGGGCGTGGCTCAGCCTGGCTAGAGCGCTTGCTTTGGGAGCAAGATGTCGCAGGTTCAAATCCTGCCGCCCCGATTCTGTTTCTCCATGCAACTCCCGCCGGTAGCTTCGTAAGAATTGGAATTAACATGTAGTGTTGGATTCTTCAAAGTTCAAGACGAAAGTGCTTGAGCGAAGAAGACCTGTCGCCCCGGCCAGCTTTTCACTCGGCAGGAGTGAAAAAAGCCTGGCGCGTACTAAATCGGTTGAATTTAAACACTGAAACTCCCCATCCTTAATTCTTCAAGGGGTGTTCTTAGAGATCTTTCAAAGGTGAAAAATCCCCCCCTATCTCCCTAACGCTCTTCTATCGGATTAATGCCCATCGATGCTTCCCAGACACAAGTTAACAGCTTTTAATATAACCTATTTAAATTCAGTTAGTTACATTAAGCTTCATTAGGCCTGTACTTACAATAAAAAACATCCATAACGTTTGTAAATTGAGCTTTTATATGATAAACTTCACGTATTAATTAAGTATATAAAATAAGTACTGCATTTAGACCTAATGGACGCATAAAGCCAATGTCCGTTTTTTCCACTTCAAATTTATGAACTTGAAAAGAAAATGCAAAGTTTCCATATCTGAAACACATAAAATGAGACTTCACTCTCACTCAAGGCCATTGCGGTTGAGTGCCTTGGTGATGGCGATGGTCTTCACCTGGACGAATCTTGTTTATTCGGCCCCCTCCTTACCGGTCCAGGATCTTGTCTCCTCACAAAGTGTCTGGGGTGCCGACCGGAGGATTTTAGGTCAAAATCCATTCGGTCTGGATCTGAATCCCAAGGAAGGAACCATCGCGGATTCTTTTCATGGAAATTCCCAAAACCCCCTAGTGATTCACATCCAGGATGCCCATGGGAATATTTCAGCGCAGAAAAATGTAGAAAAAATCATTTCCAGGATTCAAGCCGGAAACGCCTCTCAGAACTTTTTCTGTCTTCTTGAAGGAGCGGAAGGATATGTGAGTTCGGCCCCCCTTCAAACTTTCATTCATCTCGGGTATGACCCAACCTCCTCGCTTCTTGCCAAGGCCATGATCAGCGGGCCTGAACTCGCCTCGCTTGGAAACCCCAAAATGGTTTTGTACGGAATCGAAGACAGGTCACTTTACCACAAAAACCTACTCGCGGCGCTGACATCTACGGAGCATCTAGGCTTGAATCAGAAATTTATCCTGCCTTTCCGGAAGACGGTGGAAGATCTGCTGAAGAAAAAGGCATCGAAAAACTTGAAGACGCTTCTTGAGGCCGAAAAAATCCTGAGGGAGAAAACGGATGGGCTCGGGAAGGCCAGCGAACTGATCAAGAAGTTTATAAAAATTTACCGCTATGAACTGCTGGAAAAGAATACCTCCAAGCCCTTAAGCGCCATCGACCTTAAGAGAAAATTCCCCCATTGCTTTCATTTCATGCAGCTTGAATACCTGGCGGAAGAAGCGGAAGGTGAGCTGGCTCGTTATCCCAGTTACCAGTCACCAGTCACCAGTCACAAGTCCTCGCCGCTCCGACAGAGGACGGATGCGTCCTTTGGCGCAGAAGCGTCGACGAGTCCGCCAATCAGTTTGGCGGAAAAAGTCTCCGCCACAAGACCGGCGGATCTCCTCCACAATACTGGTGGATCCGTCCAAGATTTTTGGCGGACGTCCGCGAATTTTGGCGGAAAAAGTCAAAAGAGCAACCAACGACTAGAGACCGGAAATGAGCGACGAGCGGTGAACCCCGTTACCACGGCTTTACAGCCGTGGCCTCTATCACAACCCTTCGGGGTTACCTTCCATTCCTCCACGGGTTTATACCCGTGGCTTCCTGGTAACGGGGTGAATAACGAGAGACGAGAGACAATTCCGACGAAGCCGGGAACAGCAGCACTCGGTGCGCGGAGCGATGAGCGAAGCGCGACTAGTAAAGAAGGACTAGTGACCCCAAATCAGAAACACTCTTTGGAGCTCTTGCCCTCTGCCATTGAATCCGAAGAAGAAGGCGCCGGCCGGGCTATCAAAGATTTTTTTGGACACTTAGGACGAAAGACCGTGACCGCCCGCACCGAAAAGTATTTGAGGACGAAGGAAGAAATCGATAGTTTTATTCTTTATCAGGAGTTTGACAAGCTCATTCGATACCTGAAGGAAAAATTTTATCGGAGTGAGGATGAACGCCGTCTTGACCGTCTGCTTGAAAAAACTCTTCTTCTGGAAAGGCTGGTGGATCTCAGCCTGACACCTCAGGAGTTTGGCAAGCTTAAAAAACTGGGATCCCTCAAAAAGGAAACTCTGATTCAGGAACTGAATCCATTTTTGAAACGTCCCTATGAGACCCCGTCTTCCTTCTGGGATATTCAAAGCAATCTCGATTATTATCGGGTAGCCAAGTCTAGAGATCGCATGCTCGCGCGTCACCTTGATGATTTTCTCAAGACCCACCCTGATGCTGATCGGGTGTTTCTGTTCACCGGAGGATTCCACACGCCGGGTCTCACCCATCATCTGAGGAAGCACCGCATTTCTTATGTGACCATCCGACCCGCGATCGATTCCATTTCTGATAAAGATCAGACCCGTTATCAAGCCGCGCTGGAATGGGCGAAATCCACGCTTGCGATTCGAACGGCTCTATCCACTCACCCCACGGCCCTGGTTCATGAAGTAGGACTCACGTTCGTGGCCCGCGAAATGCTTCGGGCGGAGAATAGAGAAGATGCTCTTCACCGGTATGAAATGGCTCGCACAGCTCTGATTGCAGCTTATGAGCAAGAGATGAACACGCATGGCCGAGCTCAACTTGAAGCATTAGAAGTTCCGGAAATAAACGCTATTTTGAGCCGGCGGGCAAGTGAATTTGTACAAGCTTTGGATGAGTTGCGTCCGGTGTTTGAAAAAATGGCAACTTCGGTTGAAGAAAATCATGCCGCGCGTAAAGCCACAAAAGGAAGAGAAACAATTTTACCCGTAGAACTTGAAAATGAAGTCATTACGGTCCGTCCTTATGATGAGTTGCATCCGGTCAGCCGCCGTTTCAAACAACCTAGGGATATTCTAACCCACGAAAATCCAGAAATTGAAGCCATGCTTCATGAAGACGGTTATGTTTATCTCCGCGGCGGAATGGACGAGGTCTCAAGACGACGAGCTATCAATCATGACGTACGGGCCCATATCACCGCGGAATCCGCGAGGCGTGAGAAACCCCGCCTCTACAAACAACTTCTCGACAAGCTCAACGGATTGGATGCCGCCACACGCGAGCAAATCAAAAGTCTGTTTTTTAAACTCCGTGTGGGCCAGGACCGCATCTCATCATCAGAACCTCTTGACTCCTCCGAAGTCACCAGACTTATCAACCGTTCGCAATCCATCATGCCGAATCATCCCGAATTGTGGCGCGACGCCGTCAAGGACACAAAGCAGGGCCCCGTCTTCAACGCTTATTTTCTGGATGAATCCCTAGCACTTTTCTTTGGCCTGCTGGCGCAATATGAGAATGCCGAATTTCAAAGCATTCAGCGGGCGCAGGATTTCCGGCTGCGGACGGAGTTGAGTGATTCCGTATCCGGGAGTTATTTCGAATTGATTCGCGGCAATATGGCCGGTGATATTCGATTGCTTCAAAGACTTGGTTATTTCGAGCCCCTCGAGGAAATCCTGAAACACAATGTCAGCGATACCGCCGCCATTTGTTGGTGCTACGCCTACGCGAGAAAATCACTTTATTCCGAGGCCGGCGGTATTGAGCCTGAGCTTTTGAACAAACTTTGGGGTTCTGACCGGGACCAGGACTCGGAAGAGGATCGAGACGGAGTTATCAAATACAACGGTCAACAATTCATTGACGGTCTCTTGGAAAGAATCGGAAGAAAATGGTTAAAGGCCGGTTACGATTCCAGAGGCCACGAGATGACCGAGGTGATTGAGAATGTTTCTCTCGATTTCTTCGAGAATGCGGAGAATTCTGACGATTGGACGGAAGAGGGGTTCCTTGAAAAAATTATCAAGGGTTTGGCGGGTCAATTTTCCGATATTTTCACTTATGACGAATTGATGGAGATCCTTCGACAGAATCCCGCGCTTAGAGAATGGCTGCTCAAACTTTTCCGTGAACTTAAGAAACTGCGCAAGGAGTTTGATACCAAGCATCCCGACTGGAGAAAAAAAGTCAAAAAGGCCTTGGCGGATCTCGCAAGCCACGGCCACCATCATTTTCATGGCGGGCATGAGCACGGACATCACCATCATCACCATGGGGATGAAAAGAAGGAAGAGAAAAAGCCAGAAGAAAGACAAGAAAAGAAACAAGCCTCGAGCGGCAGCAGTTTGGGAACTCTCTTCCGCACTTTTGAAAAGGCCGGTTTAACGGGCGTGGCAAAAGAAGCCTTCTCTGAAACCGTATCTTCACTCCAGCCGGAAAAGATTCAAGCCTCTTCGCTGGGAGAGGGTGAGGAAGAGAAGCAACCCGACAAGAACGTCCAGATTCTCAAAGACTATGCCATCGAAAGGCTCACAGAATTTTATCCGGAGCTATCCCCCGCCGACGCAGAATCTATTTTCTGGCGCTGGTTCGGCGACCCTGTCCGTGGCAACACGGAACTTTACGAGAAATATTTTACGCTTCTCGAAAAACCAGGCGGCGTGAGAGCCGGCGGCGGGCGCTATTTTTATGGCGATGCAACCGATGAAGATACCATGGCGCTCGTTCTTTCTTTCGTGAAGTTCCTCAATCCTGAGGCCGAGCGCTATCCGGAAGCTGTGGGCCGCGCCGGTGAAAAGGGAAGCCCGATGGAACAGTTGGTCAAAGGATTGCTCAAGAAGCATCGAAGAGTGGTGGTGGAATTTGGCGAGGCAGGAGTTGGAAAATCACATCTCAATAAAGCCCTTGTGAAACATGTGCTTTCGCCGGAATTCAGCGGAACTTCCACGGAAGAGGGAGATCGGATCAATGATCCCAAATGGCTTTTCTTCGAGATGGATACTCTGGCTCTTTTGGACAAGGCCGCCGAGCTCAAAAAAATCACCGGGATGAGCGAAGAGCAGGTTTCTTCTCTTCTTCTGGGAGCCCTTCGTCAATTCTTGAACCGGCCGAATGTTGTTCTGATCATTGATGAAGCCCATGAGCTGGCTCAGCTCAAAACAGGTATGAACACTTTTTATGAAGATCTCAAGCGCGAGCTTTCCTCCTCGAATAATTACCTGCGCCTCATTCTTACCACGACGAAGTTTGAATATGCCCAGTACATGCAAAAGGGTGAAGATGATCCGATGCAGCGGCGTACCTGGAATTTCGAATTGAAGGAACTTTCCCAACTCGATGTCGAGCCGATTTTAAAACGTCAAATCGAAGACTGGCAAAAGAGCGAGCATCTTCAAAGATACGATCTCAGCTTCCAGAAGGCCGGGGAAGGAAAATCCTCCATTGTGGATCTCTTGATTGCCTTGAAGAACAAATTCGCTCCCGAGTGGGCTTCTCCCGCCAAACAATTGGCCTGGCTTGAGGGGCTCGCTGCAAAAACGGCAGCTTTTCTACAAGATTTCAGAACGCGGGCCAAGCGGGAGTCCGAAGACTTGGTTCAGATGCTCAATCATTATGTCGAGGGCCGCCGGCTCGAAAGAAAATCCGGAATATCCAATCTCCTCAGGCGCGCTTTCCGGAAGGAAGTCGATCAGGAGACTCTGATTCAAAGGATACTCGCCATGGCCCGCTTCTTCAAAAAAGGGAAGCAATTTATCGAGGCTAGGGCCATTACGGAGGAACATCTTTATGAGAGCGTCGCCGAAGATGAAAATCTGCCCCTGAATGTTTTGACTTTTAAAGTCGAAACCTCACCGGAAGTTCTGAGGGAGAAGATCAGCGAACTGATTGTGGGTCAGGACGAGGCGATTGAAATGATTGTCAATGCCTACAGCCAGTATCTTAATCGCAAAGATCGGGAACCTGATTTTAAGGAGCCTTTCAAGGTCCTTTTAGTCGGACCTTCCCGAGTCGGAAAGACCTATTTCGGGAAGGTGGCGGCCGCGGTGATTCTTGGCAATAAAGACGCGATTGAAGTGGTATCGATGACCGATTATGGTGCCTATCACACCGTCGCTAAAATGAGCGGTTCCCCTCCGGGTTATGTGGATTCTGACAAACCCGGCCTTTGGACCAGACTTTTCAGGAAACACAAATCAGTCTTCGTTGCGATTTTCGATGAAATTGAAAAGGCCAATGCAAGGGTTTTCGATTATTTGATGCCCGCCTTCCGGCCGGGCCGGCTCGATGATATGCAGGGCAACACCACGGTCTGGCAAAACATGCTGGTTTTTCTCACCTCCAATCTTGGCATGACGGATCCGGAAAGGGATCAGGATAAATCCAACCGGGCTCGAATCGAGAAAATCTTTGAAGTTCTTCAGGGTCTTGATGAAGATCAGCTTACCTTTGAGGTGAACAAAGCCCTGAGTGAAATCGTCAGTAAAGCGGTGACGGATTTTCTACGCCCTGAGATGGTGAACCGCATGACGGTTCCGCAACCGGTGTTTTTCAAATGGCTTCACCCCGACGCGGCGCGGGAATTGATCGATCGGGTTTGGCTGAAACAACTTGAACGGGATATGGCCAATCAAGGCGTCAAAATCGATTGGCAACTGGCGAAAAATCGTCATTTGAAAATCAAAACCCCGGAGCAGGTTTTGTATGACGAGGTGATCGAAAATGTTCAGGATGGAATCCGGGATCACGACGGGACTTTGTATTTTCTTGATCAGAAAAAGTCCCAACTGGTGATCGCCGGCCAAACAACGCGTATCGTTCCCCTTCCTGTGAAACTTCCGAAAGCGATATTCTTACATGAATCTCAAGGCAAAACCAGCGTTCTGGTTCAGCACGAGAAGGGGTTGATCGAAGTGGACCCTGCAGGAAAAGTCACGCCGGTCGCTGACACGCAGGGGATTTCCTATTTCACAGTGAACCCCGTTACCACGGTTTTACAGCCGTGGCCTCTATCACAACCCTTCGGGGTTACCCCCCATTCCTCCACGGATTTACACCCGTGGCTTCCTGGTAACGGGGTGAATCAGCAAAATCAAGCTTTGTTTGTCCGCGACGGAAAACTTTATCACGCCCCTCTCTCCTCGCTCCTTGAAGCAACAGAAATTCTCCTTCCGCAGGGCTTTCAGGTTAAAGAAGCCGTGAGGCATGGAAACACGGTTTATATCACGGATGGCCGTGACCTTCTGGCCTATTCGACCGAGGCCCCTCTTCAACTGCCTCAATCGATTCTGGAAACGCCCGAGGCCAATGAAATTTACGATTTGAAGACGGATGCAGATGGAAGACTTCTTTATCTAATCGAGGGAGAAGCGGAGCATGTTGAGATTAAGAGTGAGGAAAAGGAAAAAGCGATTTCAAAGGAGCTCGCTAAGCTTGAAAGGGTCAAATATCATTTGATGCGCGGCGATCAGGATGTTCTCGTCCGAACCGTGAAAGATCGTGACGGAGTCGAACGCAAATATATCTACAAACTCGAAAGCCAATACGCTCATGATGAGCAGGGACGGCCTAAAACCGTGGATGGAAGGCCTGTCGGCAGTGCTCGTTTCGAGGAGTGGAAGAAAATGGATGAAGAACTTGAACGTTTGATCAAGCAGAAGCAAGCTCTTGAAGGACGGGGCGCCCCTCGAAAGGACTCGGAAAGAACGGAGTGGGAAGAATTGATGGGCACGATTAAAAATCATGAGAAAGAAACGGAGGCCAAATATTGGCTGGATCGTTCCGTCGGATTCAATCTGGATCCTGAAAAAGCCAGATTTTATGTGCGAGTGGATGAGGCTTTTGAGCGCGAGTATTGGGAATGGGAAAAAGATGCTGAAGCTATTCGCGCCAAATACGGACAAGGTGTTTCGGATAAGAAAGTCAAAGTAAAAACAACCTTTCTTGTTTATCGGGATTCAGGGGGAAAAGAAATTCAGCGCAAGGATCTCGCCTTCAGAAAAGCGGTGCTCTATGAAGGAGAAAGCATGCGGGCAAAACGGCTGGCAGCGGAGAAGAAATTCGGCCAGTTTCCCGAAAGAATTCATCTGAGAACCGATGGGATGAGTCAGGTTCAAATCATCGACCACGCAAAAAGAACCATCAATTTGGTGGATAGCTTCGAATATTCTGAATTGGCGGATCATTTGGTGGAAAGATATTACGACAATGTTTTTGAAGGTATTTCGAAGCTTGAGAAGGCCTTCCAGGAATTGGTGCGCATGCCCATAGAGAGGAAAGGGCTTTCCTATGGGCAATCGGCTGAAGTCAGCTTCCATCGATATCGCAGTGAGCAGGGTGAATCTAAGGGGAGTCTCCGGATATCCGATCCTGTCCAAATGGAAGAGGTAGCGGCCACGAGTCTTATGCCGCTTCTTGGAAACCGAGCCCGGGATGATTTTGAAAGAGAGGTCATTCGAAAACTCGATGAAAGGTTGGAATCCGTTTACAAAGAAGGTCAGAAAATGACCGAACAAGATTTGATGCGCCTGATGGAAGAGACTATCGATCTGAATGCCGATCGTCTCATTCGATCTTTGGAGGGGAGTGACCCTTATTGGGAGGAAGACGAGCCTTTTGACAGCGGCCGTCTGCGTCTGGGCGGTGAAGAATCTCTCGCAAAAGAGGACGATCCTAGCACGTTTCACAAAATTCTTGAGGCGCTGGAACTTTCTGATGAAGACCATCAGGTTTTTGAACATTCACGCAACGGACTTTACGGAATAGCCGCAAAGCATATGAAAAATCGGATTCTTTACGAGATGGGGATTCATCCCGACATCGATCAAGTCCATTCTTCCGATTTGATTCCAGGAACCGATCGGAGAGTTTTGCCTGAAGTGAATCGCCGCCTTCTTTCGGACCCTCAATTCAATATCCGCCAGCGCTGGGGCTTTCTGGAGGAGGGGCGAAGCATTGCTATCGCCGGAGAAATACAATTTGAAAGTTATCTTTCTCCCGAAGACCGTCTTGAAATTCATAGGCTTCTTCATCTGGATATCGAGGATGAGGAAGCCTGGCATCGCTATCACAGCGATCCTGCTTATCTCAATAAATCCCTTCTCAATGCTATTTATTATCTGAGAAAAGGAGGAGGGTTGATTCAATTTCATACCGATACGACGGCAGATGAAAATGGAGTGAAACACTATACTCAAAAATTGCAATTCAAGCGTCCCGTGATTATTTCACGAAAGACTCTTGACTCATTGGAGTCCGAGCTCGAACAGATTCAGGACTATCAATTTAAGGAAAAAAAGATACCGGTTCCCGAGAAGCGGGAATTATCGGAAGCTAAGGAAAAAGAGATCGGTAAGCAAATCCAGGCTTTTGACAAGGGCAAGAAAAGTTTTGCCGAATGGATGCAGGCGCAAATGGGAGTTCAGCCTCAAGAATTCGAACCGGTTTGGGAAACCTTTTCACGGTTTGCGTATAAGAATCACTATCCGCGCGAGTCTGAAGAACCTCTCCCCAACGACCGAGCGGAAGAAATCTGGGCAAAACATCTCATGGTCGCGGGAGTGCCAGAAGATATGACCGTTCCTATCGTAAGGGAGCTGCGAAGCAGAAAAATCCTGCCTCCTATTTATGCCAGCGATGATCTGGTCTTGCCCGTTCTTTATTACCTGGGTTTTCAGGGCAGGTTGATTAAGGAGATGGCCAGCTACTATAGAAGTATTTTCGGCTGGGATGAGAGAAGAGCCTATGAGCATATCCGCGATCAGTTTTACATTGGGGAGGAAGGCCTTCCCGAATATGAGACGCTCCCCTCGGACTTTGCTTTTGTGGCTTCCTTCCTCAATTTGGTGAATACAAGAACTGATGAGCACAGCTTCGCCCTGAATCGAGAGCATGAGCAAACCTTGCTGCGTTCATCGCTGTTTAAACGTGAACAACGCTCGGTCCTTCTTACCGGCCCTGCGGGGGCAGGCAAGACTTATTTGATGAATTCTTTCGTGAAACGGGAGGTGGAGGTTTACAAAAGTCCGATTCTTTATTTTGAACTGGATGTGCGGAGCCTTAAAAACATGATGGGAACAGGATCGAATGTGGCTGCCGTCATAAGAATCATCCGCCGCTTTGCGGATCATCCCAACGTCGTGATATTTATTGATGAATCCCATGAATTGAATGATGTGAAAACAGGCATCGGCAATTTCTTTGATATGCTCAAACCGCAAATGGCCGATCCGAATTCTTATATCCGGTTTTTCATGGGAACCACCACCCGGGAAGCGGATCGTTATTTCCGGGGGCCCGCCGCAAAAGCCAATTTAAGAAGAATGCAAGAACTGGTTCTCACTCCCCTTTCTTATCTCGATATCAAAATGATGCTTCAAGATCATTTGGAAAAGATCAAGAGGGAATGGAACCGGGATCATCCGGGGATTGCCCTTGAAATTGAAGAGGGGCTTGATACCCTCGTGGCTGATTTTAAAGAGCGGTTTTATTCGGATTCGGCATCGCCGGATCGCGAAATAGATATCCTCGACAGTCTCAGAGCTTACGCGGCAGAGAAATTTTTGAATAATCAAGCCTCCGTGATCCGTCAGCCCCAGCAGATTGCCGACAGCCTGAATCAACTTCTTGATAAAAACCGTTCTCTGATGGAAGGGGGAAAACCCACCGGCGAGCAGAGAACCTATAATCTGAATAATAAACCCGTGCTCATCAGACAGCTTCTGCATTTGCTTTCACGGGCTCAATTTGCTCATGAGCAATTCACACCTGAAGGAGAAAATGGGAGGAAAAAACCCACAGCGGGGGTATCCGTAGCAGTACCTGCCCGCGGCACGGCTGCGCCGCTGCGGGCTGGTGGCGGCGAAGCGGAGCGGAGCCGTCCCTTGACGGCTTATCTCAGTGAGGATAGCCTTTTGCGCATGATGGAGTCTGTGGAAAACATTCCGCTTACCGCTTTGAAATTTGATTCTGAAAAAGCCCTTGAGACACTCCGTGCTGATTTGAAGAAGGAAATCATCGGTCAGGATGCGGCGATTGATGCCCTGGTGGATGGATTGAGGGTTTATTTCAACAAAAAGAAAAAGGCGGATTTTGTGCTTCCTTTCTTTGCTATCGCAGCCGGTCTTTCAACCGTCGGTAAGACAGAGACCGGGAAGGTTCTTGCCAAACTCCTTTTTGGTGAGGACGATCGATATCGGCTTGTCTCATTCACGGAATACGGCCTCGAACATACCGTGGCCAGGCTTTTGGGCTCGCCCCCAGGCTACATTGGATCCGAACAGCCGGGACTTTTAACTCAGTATTACCGTGAATTGAGGGGCTCCGGCGTTCTTATTTTGGATGAGGGCGAAAAAGGTCACAGTTCCATGTTTAATATTTTCCTGCAGGCTTTCGGCGAAGGACAAACCGAAGACATGCAGGGCAATATCATGAAATGGGCCGGGATCATCGCCTGGATGACCACCAATCTCGGCGTCACCGGCCTCGATCCCGCGGAAGATGAGGGGAAACAGGAAATGCTTAAGAAAATGTATGAAAAGCTGAAACAGGAGGGAGCTGACGATGATGCCCTCTATTATGAAATGAACAAAAACGTGATCCGTGACATCACGGAAGCCATTCAGAGGTTTTTCAGGCCTGAGTTTTTGAATCGGCAGAGCATGGCGAACTTCCTTTATTATAACTGGCTTCATCCCGATGATGCGCGGCTCTTGGTGGATCAAAAATTATTGGCCGAGTACATCAAACGCCAGCAGGATTCCGGAGTCTCCGTTCACTTACGCCAGGATGAGAATGATCAAATCCATAAGGTCCGTGTCGGGCGGTCGGTGCACCTTTATGATAAAGCGAAGGAGCTGGATCTCACCGACGCGGCGTTTTCGAGCGATGACAAAGTTTTTATTCTGGATCGGGAAAAAGGAGAGATTGTGGAACTTTTTAATGACGCCGAAATAGACCGTTTCATCCCCATACCCGTGGAAAATCCGGCCAGCCTTTATTTGATGGAAAAAGGGGGTGAGCGGAAATTCCTGGTAGTGGGTGAAAATGAAGCGGCTCTTCTTGATCGTGACGGCGGCATTGAAAAGAAATTTGAACTTGCGGGGATACAATCAAACGCTTTCGACGGCACCCGGATCGTGTTAAGCGCGGGCCGGAAGCTTGTCGTCTTAAATGCAAGCGATTTGAAGAGGGAAAAAACCATCACGATCGATAAGGAAATATCCGAAGTGAAACAGGTACGAATTCGAGGAGATGAGATAGCCCTTTCGGATGGCGAGAGTATTTTCCTCATGGATCTGAAAAACCCAGGAAAAAAATCCCAGAAAATCCTGACCAGCCCGGATGGCATCCGCTCCTTCGCCTTTGATGCCCAGGGAAGATTCATGTTTGTGACCCGCCGGAACCGTTCCGTGACTCGGTGGGAAGCGACGAGTGATCCTGAGGTACAGAAGGAAATTGAAAAGAGGCGAAAGGAGTCCCTCGCGGAAACTGCCGGACGTTATCGCGGAGTCAAAAAGATTATCGGGGATCAAGGCCGCGTATTTTATTTTCAGCCTTTAACCGCTAAAGAGGCGGAAGATTACGAAAAGAAAAAGGCCCGCTATGAAGCATTGAACGAGGCGATTAAAACTTTGAGAGACTCCGTTGAAGATTTGGTTGGGCCGCATCGGTCCGAAATTGAAAGGGAAGTGAGAGAGAGAATCACGGATTCATGGGAAAGGGCCCTTGAAATCACCAAGCGGGTGAATGCCTTGATCCTTGAAAAACTCAAGCTGCGATCGGAAGAAGATTCTGAAAAGTATCAGCAATGGGTACAGGAATGGCAGGAACTTGAGCTTTACATGGGACGGCATCCGGAGTTCCCGCCTGTCGAAGAGGAAGACCTCGAGCAGCGCGACGAGCAAAATTACAAGGTTAACCGCGGATTGGGTTTTTTGATTCAGCACAAACTTCAGCCCTATCGTGCGCTCGAAGTGGAAGAACTTGAGGCCTATCTGTCCTATTTGGGCCGGGAAAAGCAGATTCGCGAGCGTGTTGAGAAAGAAGTTGGCGATCTGGTCCAAACGAAAGCTTACACGGTTGAAAACGCACCTTTTCTGATTTATGCGGACCGCAGCGGGAAAATTCTTCAATCGAAGGACCTGTTTTACCGGGAAAGACCCAGAGTTCGTACTCCGGAAGATGAAAAGGAGTGGGAGAAGATGCGGCAGCAGCAGTCCGACGGCGATTTCGAGCTTTCTCAAGACGGACAAAGCCATGTGATTTTGAAGGACACCAAGTACAAAACCATTGAATGGGTGGAAAGCATTTCTTATTCCCGCTTTGCGGATTATTTGGTGGGCGCTTACTACAATGATATTTTTCAGGGAATTTCCAATATCCGAAACGGATTCGAGACGGAGTTTGTTCATAACGTCGAGGGCCATCCTGAAGAGTTCGGAACGCTCGGAATGGGTACGGATCTTGAGGTTTATTTCGATGAGGGGGAACAAAGAATCAAAGTATCCCGACTTTCCAAAAACCCTTCTTCGCATATCTCCCTTGTTTCTGCGGCCAAGACCAGCGGGCTTTCCGAAGGAGAAATACAAATGCTCCACCTGATCGATCAGAAACTGGATGAGAAATTACCGCGGCCGGGTCCAAATGGACAGCTTCAAGCTCAAGATGTGAAAGCGGTGATTGAGCGAGTGCTCGGTCTCGGAGAAGGCGAGTATGACCAAAGACTGGTCGTGATCAAACGGGGTGAAGAGATCAAACCTGAAGATGAGATTCATTATGAGGAAGAGCAAAGCGACATGGAAGATGTGGATGTCACGCCCATTGGTTTTGACGCCGTGGTGGATGATGATCTCCTTGACCAGTATGACACCGTTCTGGATGAACAGATCAACGAGGATATCGATCCGGAGGAAGAGCAAGTGCCGGTCGGCCAGCTTAAGAGGCTTTTCCGCACCGGTGCCAAAGCCATGCATAAGCAGGGACGGATGAGCCTTCAGAATTCTGTGGCTTTGGAAGAGACTCGCCGGCGTTATCCCAAACTTCCCGACACTTCGGAAAGAAAGGAAGATAGGATTCTCAAAGACCGCCGCCGGGTTCTCACCGTGAGCAAACGGGATATCGACGGGCGCATCCGCTCTCATTCGCGCGATTATCAATTTCAGACGCGTGTCGGTATTTTCTACAATCCTAACAAAGGATCGCGTCTCATCGGAGAATTTGAATTTAGAGGAAAGTTCCCCCGGCAGGAGAGGCAGAGACTGCTCACGCTTCTGAATGCTTCGGACCAGGAACTCCAGAGAATAAAACCGTCGGAGCAGGATGAATGGGTTCCTGAAATGATTGAATTTATGAAACTTTATCTCCGGTTCTGGGATGAATATCATTCGAGGGAGGATGACCCTCTCAAAAACAAACGGCCCATCTATTACAATCCGGAGGGAAATCCCGATTTCCACCGAGTGCGGTTTGAAATTCCCATCCCGGGTGTTACCGGCTCCCTGAAGGAACGATTCCGGCGCGCCCGATTGAAAGCAAGCAAACGAGGTGATGAATGGGCCAACATGACCGCGGAAGAACGTCTTGAATTTGTGCGAGAACAGAGAGCGCGGCAGAGAGAGGAAGCAGAACAGCATGTCCCCGCTGTTTCGGCAGAGCAAACTTCAGGTACCAGTCCTCCGGAGGAAGAAGATGAATTTCCAATCGATGGTGGAGAAGTTGGAGACAGAGATGAAGTTGAAGATACATTCCCCGGTTTGATTGAAGAAGCTCCTTCCGTTCGGCTTGATTCGGATGTCCTGCCAGTATCGCCGACCGTGTCCCCTTCAGGAATTGTGGAAGCGGAAGCTGTTCCAGTATCCAAACCGTTAACAGAATCACAAGTACAAACAGGGGTTCGCCAGATTCTCACCGACATCATGGGCGGCGAAAGTGTGAGAGATGTGGTTGAGCAGCATATGGCGGCCCGGATTCAAAGACAGAGGGGAAAAGGTCAAGCCGGCCGCGATCTTGAAGCGGTCGAATCCGGAAAAAGCACGGAATACTACGTTTACGAAACGAGTTATACGCAGACTTCGGTGGAAAAATTTCTTCTGGATCCGGGCGGAATCGCTTTTTCCGGCAATGCCTGGATGTGGGTGGCCAATACCAATGCCGGCGAGGAAGAGGAAAAGAAAAATACTTTGCGGGCCATACAGATTTACCGCTTGGAGGCCGGTAAAGAAAAGGGCAAGAAGTTTTATAAGCCGTATTTCCGCATCACCAATCCAGAGATTCAGAGTCTCGTTCCCTATAGTGTAGCTGTTTTTAATGACCCCCAAACCAGACAGCCGGTGGCCGTGGCGATAGTGGGAACACACGGTGTGATTTTCTACAAGATAGAGAGCGTCAACGAAAACAATAAGGAAAATCCGCTCGTGCTCACCAAACTTCGAGGCATCGATGAAGGAAACACCACGGATGTTGTGCCGATGGGGCCGAACTTTTTAGTGGTTCATTCCTCCAAAGGTTCTCTCACGGCTTACGATCTTAAAGGCAAGTCCTTGCACTCCAAAGGAAATCTGGGCCTGGTCGAAAAAGCCGCGGTGGTCCCCAAAGATCCAGCCGATCCCAACAACAAAGAGTGGACCATCTATTTCACGACTTGGGCGAGCGGAATGATAAGGAAAGTAACTTATCATGCCGATCGCGGATTTGGGAACCTTTCAGAGTTTTATGATGCCAAAAACTCTGTCCTTGGTATTTCAGCGGATCAGGAAGGTAATGTGATTGCCGCCCGTTATCGAAACCGGGAGCCCTTTATCAAGCTGGATCCCGATGGGAACGCCATTCCCTTGAGAGTTGCTTACGGGACAGACCGCAAGAACCCCTACACCACTATTTATGAGGGGACTGATTTGAGAATCGATCCGCAAGGGTTTCTCTATTTAAGCGACAAGGGGGATCAGACCACGCCCGGCTCAGGCAAGGTGATTGTTTTCAAGCCGGCCACCGAATCGCAATTCCGAGTTTCCGAAACCAAATTCGGGCGCGGCGGAGCCGGCTCACCTGCCGCTGCCGACCGGTCCAAGGGAAAACAAGGAGAACAGCTTTTGGCCACGCTGCGGTCGGCCCTCGATACGAGAGTCGAGCCTGGAGACGCGCGGGCGAAGAGGCGTTCCAAGAGCTGGACACAAAATGAGGAGGCCCAAAGAAGAGTGCAGGCCGCCAAGGAGGCGAAGCAGAAAAGCGCTCTCCAGCAGCGATTGATCAAACGCCTTGAAGAAGCTTTTGGCGAGAACTTCACCGTATTGCGGAGCAAAATTCAGGAGGCAAAACAGGAATATCGGACCCTTCTTGAAGCCTTGAAAAAAATTCTTGAGAAAAAAGCGGCGAAGGAGAAATACACGGAAGAAGAACTCCGCGAGATGGAGAAGATTTATGCGGAAATTCAGAAAATTCAGCGGGAGCTTGAAGAACTTGTCCTTTCCGTGAAGGTTGAAATCCAGGAATTCCAGCACCAAGAATCACAGGCTCGGGCGCAAAGGCAGCAGGCCCTCCAGAGCACACTTCATGAAGTCAGCGGTTTGGTTGAGGAATTACGCGAGGAGATTATGGTTGCTCCGAGTCTTGCCGAGGGAGGTCTTGAAGGCTGGGGTTTTGAGCCGCCCGCAACCCTTGATGCCCTGCGTGAAGCGCTCGAGAACGTCGACTTCGGGGATTGGGAAGGTGGGGAAGAAAGTCCACAGTCCACAGACGACAGTCCACAGTTGACGGAAGATGGAGGCCGCGAAAGGAAGGAAGCTGAGGCCTTAAGCCGAGAGGTGGCTTTGGCCGAGACTGAGAGCCGTTCATTCGGCAGCATCCAGGAACTTTATCAATATCTCCTCGAGAAATTCCCCAACTTTAAAAGTCCGGACAGTGAAGCCATTGGTCTCTCAACCTTATTCATTTACCCCTGGCAGATTTTCGGAGGTCGAATCGGCGGCTGGCATTTGGAAAGCAGAGAGGACTCTATTGCTATTAACTATTATGAGCCTCAGGAGGATCATTTGCTTTCTGTTGGAGAAATTGAAGGGGCCGGTCTAAAGATCGATCTGAGTCATAAAGAAAGCGAAGATCCGGAGAATCCTTTCATCACTCTTAAAATTACCGTAGAACTCACCCCGGAAGAGCGCGCGGCCCTTCAAAACGCTTATCAAGGCCTATCACCCCGCGGCGATTTTGAGAAATGGCTCGGCCCTCATAGTTTCGAGAATGATCATGTTCAAGTAGAGTTAGTTTTGGAAACCGTCGAAGAGGAGAAGCCCGGTGAAAAGGATGCGGCTTTGGAAGAAGTCGAAGCAAAATCGTTTGACAGCATCGGGGAGTTTTTTGATTATTTGAGCCAAAGATTCCCTGTTGAGAACTTTGAATTACCTCCCATTCCGCAAGAACAAATGCCTGCTTGGAAGATAGAGGGTGTTCATTTGCAGGGAGGTGGATCAACAGACACCTATGTTGAGCGCAACACAATTCAGGTAGGCGGCGTAGGCGGCTGGATCATTGAAGGTGATGAAGGCAGCCTCCGTGTAGGGCAGAGAGGTTATCTTCGTGAATTCCTGGAGTTTGGTGCGATTGAAAAGCCGGAGATCGGAATAGAATTCAGTTATAAGAAAAGTGACGATGGAGGAAATCCATTTATCAATTTGAAGGTTACGATCAAGGTTACGCCAGAACAAATGGAAAGTATTCAAAGGGAACATGACCGGATCGGATATCACGCTTTTGAAGGCTGGCGCGGCACGCGTGTTTCAGAAGATGATCGCGTGGAAATTCGATTGAGTTTTGAGATCAAAAAAGGAACCCCGGAAGAATCGATCGCAAAACCTGATTTGGCGGTGGCGGCCCCGGCGAAACTGCCGCCTCCGGCGAATACGGTGTTTGCGTTGGTGAAGACCAAGGAAGGGAGATATGAGTTAAGGGGGACGGATGGGAGCACGCTTTTCCTTCCTGAATTTGAGGGAAAGCCGGACACCAACAATATTTCTACCCTGGTTGATTTAAAAGGGAAAGTGCATGCTTATTTCAGTGTCCAAAAAGAGGATGGAACCCGGGCTATTTACAATGAGGAGGGTGAGGTGCGGGGAGGTTTTAAAGAGGTAGAGTATCCTCAACTGATTCTTGGCGGAGATGGGAAGGTGCATGTTTATTTCAGTGTCCAAAAAGAGGATGGAACCCGGGCTATTTACAATGAGGAGGGTGAGATGCGGGGAGGTTTTGAAGAGGTAGAGTATCCTCAACTGATTCTTGATGGAGATGGTAAGGTGCATGTTTATTTCTGGGCCCAAAAAGAGGATGGAACC
>Ga0209515_10000823_pt1 | contig 54058 bp, 45 predicted proteins | sample Subgroupgradi54m_FD_187454 | JGI IMG/M metagenome (GOLD analysis project Ga0209515, IMG submission 187454) | Subsurface groundwater microbial communities from S. Glens Falls, New York, USA - GMW60B uncontaminated upgradient, 5.4 m (SPAdes)... ... | reverse complement strand
ACACGGTTGTCCATTGGGACAGGTTCCAGATGCGGGACAGATGTTATCGGGACTGCAAGAGTTTGTTCCGGGTGTACACGGTTGTCCATTGGGACAGGTTCCAGATGCGGGACAGATGTTACTTACTGGCACGCACATATTCTGTTTGCACTGATAACTTGTGGGACAGTCTTTATCAGCCGTGCATCTAAGACGGCAAATACCAGCAGGAAGATCGCATTTCTCATTTACAGCGCAGTCTGTATCTTTTGTGCAAATTTTCAGACACTGACACTTTCCTATAGGTGAAAGCGGATCTTTTTTATACCCGGCAGGACAGGAGCCATCTGGATTACAGGAAATAATCCGACATATATTTCCAACAACTTTGTCAACGCTTATAAGCGAATCTTGAGTAGTACAGTCTGCGCCATTGGTACAGACTGAATCTTTTCCCGAACAATGTGTTGTACTTCCGGTGCAGACAGATCCGATACCAGAGCAAAGCGCGCCATTGGCGCATTGAGATTCTGCACCCTTACAACGTGTTGTGCTTCCGGTACAAAATGTCTTCGCACCTTCGCATGTCGCGCCATCAGAACACTGCGCCTCATTTCCCGAACATACCGTCTGATCTCCCGAACAAAGCGACTCTATACTCTTGCATACGCCTCCGTCTGTACATGTTGAACCAACGGCAATACATGTCGTAATATTTCCGTTACAGGTTTTTTTTGAACCTGAATAGAGTGGTTTTCTTCCAGAACACGTAGCATCATTTTCACATTTTGAATAATCGCCTTTACATACCGTACTTTTATCATTACAGTGAGAATCTGTTCCAAGACATTCGGCACCATCACGACATTCGGCGCCATTTCCCGTACACTGTGTCCCATCCTTAAGACACAGCGACCCCGCCCCCTTACAAAGTGCTCCGTCTGTACATTTTGACCCAGCGCCAGTACACACGGTTCCTTTTCCGCTACACAGAGAAACTGAACCAACACATTGTGCGCCATTTATACATACCGCTCCAGAGGCATCACACGTGCTTCCTTTTTCCTGACAAAAATCTTTTGTGCCACATAGTGCGCCATCCGTGCATCTCGCATATTTTCCGGTACATATTGTTTTTTCTCCATTACAAATTGCGCTCGCGCCAGTACAGATAGCTCCATTACTGCATACAGTTTCAGCTCCGCCACATACCGTCCCTTCACCAGAACAATGTGCTTTTGCCCCAAAACAAACAGCCCCATTGAAACAAGAAGAGGCATTTCCCCTACACACATCACACTTTTTATCACATGGCGCATTATCTATAACAACAGGGGGACACGTCGCTCTATCTATACAATCCGACCCTAACCCCTTGCATATCGTCCCCTCTCCCTTACAGGTGGCGCCCTCTCCCTTACAGGTGGCGCCGTGTATACACTCATCCCCTTTTCCTTCACATACCGTTTCTTTTCCACTACAGATACTCCCTCCGCCCATACACGTCGCACCGTTTATACAGGTTGAATCAGGTTTTTTGCACATATCTCCACTACCACTGCATTCTTTTTTGTTAGCAACATCCGTACTGCATTTTCCTAATATTTCATCGCTTGTTGCGGATTTAATAGTATCTGCAAGTTTTATTTGATACGCTGTTTTTTCAGATAACAGATCTGATGGCAAAAATACAGCTTGTGATTTTGCCGTATTACCGCTTGGTATTTTTCTAAAATCAAAAGTTCCCTTTACTTTCGGCTCTAAAGAAAACCCGTTTTTAAATGACTGCTCATCTATAAGCTGATTAAATGTAACGTTAATTGTTGAATTTTTCTTAAAATTAGGCCCATTCGGTTCAATATTTTCAACCTTTAGACATTGTTTTGTCTGTCCACAGACTCCATTGTAACAATTCGTTGATACGCATTCTTTATTGTTTTTACACGTCTCTCCCTCTTTTTTTGCTCCCTCTGCACAAATGCCGTTGATGCAATTACCAGACGCGCATTGTTTATTGCCACTGCATTTTTCTCCAAGTCCGGCAAGCGCGGAGCGACACGCACCCTGAATACAGACTAACGGTTTCTTGCATTGCGCATCTGTTTTACACGCGTTCCCCTCTTCGCCCAATCCCGCCGCGCATTTTCCATTAAGACAAATACTACTTAAACATTGTTCATTAAATGCGCACGCCTCTCCTATTTTTGCAAGAGATCCAGTAAAAAATGTCCACTCATAAATACTTAAAGGAACTTTTTCTTCACACGTCCCCTTTAAACGACACGACCCATCTGAACAACATGTCTTGCCTCCGCCACACGAGGTATTTGTGCACTGACCTACGGAAAAAGGAACGAGATTACTGATACTGCGCGAGGCGTTGATAACCTTTACCTTCCCAGATGAAAAATCTCCAACAGGAGTAACCGTAGTGATTATATTTCGCTCCCATGTATCAGGCGTTTGCGCCTCCAGGCTCCCAATGACAACCTTCCCTTTTACTTTACCAAAATTTGATCCATAAATTTTTAATGGAATACCAAGCGGACCATTGTCCGGAACAATACCACATATACTCGGTGATGGAGATGCATCTGTTATTTGAAATGACGCCTCCTTGCTTACCCTCCCATCTGCTCGTTTTACCCGTATTTTATATCTTCCTGCTGATAGTGAGTCTGGAACCTTCACAATAATATAATTTGACTGCCACCATGTTTTTTGACACTCGCCGGGGAAATTTGTATCACCCTTCACCGATACGCCAAGCTTACCAAATGCGACCTCTCCCTCTTTTATGCCAAAATTTATTCCTTCCACCGTAACATACTGCCCCCTTCCTCCGCGATTTGGCCACATTTTTTGTACCTCAGGAATAGTAGCATCACCACCACCTGGTAGCTGTATACTACTCGTCTGTTTCCATTGATTGGTCTGCGCGTCTCCACTTAGCCATGCTTTAATTGCGGCGCCAAGACCGGGTTTTGTCTGTTCTTGGGCCTGTCCAATTATCTGTTGAGCAAACACCGTACCACCACCAAACATATATACACATACAGCAAACGCTACAACACTTATGCGTATATATTTAAGAAAAAACATTGTGCGAAATAGGTGCGACATACGATGTTATTTTTCAGGACCCGTACTTGCGTTAAAACAATTTTGATAGATATCTTTTGTCTGCGATTTTACTTGCGGAGTATAAAACGTATCTTTTTTAAACGGATCATGATTAATACGAAGGATCGTTCTTCGTTTAACTATATCATGTGTTCCCGCGGTCCAATAGTCTATATCTTGGACGTCTTTTCCGATTGTTACACTCCAGTTGGTAAGCGAGGTAATATCCATAAAGCGAGAAAACAAAATATCAATAGGGGTGGTGAGTGTGACACCTACCGCGTCTCGCCCCGGATGTACCGAAAGAATCTGTGGAATATCTAAATCTTTTTGAGCGGATGTTACAAAAGTCCACCAATAATTATCTGTTTTTGAGCCCTCTGATTTTCCATTTTTTTGCACACCGTTTTCTCCACCACCGTCAAACGAATTCCCGCATACATCAACAATGCCGGTATAGGGAAATTTTGCCCGATTGGGGCTTTGTGCGTTTCGCGAGGTAAGAATATCCGCCGCCTTTGCGGTAACTTTTATCTGAATATCTTTAGGAAGACAAGAGACATTTTCTGAACAGGTATTTTTCCCGCATTTTTCTTTTGAATAAAACGTAACGGTACGATAGTTATTTCCCAATATAAGTCCGCCGAGAATTTTTTTTGATGTTTTTACATCTATCACCTCTATCTTATCTTTTGTCACAATAGAGGGATCTACCGCCTCGTTGAATGTGATCTGAATAAGCGCGTTCATAGGCGTTAATTCTTTTTTTCCAGCCGTTTGCGGAAGTGGAAGCGCGGTCTCAATAAACGGAGGCGTATTGTCTATGACACCGCTTACCTCAAACTCCCATGTATACGGTTTTACCAAAAGTGGCTCTCCGCTTTCTTTTTGCACAAGAACCGTAATACTCACTGAATATCGTGTTTTTTTGTTTTGTTTTCCTAAAAGCACGTCAGGAATAAGCCGTAATATCGTATGGGTAGAGTCAAATTCCGCGGAAGCATCATGCACTGGTGCTCCAGAAACACCGATCTCTTGGATGCGAATTGCGCTTCGTTTCATCTTTTTTATCTGCTCAAGCAGGCTTTCCGGATTTACCGCCTCTGCGAACGTGATAAGAATCGCGGTATTTCGCGGAACATTTTTTTCATTCTTTTGGGGATAATGCGCAACGATTCGAGCGGTTTGCGCCCCCTTACCGGCAAGACTCTCCCCTCTTGCCCCATTTTCTCCACCACCTCCTCCAATGTCTTTCTCCGTAACTTTTCCCGCGAGTGCGCTAAAAATAATAGCCAATATAATAACAAGAAGAACACACCCACCAGCAACGCCACCACTGATAATCATTTTTTTCTTCCATTTTTCTGACTCACTGATCTGATCTGCCGTTTCATTAAATTTTATCGCGCTAAAAACAAGAAACGCCATCGCCAAAAGAGCGGTAAGCGTTCCAAGTATTTGTCCAATCCGAATGACTATGAGACGACCATCATTCGACGGTAGAAATAATATCTTCCCAATGCCCGAAACCTCTTGCGCGGACGCGCTAACAGGGAGCAGGATGCTTCCAAGCGCGATGCACAAAAGACTTATGATAAAAATTCGACGCATGGGTGAAGAATTTAGATATTACATTTTCATGAGTGCCTTGACTCCGGGAAAACGTTCCTTGAGTTTTCCTACCTTTCGCAGATATTCCTTTTTTTGTTCAATCTTTTCGCGACGCAGTGCGGCAATCTTTTTTGATCGTACACTTTTTGGTCGAGTATAGTATCTAATTTTTTTTGCCTGCAAAATCTTTCCGCTCTGCTGGACCTGTTTACTGAATCTGCGCAACAAGCCCTCAAAAGATTCTTTCGGCTTTCTTCGCGTTTCTGGCATATAATATGTTCACCTTCCTTTCTATATTCAGACCTCTGGTCTTATAAAATAAATTATTCTTTCCCCTCAATCCCAAGTTTTTTTCTAAGAATGGGAATAAGTTTTTTTACATCTATCACCTCTTGTTCTCCGCCCTCCATATTCCGAATAATAATAGTGCCATCTAATAACTCTTTTTGTCCAAGAATCAATGTAAAACGCGCACCCAATTTGTTTGCCATTTCCAATTGAGCCTTGAGACTATCTTTGGTAAACGCCTCCGCAAGAGTGAAGTGATCTTCTAAAAGACTCTCGTAGAGCGTCATAGCCCGCCGTTTTGCCTGTTCGCCAAGCTGTGCCACAAACACATCAATTTCTCGTTTCTTTTTTATTGGAATTTCAATGTTATTTCGCTCCATTTCTTTCAATTTGAGTACAACACGTTCTATACCAAGTCCAAATCCACACGCCGAAGTAGGCTGACCCCCTAATGACTCAATAAGATTGTCATACCGTCCGCCGCCACAAAATGAGATCATCTTTCCTACCTCATCCTTTCCCTCTTGTTGAATAAGAAATTCAAAAACCGTACGAGTATAGTAATCTATGCCACGTACAAGATATGGATTGAACTGATATGGGATTTCAAACTCATCAATAAATTCTAACACCGCCATAAAATGATCACGACAAAGGTCACACAAAAACTCATCAATAGAGGGGCTTTTTGCTTTAACCACCTGGCACTGCTCATCTTTACAGTCAAGAAGACGAAGTGTATTTTTGGAAAGTCTACGTTTACAGTCTTCGCAGAGCGTCTGTCGCTTTGATTTATAAAATTCCATCAGTGCCTCTTTGTATGGTCCTCTACACTGCGGGCACCCAATACTATTAATATGCAATAGTGGGGTAATACCAAGCGATTTGAAAAACTTATGTGCAATAAAAATAACCTGCGCGTCTGCGGATGGTTTCGCCTCGCCAATATATTCAATATCAAACTGATTGTGTTGGCGATATCGTCCTTCTTGAGGCTTGTCATGTCTAAAAAGCTGACCGATAGTATATACCTTCACCGGTTGAGGCAACGTCATCATGCCATGCTCAATATACGCACGTGCAATCCCGGCGGTAAATTCCGGTCGTAAGGCGAGATCATCACCCCCTTGATCCGTGAAGGTATACATTTCTTTTTCAACAATATCCGTCTGTCTGCCCACACCATGCAAATACAGCTGGGCATCTTCCACTACAGGTACGTCTATACGCTCAATGCTGTATTCCGTCATAATCCGCTCAATAAGGTGATAGATATGAGCCCAATAGGGTTGATCAACGGGAAGAATATCTTTCATTCCTTTCACAAGTTGCAGAGGTTTATTGAGTTTTGGAATTTCAATCATAGCACTTTCTTGCGCCTGTTGTTCTTCTGATTGATCTTTCTTTTTTCTTGGCATACTTTTTATAATTTTGAAACATTATTTGAGATTATACTGCGGAGCGCCAAACACCCTCACCTTCTCTATGGGTAGTCCTCTGAAAATGACTCGTCCAACAAGGTGATCATCGGGAATAGTGCCAAAAATACTAGAGTCATAGCTTGCGGGGCGATTGTCACCTAATACAAAGTATTCATGTTCTCCTACTTGCTCCTTTACACACCGCTGAAACATCTGTCCAGAAAATTGACGTGGATTGTAGAGATTTTCGCTCAATGTAATACCGTCCGGATAGTCTTTATTCCATACTCGTACCGTATTACCGCACGCCTCTACCTTTTCACCGGGAAGGCCAATTACTCGCTTAATAAGAAACTTTTGCTCTGCTTTTGGAAATCGAAACACGATCACCTCTCCACGTTTGAGTTTTTCAAAATTAACGGTAATTTTGTCAACAATGAGGTATTCATTTTCATGAAAGTTTGGCTCCATGGACGACCCTTTCACATAATACGGCTGAATAAGGAAAAGTCTGACAGGGAGTATAATAGCCGCGGCTATAATGAAAATCTTCACAAATTCCGCAATATATACCAATACAACCGCGCTTCGCACCTCTGCGTTATGTTCTTTTTCTAACGGTTGTGTCTCTTCCATAGGCTTTAAATACAACTACTCTCTTTAATCCTTCAAAGAGAGCTTATCAACAGAATCTTCTCACTTGTAGGTAGTATATACGAAATTGAGAAAAAAGGAAGTGTACAAAAAAATCAATTTTACTCATTGCATGTACTGTTTTACCTGCTCGGCAAATCCAGGATCTGCCAGCTGGATACGCGCAAAAATCTGTGTCGCCTCTTCGCCTCTTTTTGTCTTATAATACACGACCGCCTGCGCTCCAAGTGAAATAGGCGATCCATTTGTCTCACGCACAAGACGATCTACATAATCTACAGCTTTTTTATTATCTTGTCCAGAGACAAGGTTCATGGCAAGATAGACGGGGAAATTTGACTGTTCGGTGATAAGAAATCCATTTTTTTCCGCCTCACTCAGCTCAAAAAATGCTTTATCAAAATCTTTTGCCTGAAGCCAGATAGTAGCGATGAGAAGATGTACATCTTTTTTAGAAATATTATAATCAAGACCTTTTTTCGCCCACTCTTCTGCTTTTTGAAAATCGCCTTTTGTTACATACAATTGAGGCATACTTCTATAGAGTTCTTCTCTATTTGGCGCTAATTTAAGAGCTTTTTGTGCGACTTCTTCTGCTTTTTCAGCAAACAACGGATACACACCGTATTTTCCACCAAGACCATAGAGATCTACAAGAAAAAAATAATTACGAACATTCAGAGGCTGCTCATATGTCGCCTTCTCAAGTTCATCAATAGTAAAACGTATAGCATCTTTTACCTCCTGGTCAGGAAGATTTTTTTTTGCAGAGAGTATGTCTCTGGCAAGCTCCATACGAATCTCTGAATTCGTAAAAGAAGGTGTGTCAAGAGCTTGTTTAAAATAATACATCGATTCAGGAGTCGCATCTTGGTTTAGAAGAATGGCGATTCCTCTCATCCCCTGAAGGCTTTTTGAGAGTGGAATAATCGTCCCCCAATACATGACGATACCAACTGCGACTGTGCCAACTATTCCTGTCACATATATACGCGCAGGGACGTTTAAAAATACCTGTTTCTCTCGTTTTTTTTCTTTTTCATCTTTCTGGATACTCCCTTTTCTAAGCATGAAATATGCAAGACCAAAAGAAAAATACAAAAGAATAAGAGAGACAGGAGAGTCAAATACGGTAAGATTCTGAAGGAAATATCCCAGAAATAACGCTCCAAGAGTAGCGTATGTTATCTTTCCCCATATATCTTGCTCTTTAAAAATCATTCGAAGTAAAAAGAAGAACAATACACCCCATAAAAAAAGGTACGATATCAATCCAACAATGCCCGTGAGAGAGAGGACGTCTATAAGTTGATTATGCGACCTGTCAAAATATTTTTCTCCATCTCCCACAGTTGGATTCTGATAATTTTTATTGAATATATAGGAAAAATTTTCCCAACCCCAACCACCAAGTGGCCGTTCTTTAAACCCCTCAATACCCATACGCCAAATTTCTGGACGGCTTCCAAGGCTGGTATATGATTCAATAAAAAACAAGCGATGTATTGCGAATGGAAACTGTTTTTTTATCCATGTATTTCCAGCTGGAGATATGTTTGCAAATAGCAAAAATAGAATACCACAAAGAGTCACTATCCCCACCGTAATAATTGGCGTAAACTTCTTTTTTGAAATAAGAAATGAAAAAAATGGAATACACAACATACATCCGCCAATAATAAGAGAGGCAAAAACCGTCCTACTACCCGCTGAAAACATGGTATACACCTGAAAAAAAAGCAGACAAACAAGAAGTATATGAAAAAATTTCCGTTGTTTTTTATCTTTACAATCCTTACAAATAACAAAGAGTATGAAAAAAATCTGCATCATTGAATATACGGCAAGATAAAGAGGATTTCCTAAAAAAGAAAAAGCCCTGCCATCGCCGCTTCTCTGAACGAACCCATACAACGCGACAATAAAAGCAAGGCTAATATTTAACAAAAGGAGCATTTTCCACTCCTTATATGTTTTAAAAATAGAAATCATCATGAGAAACCACAGATAGAAATGGATCATTGTAAATACACCCGTCATACGCTCCTGCGTAGACCAAAATGAACGATACATATCAACTCCAGTGATCATGGTAAGTATAAGAACTCCCACAAAGACTGAAAGTGCAAAAACAAAAGGGTGTTTAAATGGCGGACGGTATTTTTTGTCAAGCACCATCAATGGAATCCATGCCATGAGCCCGATCTCAACAATAATACGAAATACTATAATTTTTGGAAAAATATAGGGGTAATATGTAGCTGGAGCAACAATAAATGGAATAAAAAAAATAAGCACGGTACAGAGCGTGATCGTCCATATACAGATTTTTTCCAAAATTATTTTTGGCATAGTGTTATTTTTTTTAAAAACAATAATTACTCCGCCTTTTTATGAGCCTCACTCTGTGCATTCAGAACGTCTTTATTATCTGGATACATGTGTACCATGCGGTCAATATAGTGTAGCGCAGAAGGATTTTTTTTACCATCCAAAAGTTTTTGAGAGAGAAGAATAGCCATATTTGGATTTTCCAAAATGGGATATCCATTTTTTTCCGCCTCTGTAAGTTCTAAAAGCCCACCTTCAATATCTCCTTTCTGCAAAAAAATAACCGCAAGCTGCCAATGTGTCTCTTGCGACGGAATAAAATGATCCGCACCTTTGCGCACCCACTCCTCTGCTTTTACAAAATCTTTTGTAGCGATATATGTCTCCGGAAATTCCCGATAGATCTCTGGACGATATGATGCGAGCGTATATGCCATCTGTATACGTTGTTCTATTTTTTCAAACGTATCCTGACTATACGGTGTCATAATACGATACAGGAGAATCTGGGAAAAATAATTCTTTACATCCAATGGGCGACTAACAATACTTTTATCAAGCTCTGCTATCGCATACACTATCTGTTGCTTCGCAAAATCTTTTGATATCGCACGTTTTTCCGTATATAAGTTGTACACGCTTTTTGCAAGGACTGAACGAGTCTCGTAATTTGTAAAAGAATCAGAGTTAAGAGATCGTTTAAAATAAGACATTGTTTCTTCGTTGAGTCCCCGCTCCTTTGCGGTATTAAATGCGACTCTCGCCTGCATATTTTTTATAAAAGGATTGATACTCCATCTTTGAGCTATAAAAATAACACACAAAGCAACCGCCGCCCCAAACAGACCTACAGTAAAAGGAAATTTCCATACTATGTTTTTACTATCGCCAGTTTTTTCCTTATTGGTATGTTCTGAAATAAAAAAATATGAGAGCGCAAAAGAAAAATACAGTACAATAAGAAGAGCGGGAGAATCAAAGGAGGTACTATTTTGAAAAAGATATGTTAAAAAGAGAACAACAAGCCCCATACCAGCTATCTTCTTCGCCGCCTCTTTTTCTCGTATACTTGTTCGTATCAAAAATATAAAAAGAACTGCAAAAAAAACAAGATATGAAATAAGCCCGACAATTCCGGTAAGAGCAAGGATATCAACATATTGATTATGCGACCGGTCAGCATAACTTTCACCCTCGTCCACAATTGGAGCGCGATAATATTTCTGAAAAATATACGGATAATTTTCCATCCCCCACCCCAAGAGTGGTCTTTCCTTGAACCCTTCTAATCCCATTCTCCACGCCTCAATCCGCGCTCCTCGAAGTTTTTCGTAATTTTCAAACAAAAAAACTCGCTGAATGGGATATGGTAGTTTCTTTTTCGCCCATACATTTCCGATTTGAACTATATTTATATACAATATACATCCTACGAACAAAACAACGGAACACAAACATCCAAAATATATTTTTTTTACTTTCTTGAAAGAACGAAGTTGAAAATAAGATACAGCAAATAAAAATACTCCAAAAAAAAGTGACACAACAATCATTCTACTTCCAGAAAGGAATAATGAAGAAATGTACAAAAGAAGTATGAAGAAAAAAAATATATAATATCTTCTCTTGTATTTTTCACTATGTACCAAAAAGAATAAAAGAAAAATATGTAAAAGAATATACGATCCAAAAAATAACGCATTTCCAACTGTAGAAATTGCGCGAATATCACTATCTTGATTTACATATCCGAAAACAGAAACAAAAACGGCAACTCCTACAGTGCAAAAAATAAGCTTTTTCCACTCTTTATATGTTCTAAAAACTGAAATGAGTATCAAAAACCACACATAGAAATGAACCAACACAAATACACCCGTCATGCGTTCCTGCGTGGAGAAAAAAGAACGATACGGATCAGTGCCCGTTATTGCTGTTATTACTAGGATTGCAATAAAAACAGAGAGCGATCCCACGATGGGATGTTTAAATCGCGGATGGTATTTTTTATTAAGAAAAAGAAGGGGGATCCACGCAAGAAAAGAAATCTCCACTACTATCTGGAAAAAGATGACCTTAGGAAACACATACGGGTAAAGGGTACTTGGAACAACTACAAGCGGAATACATAGAGCACAAAAAGAACACACTGTGATTGTCCATAAACAGATTTTTTTGAGAAGTATCTTCATATAAATCAAAGAAAACCGATTCCCGGTGATACAAAACTTCTATTAGAATACATAGACTCTATTTAAAAAAATAAAAAGAAATTTTCCTGTTTCCATGCCCGTACGTACCTGATATCTTTATCCCCTGAATGGTATGACCGCTAACCATCTCTTTACATGGGTGATGGGAAAAAAATCTCCTATCGTAATATCTTTTTCATATACTTTTTTAGCTCATGAATACGCGTATGCATATTCATACGATGTGATGTATGAAATGTATAATGAAATACCAGGCTAAGCCTACGCTTCTCCTTATCAAATGCGGTTGAACCACCGTGTACTAAATCACCATCCCAAAGTAAGATATCACCAGGATCTGCAAAAAAAAGTTCACTTGATAATTTTTTACTTACCATTTGATCTTCAAGATATGGTCCAAACCCTGCGCTCGTAGTATCTTTGTAGTCATAACGTGGAATAACATGAGAGCCAGGGTAATAGAGAAGAGGACCGTTATCTGAATCTATCTTGTCGCATGCGATCCAAACTGCTACCATATTTTGCACATTGGGGCCGCATGTATCAACGAAACACCAATCTTGATGAATAGATTGTTCAGTCGGCCATTCAAATGTTAATGATTGACAAAATATAGGTGGATAACCAAATAATTTTAGAAACAGAGATCTAATTTTAGCATGGTTCACCATCAACTGGACACTTGGCAAAAATAGATCACTATTAACAATACGATAATGACACTGACGTAAATTAAGCTTCTTTGCTTCTGAAAGTGTCATGCCGTCCTTTCTATTATTTTCAACTTCAATCCTGCATTGTGACGGTGGAAAGTCCCACATATTTTCAAATTCATGATAAAACTGAGTCATAAGTTCTTTCGGAAAAATTTCTCTTACAACAAGAAATCCATTATGAGCCAACTCATTTCGTATCGAACTTATTTCATTATATTCTCTATTATTATGTGATTGACTATTCATAATGTACATGTAGTACCTATTAATACTATTTAATTACCACTATTTTTATATAGTACATTTTGAAAAACTCTAATAAGAGATTTTTCTATATGCGACCATAGATATTTTTCTTGAACATAGACTCGTCCATTCTCCCCTATTTTTTTTCTTTTTTCTAATGACCCAAGTAACTCTATAACAGAACCTGCAAATGGTTCATTTATTTCACTGACTATGCAGTTCATAGAAAATAGATCATCAAAACTACCTGTCACCTGAGGAGTCGTTACGACTGGAACTCCAGATGCCATCATCTCAAGTATTTTGTTTTGAATCCCTGATGAGATGTACAATGGTGCAATACCGATTGTTGTTGTCTTAAGATACTTAGAAATGTTAGGAACATATCCTGTAACAGTTACATTTTTACTACTTAGTGCGCGTATCTTCCTGATTGGATGTACACCCATAATTATAAGGTGTACATCTGGGACATATCTTTGAATAAGAGGAAAAATATTTTTCGTAAAATTAAGTATACATTCTACATTTGGATAGTAGTGCATATTACCTAAAAAGGTTAACGTTGGAGTAGGCGCCTCTAATCGATCAATAGAAAGGAGTTCATGAGATACGCCATTTGGTATTACTGTAAGTTTATCACTTGATACTCCGCATTCTTCTATAAGCCATTGCGCATCATGATCAGTTGTAACCAAACAGCTATCAAATAATTTTCCTATTTTTTTTTCATACAAACGCATTCTTGGATATTCAAACCTTCCAAACCAACCCCAAAAACCTTTCGGCCGTTGATGAGGAGTATACAAAAATGAATACGCATCGCTATAATCAAGAATCTTTTTAATCATTATACCATATCCATACTCAGAAGTACGAGCAAGATGGCAAAAAAGAAGATCATATTCACTAGCATGATTACGAACATATTTTCTAACATTCGGATATGTACAAAATGCAGTTTGCATGGGTAACCCTCGAACTAATCCCCATAAGAATGACCATACTCTAAAAATTGAATATGATAGATATATAACCCTATCAACAAACGGCAGTAAAATCTTGCTATCTTTATTCCCATAATTTTCAAGAATTAAAAGATCAACATTGAAATGTTTACTTAAAATTTTTAGTATATTATACGCCCGCAGTCTATCTCCACTGATAATGGGATATGGATAACGTTGAGTTATAAAAAGAATTCTTTTTTTCATATTTTTTCGTACACACTCAAAAGTTGTGTTTCAATATTATCGATACATTTTTCAAAGCTCCATCTTTTGCATACCTCTTCACGTGCTAATTTCCCGATCTGATATGTCATATTAGGATTTTCAATAAATTTTTTTAGTTTATCGGCAAGTATTTTTGGATTATCTTCTGCTACGAGAAAACCATTAATACCCTCTCGCATTGTTTCTCTAATACCACCTTCTGCAATTGCTACAACGGGTGTTCCACACGCATTTGCCTCAAGAGGCGCTAAACCAAATGGTTCTAAACGTGGCGTATATATCATTGCCGTTGCTCTACTTAATAGGCTAACAACTTCTTTATCAGATATGTTAATTTTTGGGATAAATTCTACTTCATTCTTACTCGCAAGTTCAATAAAATAATGGAGGTCAGTTTTACTCGCTGCATTACCAACCCATATAAGAAGCGGCCTTTTCTCTTTTTCAATTTTAGAAATTGCATGAATTGCTCGATCAAGTCCCTTATGCCAAATTAATGATCCAACTCCAATAATAAATTTCTCTCGCTTTTCACCGGTTGGTTTATAAAACAAAGTGTCAACTCCAAGATAACAAACATTTGATTCAATATTATATGTTCTTAAGAGACACTCACGACTATACAGGGAATTCACAAGAATTAGATTATTTTTCCTTACATAATCCACCTCAAGTCGTGCTTGAGCTCGCATCCCATTTAAAAAAAAATTTTGTATTACACAATTTCGAAACCAATAAAACCAATACATCCTAGATTTTGAGAATTTAGGTTTTTTACTTTTTATCCATAATAGTTCTGGCTGAGCCTCATATAATATACGGTATGGTTCCCCAAGATACAGTACTGATGGAATATGCACATACTGAGCGATAGATGAACTTCTAAAAAACCTACACCCATTTACAAAGAGGATATCAAAATTTTTTGTATTTATTTGTTGAGCACACTCTTTGCTGTTTTGCTCAAGTGAGCGAGCAAGTTTATATACAAAAAAAGATGGTTTAACTGCCCAATAATAAAAATCTTTTTTATCAAATGGAATCCGATGTTCAACAACTAAATTTCTTAGGGGAAGGAAATCATTATCTGCACTCTCTGGACACCAAACTTCAATATAATGCCCTCTTTCAATAAGACCCTTAATATGATAATAGAGCTGTCTTTTCCCGCCTCCACTTGGAAGATTATGCCAAACTGCTATCCGTAATTTCTTTTTCTCTTGCATACGCGGTATTATTTATTTTTTCTCTACACACTTGCAGATACTCATACCAAAAATTATTATCCGGCTCAAGGTAATTTCCCTCCGCCCATTCATTCCATGATTTAAGAAAAATAATACCTTTCTCTTCTTCATGAGAATTAACACATTTTATAGCATCCTCTAAATGTGTACCAAAAAGAAATGGAGTTGAATTCTTTAATACAACACCATTAATTCCACAACGAGGAGTATTATCCCAATTTGGAACAACACATGGATATACATCAAGACTTGTTTTAATAATAGGCAGTGCATATTTAATATATTCTTCGTAATCAAATATGTACGGCTTACATACTGGTCTAAAATAATCTTTAAGTGATTTCTGCATCAATTTCAATAATAAACGATTTACATTGTAAGATAAAGTCTTCGTAAGATTTAAACAATGATATAATGTCCATCCAGGATTATGTGGTGTAACTGCAGAAAATCCGACTGACTCTTCAAACAATGGTTCTTGATCATCAATATTTGCTATAAAATAAATGCCATTTAATCCCTCCTTACGCGCAAGCTTATTCCAATGAGTAATAAATTTTTTTGCATTTTTCAAAAGTTTTGGTTTATAAATATAAAAAATAGGCTTTCCATTTACAGTCAAATAACGTTTATCTCGAAATGCAGGTAATACTGAATAAAAATGATTGTATTCATCCTCTTCTCCTGGATATGTCTGTTCAATCAGTATCCGGCCGGGTGCTCCATGCCAAATACCAGTCCAACTATCATTTGCCCACCCGAGACAAAATGGAAAATCTGGCTCATTAGATTCTATGACATCCTGAAATGGTTTCTCAAGAAGACGTTTACCTGCAAACCAATAATGCCAATAACAAAATCCTTCAATTCCATGTTCTCTAGCAATCTTTGTCTGAAGTTTACGTATTTCTGGATTATGTAAATTATAATATCCGAGATCAGTAGGTATGTGTGGCTGATAATGATCTCGAAAAAGTTTCTTTGCTTTTTTTACGTTTGTCCATTCAGTAAACCCCTTCCCAAACCATAGATTATTTTCAGGAATCTCATGATATTGAGGAAGATAAAATGCAATAAGGCGAACCTTTTTATTCATAGGAATTTTTGTGGAAAATTAAAAAAATCTTTGGATACTTACTAGAAATTCGTCATTAAAGCTATCATCCCAATTAAAAGACCACCGCATATTCTTACTTTCTTCATACCGGGAATCAATATCGTCTACTCTGTTTAATGCCTTAACAAGCGCATAAGATATTCCCTCAATAGTTGGCTCACCGACTATAATATTTTTTGAGATTTTTTGCAACTCGTTTTCTGTTTTATTCTCAAATGAGTTTGTTACGCTTATCATTCCCGCCGCAACCATCTCAAGAGATAAGAGTCCAGGATGAGGAGAATAAAGTAATGCAAGTCCCAGATCAAATGAAGGTAAAATACTAGTATATTCCGAAAGATTAAGGACAGGAAAAATTCTCATACTGGCAGTAGCCGTCAATCGTAAGGGTAAACTATGTTTTATTGTTCCAATACCAAAAAAATCCCATTCATCATTTGAAAAATATTTTTTTTCAAGTAACTCAGTAAGGGCCATTATACCAGTATCAAAACCATTACGAGCCGTATCTCGTCCTGGCCTTGAATAAAAAAGGAATCTTTTTTTCTTTCTTACTTTCAAATCATCTTTAGAAATTTTATATCTATGTATTGCATTTTTAAAAATGCTATAACATTTTTTTTGTGTATGCACATTTCTATAATTGAATACACCTATACTATTATTCTTAAAATAATCAGTTAGCAAATGAGTAGAGAAAATTGCTGAATGAGGAAGATCTAAAACTTCTTTAGAAAGTAAATGTTCTAATCCTGAGGGATAAAGGAGTGGTTCATACTCTTGAATAAGATATACAAATTGATACGCACCTACCTCTTTAGATGCATAATGAGCTAAAAGAGCTTGACTAAATCCATGTGCAATAAAAATATCATGTGGCGTACATGAAATCGGTATACTTCTATCAAATACATACACACACTCCACATAATCAAAAAAAAGCTCAAGCCCTGGAAAATTATTAATCTCTTTTTTCCATTGCTCAATCGTGAAATCTGTCCTATTTGAAATGATTAAACGAACTTTGTATTTATTTTTAGCTAAAAATTGAGCTAGATGTAAAAGACCTATCATACCTCCAAAAACCCCAGGGAAATTAATAGTTTCAATAAGAAAATTGATCTTTCTCACTCCTTGAGCATTATTCAAAATATTCAAATGTTTGTATCTACCTGAAATAGAATCTACTTCTATATCAAATACTTCTTCACGTGTCTTCATTATATGTTCCTCTTTCTTTTTTTCAAGATATTTTTCTATTGATATTTTTTTTTCGTTTTTCTCCTTAAAAAAAATATCTAATACCCCTATTTTTCTTATCAGGGGCCATAGAAAAAAAAATAATGTTCGTACGATAAAACCAGCTTTCCATGTTTCAGATGAATAAATAGAATCTATTTCTTTTTTATAAAACTCACTTAATTCATAAATGTTCTTCTGACCAATCCATACTGATTTTTCATGTTGATTATTTTCTTGATTCAATCTTTGAAAAATAGAATCGTAATTTTTTTTATCTGTCTCTTGTATCATACATGATTAGCTATTGAAAAAATAATCATCAGCCAAGCCTTTTTTTGTTGCCTCAAGATATTTAAAGCCGCGGGTTTCATCTGGCTCTAAATATGTGCCCTCACCCCATTCATTCCATGCATTGATAAAAATAATTTGTTCTTCTGATTTATGAACAGCTCTTGTTTTATTCGCTATTTCTTTAAGCCATTTTTGATAGAGTTCAATTTTAAAATTAAGACATATATAACTTTCTTCGTGCCTTCGCGCAGTGTTATCCCATGCAAGCATCGCTGTTTTAAATACTCGTGATTCATCTGTGTATGGAATCTTTGTAAATTCTTCAACAACTGACTTATAATCACAAAAATACCCATTAAAAGAATCTACAAGCCCTAATGGAATAGGTTGATATTCATTTTTTTTCTTAAATTTAATGCCATGAGGAGGAAATTCAACAATAGCATCAAACCCATAAGCTAACGGGTCGCCAAAAGAATGATTTGTTATACACGCGCAAATATAAAGATCATTAATCCCTGCTTTTTTTGCCTCTTTTTTCCATACTCGTATTGTGTTTAGAGGATTTGAGAACAAACTAAAACGATATACTAGAAGAAGTGGCCTATCATTTATACGAATATAGCGTTTATCTTTTAACATAGGAATAATACTATGGATAAACCCAAGATCATCCTCCTTTGTATGCTCTTGCTTTATGAGTATATTTTTATCCTCTCCAATCCACCCTCGTGTCCAATGTTCATTGGCATAGCAAATACAGAAAGGGAAATCAGGTTTTTTTGATATGTAAAGACGTTCTAAAGGATAATCAAGAAGTTTTTTCCCACTGAACCAGTAGTAGTAGTAACAAAAGCCGTAGAGGCCATACTCATACGCAAGCGATGCCTGTTTTTCACGTATAACATCTGATCGAAGATTATAATATCCAAAATAGGTTGGTATACGCGGCTGATCATGTCCATCAAATAAAGGTTTTCCGCTTATAACGTTATCCCATTCAGTAAATCCTTTCCCCCACCACTTATCGTTCTCTGGAATTGAATGAAATTGCGGTAAATAAAAAGCTATTGCCTTCACAAAGTATTTTTTACATATAAAATATTTTCCATAACTTCCCGATAATTATTGACGCACATATCCATGTCAAATTGTGCAAAAAGAATCTTTGTATTCTTCCTATAACTATCCAACAACATTGAATCTTGAACGATGAGGAGCATCTTCTCTGCGAGTGTATCGACATTCACCTCACCTTGACTCGTAAGTGGAAAAATCATTCCAGCACAGTCCTTTTTATGAATGAGCATGTTTTTTGTCTCACCAGTATCAGTCGCGATAACAGGGATTCCATATGCAAGATACTCTACAATTGAATTCGGGAGTGATTCAGAATATGAAGGAAGGAGTCCAACGTGAAATAATTGTATCCATTCTCCTGGATATAACGAGGAGCCAACAAAATGGATATACGAATACATACTGTATCTATTTTTTAATAATTGGGCGTAATCACTGTCGCCGACTAAAATTAAATGGATATTTTTTCCAGATGTATGATTAAGTATGATCGTTGCCTGTATTGTCTCCTCCCACCCTTTTTCTTTCATGGGCCTTGAAACAATTCCAAATATAAAATCATCGCCTTTTATAGCAAGCTCTTCCCTTTTTCTTGCTGGAATTTCTACTGGTTTATATCCATTATATATCTTCAAAAATTTATCACGATCAATACGAATATTCATGGTGTCGAAAATATCAATATTATGTTGAGTGAGATAAATAATCCTATCAGTTGCATCCAATACTTTTCCAACCAACATGGAAAATTCTCTGTCCATATCAGGATGTAAATAAAATAATGGATAACATCCATGAAGAGTAATAATCCATTTTATATGACTCAGGCCATCTAATGCTTTGTAGGTCAGCTTATCAGAAAACCAGATATGAGAACTGACAAGATCAATCTTAAACCGAATAATGTACGAACGAAGCTCCTCTGCACACCCCTTGCTTTTGAAAATTTTTATACAAGGATTAATTGTTTTTATAATTTCTTGGGGATTTTTGTTCGTATTTACACAATAGACATAAACACTATAAAACTCTGAGAGTGCGTTTGCTAATCTGATCGCGACTATTTGCGCACCGCCTATCGCAAATTCATGCACAACAACAAGTATTCTTTTCTTAGAATGATTTTGTTTAAGTATTTTTTTTACAATACTTAAACAACCTCTAAAAAAAAGCTGAATTAGATGCATATAAATTATTTCTTTTGAAAACTAAAGGTAATAGCTCTTTCATATTTTTTCATAGAAACATTCTTTATTATTGGATAAAATTCTTTAATTACATCTAAAGTTTTTCCATTTTTATCTTCTATAAAAAGTGTCGTTTTCTCAAATATATTTTTCGTATAAAAATTCCACTGATGAAGTCCTGTCCAATTTTCAACCGTACCCTCATTTTCAAAAACCTCAATAACAACAAAACCATTTTTCTTGGTTACTAAAATCATATTTTTAATACAACGCAAGGGATCATACGTATGATCAAGTGCGTTTCTAGAATATACAATATCAAAATAATTAGCTTCAAATTTTTTATACAAGAATTCACCATGACAGTATTCCGTTCTCACGAGAGGTTCGATCCCATATTTTCTTAAAAGTACATCATAATATCTCGCTAAAGCATCTACTGGAAAAATTTGAAATGGATACTCGGGAAGATTTTTATTAATAAATGTAAGCGGCCCAGCGCCAACATCGAGAATTTTTGCATTTTTTCCGCATAAAGGCACATAATCACAGAGTGGGGATTGTAACGAACTATGCGGATCAATCCTATCTTGAAAGCCCTCTTTCCACTGCAACCCACTGGTACACATCCATTGTTCCCAAAAAATTAATTCGGACGTAATACTTTTATTCCAAGTTATTTTCATGAAAAACTTTTTAAAAAAATTAACAAGGAGTCTTATGGGAACAGTAATTTTCCAAGAAGTAGAATTTATTAATCTGGTAATAGTATCATCTTTTTCTACGATGATATCCTGAATTTCATTATTTTTAATCCTTTCCAGTTCTATATTAAATACATCATATTCTCCCGTGAGTTTAATGAGATCTGCTATTGAAAAATTATACTTTTCATATATCCTTTCTCTAATCTCTTTGTTTTCAAAAAGTCTAAATAAATTTTGAAATGCGAAGAGAAGATATGGAGAAGTATTTTTCTTTATTGTAAGAAGTGCTAAATAAAACGGAATAAGTGCTACTTCAAATTCCTCGCTATATTCTAACGCTTCAGGAAATATACTTAAAAAATCTTGTTCCGTAGAAATTGTGAGATAATTTCTTAATATATACAACTGTTCAAAAAGAATCCTTTTTCGAGTTTCTGGTTTATCTGCACTTGCATTCGCTGAACATGAACGAATTCTGTATTTTATGAGATTCTCTTGGAGAATGTGAATATCATATTTCATACATAATCTCATCCAGAAATCAAAATCCGGCGTCTGCGCCAATTGTTCATCATATTCCCCGATTTTTTCATAACATACTCTACGAATTAAAACGGAAGGATGATACAGAGCATTTCCATGCCAAAAAAAATAATTCAGCCATTCGAATCGAGATCTATTTTTTTTCTGAATATTTTTAATGTCTAAAAAGTCATTCCCATCATCATCAATAATCTGAGGAGATCCAAAAACCGCACCGATTTCATTATGTTCGTCTAAAAATTTGACTTGTTTCTCTAGTTTGTCGGGAAAGAATATATCATCTGAATTTAATATTGCCATATATTCTCCTCTTCCCTCACGTATACAATGATTCATTGCAGAGCTAGTACCCTGATTTTTCGCAAAACAAAACAATCTAATCCTCGGATCAGAAAACGTTTTAATCACATTCACCGTATGATCGCTTGAACCATCATCTGTAATGATGATCTCAAAATCCTGATATGTCTGATCTAAAACACTCTGAATCGCTTGAGCGATATACTTTTCGTGATTATAAGAAGGAATTGCAACAGTAACTCTTGGCATAAGCTACGAATTTCTAATTTCGATAAGAATATCGCAAATTTTTTCGATATCGTGAATGGAAAGATCTCCATAAAGTGGCAAAGACAAAACTTGTTTAACAATCTTAGTGGCAACGGGCAAATTCTTTGGATGTGAAGATGGAAGATCTTTATAATGCGGATACTCACTACAAAGAGGCGAATAGTACTTTCTAGTAAAAACATTATACTTTTTATATTGATCATACACATAATTACGAGATTTCCCAAATTTTTCTTCATCTATTCGAATTATAAAACATGCGCTATTATATCTAACACCCTGCATATCTTCTTGAAAATAGATTCCTTCGATATCTCTAAGACGACTTCTATAGAAATCTACTATTTTTTTTCTTTTTCTTATCTCTCCCTCAATAAGATCAAGCATTGATAATCCAAGTGCTGCTTGCACTTCATTCATCTTTCCATTAATACCCGGAAACATGCCAATATTCTCTTCATTTTTCATTCCAAAGTTTTTCAAAATATCTATATACTCTTTCATGTCTCTATTATTGCAAATTAAAGCTCCTCCTTCTGCCGTATGGAATAATTTAGTTGCATGAAAACTCATCATAGTCATATCTCCATAATTCCCAATACCAATACCACCAACTTCTACGCCAAATGCATGAGCAGCATCATATATCACCTTAAGTCCATACTGATCTGCTATTTTCTGAATCGCAAGCACATCACAAGGAATACCAAATGCATGAACGGCAAGAATCCCCGTTGTTCTAGTGGTAATCATTGATTCTATTTTACTTGTATCAATGTTCATGGTAACAGGATCTATATCGCAAAAAACCGGTTCAACGTGATTCCACGTTAAACTATGTGGTGTTGCAGAAAATGTAAATGGAGTCGTAATAACTTCTCCCGACAATTCAAGTGCCTTACATGCTATCATTAAAGCGCTTGTTCCATTATTAAATAATGAAATATAGGATGTTTTTAAAATATCTACCAATCTTTTTTCAAGAATTTTACATTGCGATCCATTGTTAGTTATCCATTTAGATTTCCAGATATCTTCAAGTTTCTCAACAATACGACTTATGTCAGGAAATAATGGACGTGTAACATAAATTGGATTGAAAAATGAGTTTATTCTTAATTTATTCATAAAACATGGGAATACTAATCTTGCTCAATATTTTCCTCTTTCTCTAACAGTACCTTTATAAATATTTTTTTATTATTTTCATCAAGAAAATACGCATTACGATATCGATCATGCGTAAACGCACGCAAAAGATCAATAATCTCTTGTCCGGAATACACTTTTTTTAAATTTATCATTCTAATATCCTCAAAATCATGCTTAAAATTTATATTCCCAAATTGTAAAGAAACATGAGTTTTATACGAATTTTTCAAAATACTCTCTATGTGTTTTGAAAATAATACAACCTCCAATTCTATTATTCGATGATACAAATCGGCAGAAGTATCATCGGGATTGATTTTTATCTCTTTCTGCACGATAATAGGGCCGTGGTCTATTTTCTCATCCATTTCATGTACAGTTACTCCAATCGGTAGTTTATTAATTATACTGAACACATGTGGATACCAACCTCTATTATACGGATTAAACCCTGGATGAACGTTGATGCACTTAATTCTTTCTACTAGTTCTCTTGGAAATATCTGCTTACAATGAAGGGAAATAATTAAATTATATTTTATAGAGATATTGTACCAATTTTTTATAACATCAATCTGACATAGGTTCGGAATAATTGTAGTATTTATTTTAGTTTGTGGAGAATGTGCGAAAGAAAAATTAACCGAACTAATAAATTCTCTATCCCGTAATACATTATAAACTCTCTCAAGTAGAACTTGATTATCCCCAATTATTAATACGTTATTAAAATAATATTTCATTTTAAAATATTGTTTTTACTTAACAGCTTCCAATATTAATTTGGAATCCTTTCTTGTTTCTCTATTTTTTAGTTCATAATAATCACTCTTATTAATTTTTTTTCTATGAATTTTTTTAAAATCAATTTCTTTTAGCCGTCTTCTAAGCTCCTCCTCATTATAAACATAAAAATGTCCCCACTCCCTAAGACTTATATTCATCATTTCTGCTTTTGTCTTTATCCATTCATATCCATACTTCTTAATCCAATCTTGTTTTTTCCAAAAAAAATAATATCTGAAAATAATATAATCCAAATCCGGTGTTGCTATCCTTACTACGCCATTGCATTTTAAAATTCTATAAAATTCAGCCAATAATCGCAACCCTTCTTCTACGTTAAAATGCTCTATTACATGTTCAGAGTAGATGAAATCAACCGTATTATCTCCATATGGAAGTCGCTCTTTTATGTCATATTTTAAGTCCGCTTTTTCCGAATTAATATCTATATTAATCCAACCAGGGAAATACACACCACCACATCCAATATGAAGCATTAACATAGAGATTGTATTATTATTTTTATATCGTTTTTCCAATGAACAGAGCCATATAAAAAAATGTCTCTTTCTTTGTTGACCGTAAACTGTACTGCAATTGGTATAAAATCACAAAAATTAACACATCCAAAAGTTTTGTCAATTGGAATAGATAAAGGACAGGCAATAGTATAAATTCCATAATTTAATGAAGCTCTAAAGATCCAATCGATAATATATCTTTCGCCCATTTTTACTGAATAAAGATTATTACCTTCCACGTGAGAATCGGAGTACACAATATCAAATCCATTTTTATCTCTAATATGATATCCAAACCCTAAAATTTCAATATCATCAAATATCTCCACTGCCATCCTTAGAATAATCGTTTGTTCATAATTGATAACGGATATTTCTTTTTCATGCTCATCCAACAATTGTATATTTGCGAAACGCGCCTTCCCGTTTTGAATTCTCTGAAAAGAAGCCCGATCCTGAAATTCAGTATCATTCCATAAGTCTAAACTATTACTATTTTCAGTATCCAACGAACTTACAACATTTTCTATGACACCTTGTTCTCTCTCAACTTTCATGGAAAAATATTTTTCAATGACTCTCTCAGAATTATCATAATCAATAGTCTTTCCATGATCCAATAAAAGACATTTATTACAAATACTTTTTACGGCGACTACGTCATGACTCACAAAGATAAGAGTAATTCCCTTCTTTATCATTTCTTTTATCTTTAACATGCATTTTGCTTGAAAAAACATATCCCCCACCGCCAACGCCTCGTCCACAATGAGAATATCCGCATCTACATTCACTGCTACGGAAAATGCGAGACGCACTGTCATACCTGACGAATACGTTCGCAGAGGCTGATCTATAAATTCATGAAGTTCGGAAAAATCTAGAATATCTTCAAAGCGACTATCAATCTCCTTCTTTGACAATCCCATAATCGTCCCATACATATACACATTATCTCTACCACTAAATTCCGGATGAAACCCCGCGCCAAGCTCTAAAAGTGTGGAAACTCTTCCGTTCACGGTATACGACCCTTCTGTCGGTTGTAACACTCCGGCAAGAATACTCAATAAGGTACTTTTTCCGGACCCATTCTGCCCAATAATACCAAGCGTTGAACCTTGCGGAACTTCAAAACTAATATCTTTCAATGCCCAAAAATCCGTATGCCCTTTTACTTTGCCGCGAGATAAAAACTCAAGCATTCGCTTATTACTGGAATGATACAATGAAAATTTCTTGGATATATTTTTTACTTCAATTGCGTTCATAGCATCTCACTAAATCCTTTTTTTGCTTTTTTAAATATTATAATACTTATCATAAAAATAACAGAAACTAATAGAAAGAAAACAATCATTCTCCATACATCTGGCGACATTTTATAAAAAAGTATATCCCTATAAAAATTAACCATCCAAAACATGGGATTGAAATTCATAAAGAATTTAATCTTTTGTGGAATAATTTCTACAGGATACGCAATAGGAGTAAGCCAGAACCACACCATGAGTGTAGAACCCAGTATTTGATACAAATCGCGAAAATACACCGTTACTGCGGAAAGAACGAGTCCGAAAGAGAACGTAAGTATGATTTGTATAATAAGGATCAGCGGAAGGAAAAAAATAACAAGTGAAATTCCCTTTACGAAAAAGGTAAAGATAATAAGAATCCCAAATCCAATACATAATGAAACGAGCTCAGATAGTATGACGGAATAGGGAAATATTTCCGCTGGAAATGGGACTTTTTTAATATAATTTCTATTATCTAGAATCGCTGAAGCACTCCTCATAAGCGCAGAGCTGAAAAATGCCCATGGAAAAAACCCGATGCTAAAATACAGTACAAAACTCATGAAAGAATCATCGCCGGGAAGCCGCATGTGCAGAAAAAAGCCAAATACAACTAAATAAACAAGGAACATGGCCAATGGATTTAAAAATGACCAAACAACACCAAGGATGGTTCCAGAATATCGTGCAGTGATATCACGTTTGGTAAAATTCCAGAGAAGTTCTCTGTAATAGAATAATGACACGAATGATTGATATACTGATGAGAAGAATTTCATAATAATACAAGATCATGGATTCCAGATCTAGTCTGGAATGACATTTTCACACCCCCCGTCGCGTCAGCACAATGCGCACCGTGCGGAGGAGAATTATCATATACAAAAGAAACGACCTATTCTTTATATAGTATAAATCATATTGAAGTTTTTCAAGAGTCTCTTCTGGCGATGAGGTGTATTTATACATCACCTGCGCCCAGCCGGTAAGACCCGGCATTACACTATGTCTCCGACTATAGAACGGAATGTCTTCTTTAAACCTACTCACAAACTCTGGTCGCTCCGGCCGAGGACCTACAAAACTCATCTCTCCTTTTAAGATATTAAGAAGCTGAGGAATCTCATCAATGCGAGTTTTACGTAAAAACCCGCCAATACGTGTAATACGTGGATCCTGCGCATGTGCCCACGCAGGTCCAGAGGCTCGCTCTGCGTTTTGTATCATAGTTCTGAACTTATACACCCTAAATACCCTCCCAGCTCTTCCTACGCGCGTTTGCGTATAAAACACAGGCAATCCGGAGTTAAAAACGATCATCAGAACAATAACGGGAAAAAACGGTAGAAAAAGAATGAGCCCAAAAATAGACAGACAGATATCCACCACCCTCTGGATACCGTTGAGAAATTTTTTATTCATCTCAAGGTTGTAGAGAAACCAAAGTTGGTCAATATACGCCACCGGAACTTTACCAATCACGTACTCATAAAAAAGTGGCAGATCCCATATTTTTATACCCGCATCCAGACACTCTGACACTTCTCGTGCCGCATCTTGGTGCGCACGATAGTCAAATGCGGTCACTAAATCATCAATTTTATAATACTGAATAATCGCCGAAAGTTTCTTATATGTCCCAAGTACCGGCAAGCCGTATACCTCCGCCGGACCCTCTTGATCTAAAGAAACAAATCCCTTACACACATAATGCGTGTCCCCCACCTTCAAAATCTCCGGCACCGAAGCAAGTTGCATTGTTTCAGTTCCAACAATGACAATGTTTTTTCTAAACTGAAATGTTCTAAAAATTTTAAACCATACATATCTCCATAATCCTATCAATACAAATGCGAAAATAGCTATGAACAACAGGATCGTCTTTGGATTCACACCTTGTGGAAGAAAATAAAAAAAGATAGTAGAAAGAACAAGTGAAATAAAAAGCGCGGAAAAAAGCGCGGAAAGCGTAAAAATAAAACTACGAATTTTTTTTAAATCATACAGGTCAAAAAGATATAACACTACAATCCAACAAAAAAAGAGCGGTAAAAAATATTCCGCATGAAACTTAAATGAATAATGACCGAAATCACTGAAAAAAAATCTCGCTCTCAAGGCGAGGAAGAGCGCGACAAAAAGGAGTGTGTAATCGCCAAGTACAAGAAGTATCTTACGGCCCTGAAAAGAGTGGCGTGTCATAATAAATATTGTTTTGGTGGACGGCACAGGATTCGAACCTGTGACCTCACGGATGTGAACCGTGCGCTCTAACCAGCTGAGCTAGCCGTCCATTTTATCCCCTCTATGAGTCTTGCAAAATGGATATCTACAGTGTATACTACTTGGATAGTCTGTCAATTTGGATACAGCGAACTATTTTATGAACCAGATCAAGATAAATCTCCTTCAGCTTGATGCCATTACTCATGATCAGCTGACTCCAGAACAACCCAAAAAAATCTTTTTCCCAAAAGCAATCATCGCGCTTGTAAGTGTGCTTTTTATTGGCTTTGGGGCATCTTCTGTCTTTTCATATCAACAATCTCAAGATACAACTTCAGGTATTAGTCAAATATTTCATCAAGTATTTTCTGGCCCCCTACGCACTCTTACTGGCGGTGGTGAAAAAAAACTCAATGGTGAGTCTGATGATCGTGTAAACATTCTCTTATTGGGCATTGGTGGCAAAAAACATGATGGTCCCTATCTTTCAGACACTATCGTCATTGTAAGTGTAAAACCGTCCACAAAACAAGTCGCGTTCATCTCCATCCCCCGTGACCTGCAAGTATACATGGATGGTTACGGATGGCGCAAGATAAATGAGGCCGACGCGTTTGGAGAATCCATCAATCCCGGCTATGGACCTGAATTTGCGCGGCAAGTCATCAGTAAAACATTTGATATCTCACTTCAGTATTATGTGCGTGTGGATTTTGACGGTTTTGAGAAAATTATAGATATTCTTGACGGTGTTACGGTTACTGTTGACAAACCTTTCACGGATTATACATACCCTACGGAAAATTATAAATTCCAAACAATCTCTTTCAAAGCAGGTGAACAGACTATGGATGGGAAGACCGCATTAACATTCGTCCGTTCACGGCATAGCATGATGAACAACGAAGGCTCTGATTTTGCACGCAGTAAGCGTCAACAAAAAATACTCCTCGCGGTAAAAGAAAAAATCCTCAACAAAAAATTCATCCTAAATCCACAAAAAATATCAGAAGTCCTTTCCACGCTTCAAGAGAATATGGTTACTGACATGCGGGCGTGGGAGATAGTAAAATTTGCCCTGCTCGCACCAAGTGTCAATCAACAAACTATGCTTCATTTTGTATTTGACAACAGCCCTGATAATTTTCTCGTAGATTCAACTGCAAACGGCGCATATATCCTCCAATCAAAAGATGGCACATTCATGGAAATGCAAAAAAAAGTAAAAACAATTTTTGAAAGCGAACAACCACTATTAATAACTGAATCTTCTGTATTTTTAAAAGAACAGCCGACAATTCGTATTCAAAATGGAACGCGAATTGAGGGTCTGGCAAGTAAAACTGCTCGAAAACTTACTGACATTGGATTTAGTGTCGGGTCATTTAGTAATGCAAAAGAGCGAAACATTCAGCAAACAACTCTTCATGACCTCACATACGGAAAAAAACAAGAAAGCCGGATATATCTTGAAAAAATGTTCGGTGTGACGGCCCAACCGGTACAAAAAAAGTCAGACTCTTCTGAAACACAGTCTGACTTTCTCCTCATATTGGGAGGCGATGCGGAATCAGCTAATCAATAATCTGAAGATGATACAATCCGCCTGCTCCGTTTAACAGACCAGAGATAAAAAATTCTTTTTCATTCTGTGAGAGAGCTATATCTGAAATGTGATCCCAACGAAACATCTCCATCTGTCCTCCATTATCGCTATCAGACATATCTACCATAGTCACCGTATTATTTGAAAGAAAAAATACTGCGGGTACAATACGTGATAAAAATGCTTTTTGTAATGAGGCGCCTTGACGTGTAATAAGTGTTTTTCCATACTCTCGCCCAGAAAGCGTGTACTTCCAAAGCTCAACATCATTCCACCCTAAAAATACCTCATCTTTTTTCTCTGATACCTGGCTGATACTATCCAAATCAAGAATATTAAACGCATTTTTACCGCCAGTAGGAGAAAGGATCGTTATACCTCCTGCTTTTTTTTGAATGACAATATCGTAAGATGGCTCGTCCAGAAAAACTCCTCCGTAAGATACAGGCAAAATTGTAACTGGGGGTGATTGGAGTTGCTTCAACTCACGCATGTTTGCTGATTTTTTTTCATCTCCCTCTATTGTAAACAGCTTCTCATCATGAATAAAAAAATCATCTACCGCTCCATCTGCAATTTTTTTAAAAACAAGAGGTGCAAGAGATATACGCATAATCCCATCTTTTGTTTTTCCAAAAAGTTCATCATTTTGTGACCAACGAACATTCAAAAAAATATCACCTCCATTTTTTGTAAGCTCTACCTTCTCGCCACTCGCGGTTATTATCCACTGCATATTCTGTGCTCGTAGAAAAAATTGGTTTCCATTCGGACTCGCGATAAATGATATAAAAGTATTTTTTTCTGAATGAAAAAGGGATCGAGCTATTTTTTGCCGTGTATCATAAAGAAAAAAATCTTTTTTTGTCAGTGCTACGATAGAGGTATCCGATACTATTGAAAATTGAAGAACATCCCCCGCAATTATTTGTTCAGGAACTTCATGTTTTAAAAGACGTATACTATGGAAAAGTGAGGTTTGCCCTGAAATGACGCGCACGTTTCTTTTCCACGGATAATATCCGTCCTTTTTTATCTCAATGTTGTATGATCCTGGTAAAAGATTTTTTATATTCACCGGTGTTGTCTCTATGGAAGAACCAACAATTTTTTTCCATGTTCCAAACAATGGTTCCCCATCTACGTACACCTCCGCCCCTTTTGGTTTTGAATCTAATGATAACTGACCTGTTTTTTCTATCTTGTTTTTCGCACTATTCCATCTATACCCACTTCCATAAAAAATAATACTGCTTGCAGAAATAACAAAAACACAGACGAATATGATAAAAATAATTCTCCTTATATGAAGTGGCATAGTTTTTTATTTTTTTTGAGCTCGAAGTTGAGCTTTAATATGAGTTCTCGCAAGATTTGTTTTTACAAATTTTAACCAATCCATACTTGGTTTTTTTCTATTTTTTTCTATAATAATTTCAACAACATCACCACTTTTTAAGATATTTTCCAAAGGAGCGATACTATCATTTATGCGCACGCCAGAACATCTACGGCCAATATCACTATGAATATGATAGGCAAAATCAACCGACGTTGCGTTTTCTGGCAAATTAATAACATCTCCTTTCGGCGTAAACACAAAAATTCTATTTTGGAATACATCAAGTTTTAATGACTGGAGATATTCCTCGTGCGTAAGCGCTCCAGTTGTTCTCCCGTTAAAAAATTCTTGTAACCAATCAAGGTTTTTTGTTATGATACGAGAATTTTTTCCAGATTCATCATAGTTCCAATGCGCCGCAATACCAAACTCCGCCTCGCGTTGCATCTCAAGTGTACGAATCTGAAATTCCACAATCTCTCCTTTCTCACAAAATACCGTCGTGTGAAGCGAGCGATAATTATTTGGTTTGGGTTGCGCGATAAAATCTTTGATCATCGCCGGAAGCGGCTTCCAATGCTTATGAATAATTCCAAGTGTTACATAACAATCCGCTATGCTCTCCACAATGATTCGTACCGCAACCAAATCATAGATGCCATCAAGACTTATAGTGTCTTTTTTGAGAATTTTTCTGTAGGTACTATATAGTCGCTTTACCCTACTATCTACACGCAACGGAGCGACACCTTCTTGTTTGAGAGACTCCTCAAAAACTTTCTTAATACCTTCTAAATATTTTTCCCGCTCATGAATCTTTGGCTCTACAAGTGCGCGTATGTTCGCATATTCTTCAGGATACACGTACTGAAACGCCAGATCCTCAAGCTCCCCCTTAAAATATCCAATTCCAAGTCTGCCTGCAATAGGCGCATACACCTCCAATACTTCACGCGCGATACGCAGTTGTTTTACCGGCTCAAGTACGCTTAATGTCTCAAGATTATTTATTCTATCTGCAAATTTAATAAAAATGATACGAATGTCATGAGTAATACTCACAAACATTTTTCGTAAATTCTCTACATACCTACTTAAACCACGATACTTTATCTTTCCAAGTCTACTTACCCCCTCCACTAAAAATGCGACATCTTCACCAAAATTTTTCTTAATATCTATAAGAGTGATGCTTGTCTCATCCGATACATCATGCAGAAGACCGGCAATAATAGTCGCCTCGTCCATTTTTATTTTTGCAAGATACTGCGCGACGCCTAAACAATGTTGGATATACTCCTCTCCATTGCGCCGCATCTGTCCCTTATGCGCTTCTTTTGCAAAATCATACCCAAGTTGAAGCAAATCAAAGTCAGCCTTAGGATTATATTGTTGTATAATGGATAGAATATCAGAAAACCGTATCATAGTGTGTCCCATATTTAGTACACTCTATTGTACCATCTTGACAAAAAATACCAATGTCTCATACTGATACATATCTAATCCATTCTTTTTTAGTATGAAAACATACATTTGTCCTCCATGCGGATATATCTATTATCAAGCGATTGGAGATCCAGATGGTGGTATTCCACCAGGAACCGCATTTGAAGACATTCCAGAAAACTGGATTTGTCCAGTCTGCGGACTCGCAAAATCTGCCTTTGAGCCGTACGAAGTTGAATAAAATTTTTATTTTTAATACCCTACACATATGCATGGTTGCGAACATTGTGAAGATCGCGAGAATATCTCTCTTACAATCGGAGAAAGTATTCCAGATACGAAATTTGAAATATACTATCAGGATACCATAACAGAGACATCACTTTCCACATACCGTGGCAAGTGGCTTGTGTTGTTTTTTTATCCTGCTGATTTTACCTTTATCTGCCCTACAGAACTTGAAGAACTCGCGCGTTACTACCCAGAATTTCAAAAAATGAATACCGAAATTATGAGTGTAAGTACGGATACCGCATTTGTTCACAAAGCATGGCATGACAACTCTCCCGCCATTGCAAAGGTCTCTTTTCCTATGGCAGCAGACCCAACTGGAACACTTACTCGACTATTTGGAACACACATTGAAGAGGCGGGGCTTTCACTTCGCGGAACATTTGTTATCGACCCTGAAGGTACTCTACGCGCCTATGAGATCCACGATAATAGCATAGGCAGAAGCACAAAAGAACTTCTGAGAAAAGTCCAGGCCGCACAATTTGTACGAGAACACAAAGGACAAGTTTGTCCAGCGAGCTGGGAACCGGGAAGCAATACGCTTACTCCGGGAGTTGATCTTATTGGAAAAATTTAATCCACGCACTCTATGTATCAAGCAAAGAACTTTGATCATCTTCTTGGAACACAAGGTTTTTCAGATACGTTGTTAAAAAACCACTTCACTTTGTATGAGGGATATGTGAAAAATACCAATACTCTACTTGAACTTCTTTCCTCTAAGGAGACGGGGACACCAGAATACTCTGAATTACAAAGACGATTTGGTTGGGAGTGGAATGGCATGCGTCTTCATGAACTCTATTTTGGAAATATGTCGAAAGAAAGAACTTCTCTTGCTGAAAGTCCACTACAACAAAAAATGATATCTCTATACGGCGATCTTGAAAATTGGAAAAAGAATTTTATTGGTGTTGGAGCGATGCGCGGTATCGGCTGGGCCCTTCTTACCTATGACAAAGAAAGTGGAGAGTTATTCAATATTTGGATAAACGAACACGACACAGGAAATCTCACGGGAACGACCCCCCTTCTTATCATGGATGCCTTTGAACATGCTTACATACTTGACTACGGCATCAAACGCGCAGGCTACATTGAGGCTTTTTTCAATGCTATTGATTGGAGTATCGTCAATAAACGCTACGAAGTTGCCACGCTATAGATCTTCCTCAAAAAAATCTCCAATACTCGTGATTAAAATGCACCTCGTACTCAATAAAATTTCGCTTAAAATCTGAAAAACCTTGCCACTCTTTATTGTCTAAATTTTGTCGAGACAGTTCACCAAAATGAAGATAGGTGAGATTTTTTTCGTATGCCTGCCGACTCCAAAAATCTATCAGTCCCGTCCCCGCGTTCATCTTCTTACCCTCTTCAGTTAAAAAAGAGGCGATGTGTACGCTGATCCCAGCATATTGCATTACACACAGTCCCCCTACAATATCTTCTTCTTTTTTGCAGATAAAAATACTTCGTACGTCTGAAGGAATTTCAGATACTTTCTCCGCATAATGCCTTCTATGGTATGACCCAAGTGTGGCATACGCACAACCCTTAGAAAACTCTTCGCTGGTCCCTTCATACGCACAACAACCACTATGAAGAAATTTTTTCATGTTCCGTTGCGCTCGCTGGTTCCACGCCTTTTTGTATTCTGGAGAGACACGTGAGAATCCTTTCGCCATACAATTGACAGTAAGCGGTCTATACGCACGATTCCACCCTCTTGGAATATCTGTTCTGCGAAATGGCGTCCAATACACAAGGCCATGCATACGTGTTTCTGACCGGATGGCAGAAAGAGATGGCTCCTCATCTGAATATACAAATTTAGAAAATGCAAAGAACTTCATCGTCTGCCAGTATCCACGTGAGCCAACCTCGCCTATCTTATACATCTGGATACCTTTTAAATATTTTTCGTATTCGTCAGACTGCCAATAGTCATAAAAATCAAGGGGTATATCCTGTCTATTGATCAACTGCATAGCGCGGCTTCATATATAAAAGATTATTTGAGCAACTTTTTATTTCTTTTTCAATAGTAAATTTTTCCTCCCATACAGCTCTTAATCCGTCTTGTGAACGCCAACAATTTAAAAGTACTGACCCATCAGGAGAAAGTCTTGTACAAAGAATATCTCTGAACGCATCTTCATACACGCATTGCGCCGGTTGAGTATTATTAAAAATATCCACAATAATACAATCAAAGAAATTTTTCGTATCTTGGATGTAATGTAGCGCATCATCACAAAGCAATGTTACATTTTCAGTAACATAGAAATCTTTTTTTTCACTTGGGACAAAACTCATGAGATTTTCAAGATTCTTTTTTTGTAAAAAATTTTTTCCATATACCGCCATACCCATCTGGAGCATCATAGGATCCCAATCAACAGCGATAATTTCCGTATGCATCCGTTTGGACCGAAGCAACCGCTGCAGTAAATGGATGACGCATCCGCCTCCAGCTCCTAATACAAGAATTTTTTTGAACGACTGTCTCTGAAATGCTATCGTTCGTAACGCACCCTCCCACATCATCTCAATATAACTACCTGATGACTGATACTCATCCCTACACTCTATCCCCCACGCTCCACCCACAAAACGTTTTATGACGATCGCCTCATTTCTTTCTGATGAGATGATTCTTTGCTGTGATTGAGATAAAAAATCTCTCAATTTCTCTAAAAATTTCATACAAGTTCTATCGAGGATTTTTCTGCACTTTCACCCTCTGGTCGCGTCCATGAGATAAATTCACACTCCTTACCACGAGAACACGCGTAATATATCTTCCCTTTTTTACTGCGCCGTTGAATCACCTCTCCTTTGGCACATGTTGGACAGGGAATGCCTAATTTTCTTTGTCCAAATGGTTTGATAAATGTACAATCCGGATATTTGGTGCATCCCCAAAAAAATCCAAATTTCCCCCGTTTTTTCAAAAGAGGAGACTCACACTTCTCGCATATCTCTGTCGTTTCCTGATCTCCTTCTTTTTGCTCTTCACCACCGCTTCCTGATTTTCCCGGAAGCGATTTGATATTTTTACATTCTGGAAATCCACTACATGCTAAAAATTTTCCATACCTACCCATACGAACTATCATGGGTTTTGTACATTTCTCGCATATCTCATCCGTTTCTTCCGCAATAACATCTTTTCTTGATATTTCCTTATCTTTTTTAATAAGATTTTCCTTAAATGGACCGTAAAAATCCCGTATAATAGGTACCCACTCTTTTTTTCCTTCTGCAACCTCATCAAGCGCATCTTCCATGTGCGCGGTAAATTTAAAATCAACAATCTCCGGAAAATGAGCGACTAAAAGATCGTTTACCATACACGCGAGTTCCGTTGGTTTGAGCCGTCTGTCCTCTCTCATGACATAGTTTCTATCAATGATAGTACTAATAGTTGGCGCATAGGTGGATGGCCTGCCGATCCCATATTCCTCCAACATACGTACAAGTCCCGCCTCTGAATATCGTGCTGGCGGCTTGGTAAAATGCTGAAGTGGTTCTACCAAGTCCACGTCAATCACCTCACCTTTTTTTACTTGTGGAAGTATCACCTCTTCGCTTCCCACGGGATATATTTTTAAAAATCCGTCAAACGCCAATACTTGCCCGCTCGCGCGAAAGATATACTGAGGAATACCTTCTTTTTTCGCCTCAATATCTATAGTTGTCGCCTCTGCGCGCGCATTTGGCATCTGGCTCGCAAGCGCGCGGCGCCAAATAAGATCATAGAGTTTAACTTGCTGATCTGTGAGAAATTCTTTTATGCTTTCTGGATTTCGCTCAATAGATGTAGGACGGATCGCCTCGTGCGCCTCCTGCGCGAGTTTTGATTTTGTCGCATGTTTTCTACTATCACATTCATACGCCTTTCCGTATGTCTTTTTTATATATGCCTTTGTCTCTTGCAAAAATTTTTCTGCTAAATTCACAGAATCTGTACGCATATAGGTAATATACCCGCCAGCGCCCTTATCTCCCTCTATACCTTCGTATAGCTGTTGAGCAAGCATCATAGTTTGCTTTGCGGAAAAATGAAGTCGCTTGTTCGCCTCTTGCTGAAGTGTTGAGGTGATAAATGGTGGTGGTGGCGTGCGCTTAACTTCTTTTTTTACCACATCGCATACATGATACACGGCTCCCTCTACATCTTGTACAATTTTTTTCGCGTCTTCTTCTTTCGTAAGAGCGAATTTATCAAGAACGGCATTATCTTTTTTATGCAATTTTATTCGAAATATCTGTGCATCTTCTTTTTTATGCGCGTTACACTCAATACTCCAATATTCTTGCTGAATAAAACTCTGAATTTCACGTTCTCGCTCTACAATCAAACGGACCGCGACAGACTGAACACGACCCGCAGAAAGACCACGAGCGATCTTTCTCCAAAGAAAAGGAGAAAGTTCATACCCCACCAATCTATCAAGTACGCGGCGTGCCTGTTGCGCATCTACAAGGTGGACATCCAACGCTCTGGGATGCGCCAATGCGTGCTGAATCGCCTCTTCGGTGATTTCGTGAAATACGATACGAGATACCTTTTTTTCCGGAATATCAAAAATCTGTTGCAGATGCCATGAGATCGCCTCTCCTTCGCGGTCTTCATCAGTTGCAAAATACACATTTTTTGCAACTGCGGCCATTTTTTTTAGAGCATTCACACGTTTGACTGCGGCGCGTGGAATGATATATTTTGGTTTAAAGTCATGTAAAACATCCACACCAAGTTCACTTTTTGGAAGATCGCGAATATGGCCAAAAGAAGATTCTACTTTAAATCCTTTTCCTAAAAATCGTTGAATTGTTTTTGCCTTTGTTGGAGACTCAACAATGACTAAATTTTGTATCATAGTTAAAATGTCTAACCTTGTATGTACTGCTGTGCGCCAACATTTCGCACAATCTTTTTCATTTCCATGATAAGTAGTGTACCGCTTAAAGAAGATGTGTCAAGGTTACAAAGTCTGCTTATTTCATCAATATGTATTGGATTTCCTGATAATACTGCCATAATCTGACCCTCAATACCACTCAATGGCTCTCGTTTTTTTAGGATTGTTTTCTCATGAATATTTGATAAAGAGAACGCATCTAAGATATCTTTGGCGCATGTTACCGGATATGCTCCCTTTTTTAAAAGTTCATTCGGCCCAACGGACATGAAACTCGTAACGGGGCCGGGAACCGCAAACACATCACGATTTTGATCAAGCGCATATCGCGCGGTGATAAGCGCGCCGGATGTCTCTCCCGCCTCAATGACTAATATACCCCGCGAAAGACCTGAAATGATTCTATTACGAAGCGGAAAAAAATACGTCTGCGGTATGGTGCCGGGTGGATATTCCGAACAAAGCATCCCACCCTGTTCCACAATGCGTTCGGCAAGCGCATGATGCGCGGATGGATACATACTTCGCCTGTCAACACCGCTCGCAAGCACCGCGATAGTTCGTCCATTCGCCTCAATCGTATGGGTATGGACAAGCGCGTCAATACCAAATGCAAGTCCGCTCACCGTAGTAACACCGCCTACCGCAAGCTCCGAAACAATACGTGGCGTTACTATTTTTCCATACGAGGTCATCTTGCGTGTACCTACAATGCCAAGACAGCACTCATCTTTTTTTGGTAACGTGCCACGATAATACAATATCCACGGTGGATTATATATATGTTTCAGCGCATGCGGATATTCGTTATCTTCCTCTATAACAAGTAAGATATTTTCGCGAAGAATAGTTGCCATCTCTACATCAATATCTACTTTTTCTTTTTCTGCAACAAGTGTTTCCGCCGTTTCTTGTTCAATACCAGCTTCACGTAATTCAGAAACAGACGCTCGCCATGCAAGTTCCATTGAGGAAAAGAAGGTTCGCATCTTTCGAAATCGTACGGGCGTACAGTGAGCAAGTTTTGAAAATCCTACATAGTAGGGTATCTGTGAAGAATATTCCACAAAATAATAATAAGCACTCTCTGTTATTTTTTATTATAGATATTCTGTGTTTTTGAAAGCCCATGTTCCAAAAGAACCTGAAGCGCAACACCAACAGTACTGTACACTTCGTTAAGTATCCCCTCTTCTTCTTTTGAGAATTTCTTCAACACAAATTCTTCTGTAGCAAAACTCGTTTTGTGAATTGGCTGGATACCAATACGAAACCGAATAAATTCCTTTGTACCCAATTGATCAATAATATTTTGGACGCCTTTATGTCCGCCAGATGAAGAATTTATATCTATTTTCAACTTTCCAATTGGAATATCTATATCGTCATGGAGAACAACAATGTCCTTAGAGGAAGTCATTTTTTTCTTATGAAAACGCATAAGTTTTCGTGCTATCTCGCCCGAACGATTCATGAATGTTTGAGGCCATACGCATAATAGAGTTTCTTTTTTATTTTCATGTGTCCACTCATACTCAACAATTTCGTATTCACTGTTTTTTTCTCTACAAATAAGAAAAAAAGTACCTTGATTTTCGCATGCACGCACAAAAGAATCCAACGCCATATATCCCGCGTTATGACGTGTTTTTTCATATTTCTTTTCGGGATTTCCTAAACCAACAAAAAGTTTCATACATTATTTCGTTGCATCGCTATTCTATCTTTTTTAAGACGTTGTTCTGTGCATACCCGTACCGACGTTCCTTCATATCCGTATTGTTCGCGAAGACGATTCTCAATATATCGTATGTACGAATAGCTTACTCCCTTCGCCTCTCGTACCGAAAGATCAAACGTTGGCGGACACGTACACCGTTGTTTAAAACCATAAATGATCGGCTTTCTATATCCCATAATCCATTGCGGTCCCTGTCTGACAATAGCTCGCTTGATAAATACATCCAGCTCTTCTTGAGGTATGATTTTTTTTCGTTGCTCCTCTACGGTCAAAACAAGTGGCAAAAGTTTTTGCACGCGCTTTCCCGAAAGTGCAGATACAAATATGATTGGCGCCCATGAGACAAAGGCAAAATACTCACGAAATTGATGTTCAAATGCTGATGGTGTTTTTGTCTGTTTTTCCTCTATAAGATCCCATTTATTCGCAAGAAGAATAATCCCCGCTCCGGATTCAACGGCGATTTCTGCAAGTCTCTTTTCTTGTTTTGATGGTGTTACCGTACTATCAAGAACTAACACACAAATATCTGCCTTTTCAATATTTTTTATACTCCGAGAAACGCCTTCACGTTCAATGCCGCGTTTTACCTTTGTCTTCTTTCTAATACCAACAGTATCAATAAGAATCATTGGTACTCCATCATATTCTATGGGCGTATCTTGCGGTTCACGTGTAGTGTGTTCAACATCACTCACAATCACCCGTTCTTCACCGAGTATACCATTGAGTAATAAAGATTTTCCCACATTTGTTCTGCCAATAATCGCGACCTTTATGGGTTCTTTGATATTTTTTTCACGGACTTCTTGGATGGGGAAAAACGGAATAATCTTATCCAATACATCTCCAGTTCCAGATCCGCTTACCGCAGAAATGAAATTTGGCTCTCCTAGTCCAAGCGTGAGCCATTCAGGATGATACACGGTACCACTCGCTCTCCGCGCATCCGCCTTATTCCCTATGAGTAGAATTTTTGCTTTTGTAAATTTCCGTATAACTTTAAGATATGCCTTATCGTCTGTGTGGAGCCCCTCGTGTGTATCCACAAGAAAAAGAATGACATGCGCTTTTTTCAAAATATTCTCCGCTTGCACTGCAACTTTTTTCTCAATATCTGTTTTTGGCTTTGGGATATATCCACCAGTATCCACTGCAAAAAATTCTCTATCCCGCCAATGACAAAATGCATAATTAATGTCTCGCGTTGTTCCCGGAACTGCCGCGGTAACTGCCTTTTTCTTTTCAGTTAAAAGGTTAAAAAACGTAGATTTCCCCACATTTACTCTTCCTACAAGTACAACAAGCGGATAATGTTCTATTTCTTTGTATGATATTTCTGGCATATCTTTTCTATTCTTTCATATACTGTTGTTTATAATACTCCTTATACTCGCCACTTTTTATTTTCTTCCACCACTCCGGATTATCCTTATACCATTGAACTGTTTTTTGGAGTCCCTCTTCAAATGAATACTTTGGTACCCAACCAAGCGCGCGAAGCTTTGAGGAATCCAGCGCATATCTGCGATCATGACCCGGGCGATCTTTAACGTATTCAATCATATCCATACCACATCCGGCATACTCAAGAAGTTTCATGGTTAAGTCCACGTTAGAAATCTGATACCCCGTACCTATATTATACACCTCTCCAAGAGCTCCTTTTTCTAATAGTGCGCATATTGCATTACAATGGTCTTGTGTATATATCCACTCTCGCACATTTTTCCCGTCACCATAGAGTGGAACCTTTTTCCCCTCTATAAGATTTGTAATAAAAAGCGGAATGACTTTTTCTGGATATTGATATGCTCCATAAAAATTACAGGAGTGCGTTACAATAACAGGAAGTCCGTATGTTTGCACATAGGCGCGACATAGCAAATCTCCACTTGCTTTTGATGCGGCATAAGGACTGTTAGGCAAAAATGATGATTCTTCGGTAAATACACCCTGATCAATGCTTCCATATACCTCATCAGTTGAGATCTGAATATACCGTGGAATATTGAATTTTCGTACCATCTCAAGAAGTGTATAGGTACCCAATACATCAGTAAGAATAAACGCCTTAGGATCCATAATAGACCTATCAACATGCGTTTCTGCAGCATAGTTTATTATCGCATCAATACCCTGCTCCATGACGGATTGTACAAGTTTTTCATCTGTAATATTTCCTTTTATAAAGGTATACCGCGGATCACTCTCAATGCTTTTAATATTTTCTGGATTTCCCGCGTACGTCAGTGCGTCCACATTAATAATGGAGAAATCTGGATAACGCTCTAGTGCATATCTAATGAAATTTGATGCCATGAATCCGCATCCGCCAGTAACAAGAATTTTCATACAACAAATATTAATTCTTTTCAAGAAGAAATTCACGAATCTTTTTAGCAATTTCTTGTGCCTCTCCCTCTTGATAGCTTGTATGTGGCCAATTCACAAGCCCGTCATCTGCGGTTCGTGGAATAATATGCCAGTGAAGATGAAAAATAACCTGCCCGGCAGCCTCGCCATTATTAATGCTGATATTACACCCATCTGCGCCTAATGCAGTTACGGCCGCTTGTGCGACCTTTTGTACACCATGTACCACATGAGAAAGAACCTCAGAATCTGTTTCTAAAAATGTGTCACTATGCTTCTTTGGGATCACCAATGTATGTCCTTTTTTTGTTGGGCGAATATCCAGAAACGCCGCGACATATTCATCTTCATAGACAAAGTCAGTGGGAATAGTTTTTTCAAGAATACTACAAAAAAGGCATGGGGGCATATTATTGAAATTTTATGGTTGAGGATGTTGAGCCAAAGGGGCGTACCACAGAACAAAACCCTGAAAAAAAACAGATGATCAAAACAATATTTAAATTTACGTAATTTACAACGATACCTTTAACTAAAAATTCTAAAAAAAATGAAACGCTGTACACAAAAAATGATGCGAGAAAAATATCATACACAAGGTAGGAAAAAAAATCTATCACTGATTCTTTTGTATCTTCCATATTCAATTTTTATGAAATGATTCACGAACATACTGCCAGATTTTTTCACCGGTTAGTGGCTTTCTTTGAAGAGTTATCTGTGCATTCGACACTAATACATACTCATCACTATTTGGACGGTACGCCAATCCTGGAATAGACAGTGAGAGGGAATATTTTCCCGGCAACCGTTGTATCTCTTTTAAAGAAATCTCTGCTCGTCCTTTGATCCAACCTCCTTGTGTGCTGACAGATGTAAATGGAACTGTAAAAAAATTCGTCTGTGTTGGAAATTGCTTTATGCCAATACGGAATTCTTTCAATGTATGTTTTTTATATACTATTTCACCTATCATCGTATCATACGTAACTGGCGTTCTCATATCAAAATACACAGGATCTTCTATAATCTTCTGATAAGAAATACCATCTTCATTCCCATGTTCACCAAGTCGCGCCATTGGACGCAGCTGCGTGATACTACCGTTTGGCGTACCAAAAGTATACTGGATTTTCTTAATTCCCGCAATGGGAAGGTTTTCGTTGAAAATCCATGCGAAAAATGTAACTACTCCCAAAAAGAGTAATCCTCTAACATACCAACGGATATATAATAAAGAGAGAAATTGCATATAAATATAACAAAAACTATCTGACTACACGATATAAGGACTCAACTCCAGCGATATCTGAAATATGTTCCAAACGAAGTCCAAATGGTGAAAAATATTTCTCACTAATCTCTGCACCCGCAACCTGATCTTCAAATCCATAATAATAGACTGGGGCCTTTTTTAATAATGACGGAATAATCTCAACCTCACCAAATCCATTAAATGACTGCGCGGAATGGCGCTGGGGAAAAAAAATTTTATCAGAACGATTTGAAAAGATAACGGCACCTTCTTCTGTAGCGTTTGTAACGCGTAACGATATATCGCGATATTCTTGTATGTGTTTCGCTACAGATATAAGACCATCCGTTTTTTGTGAGAAGACACTTTGGTAGGAAAAAAATACAAAGATAAAAAATAACACAACAGCTATGCTTTTTTTTCCAAAAAAAGAACGAATATGATCATACACATAGCATATCCCGTATGCAGAAAGCGGGATTATAAAGCAATACAATGGGAGCCAATACCGCACATACGAATTTCCAATAGTTGCCTCGCCAGTAATCGTATCCATGACAGCCCAGCTTCCATAAAACGGAATGAGCCAAAGTGAGGTAGCAAAAAATACACATAGATATCCAAGCTCTTTGGAATATATATGATGACGTATCTGCCGTACGACATGAAAAAGTAAACTGCCAATACCAACAACTGCCGGTACTGTAAACCACCAAAATAAAGAGACAAAATAGGTGAGAAAATTTTTCTTAAACTCAACAAACACAAAGCCAAAAGGAAATAGAGTGTTCAAAAAAGACTTTAGTACAAACTTTACAGAAAAATATATATTCTGCCACCACTGCATACCATTTGTTTGCATAGCTCCGGCAGAGAGATGCGTGCCAATCTGCGTATATCCTGAAAAAAACATATTTCCATAAACCTGCTGATTACACCAAAAAAGTATAACAAGTGGGATCGTTATGCCAAACAAGAAAAAACATGTTCCGCGTACACGGAATCTACGTATAGTGCACATCCATATAAAAAGAAGGAGGAATAAAACCCACGGAAGTTCAGAGAGCCGCACTATAAGGGCAAGTCCAACGAAAAATCCTGAAATAAAAAAGATCAAATTCGTACGAAAATGAAATGCTCTCCACAAAAAAAACAATCCACCAATAAGCAGATCCAAAAAAAGTACATTGGGAAACATTCCCCTATTACTATAATACCAATAGGCAGGATGTATCAAAAGAAGGAGAGACGAAAGAAGCGCAACTCGCTTTGAAAAAAATTCAGTAAGTAAAAAATAAAAGAAAACGCTGGATACTACCGCGATGACTGGTGTAAAAAATGGAATTGCTCCAGATGAAAAAAATTTTCCAAGTACGCCATACAAAAAAACAATACCAAGAAATCCAGCGGAAACTACACGCCCTCCATCTGAAGATGCGGCCATGCTTCGTGGGTGAAGAAGACCTTTTGTATCTTTCAAGAGTGGTTCGCTATATCCTATCTCTGTGCGCTCCGCAAATATTTTTGAGAAGTAGTAATTTGCGGTTTCATCGGGAGAATTAAATTTTATTGGTTGCAACGCAGTCTCTTGGAACGCGAGAAAACTATACAAAAAAAAGAAACACAAAAGTATTCCAGTAATACCAGTATATATCACGATTTTTTTCTTACCGTCACGTTCAAAAACCTTTATCATACTCCATGTTTTAAAATACTCATAAGCGCACATGCGATACTTACAATAAATATTCCTGAAGCAATCAGTGCAAGTGAAATATTAAAAAACAACGCGCATAAAAGCACGGTAATACCAAGCACATGCAAACACATTTTTATTTTCCCCCAAATATTGGATTGCACGACTCTTCCCTGTCGGTGCCAAACAAGGGCTAAGACAACAATCAAAAGCTCAATACCAATAACCGTTGAGGCGATCCATGTGGGAAGATGCGCCACAATAAGTAAAATAATGACCGGGATAACCAACATTTTATCCGCAAGAGGGTCAAACATCATACCCCATTCTGTGATTTTGTTGCGTGTCCGAGCCAGCGCGCCATCTACCGCATCTGAAAATGCTACAATAAGAAAAAATGGGATGCCTATGCCGTAGTCTTTTCGAATGAGTAAATATAGTACGAGTGGTGTTGCTAATATCCGAAAAAGCGTGATATGATTAGGGACGACATTCTCCGGGATAAATCGCAAAAATAGACGCTCGATTATACGATCCGTAAAAAATACTTTTTGCGCGGGAAGATACACAGTATCAAAAAAAGATGGAAATTTTTTTCTCACTATCATGATGTATTCTAAAAAAAATTACTGGTATTCTCTTGGGTTGCTTTTTATACTTCTTATTACTGGCTTCCTCTACCATTGGAACAACCATCCGCTGTACTGGCTTATCTGCGCTATCTATTTTATTGAATCAGGATATATACTCGCACGCGTTCTTCTTTCTCTTCCAAAGTTTCATTCACTCTTTTTCGCACCGCTCTGCGCACTTCTTCCTCTTTTTATTAGTGGTGCGGGAATATACTTCTTGTATAGTATACATACAGTGTCCGTTCTTCTCCTTCTCTCTATTCCTGGGCTGAGCGCGTTTTTTGCAAGTATTTTTTACCACGCAGACAAAGAAGATATTCTCTCTGGAGAAAAAAACACGTATACTATTTTGAACGGTATATGTCTTGGCGTATTCTTTTTTTCTCTCGCATTTTTTTGGTACATTCTTCTTCATTCACAAACAACAGAGTCGGTTCTTGGACCATGGAGCGTACTCAAACGACCTATCTTTATTCCCTATTTTCTTGCTACACTCTCACTTATAGGAGCGATTCTCTTTCGCCTCCCAGTAAAAATTACTCTTCTTTCTCTCTGTGCATTTTTCTTTTCCAGTTTCTCTGTGCTTCTTATTGTATTTCCGCTTGGTTTTGGTTTTGACTCTCATCTCCATCAAGCGACAGAGAAAATAATCGCAGAACAAGGAGCCATACTTCCCAAACAACTCTACTACCTTGGACAGTACACGTTTGTTGCTTTTCTCTCAAAACTTCTTGCAATTTCCACCGATACTATAGACCACATTCTTGTTCCATTTCTTTCCGCAATTACTATTCCTTTTGCCGCGCTTCTTTGCGCACGAGCATACGGACTTTCTCAAAAATTTTCATTTCTCTTTGTACTTTTCTCGCTTTTTATACCATTTGGATACGCAATTTTCACCGTACCATGGAATATTGCGAGTATATTTGTGCTTATTTTTTCATATGGTAGTATAGCGTATATTCGTTTCAAATACAAGGGAATACTCATTTTTCTTCTCCTCCTCGCATTGGGCGCATTAAGTATTCATCCACTTGCGGGACTCCCACTTTTTGGTGTTTTTCTCTGTTTGTTCGTATATGATATTTTCAAAAAAACAAAAAAAGGGAATATTCTTCTGAGCAGTATCGCGCTTTTCTTTAGTATAAGTATTCCTCTCGCTTTTTTTATAAATTCACTTCTCTCATCTCAATTTGAGATTGTCTTCAAAAGTCTCTCACTCCAAAGTATCAAAAATCTTTTCAATATCCTTTCGCTTCATAGCGATACTCATTTTTCAGCACCGCTTGATTTTATTCAACTTATCTATCAAAATAGCGGAATTCTTCTTTTTTCCTTAGGAATATGTGGCATGATCTGTACAGTATGGAGATCTTTTTTTACATGGAAAAGGGCATTTTTTCCGCTACTTGGCACCTTCATCTGTATAGTAAACTACATTTTTATTGAAGAATTTTTTTCTTTTACCTCTCTTATTTCTTACGAGCAACACGCCTACGCAGATCGCATCCTTTCTCTTGCGATGTTTTTTCTTATTCCACCTTCTATTTACGCACTTATTCTTTTCTTTAAAAAAATCCTTTGTCATCCATCACGCATACTCAAAACTATCTTTTTCATTTTTTTTGCCGGCATACTTACTGGCAGTTTTTATCTCTCCTATCCAAGCAACGATGTATACAGATCATTCCATGGATACAATGTCTCAAAGGCAGACATTCTTGCGGTACGAGCCATACAGAAAGATGCAAACGGAGAGCCATATATTGTTCTTTCAAACCAAGTGGTTGCGGCAGCCGCAGTGAAAGAGTTTGGATTTCAAAAATATTTTACTATTTCACAAAATGGCATCATGCGCCAATATTTTTACTATCCCATTCCAACCAGTTCGCCACTCTATCAATATTTTCTTGAGATGCAACGCTATCCAAGCAAAGAGACGATACAAAACGCGATGCACCTTTTTAACGTAAAGCATGCATACTTCATAATAACACGCTATGAAGATAGATATCACATATTAGTGGAGCAGGCAAAATCATTCGCGAATTTTTCCGCCAGTATTAGCAATGGAGCCGACATGGTCTTTGGTTATACTCAATAGCTGTTCACAGTATTTTTGTACCGTATATTTTTTTACAGAATCTTTTGCACAAAGAGAAAGTTCTTGATATCGTGTATGCGCCACTCTATGGGCTTCAAAGAGGGCGCGAATACAATCCTCCGTATCCCCCGGTATGAATACCCATCCATTTTTTTCATCTTGAACCAACTCATACGCACCGCCAATTTTTGCCGTAATCACTGGAATACCACGGCTCAACGCCTCCCCAATAACAAGCGGCGCATTTTCATAGCATACTGACGGTACAATAATATACTGTGTACGTTCAAATAACTCTTCCCGAGAACTGCCGCTTGTATAGCCAAAAAAAGAGATGCGGCTATCTTTATCACACGCCACCCGTACGGCATCTTCGCGCGAACCACTTCCTGCAATCATCAATCGCACATCTGGCGCATGCCAATTTTTAAATACCTCAAGAAGAAAAAGAATACCTTTATGCCCTTCAAGCTGACCAAGATAGAGAAACGATATTGGTTCATCTTTTTGTAATAAATGAATTTCATTATGGCGTACACATGCGTCTATTGGATTAGGTAAGATATTTTTTTTTGATCTCTGAAAAAAACCATAGACGTCATAAAAATCTCTTAAAAAGCGAGAAGGATACACAACATACCATGGAGATCCAAAAAGAAATTTTGTTAAGGTCCGATATATTCTCAACAAAAACTTTTTTTTCACGTTAGACTCTTCTCCCCCCATATATTGTCCGCTTGGTACAATAAGCTGAACGTCATGAGCTGTAAAGATATTCAATATACCAGTTCTCTGCACCACAAAAGGAATAGTATATCCCATTCCTTTTACACTATGGACCATAACAACATCTGGTTTTTCTTTTTCCAATATCTTAAAAACAGCCCAAGCGCTATGCATATTACATATATCTAAGATATGCCAAAAAATCCGCAAAAAAAACGACTTTGCATTAATATCTATAAATGAAAAGATATTGAATGGGTAAAACCTATACACGCTTACGCCATCCTCATATGTTTTCATCGGGGATAGAGATATAAAACCCTTCCATGGAGAAATTGTTATTACGATAATCTCGTTTTCTTTTTTTAATTCATCAATAATCGTCTGTACAACAACCTCCGCACCTCCGCGCGCGTACGGTTTGACCAAACTTGCAATCACCGCTATTTTCATAACTAATACTCCATTAAAATTCCCTCTCCACTACCTTACTACCGCAACATCTGAAAACTTTTTTTTAATTGCCTCAAAGGAATAGGTTTTTTTGACCTTTTCCAGTCCCGCCTGTCCCATAAGATGCGCGCGTTCTGAATCTGAAATAACCGCATAGATTTTACTTGCCAAATCGTTTACATTTTTTGGTTCAACTAAGTATCCATCTACGCTATCCTCTACTACGCTCCGCACGCCTGGTAAGTTTGAGGCGATGACTGGCTTTCCACAGGCAAATGCCTCTATAAGAACAATACCAAATGCCTCCGATGAATCAACGGATGGTAATACAAGTACATCTGCAAGCGCGTAATAGTCAGGAAGTTCTGCTTCTTTAACAGATCCTACAAATATCACCTTCGTCTCAATTTGCAACTGTGCCGCGAGATGTTCGTGTTGCTGTTTCATATTTCCATCTCCTATGATAAGAAGTTTAAGTTTAAGCGGAATAGATGAGGTATGAATAATTTCCTCAAACGCCTCTAAAAGAAACGGAACTCCTTTAAAATAGTGTGCTTTGTCAAGACTGCCAACAAAAAGAACCACCTTATCTTCAGATAAAATTTCATGTTTTTGCAGTAATACTTGTTTTTTCTGTTGTGGAAAAAAAACACGCGTATCTACGCAATTATGCAATTCAAAGAACTTTAATGGATTTTTTTCAAGAAATTGCTTAACATACGAACTGCGCGCGTAATCAACCGATGTCACACAAATTCGAAACGCATGTCGCAAAAGTGGAGGAAGAAAAAAGGCGGTGTACCATCTAAAAAAATTCTTTAATTTTCCAGTTCCAACAAGATCCATGTGGTATGTAAGAAAAAAACGTTTTTTAAAAAGTAAAGAAAGTAAAAGAATGGGAATTTCAGCGCCAAGAAACGGATAATGAAAATGTATAATGTCTACTTTTTGTAATCTCCAAAATAATTGGGGCAGTGCTGCGGCGTTGCCATATGAAAAAAAAGGACGCAGACGATGAACGCTGACTCCTCCTGCAGACTGATCGCGTTTTATTTTTTTACGAAGATGTTTATAATATGGCGTATATACATCTACAGTATGCCCCAATTCCACAGCCATACGCGCATTTTCATAACACACCATACCAATACCGCCGCGATATGGAGGAAACACCGCAGAAACTTCAGCAATTTTCATATAAATTTTTTTATAATATTCCAATAGATCGTAGACAGTGGGTTCGCAATATACGTAATAATAGGATTTTCAACATCTTGAAAAACAATTTTTGTGGTGAATAATCTTGTCACCTCTTTATCGGAAACAGTTCGTAGCACCTGAACTTTCCTTCGTTCTTGAATCAACGCGCTCAAATGTTTCCATGAGAAAAAGTATCCATACGCGGATATTTTTTCCCTAAAACCAAGTGATTTTTTGAAAAATATTTTCGCACACGCACTATAGCACAACATACCACACTCCCAAAAAAGAAACATTGGGAGAAGAAGAATAAGCGTACGAACCTTATAATTTTTTAATACCATCATTATTCTGTTTCGTTCTATAAAATAAAATTTTTGAATACTGCGAGAAAATTCATAGTGGTGGTACACCTTTGATTTTGGCACAACTACACATCTATATCCTACAAGTCTGAAGCGCCAACAAAGGTCAGAATCTTCATGATACATAAAAAAACTTTCATCAAGCATACCCGCACGCTTCAGCGCGACGCCAGAATACATCACTGCCGCACCACTACAGTACGCAACGTCAATAATACGATCGCAGATATACTCCGTTTCTTTTTTTAAATACCCCTGTGTATAGCCAAACCCCAAAAAATGGAGAGCATTACCGCATGAGTTAATAGTATCACGATTGGGATGCATCATCATCTTACTTTGAGCTGCCGCAATAGTCTTGTCTGCATTCATAGCATGCATAAGCGGATCCATCCACCCATCACCAAACATAAGATCTTGATTCGCCAAAAATACGTATTCCGCACCGTGATCAAGCGCGTATACGATCCCCTGATTACAGGCGACAAATCCTTTATTCTCTGTATTTCGTATAATATGCGCAGAGGGCATGTGCTCCATAACATACGAGACGGTCTCATCTTTTGAATCGTTATCAACAATCACAAGCTGTACCACTGCAAGATCTGTATATCTCTGAAATGATGACAAAAAATCTGGAATATCTGAAATACCGTTAAATGTTGGAGTTACAACGATTATTTTTTTATTCATATCTAATATTGTGCATCAACCCTACCAGTTACACGATTTATAGTAACCGTTTTCGTATGGCCTGACTGTGTATGTTTAAATGTAAGAACTATTTCTTTTGGGTCCGTGTCTCCATTTTTTCCATCAATAAAACCTGTTGCATCCGGCTTTTTAAATGCAACATGTACTGGCGACACACCAGATATACCCCCTACCTTGATATCATTTAGTTCAACCGTCTTACGGTTATCAGGATCAAGCGAGATCTCCTTTATTTTTTTATCAGTCAATACATCATACACTCCAGCCGTACCTCCGCTGACATCGGCAAAAATAATAGCCTCTCCACTATTTGACCCCACAGATCGTGCAATAGTCACACCAAATTCTTGCGCACTTGCTATTGCCAAATCAGCATTTTGCGGCACACCCGCCAACGCGTAGCTCTGTGCCGCTCTGACTGCATCTGCCACACGAAATCCCGCAATCCGCAATATATCATCTTGTTTATTTGACCGAAAATTAACAATAGCCATTGTAGAAAACATGCCAATAATAGAGACAGACAAAATAAGCTCAATAATACTTATACCACGTTCATGCAGTATTTTTGTATCCATACTAAAAATGGAAAAAAGCAGATGCGTATAATCCCAAAATAGCATCACCCCAAAATAGCACAATAAGCGTTGCAACTGTGAGAAATGGCGCAAAAGGAATCTCTGACCGAAGTTCTTTCTTTTTGAAAAATAACAACGGCAATGCTATAAGTGAACCTATCATATATGCAAGGAAAAGCGCGATAAGAATGTTAGGAAATCCTAAGAGCGCTCCCATAAACGCACCAAGTCTGATGTCACCACCACCTACCCACACTCCACGAGAGACAAGATACTGTATCAAAAAAAATCCTCCGCCAATACACGCGGCAAAAAGATAATTCACCCAACTTACGGACAATGCACAAGAAAACCATGAGAGATTTGTGCACACGAACGCATGAGAAAAAAAGATACCATTGAACACATACACCAAAAGAGTAGCAGGAATAGCAATCGCGTCCAATATCAGAAACCAGCGCAGGTCATACACAAATAAAACAATAAGTATCGCGATACTTATCCAATTTCTTACAAGAAGAAAAACGGTTCCAACGTCTGCCCCAGAAAAAAGATGTACACTCCCTGATAACGGAAAAATAATACTATACGCGCTAAAAAAAAGTAGCGCAGTTACCCCCTCCACAAGTGGATATTGAAGTGATATCTTCGCCTTACAATACTTGCAGTATCCCCCTAAAGCAAGGTAACTTACTATGGGTACAAGATCACTCCATGTAAGTGTCTTCTCACATGTCATACACGCAGATCGCCCCTTCCATGGAGATGTTCCACGCTGGATCCGTAAAATGACAACGTTTAAAAAGCTCCCTACCGCAAGACCAACGATAACAATGAAAATAGATTCAATCATATACAATAAGTATAGCATTTTATTAAAATTTTAAAAGCCGCTTTTCAGCGGCTTTAAAGTGGATTCTCAAGGAAAAAACTATCTCATTCCAAACTGACTCAACTGATGAGCACCTACCGCGTACCCAGCCATTGCACTCTCAAGGCTAAATGTAACTGTATATGTTGTTGGACGATTGTTATTCCCCGCATCTGCATCTGCTGGTGTATAGACATAGCTTGCACCGCCCGGCACTGGATTTGCAGAAACTTTTGAGAGATACATAGTAGTTGCGCCACAACCAGCTATTGTATTAAATCCCCTGTAACCAGCATCATTACAGAGAGCTACATTGGCTGCATCTCCTAATGTTATTGGTGTTGCTGGATTTGTGATTCCAGCCGCCAAAGGATACGCATTATTCTCATTAAAATACATCTCAAGAGCAGTCTGCAGTTGACGTATATCCGCAAGACGTTTTGAATCTCGCGCAAGCCGACGAACATTCCCAACGGAAACTACCGCGATACTGGAAAGAATTCCAATAATTGCTATAACAACAAGGAGCTCAACGAGTGTAAAACCTTTTTTACTTTGCATACATAAATCTATTTTAAATACTTATTTAAATACTTATGGTGTTTAAAATTATGATACGTTATTATTCCGTTATTATTCCGTTTGGTGTCGCCTTGTAGCTTCCCTTTACCAACGTACCACTACCTGACTCAAGAGAAAATTTTATCACATACTCTCCATTTACTACACTGTACGCATAATCTGTTTTTCCTGCGACTCCTGGCGTTGGACCCTTTGGTACCGGATTTATATATATAGTTCCTCCTGCACAGTCGGTTCCTTTTTGAAACCCAACCTTGGCTGGATCTGCCGTACTCACGCATAGCCCATCTGTCGCATCTTTTGTGCCAAGCACCCCCCCTGCGGGAGCATCAGGATACTGATTCTGATCATTAAAGTAGGACTCCATCGCGCTTTGAATCTGTTTGATATCACCAATACGTTTTGCATCTCGCGCCTTTGCGCGTACGTTACTCACAGATACTACGGCGATACTTGATAAGATACCAATAATCCCGATAGCGACGAGAAGCTCAACAAGTGTAAAACCTTTTTGCCTCATATTTCTAAAATACTTTTAAGTTAGGTTGACTATACGGATATTATTCTCCAGTTCGAACAATGCCATTTTCATCCGCCTTGTATGTCCCTTTTGTCAGAGTGCCACTGCCACCCTCAAGATTAAAAACAATTTCATATGTTGCACACATTTTATCGGCATCTAAAGAGCAATCTTTCCCTCCTGCATTTTTCGAAGTATACCCATAACTTGCTCCATTTGGTGTTGGATTTGCAGGTACTGGAGTCATATATGTTGCATCAGCGCCACATGCGTCTTTTTGAAAGCCAGCATCAGTTCCACATAATTTATCTATAAGATCTGCACCATTTTTTACCCCTAAATTTCCCTGAAATCCAGGAAATTCACCTTTATCATTCAGATATGCCTCAAGTCCAATTTGAATTTGTTTTACATCTGCAACTCGTTTTGCATCTCGCGCCTTTGCGCGTACGTTACTCACAGATACTACGGCGATACTTGATAAGATACCAATAATCCCGATAGCGACGAGAAGCTCAACAAGTGTAAAACCTTTTTGCCTCATATTTTTTAAAAGTTAAACTTTTATTTACACACCAATTCTCTATTAAAAATAGTATAGCACATTCTAAAAACAAAGAAAACAAAGAGATATGCACAGCCCTAAAGGACTGCGTTTTATATTCAATCACTTCGTTCTTGAATAAAACGGGAGCCCTAAAGGACTGCGTTTTGTAACTTCGCTTCGCTTCAGACAAAACGGGAGCCCTAAAGGACTGCGTTTTATATTCAATCACTTCGTTCTTGAATAAAACGGGAGCCCTAAAGGACTGCGTTTTGTAACTTCGCTTCGCTTCAGACAA
>Ga0209515_10000822_pt1 | contig 54079 bp, 46 predicted proteins | sample Subgroupgradi54m_FD_187454 | JGI IMG/M metagenome (GOLD analysis project Ga0209515, IMG submission 187454) | Subsurface groundwater microbial communities from S. Glens Falls, New York, USA - GMW60B uncontaminated upgradient, 5.4 m (SPAdes)... ... | reverse complement strand
TGTAAGAACTTTCACTAAGACTTGACCTTTTTCCAGTGTTGGAATTTCGAGCTCTTCAATTACAAGCGGCCCACCGACATTTCTTAAAATCGCGGCCTTAGTTTTCATGAGATTTCCTTACGCTATAAACCAGTAATAATCGCCTGTGTAACCCACTTCGGCAAATAATCGCTTCCAATCATCGGTGGACATCAAAGTCAGTCCGGTTAAAACCCACATTAAGAGGCGCCGGTGTTCAACTTCATTCCGCCAAGAATCCAGCACAATGAAAGCATGTCCTTTCGAGACTCTCTGCACTTCCCTTAATGCTTGCTTACATTCATTAAGCGGTAGATTGTGAATAGTGGTAATAGAGATGACCAAGTCGAAAGATTTATCTTCAAACGGCAAATTTTTAGCATTAGCAACCATTACATACGGCTTAACCTCTTCCATAGCATTTTGAATAGCGTATTCTGAAATATCAACGCCGGCGACCTTTATGCCGGGAATCACTTGCATCAAGTCATGAAGTAAAAACCCTTTGGCACAGCCGACATCTAAGACACTGCTTTCGCCGGTTAATCCGTAATAATCTTTAAATTTTTCAGCAACCTTTACCCACCGGCCGTCATAATTGTAACCGCCATATCCCACCAATCGATCACCGTCAAAAAATTCTCTTCCGAATTGCTTGGCAATTCTTTTATGTTCTTCAGTGATTTGCCTAAAACGTTCTTCTACATCTCTATTCAGATTGGGATAGGTGTCTAAAAGATTGATTTCAGCCATTTTGCCCTCCTTTTGCGATTGACATTTTTTTAAGAATATCGTCACAGCTAAGACCATGGGCTTTCCAAAGATCCTGCTGGGAACCGTAAGCGTGAATAAACTGATCTTTTAAACTGAACGTCATTAATAGGCAATCAGCTTTTTCTTCCCAAGCAATTTCTTTTGTCTTAGCCGCAAGTCCGCCCTCCTGCGAATGCTCTTCAATAACGATTACTTTAGGATGTGTTTTTAACGCCGAGGCAATACCATTTTTATCCAACGGTTTTAGCGTATGGACAGAAACGACCGAAGCGGTCTGCCCTATTTCTTCGATTTTTTTGGCTATTTCCATAGCTATTTTCATGATTGGGCCATACGACAGAATGCAAATATCTTTTCCTTTTTGCAAATAACGCAATTTACCAAATTGGAATGGCTCTAAAACATCAGCGGTCAAGATTGGCTCGCCCGCCTTGCCCAGTCTTAAATAAGACGGACCCTTTAATTGCGAACAGGCCCAAGTTGCTGATTCCGTTTCTAACGGATCACAAGGCGCTACAACCGACATATTGGGAAGCGCGCTCATGACAGCGACATCTTCCTGCGCGTGGTGAGTGCCTCCAAGCGTTGAGTACGCCACTCCCCCGCCAACACCAACGACAGTCACGGGAATATTCTGATAACATAAATCGTCTCTAATTTGTTCAAAGGGACGATAAATGGCAAAAGTCGCAATCGTATAAGCAAATACTGTACAGCCACGCATAGCTAAGCCAGCGCACATGCCGATCATACTTTGTTCCGCTACTCCAACGTTTATGAACCGGTCGGGAAATTCTTTTCTGAATTGAGCCATGCCAGCGGCTGGCGAAATATCGGCAACTACGATAAACACTTTTGGATTCTTTTTAGCTATTTGATAAAGCGTCCGGGCAAAGGCGTCTCTCATTAAGCGACTCCGTCTAATTCTTTTAATGCCAATTCGTATTCGTCTTTAGACGGCGACCGAAAATTCCAAATTGAATTATTTTCCATAAAACTGACCCCCTTGCCCTTAACAGTCCGCGCTAAAATCAAATAGGGTTTTTTGCCTCCCCGCTTCTTAACGCTTTGCTTAATTGATTCCGAGTTATGACCGTCAGCTTCCGCCAGCTCCCAGCCAAAAGCTAAAACCTTTTCCGTCATGGGATAAAAATTCGGATTGACTTTGCTGACCCGGTCAAGTGATTGAAAATCATTTAAGTCAACAACTACCACTAAATTATTGAGCTCCAAAGCCGGCGCTAAAAGCATAGCTTCCCACACTGATCCTTCCTGCATTTCAGCGTCGCTCATTAAAACATAAACAGTACGGTCGGCTTTAAACAGCTTGTCCGCTAAAGCCATTCCTAAGGCAATCGGCAAGCCGTGCCCCAAAGAGCCGGTGGAAGCTTCAATACCGGGAATGCCGTAATCGGGATGGCCGCCTAATCTTCCAGACGGCTGGCAAATATTATCAAGTTCGGATTCTTTTAAAATGCCGAGACTTTCTAAAACCGTGTATTGAGCAAGAGCTCCATGCCCTTTTGAAAGAATAAAAGTATCGGTCTGCATTACCTCATAATAAAGCGCGTCCACAATTTCTAAACAAGAAAAAGCCGGTGCAACATGCAATGCACCTAATTTTTGAGATAATTGTAGAATGCGTTTTCGATATTTAATACACCTATTTTTCGCTACATTGTCAATCATCATGACCCCCGCATTCTGAATATTAAATTTTAAAATAACTTATTGATATACTTTACTTATAAAATAGCTAAAAAGTCAAGTCCTTTAATTTCAACGTGCTTGATAATTTCTTCAAGCGTTTTAACTTCATTAAAAACAGTTACAATAATTGAAATTTTCATACTTACAGTTTCACTATTAGACACTGGCTTGTTGATAATTCAATTATAGGCTCTCGTTTATCGCTGAAGAATTCGTCAAAAGCGCTTTTCACGCCTTGCAATGTAGAATAATCATGGGAAACAATTATGCCCCCTTTGACAACTCTGGGATAAAAAAATTGCAAAGCTTCTAAAGTGCTTTTATATAAATCAACATCCAAGTGAACTAATGCAAATTTTTTATCTTTAATCGGGCCAGCTGACAAAGGAAATAGACCTTTGTAAAAAAATACATTATTGCAATCCTTAAGATACTTTTTAACGGATTCGAGACTCGCCGCAAATTGTTTTTCTTTAAAGTTGCCGTCCATTGCCTCTGGCTTAGGTAAACCTTCAAAAGTATCAAAAAGATAAAGTGTTTTATTGCCTTTTTCTTCGGCCAAAAGCCGAGAAGAGCCGGCGGTGGAAACGCCAACTTCGGCAAAATCGCCTTCAGCTTTTAACGCGGCTTTAGCGCAATAATAAAGAAAAATCATTTCATCGGGCCACATTTTAAATCCTCTTTCCTTCTGAATTTTCAATATGCGGTCAACTAATGACTTATCTTTACGAAATTTCAACAGACGAATTTGAGGGAAACGGAAAACAAAGCGAAGAATTCCAACGACAAGTTGCGCCAATGGATTGGGGCTAGTTGCTATTTTTTTTAATATTTTTTTAATCAAATTTTTTGGCTTCCGCAAAATAACCTATTAGGCTTGGCTGCTTAGATTTTAATCTCGTCGGGATTAATTTATCGAGCATTAGAACTAAATTGTAAAAAACAAATTTAATCGGCCAGAAAATAAACAAAAGTGGCGATTTTATTGCGCCAAGTTTCACGAAATAAATTAAGCAAGCGATTCATAAAATCCATTATATATCTCTTTATATAAACTGCCAAATTATTATATCAGAATGGGTTTCTAAGTAAATTATAGCAATTTTTTTGGACCATACAAAAAAACTCGCTAAAAGCGAGGTTGGGAAACATTTTTAATTATTATTCTTCCACAAAAGTATAGGTAAGCATATAATCGTTTCCTGTAGCAGTACCCTGAACGGTGATCAAATATGATTCTCCTTGCTCAAGATATAAAGAGAGATCGAACGAACGGTTAATAGAGTCGGCATTTCTTGAATAAGACGCGATCAAATGCCCCTGTAAAGACGTGATGATTGGCGACGTAAAGACTAGAGAAACTGGCGCGTTGCCGTTTGTTCTTACATTATTATTAATATTTAGCGTAACGGGAGTACCATCAGATGTAACCGTAGGATTTTTGTAAATCCTTAATCTTACATTCTGTCCTTCTGTTCTAACAGTAAGTGCAAAATCATTACTGCGATGAAGCTTACTCGATGCCGCAGGATTTCTAATAAGAACAAAGTTAGTTTCGGCTGAAGGTGTTACAGTAATTTCATTGGTGGTTACAATAAACCCTTTGCCCTCAAAAGACCGCTTTTGCCAAAGATTGCCTTCGGCTGGCGCCAGAGGTGCACTATGAACCACCACCAGTTTAGGGTCATTGGCTGTGCCTGCTTGGTCAGCTTGGTAACCTTGAAAACTCATAGTGGCATCTACCGCCCAAATTGGAGCAGTTGCTGCGACATCAAAATTTGCGTTTCTTGTGCCAAATTTACTCAATCCTGTTTTACTAACATTTCCTCGTCCTATAGCATTAAAAGTAAAATTGTTATAAGTCCCATCGGTTGCTACCCAATTTGCGTAAGTTATGGGAGAACCTGTTTGAGAAGTAGAACCTATCTGTGTAAAATCACCACCTACCAAGTTTGAATTCGACGCTGGAGTTGAAGTATATATATCTATATTAGGAGCATTATTATTGGCATCTATTTTTGTTCCACTTGCCGCTATGCTCAATGTAGCAGTATCAATTGTATCTCCATCTGAAATAGCTGATGTATCAAAAAGCAATATACCTCTTTGCAAACTATTCCATAAGTTCGTAGTACCACTATTAGCCACGTGAACCCAAGCTCCTACAGCATTTGTTACTTGAGCAAATTCTCCAACATTAGCTATTTTTTGGGCCCAAGTTTGATTGACGGTATTATCACCAACTATTCCATCAACTGGCGAAACTGCTCCTGCGGCAGGAAAAAAAGTATCTGTAGTATTCCCAAAACTTCCTTTGATTATATTCGTTCCCTCTTTGGAAGAAACTTTTATCGTATGAGCGAGAGTGGATTTAATCGCTGCCAAAGGGTCTTCTATTAATTTTCTTGTCTTGATTTCTTTTACTATCGGGTCTTCCCAAGTTCTGACGATAGTTCCATTCTGGTCATTAACTAAAATAGGCGGATTAAAAATTCTAAAACGTTCCCATTCAACAGAACCATCTTTGCCGAAACCTAACTGGCTAACGCCTTTCCAAGCTCTGGCATAAAATTCTATGCCATCATCAATTTGGGTAATTTTGCCGTCTCGGATTTCAACTGTTATTCCCGTAGTTGAATCTGTATATTTGGCAAAGCTAAGTTTGGCAATTTCTGTGCCTTTGATATTGGCTTTTTCTCTGGCTGTTTTATTTTGCAATAAATTTGTAATCTGCGCCTGAACAGGCAATGAACCAGCTAAAACAAAAAATAAGGCGATAGCAATGATTTTCTTCATTGCGGTCTCATTCCTCTTTGTTTATGGTTTTTAAAGAACCTAAAAAACTAACATGCCGCCCAATGCGACAATTTAAGAATAACAGAATATCTGTTTTGCATCAAGTACAGCTGTGAAAACAATATTTTTTAAAACAAAAACTCCGCCAAAAGACGGAGAATTTCATATTAGAATGAACTTTTTATGCCCGGACCAGAAGATATTTCTTCTTTGTCTTGATCGATAAATTCCGATTCACGATTAAGCAAGAGCAATGCTTTTCTAACAATTTCTTTTGATCCGGGATAATAATGTTTTTCCAGCAAGGGATCGGCCGGTGTCGGACAATCTGGCAAGGCAATTCTAATCGGCGCTGTTTTAAGCGAGCTAAAACAATTTTCCGCTGTTAGGGCAATAATTTCGGCGCCAACGCCGAACAGTTTCCATCCTAAATCGGCAACCAGAAGCCGTTTAGTTTTTCTAACTGAATTTATAATCGTAGGGCTATCAAGCGGCCTTAAAGAACACAGATCAACTAATTCGGCACTAATTCCGTAAATCTTAGAAAGCTCGTCAACCGCTTTTAGCGCTTCAAAAGTCATATATGAGTAAGAAACAATTGTTAAATCACAACCTTCTTTGGGAATAAGGGCTCTTCCAAGCGGCATACTGTAAAGTTCTTCCGGCACTAAAGATTCTTTTTCACCCAGCCAACGATGTTCAATAAAAATTACCGGCGCATCATCTTTAATAGCTGATATAAGAAGACCCTTGGCATTATAAGCGTTTGACGGCATAACCACTTTGAGACCGGGAATATGAGCAAACAAAGATTGCAATGACTGGGTATGCTGAGCACCGTTGCCCCAACCTCGGCCAATAATAGCTCGAATCGTCCATGGTACCTTAGAATCCCCGCCCTGCATGTAATTCCACTTTGCCGCATGGTTAATAATTTGATCCATTGCCAGCATCAAAAAGTCAATTCTGGCATGAACCATTACAGGGCGCATCCCGTCCAACGCGGCGCCGCTCCCCCAGCCGGTTAAACCATGTTCGGAAAGCGGTGTGTCAAAAACTCTATCAGGAAATTTTTTATGCGCTGGCTTAGTAGTTCCAAAAATACCGGTGGGACTATCTACGCCTTCACCCATTACAAAGACCTTATTATCCACATCCATAATCTGAACCAGAGCTTCGCCAATCGCTTCATTAAACTTAAGATTTTTTGCGGATCGTGTTTTTTTATTTTCAGGATAAGTCTCATAAAAATAATCCGTAGTCATGTCAGAAATTTTAGGTCCCGGATAAGTCCCATGAGTCATTTCGGAAATTTTGAGCCGCGGAGAATTCTTGGCAAAAGAAAAAGCGTTTTCAATATCGCATCTAATCTCGTCTTCAATAAGAGTTAATTTATCAACAGTAAATCTCCCTTTCTCAAAATCAAACAGTATCCCTTTATCAAACAATGCTAATTTGAAACGTTTAATGGGACATTTTTTCTGCCATGCCTCCCACTCTTCTTTCGGCCTCCAACCTTTTTCATGGTCAAGGCCCGGCCCAACATGTTCTCGCCACCGATAAGTTTGGGCCTCAATAAAAGAAGGGCCCTCTCCATTAACAATTCTATTTACGGCATTCGAAGTTTCTTCAAAAACCGCCAATATGTCATTGCCGTCAATCTTGGCGGACGGCATCTTATAGGTTCCTGCCCGCTTGGCAATATTTTCTGGAGCCGATTGTCTGCTCTCAATTGGAGATTCAACGGCGTAAAAATTATTTTCACATACGAAGATGATAGGCAGGCGTTTTAGCGCAGCAAAATTTAAACTTTCATAAAGAATGCCTTCGTCAGCGGCCGCATCGCCAAAAAACGACACAACAATATCAGATTTTTTTTGCATTTTAAAAGATAGCGCCAAACCAACTGCGATAGGTATTCCGCCGCCAACAATAGCCGTTGAGCCCATAAAGCCTGTTTGAGGAGAAGCTAAAAGCATTGAACCGCCTCGGCCTTTATTTGATCCTGTGGTTTTACCATAAAGTTCAGCCATCATTGCTTTAGAATCTCCGCCCTTGGCCAAAAAATGGCCATGGCTTCGATAATAACTGAAAACTTTATCGCCCGCCCTTAAAGCAGCGCAAACTCCGGTTGCCACTGCTTCATGACCAATATAAAGATGGTTGGGAGATCTGATTTCTTCCTCCGGATAAACTTTGATAATTTCCTCTTCAAAAGCTCGAATCCGCATCATGGTTTTCAACATCCAAAGCAATTTATTGTCAGGAATATCACTGCATTCAGCCATTTCAGTCAGCTCCTTCCTTTTAAGTTTTTAAAGAAAAAAACATTACTTTGGCCAAAGGCTAATATAAAAATTGCCTTTTGTCAATTTTAATTTGACATACTTCATTAGTATAACTATACTATCCCAGAGCATAGTTTCTTTTAAATTTTATCTCGGGAGAAAAAATGAACAGCGAAATTCTGGGTTGTTCTATAGTGGACAGATCGGTCTTAAAAACAAAATACATACATCATGTGTCTCGAATCGTCACCGGTTTCAGAAAAAAGGGTGCAGTCACGGAACCGTTTAAAATGACAACGGAAGTTATAATACTTCCGAATGGCAGCCAAATTATACCTTATTTCAAGGACTCTAAAGGCCGGTGGAAAATTGTGTTGGTTAGCCAGTACCGAGCGGCTATTAGAGGCAAAACTCTTGAAGGAGCGGGGGGCAGATTAGAAGACGGGGAAGCAGCCGAAACCGCTTTAAGCAGAGAACTGGAAGAAGAAACAACTATTAAAGTAAAACCACGATCAATACGAATCATATTCTACGAATATATGAATTCATCAATCATCGTAGGCACCTTCTACGGTGGCATTGTCAAGATAAATGCCGGCGCGGTTAAAAACAAAACAGTAGCCGGGAAAAAAACTGAAAATGAACAGACGCAAGTGGAAATTTTTGACCTAGTGGAATTTATAAAAAAACGAGAGTCGGGATTAGTGCGGCTTGATCTTTTAACTTCGCGGCTTATTGATGAAGTTGCTAAAGTGACCGGCCTACTCGTGAGAAAATACTAAAAACAAAAACCCCGTTATGGGGTCTTTTTTATTTTTTCAAAAATTTCGGTTGAATGCATTATTTCTTTGATCAAAACAATCTGGCTGCCAAGCTCGTGCATGGTCTGAAAGTCCCTTTTCAGGCCCCAAGTCCAATTAATCTTTTCCGGTTGTCCTTTTACAAAAATGTCAGGCCGAATAGCTCTCATGACTTTCCACGGACCGTAGTCGCCATTTAAGACAACATAATCAACAATTTCTAAAGTTGCCAGCCAACTCAATCGCAATTCTTGGTTGAAAATCGGCCGACCGGGCCCTTTCTGAACAAATTTATCGTCAACAATTGATACTACTAAAATGTCACCATAGGACTTCGCTTTTTCAAAATAATCAATATGGCCCGGATGGACTAAATCAAAAACACCGGTTGTAAGAACAATTCGATTGTCAAAACATTCCGATTCCGGATTTCTTAAATAAACAATTGCTGATTCCAATTCAGACAAGGTTTTTATTTTTCTATCTGTATTAAGAACTAAATTAATCCCAGGGCCGATAACCATAAAAGCTCCAGATCAAGCCAACGACATAATGAATTTGCGTTTCGGTTAAATACTGGTGAATCGGCAGGGAGAGGATTTTCTTCGCTTGCGCTTCGCAAACAGGAAAATCGCCTTTTTTATATCCCAATTCCAAATAAGGCTTTTGTAAATGGATTGGAACGGGATAATGAACTTTAGTTTCAACGCCATTTTCGGCCAAAAATCTAATCAATGCTTCGCGCCTATCAACTTGAATAACGTAAGTGTGATAAACTTGCCTTTTTAACGGAGAGCGCGGCGGGATAACCACGCCACCAATATTTTCCAAACATTTGTCATAAAGCGCGGCGTTGGCAATTCTTTTGTCGGAAACTTTGCGCACATCGGCCATAAGCCGCAAACCTACGACCGCTTGAATGGTGTGAAGTCGGCAATTGCCGGCCGCCACCTCGCAAACGTCTCGCGAAGCCAAGCCATGATTTCTCAACAAACGAATCTTCTTCGCCAGTTCATCATCGTTGGTGGTAACCATGCCGCCATCGCCCCAAACATTCATATTCTTCAAAGGATGCAAGCTAAATTCTCCAGCAATTCCCCAACTGCCAATCTTTTTGCCTTGAACTTCGGCATCCACCGCTTGAGCGGCATCTTCAATGACTTGAATATATCTCTCGCCATTGTGAAGACCGAGTAAGCCGGGTATGAAAACCGGATTACCGGTCAGATGCACCGGTAAAACAGCCTTGGTTCTTTCGGTAATAGCTCCCATTACCCGGTTAGAATCAATCAGATATTCATCGTCAACATCAACAAAAACCGGCTTGGCACCGACAAGTAAAATAACATTAGCGGTGGCAATAAAACTATTTGGAGCAGTAATGACTTCGTCGCCTGGGCCTATACCCAGGGCCTTCAAAATCAGAATCAAGGCGTCAGTTCCAGAATTAACTCCGACAGCTTGTGTCGTCCCACAAAGTGAGGCAAATTTTTCTTCAAACTCACGGACCTGCGGTCCGAGTGTGAATTCTCCGGTTCCTACAAGTTTCTTAATATCCGTAAGAATGTTATTTACTAACGAACCTTCTAGATCAAACTGCCGGTCCAGATAATTATATCCGACTCGCATTTTCTTCACGCTTCGTCCCCTTTTCGGTTGTAAAATAACAAGATTAAGATTGGGTAGAATATAATACAATAACGCTAAAAAAACAAGACCCGTCTCACTAGACGGGTTTTAAAAGTAATTTATTTAATATTCAGAAGCTGCATAGTTTTGATATTGCTATACTTGGGATCTTCGGGATTAGGAATTTTTCCGCTGTCAAAAGCGTCTATTAAACTTTTTATTGCATCAAAAATCATATATCGCGCCTGCCAAGCCAATTCACGCTTTATTTTTTGAGATGAAACATGATAAGAACGAAGATCATCAGTGGGTTTGAATTCAATTTCAACTTTTTTAGTTTTAGATTCTTGAACGATTTTTTGAACTAAAATAGCAATACCTATTACCGAGAGGTTAGAGCTTCCGGCATTAAAAGTTTTACCTAATATTTTTTCGCCAGATTCGTAGACCAACTGTGTATAGAGATCGGTCATATCGTCAATATGTATGTTAGGCCGCTTTTGTTCGCCACCGAAAACAGTAATTTTACCTTTGGTAAGAGCCGCCATTGTGAGAATATTGACTGTAAGATCAAGCCGCAATCGCGGCGCGTAGCCGCAAACAGTTGCCGGACGGATGATAACCCATGGCAATTTGTTAAGAGGAATCATCCTTAATTCCATCTCGCAAAATGCTTTATATTTTGAGTAATCGGTCAAAGGCTCTAAAGCCAAATCTTCCGTAACTTCCGGTTCGTTCTTAATGCCGTAAACACTTGAGGTGGAGGCAAAAATAAAACGTTTTATTCCCGAGGCTTGGGCAGCATCAATGACTTTCAAAAACGCGTCGTAGTTAATAGATTTTCCAAGTTCCGGATTAAGCTCAAAACTCGGATCGTTAGAAATGCAGGCCAAGTGGATAACACAATCAATGTCAGCCATAACTTCTTTTAAATCACAGTGGCGGATATCGCCTTCTGTTAATTCTAACTTGCTAAAAAGTGCATGATAAGGAAATACGTAGCGACCAAACCAGAAAGTATCTAAAACCCTAACAAAGTGACCAGCTTCTAAAAGCTTTGGCACTAACGCGCTACCGACATAACCAGCCCCGCCGATTACCAATACTTTTTGTCCCATTACGACCTCCTTTTACTTAAGCAAAGCGGTAATGAATTTATAAAGAGACGCCTCTTCAATTGCAGAGCGGTTGCCAAGATAGCCAATCGCTAAAGCCCCGACGGCATTACCGATAAAAGGTATTAGATCCATTGGAAAGCCCTTGGCAATGCAAGGCGCGGTAATAGCAAGAAATGCATCTCCGGCACCGGTGGTATCAACAATTTTGTGCGAAAAAACCGGCGTTTCAAAGAGAATTTGGTTTTCTACGTCGTAAGTTACGGATCCTAAGTGGCCTCTGGTAACTGTAATGGCGCCCGGTAGAGAAACATGCTCGGCAAGCCGCGTTAACAACTGATCAATCGGACTATATCTATCCTGAAAAGCTAACCGTAATTCCGGCTCATCTAGACAAAAATAGTTAGCGCCTCGATATTTAGTTATAGGATTATATCCAGCATTAGCCGTATTAGTTTGGGCATTCACCGCTAAGAAACAATCTTGACTGCAGATAAGATCAATCAATGCCGGCGTCAATAAACCGTGGCCATAATCCAAAATCAAAATCAAATCATAAAAATCTTCAACGGAAAACATTCCGGATAAATGTGCCAACAGTTCTTTTTCAAGTTGAGATGATGGACGGTCATCGATAATATAAATCTCAAACAGTTTGTTAAAGAATGTTTGGTTAACATACCGTCTTTTAATAATAGTCGGAGCAGTTGGGTGGAAAAATAGATAAGGATTAACATTAGGTTTTAAACTTGACCTAACAAATTCTTTTTTAGAATCCTGACTTCCTATAGCTGTTATCAAATCAACACTGTCGCAAAAATTCGCTATGTGATTAGCGCAAGCGAGAATGCCTCCGGCGTGAATTTCTTCTCCCATAAATTTCGCTGCAATGTGGTCACCCTTTGGTGGCTTACCGATGGCCGCTACGTAGTGATATTCATCCAAAATCGTTTCACCGATTAAAAGCACTCGCATTTTTTTCAAGGATTTGAGCAGTTCTATAACTTCATCGGCGCTATAGCGCTTGCGAAAATCTTTAAGAAATTTTCGAGCCGGTTCGGGATAAACTTCAAAATACTCATTTATAAGAGAGCTGGAACTGAAAGCAATCTCTTGTGTAAAATGAATTGTGCCACCGATTGATTCAACGGCTTCGCGTTCGAGATTGATACCCCTACTTTCGTCTTTGTCCGCATCAGTATAATCACTGCCTTTTACATAAATGTCAGGACGTAATTTCCGTATTAGCTCAACGGCATTGGAAGAAAAATTAATGGCGACGTAATCAACACACTCTAAAGCAGCGATTGACTCGGCTCGTAATCTTTCTATAAAAACCGGACGGCCGGGACCTTTATTTACATACTCATCAGCCGTGATGGTAACTACCAAAATGTTACCTAAGGCCTTAGCGGCCTGAAAATGACGCACGTGGCCCGGATGAATCAAATCAAAAACGCCGTGGCAATGAATTATTTCTTTGCCATCTGTTTTTAGGGACATAAGAATGTCAGAAAGTTCATCAACACTTCTTATTTTAGTATTAGACATCTAGTTTCCTTTCTTTTAACTTGTGAAAGGTCAGAATTGATGGCCGAACCATACAACAAAATTAAAACGAGCGTCAAGCGCTCGTTGTTTCTAAATTTTTAAATTGAAGGAGGGCCGCCAAGGGTCTGGCCGAGACGTTCCGACCTTCTCAATGGTTTATTTTTTCTTTCCTTAAACTGTTTAAAGAAATCCAATTTTGACATTTGCCCAAATAATCTTAATTTTTCTCTAAAACTGTACTTGATGGGATAAATTCTCGTGTAGTGAATGTAAGTCTTTGAAAGAGTATAAAGCCATCCATAAAACTTAGTGGCCTTGGGATGAGTAATTTCAACTAAATAGTCCAGACAGAGTTTTTGAACAAATGGATCAAAGAAACGCACAATTCTATTGCGACTACCGGTGAAAACAGCACAAACACTTCCTAAAAGCGCCAGATTTTGAATTACGCACTTGTATTTTTCATCATAACAACTAAGATATGACTTTTCTTGATAACTTTCATGAAGTTTTTTGAAATCGCCGTCAAAAGCGCCAATAGCGATACACCATTCGGTCGCCTTGGTTTTAGGATAAGGCGCCAGAGTCGCAAACTCCGGACCGCCCGGTTTTTGCGCTAAAGTGAATCGCACCGATTCCTTATCGTAATCTCTAAAATTCTCGCGAAGCCCGGTTGATTTTAAGAAATCAATGATATATTTGCGCCTTTCGTAAGGATCAACAAACCATTCAGAAGCGATTTTGATAACCGAATCCAAATCTATTTTTCGGCCATTAATTTCCTTAAGTATCTTGCACTGTCTGCCAACTTCTTTTAATTTAGCGTCAAAATCTGGATCGTCCATTTTTGGCAAAAGAGGCGCAGGAATTCCCAATATAGTATTAGGAAAGGTTGGAAGCCCAATATCCCAACACCGTCTGAAAGCCGTTTTAATATCATATTTTGTCATATCGCGCATGACAACGTGATCTCTGATAAAATGATTGCCGGATTCAATTGACATTGTAATGGAAGCCATGCCGGCTTTTTTCCAATCCTTCAAAACATCCAATTCGCCTTTATCAAGAAGATCAACAACTAAGTCACAGCGCGTAAGAATATGAAACGGCAAACCGATGCGCTTAGGATATTTTTCGCAAAACTCTTCATGCCAGGCTTTTTCTTTAACATTGGGAAAGGGCGGAAAAACATCGTCATAGAACTTGATAAAGCGCGTATCGTGGCGACCCGTAAAATCTTCAATCTCGTCTAAAAGCCGGTCAACGCCGTAAAGCTGTCTGATGGCGCCGGGATTTCTAACGTTCCTATACAATGCATTCCATTGATGTTCAAAGCAATAAGTACAACGGAAAGGACAGCCTCGGGAGGCCATAATGGTCCGCTTGTAGCGGTACTTAAATTCGGTATTGTCGTAAACCAGCCCTCGGTCCAAAAAAGGCAAATCATCAAGATTGGTTATTCTTCCCCTCATAAATTTCGGGTCCACACTATAATCAACCATCCCAGGAACAAAAGAATCGCCCTGATTAAGAATACTTAATGGAGAGATTTGACTTTTAGGATTTTTTAATACTCGCTCCATATTTTCCCGAGTAATGATATTAGGAATTTCATTGGGGTTGGTATTATTTTGGAGCGCTTGAAGCAACTCTACCCAAGCGTCATCTCCCTCGCCGACGCAAAGATAGTCAATAGCTTCATTCCGAAGAATTTCTCCCGGGAAAAACGTGAAATGAGGCCCGCCGACAATAACTCTTATGTTTTTATCAAGTTTCTTAATTCTATTAGCCGCTTCAATGTAATATTTATGAGAACCGGTAATGCCGCTAAAAGCTACAAGATCAGGTTTGAAATTATTAAGAGTTTCTTTAAGATCATCGCGTTCCATAAGCCAAATGCCGGATTCAACGTCACCATGTTTTTTAGCCAGAGCCGAAAGAAGCATAAGGTTCATCGGCTCGGTCATCTGGCCATCATCGCGCATACCAAAAAGAATCCTGAATTTAGTGGAAGTACTCACCGGTTGCCTCCTTAGACAATTAAATTTTTAAACAACGATTACCTATACAATATAATAAACTTACCAATTTGGCAAATGGTTTTATTTTAAAGCTGGACTCTAAAATAAAACCACCCGAAGAGGGTGGAATCTTAGCACTACTGCCAATTTTGATTTTTCCTAAGAAGAAACAAATCGAGAATACAATGAATAAGCGTCTGATGGGCTAACTCAACAAAACCGTAGTGGGTTGAAGGAACATAAAAATTAAGCCGGCCTTGTGATCTTAGCGGATTACCTGGATCAAAACCGGAAAAAGTATAAATGATGCATCCTTTCTCGCGAGCCGCTTGGCATGCCTTTAGAATATCTGGAGATTTACCCGAACTGGAGATCGCAAAAAGTATATCACCTGCGTCTGCCCAAATCTCAATGGGTTTAGCAAAAACATTTTCAAAACCATAATCATTGGCCATACAGGTAAGAAGTGAAGGACTCATAAAATCCACTGTCCTTAAACCGCCGGCATTAGCATAATCTGTCAAAGTATGAATCGCGATCGCCGCCGAACCGCCATTACCAATAACCACAAGCCTTTTTCTGTTTATCAGAACGTTTTGCTTAAGATTATTAATAACGAGATTAATCCCACTATCTAATGTGATAACTAATTCGGAGGTTGACTCTAAAAGAGGACAATAGTCCACCTTCACATTTTCTAGAATCCTGGCAAGATTGTATAGATAACCTTCAGCGTTGTTTATGCCAAGTTTAATTAATTCGTTAAAAGTTTTTTCCGCTTGATTTGTCACTGCCTACTCCTTTCCTAAGAAATCAAACCAAGTTTTGGTGGCTTTACCGATGCTTTCCGGCGTCCAGACTGGAGCATCTTTCCAATAACTAATATTCTCAAGCATAATTTTTACACCGGTTTCAAAAGAAACAACTGGGATCCAATCAAGTATTTTGATAATTTTACCGATATTAGCATGAGTAATGTCCGGCTCGCCCGGTCGTTTTGGTATGTAAACTACCGGTCCTCTTAAAAGTTCGGCGATCCGCAAAATTGACTGTGGCTGATCAGAACCGACATTAAATACTTCACCGGAAACCGGCGATTCGGCCGCTATAATAAAAGCATTGCAAACGTCGGTAACAAAAACAAAATCTCTTGATTGCCTGCCGTCGCCCACAATCGTAAATGGTTGGTCGTGAATCTTTTGAGCCAAAAAGGTTCCGAATACCGCGCCATAAGTTCCGGTCGTCCTTGACCTCGGACCGTAAACATTAAAAAGACGCAAGGAAACGGTTGGCAAATGATAAACTTGATTATAGTGGCTTACCCAGCGTTCGCCTTGATATTTTGTTTCGGCGTAAGGATAATGAGGCTTAATCGGAGCTTTTTCGGAAGTCGGAATATGTTCCGGATCCGGAATACCATAAACAGAGGATGAAGAAGCGTAAACAAACTTCTTAAGCTCGACTTGGCGCGACGCCTCAAGAATATTAATCGTACCTAAAACGTTGTTTCTAAAATATGTTAGCGGATCGTTTATAGAAGGCACGACATCGGCCAATCCCGCCAGATGAAAAACCCAGTCAATTTTTTCAGCTATAATCATTTCGGCTGTTTCCCGGAAATCACGCTCAGCTAAATCCTTAAAAACAACAACAAGATTATCATTGGGTAAAAGATGGGTAAGATTTCTTACGGATATTTCTGGCAGATCCAAATTAACTACCATATGTCCATCTTTTAATAATATTTCGGTCAGATGGCTTCCAATAAAACCTCTTCCGCCGGTTACTAATGCTTTCATTTCCACCGATCCTTTCACTTTAAATTATAAAAGGGCAGACGTAGATATAATTCTAATACCATCCATAACGCAATAAGTCAATTTTTTGTAAGAGCGGGGTTGACATAATCTTAAATATTTTTTAGTGTACTAAGAAAGTACATTCACAAAACAGTTTATGATCTAAAAGAAAGGAACAATTTTCTATGGAAAAAAATCGCTCTATTTCTGTAATTATTCTTAGTTTTAACGAAGCTGGAAATGTAAAAAATGCCGTCGATCTTATCCTTCAATTTCTTCAAAAAGAAAACCTGAACGATTACGAGTTAATAATAGTTGATGGTGGCAGTACCGATGGAACAGCAAAAATTATTGATGAGCTTGTCGCGAGTAACAGCCACATTAAGGCTGTCCACAATCCGCCTAAAAAAGGCTTGGGCCATGATTTCAAGACCGGCATTGCCCTGGCCTCAAAAGATTACGTAGGTTGGTTTCCGGGTGACAACGAGACGCTACCGGAAACTATGAGTAATATTTTCAAAGAAATCGGTAAAACCGACATTATCATTCCCTATACCGTTAATACCCTGGTGCGGTCACGATATCGCCGAACACTTTCTGTAATCTACACCATATTTTTTAACACTATTTTCGGCCTGCGACTTAAATATTTTAACGGACCCTGTTTTTTCAGGCGGCAATTGCTAAGCAACATTACAATGTCAACCGATGGCCCGGCCTATATGGCGGAAATTTTAGTTCAACTAGTTAAAAAAGGTGTGCCTTACGTTGAAGTTCCAATGTATATCAAGGTTCGAGATTATGGGAAAACCAGCGTGCTAAAATGGAAGAACGTTTATTTAATCGCCCAAACAATTATCTGGCTTTTTTTCCGCCTGCATTTTTCACGCAATAAAAAAACCTAAGTAAGGAGGGTTCTGTGCCAATCGAAATCAAAAATCTTGATGGCAAAACTATACTTATATATGAAGCTGACACATTGGTTAACGCTGATTTAAAAAACAAAAACCTAACCAGAGCTGATTTCAGAGATACCGACCTTACTGGCGTCAACTTGGAATATGCCCACTGCCGCGGCGCCGATTTTTCTGGTGCTATTTTAAAAGATGCCTATATGCCCTATGCGCAATGTTTTGAAGCTATTTTTCATGAAACAGATTTTGAAGGCGCTAACATTGAGAGGGTAAGATTTGATGGTGCTGATTTAAACGGTGCTAAGAATTTAGAGAAGGTTGCCAGGGACTTTCGGGCCAGATTTGATGGGGCAATACTGCCTGATGGCACAAGACATTCTGGGGGCGACAAATGATAGAAATATTCGACCGCAACACAATGGAATTATTATTTGTCTATCCTGGCGATACTTTTAGGGGTAAAGATCTTAGAGAATTATCGCTCAAAGCGGCTAACTTAAGCGACCAGGATTTGGAAGAAGCGATACTTGAAGGCATGGACCTTGAAGACACCGAATTCAGCAATGCCAATCTTAAAAAAGCAAATTTTAAAAATGCTATTTTAACGGAAGCGATTTTTAACAAAGCGCAGGCACAAGAGGCCAAATTCAATGATGCCAAAAAATGCAACTTATCAACTTGGGCAGGCGCTAACATTTCTGACGCCGATTTCACGGGTGCTGATTTGGAACATGCCAATTTAAAAGATGTGACAGCTCATAGAACAAAATTCGTCAATCTGAAAAGTATAAAAGGAGCTATTTTATGGAATGCTGATTGCAGACAAGCAGATTTTAGCGGAACAGATTTAAACGAAGTGGGTGACATAGACAAGACAGGATTAATTTTAGATGGAGTAGCAGGAGGCACGTGATGCTTTGTGAAAAACATAAAGACGAACCTCGTCTGGCGGAGCCGGTAGAAAAAACCTGCTTAATGCATAATAATTCTAAAGAAACTACTCCGGTTTACTACGAAAATTCCCAGATTTGCGAAGTATGCTCTGAAAATACGGATTTTTGTGTAATCTGCCAAGAAGCAATTTAGTAAAATAACCCCGCAGCTGCGGGGTTAATTTTTTTAATTTAATTTTTATTTCAATACTTGCGGTGTACCCGCTTCTAAAAGATTGGGGCTTCGTTTAGTGACCCACTTTCTTGGATCATCGGGCATTAGTTTCGCCAAAAATACTTTTCTGCCTAAATTCATATTTCTAAACAAAGTGCCATCGCGCAAGCTTTTTAAGCCCTTCCACCACATCCAGCGAGGATTAAAATAGAATTCCCTGTAAAACTTCCAGTAATATTTATCAATTATCGCCGGCGTTAATCCATTAGGATGTTTATACACACCGATAGCTCTATGAATATTATAGTCGTCCCACTTTTTGCTTAAAATTAATCCCCTGCGATCATAATCGGCATAAAGCCGTGTATCGGGAAACGGAATACAAACTGTAACTTTGGCAAAATCTGGTTTTAATTTCTTTGCGAAATTAATTGTCTTTTGCATTGACGCTTCGGTATCGGCTGGAGTAGCAATCATAAAAAATCCTACTGTTTCAATATTATACTTCTTAATCATTTCCATACAAGTGACACTCTTATTAAGATCGAGCGACTTCTGAATTGAATCAAGAGCAGCTTGATCGCCGCTCTCATAACCGGCGCCAATTTGATAACAACCGGTTCTTGCAGCCATTTCAAGAAACTCTTCATCTACCCGATCGGCTCTTACCCCATTAGCCATATTCCAAGGAATTTTTATCCCGGCATCAAGCATCGCTTGAACAATTGCCTTGCCTCTTTTAACATTGGTCAAAAACTGGTCATCAATAATCCTGAATTCTTTTATTCCATAGCGAATAAGAAATTTATAAAGTTCAACAACATAGCCCGGGCTCATTACTCTGTAAGCGTCTTCCGCACTACAGAAATTACAAGTAAAGGGACAGCCCCGGCTTGTCTCAACCTGCTGCATTGGATAACCCTTCGCGATAATAGTAGGATTCTTGTATTTATAAACATCATAAAGCTCCATGTCGGGAAAAGGCAGGTCGTCCAAACTTTTCTTCGCGTCTTTAATAAATGGACGGTTAAAAGTTTTCTTTATAATAATAGACGACTCTACGTCCGAAACAATGACGCCAGATTGAATGCTATAGCACGACTCGCCTTTTTGAATGCGGTTTACGATTTCTTCGGCGCTAAGTAATTGTCTGCGGCCACGATCTTCTCTATAAACAATTCCCGAGATTTCACTAAACGGCTTACCTTGGCATATTTCTTCAAAAGTTACCTCTCCTTCTCCGGTAACCACAACATCGCACATGCTGTCAGTTAAACTTTCATTCCATAAGGTTGAAGCGTGAACACCTCCATGAACCAAAACAAGTTCCGGACCAAGAAGATCCTTAGCCACCATGCCGATAAGTTTTGCTTCATAGTATAAAGGAGTGGTAAAAGATAGGCCTAAATATTTAGGCCGTTCGTGCATAAGATAATTCCCTAAAATCTCCCATGGGTTATACTCAATACCCATATCCAAAGCGCTGGTTTTAAATCCCATGTCAAGCTTTTTTAACCAGGCAGATAGATATTGATATGGTAAATAGGGATAAACCTGAGTTGCGGCGTTAATTGCCGTGCCTGTGTAGGCATTAAACGCTGAAGGAGGAGTAATAAAACAAACTTTATGCTCGTCTAACGTTGGGTACATTAAAGCTCCTTCCCGTTTAAAGTTTTTAAACAACTATTTTAATTAATTTTATATTGGTTTCTATCTCGTGTCAAAATATGATATGATTTTTTGGATGACAAACATAATAAAAAGAAATCTGCCAATTTTAATAATTATTATCATCTTGGCTTCATATTTAGGAATTAAAGCTTTGGATGAAAACGGCTGGGACGGTTGGGGCTGTTGCTCGGCCCAAACATTAATGTCAAGCCAATATTGGGCAAAAGACGGATTCGCTAAAAATTATTTTTTATTCATAGCTAGCCCCTACAGCAAATTGATTCACTATCTCGATGAACCGGAATTCAGGAACAGACCAATTGATACGGTAAACGGTGAATTGGCTCGCGACCGTCGCCTTTATTATACTCACTATCCTCCATTATATTTATTCCCTTACGCTATAATCGCTAAATTGGGAATAGAAAATCGCTCGGTCTACAGAATTTTTTCCTTACTAATATCTTTAACTGGATTTTTGTTTTTTTATCTGTTTATAAAATCAATATCCAACAAAACCGTTGCCGCCTTCGCCTCAATTTACTACGGATTTTCCGTTACTTTCTTAAATTATGCCGATTCCGTTTCGATCCAGCCGTGGACTGTTTTATTTACTTTTTTAATACTCTATTTAAGCGTTCGGGCAAAGCATAATCTATACATCTGGTTCGCTTATTTGGCGTTGTCTCTTTCTTCCTATGACGCCACTTTCTATATATTCGCCTATCTTATTTTATTTGATATTTTTGTTTTAAAAAAATTCCTTTGGAAAAAGTGGCTGATTTTCGCTTCGGCGCCGATTTTGGGATTTGCCTTGCAAGTTATCCAAAATACTTGGTATCTCGGCTGGCAAAATATGGTAAATGATTTTTATAATTATTACGTCGAAAGAGCGATCGGCAATTCTAAAAATTTCATAATCGGAATTTCCGCGCCCTTCGTTTCAATGACTGGAATTAAAACTTTTTATTTTTTCAAAAAAACTTTTGTCGCGTTAGGAAGCGCCGTTTTAATAGTTGGGTTTTTATGGAAATTGAGAACGAAATTAAACACGGATTCTGATTTTTTTAAAATCATCGGTGTTTTAGCGATTGCCGCTGTTACCCAGCCATTTTTCCTAAATGTCACCGGTTGGTGGCCGTATCAAGGCGTTTTAACCGCCGCGTTTTGGGGACTAATCATTGGAACTTCAACTATGCTTGCTTTAGAAATTTTTCAGAGAAAGAAATTATTGGAGCGAAAAGAAATATTTTTATTCGGGTTTCTGATTTTAATCGCCGCGGCGTTATGGATATATCAATTTTCTAACACTTGGAATTATGTAAAAGATTGGCCAAACAATAAACCAGATCAAAAAGTAATCGAGTTTTCTCGAGAAATTAAGAAATTTTATCCCGACGGGGAAAAATTTGCTTTCAGAATTTACCCCAAAAATCCTATATGGAAATCCCAATTTCCAACTTTTAGGTTTGAATACTATTTGGGAATGCCGAAAGTAGATTTTGCCAACACCGGCGATTTGTTGGTGGATTTCTGGTGGTTTAGAAATATTTCCGAATATCCTTTTTATTCATTTATAATCGCAGAGAATAAAAGTGATATTGAAAAAATTCGTCAAGAATTAACGACAAAAAACCTAAAGAATCTTTCTTCCATTATAAACATTCAAGGGCAGTATCTTTTCACTGTAGGTCCAAAATAGATTTAAGAGCCGCTTTATCCTGTCCCCACAGCCCCGGATACTTAAACAATACTTCATGTTCCCCTTTTGGAACAAAAACTGATTTGAATAAATAATTTGCCGTGTAAATCGGGGTTTGTTGATTATCTATATACGCCTCCCAAGTGGGTAGGTTGGCATCGCTGTAAACAAGCCATCCTTCTCCTTGTGTTTTAAGTTTAATCAGTTGAAACTCGAAGCTTTTAACTTCGGTTTTGGTATTTTGTATCTGGTATTTTGTATCTGGTATCTGGGATTTTGGATTTATTTCTATTAGAGTTATTTCATGAAAATCTTTAATTTTCAATAATTCGCCAAAAGCATTGTTTGAATCAACAAATTTAACATTTTTGGCGAAATAAATTCTAGGTATGACTTGGGGATTTTCATAAATATATACGGGAATATTTTTTTCTGTGGCTGTGGTTTGATAGATTAACTTGAAATTAGGAAGCTTGAATGAGGAAAATATGTATTTGATGTTAAGCATTGAGAATAGGGCTTGGTTTTTGGAAGAGGAAAATTTTTGGATTTTTTGATCTAACGAAAGTTTTGTTGAGCGAAGCCATGGCTCGCCAGAAATAGTTGACGGCCGTTCAAAACCAATCTCGTCAAAAACATTTGCAATTCGGCCGGATAAAAACGGTTCAACTCCGCCAAAAGTGTCCATACCAAAATAAACACCGATGTTTGATTCCATCGTTTTTAATTTGTAATCAGTCCAATCCTTAACATTGAAAACTTCAAAAGTTTGATATGACTCCGGCGGATAAAATCGAAAAAATCTATACTGTTCGCCTTCAGGATGATTGTTTTTGATAAAGCTAACAGTATCGGGATAGTTTATTATTTTTGATTGGGGAATGAATTCATAATATCCCTGCCAGATTAAAACGAGATTAAAAAATGTGAATACGAGCGCAATTTTTTTAAAATTGGCAAAATTAATTCTGCCCTTTTGATATAAAATCAAAATTAATACAGAAAACAAAATACTGACAAACGAAATAGCAAAATGATAATTACTTAAACTAAAAGAGTTCAAAAATTTGTTAAATTCTGAAGCAATAACGCTGTGATAGTGCTCTAAGGGAAACTGTCTTGTTGTTTGATAGATTTTCGTGTCAAAAAACTGAAAAATTCTGTTTAAGATTTGATTACGAAAAAAACCAGTTAAAAAAACAACTACAGTAAAAATTACATTTGCTAAAACAAAAAATTTCAGTGTCGTGATAAATTTACCAAAATATCGAGATTCTTTAATTTTGTCTAAATTATCAAGCGCAAATCCAGCAAGCAGAGCCAACGCAAAACTGCCCATAAACGACCAGTGGAAAACCCCTCGGAAACGATTGAAGCCTGGCAGAAAGTGTAGAACCCAAAAAATACCCGTCCATTCGATGCGGACAAGAGTAGAGAAAAGTGCCACCCCGAACCAAAATGCTAAAACTTTATTTTTTCTGATGAAAAACACAGTGGAAACGGCTAAAAGAAAAATTAAAACGCCAATATAATAATTAGGAACAATCCCTAAACTTTCAAAACCGGTAAATTGCGGCAATTGAATATATGGATAAAAAAATCGCAGAGGATCGGCTATCCTCATAAAATCAAAAGTTAAGTCCGCAAAACTTAAAGCCGAACTTCTGGTGGTAAATTTTAAATAATTAAAAGTGGGTAAAAGCCAGAAACTAGCAAGAATAACCCCTGCGAAAGCCGTCACAAAATAGCCTATAACCACTTTATAATCTTTATTTTGCGTGTATAGAAATAAAGCCCAAAATAATCCGACTACAAGTGTGTAAAAAGCGACCTGGGCGTCATTACCGACCAACCCATAGGCCACGATAAACGGAGTAAAAAACCACCAGCGATTCTTGCCTTGATAAATTTTTAATAGAGCTCCGAAAAACAACGGTATAAACGGATAGATACTGGTAAAAGGAAAAACCGGGCCCCAATAAATATTATTTTGGGAGAGCATATACGCCAAGCCAACGGTAATAGAAGAAACTTTGGATAGAGATAAATTTCTGGAAAACCAATACATCGCTAACCCGCTTAGTAAAAAGTTAAAAAAAATTAACCACTGATAAACTGGAAAACCGCTGGAAAATTTATATAAGATAAATACTAAAGGACTAAAAAAACCGACCTGCGTCAAATAAGCAGGAAATCCGCCTAAATAATTAGGCCACCAAAGCTGGAAGTGGTTTTGTTTCAGGCCGGAAATAAAATCGCTTAAAAATTTATAATGAGCGAGATCAAGGCCAAAAAAATCATTAATTATTTTGCCACCGAATAAAATCGGCCAGAAAATTAGAATAGCGGAACAAGCGAACGCTCCAAAAATGGCTACATTAAGATAAGCCCGATTATTGCTAAGCCGTTTCAGAAAAGATATTATCATTACTATTATAATATATGCCCTATAAACTAATTTCAAGAATTAAAAAGATAATCGCCGCTAATTTACTATTTGCTATTTTTATAGCAATAATTTCGGCAATCTTAATAATCAGGGCTTTACCCGAAAACCATATAGATATGCCTTCAGCAGATACTCTGAATACTGCCCGTTGGTGGACCAGAGATGGATTTTTAACACATTATCTTCTTCATCATAGAGCTGGATACGGAAAAATAGTTCACTATTTGGAAGAGCCGGAATTAAATGACCACGCCAGAGGCAGTGTAGCTGGTAGTGCGGGACATCATAAAAATTACGGTACTCACTATCCCAATATGGACGCTATTCCTGTTGCCCTTTTGATGAAGCTGGGCATTGGAAAGATATTTCCTCTAAAACTGCCGGCAATTACAGCATCAATTCTTGGTCTTATCCTCCTATATACATTTATTAAAAAATTACTATACAGCAAATACATAGCATTTATTGCTGTATCTTACTTTGGTATATCGCCAATTTTTATCAAATGGGGAGATGCATTGGACTATATACCCTATGAAGACCTCTGGAGATCTCTAATTTTATTATTAAGTTTGATAGCTTTCCGATATTTTAACGACAGCCATGGCTCAGTCAAAATAAAAAGAATAAATTTATATTTACCAGCAATTTGGTTAAGTTATCTGCTTCTCGCTCTGACATCTTATAACTCAACGTTTTTTATTTTCACCTGGCTTATCGGATTATCAGCGGTATATATTTATAACAACCATAATGTTAAAAATAAAATTTGGTTTTTTATTTTCTTGGCATCATTTTGGGCATCGGCTCCTGTTTTTGGATTTGTACTGCGATTAATTCAAAGTGCTGTGTATATGGGCTGGCATAATACCTGGCTAGACATATATGGCGCATTTGCTGCGGGCGGAAATAGAAATAGCTTAGATATTATTACACGATTTGAAGGAATCATTAAGCCATTTTTTTCAGCGACGGGACTTTTGAATATCTATGCGACATTAAGCCCTCTGGGCATATCAAAAATCAAGAATTTTTTTATTAGCAGCAGAATTTCTTCCCTATATATTTTGCCGCTCTTAGTCATTCCTATTACAATCATTGTTATAAAACTTAAAAAAATTACTAATTATAAAATACCCTCACCCTATCTCATTTTTCTATTAGCTATTGCGCCGTTATCTCAAACATTTATGATCCCCCTTACCGGCTACAGAGATAATATGGGACGATTAGCCGCTCCTTTTGTCGGAATAATTATCGGTATTTTATGTTGGATGCTGTTTTTAGCTTTTAGCAAAAATCTGCTAACTATTGTCAATAAAATTTTATTTTTAATTTTGTCGTTTATAATTGTATTGCTTTTTACAATCCAGATTCTTCTTCACTATAGTCCCCGCCTTTGGCCCAGTTATGCTCCAATATCCGACAGCAATATTGCTTTCGCCAAGACTACACAAAAAATTGCGGATGGTGAAAAAGCGGTCTTTATGGTAAATGCGGATGATACTAAAATACCGGAGGAAGAACTTAAAAAAAGATGGTCTTTATACGACCCCTCAAATTATCAAACAAATTACCTAATTTGGGAATATTATTTCGATATGCCGCTTTTAAACTTCACAAAAACTTCTTACTTAATTAAGGATTTACTATATTTAGAAAAACGGTCAGAATTTCCATTCACCGCCATCGTTACCTCTGACGATACAAATCTGATTAACGAACTACACCAAGAACTAAAAATAATATTGCCGGCTTTGACGATTAAAAAAATGGAAAATCGTTATTATTTCATTATCACTCCTATCGCCAAAAAAGATTCTCTATAGCATGCTTATCCTGCTCCCACAACCCGAGATATCTAAACATCACTTCATGATTCCCTTTTGGAACAAAAACTGATTTGAATAAATAGTTGGCGGTATAAATTTCTGTTTTATTACCGTCTATATACGCTTCCCAAGTCGGTAGATTAGCATCGCTATAAACAAGCCATTGGGCTTGATTTGATTTCGTTTTGATTTTTACAAATTCCGATCTGAATTCTTCTGTTTTTATAGAATCAATAACTTGTCCCTTACCGGACGTGGGGCAGTCTTTTTGACACTCGATTAGGGTCAAATCATTAAAATTTTTCACCTTTAATAATTCTCCGATGGCTTTTTCAGAATTTACAAACTTAACATCCTTGGCGAAGTATATTCTCGGCATCGCTTCTGAATTTTCATAAACATAAACTGGAATGTTTTTTTCGGTAGCTGTGGTTTGATAAATCAGTTTTAAACTAGAGAGTTTAAAAGAGGAAAGAATGTATTTAATGTTTAGCATGGAGAAAAGATTGAGATTTTGGGAAGAAGAAAAGCGGGAGATTTTTTGAGCAAGCGTCAAGTCGTTTGATTTTATCCAAACAAGGTCGGTATAAGTGGATGGAACTTCATAACCAATTTCATTGAGAACATAAGAAATTCTTTTAGACCTGAACGGCTCTCCTCCGCCAAATCCATCAATCCAATAAGGATTTATCTGAAGACCCAACGTTTTAATGTCGTAATCCAATGGATTTTTAACATCATAAAATCCAAATTCCTGATACATTTCCGGAGGATAAAACCTGAAAACTCTGAAGTTATTTGAATCGGGTATTTTTTTGATAAAACTAATTGTATCGGGCGGGTTAGTTATTAATTTTTTTGGCGTGAAATTGTAATATCCTTGCCAGATTAAAGTCAGATTTAAAATCGTAATTCCGACCGCTAAAATTTTAAATTTATTAAAATCCAAATAATCTTTGCTATAAGCAACAAAAAGAAGGGCACCAACCGCAATAAAAACCAGAGAAATTAAAAAATGATAGTTAGAAAATAAAAAAGTCGCGGCACTTTTATCAAAAACTAGGCTGATAATTCCGTGATAATAATCAAGTGGATATTTTTTAGCGGTTGAAAATAAATGCTTGTCAAAATATCCAAATGCAGTATTCAAAATATCGGCACGGAAAAACTTTACCACCAAATTTGTAATCAACGCGCCCAAAATATTTATCGCCGCAAACCAGCCGATAATTTTAATAAAAATATTAAACCATCTAAAACTTTTTATTTCTCTTAATAAATCTAAGCCGTAAGCGCTTAAAACCGACGAAGAGAAAATTGCCAGAGAATACCAATAAAACGGCCCCTTAAAGCGGTTAAATAGCGGCAGGTATTGCGTCCACTGAAAAATCGGGAAAAACCATAGTCGCATTGAAAACGCGAAGAAAAAAATCGCTGTCCAGAAAGCAATAAACTTATTTTTGCGCCAAAAAAACATCGCAATAATCGCCAAAAATAGGGGGATAATGCCGATATAAAGGTTCACCACTCCACTTAACAAGGTAAAACCACTAAAACCGGGAAGTTGAATGAACGGATAAAAAAATCTTAGTGCGTCGCCGATTTTCAAATAATCATAAAAGTTGGAAGAACTGATAGCCTGTCCTCTTAGAGTCAGCGGCATATAATTCAAAACCGGCAGGAGCCAGATGCCTGCTAAAATCGTTCCAACAGATGAAATAATAATGTATCCCCTAAATGTCTTACCAAAATAATTTTTATTGTCCAAAAACAAAGCCCAAGCTAAACCAGCAATAAAAGTGTAAAAAACTAAAGTTGTGAATCCAGCTATCAATCCATAAACAGAAATCAAGCCGCCAAAAAATAAATATCTCTTATCTCCTTGCGATAATTTCAGAATCGCGCCGAAAAAAAACGGAATAAATGGATAGACATTGCTAAAAATTGGAATTGAACCATATTGAATATTATTAAAAGAAAGCGCCCAGGCGAATCCTCCCAAAATCGCGGCCAATTTTGACAATTTTAAATTTCTTATAAACCAATACGTCGCAAGGCCAGCAAACAAAAAATTAAGAAATGCCAGCCAGTTATAAGCTAAAATGTAATCAAAAAAACGGAAAAGCAGAATTCCTAACGGGTTAAAAAAACCGACCTGTGTTAAATAAACCGGAAAGCCCGCCATGTAGCTTGACCACCAGAGTTGCAAATGGCCCTGCCTTAAGCTATTGCCAAAATCCTTATAAAAATTATATCCGGTTTGGCCCACGGCATAATTAGTAACATAATAATCGTTAAATATTTTTTGACCGCCTAAAATCGGCCAAAAAACAAGTGCTAATCCGAAAAAAAACAACAAAAATATTGCCATTCCACAAGCAAATTTATTGCCAAAAATTATTTTTTTTAATTCGTCAATTTTCATATTGAACCTTGCTATCATACTATATTTAAGACATAATATAAACTATGTTTTTTAGAGAACGCGTTTCAAACTTCCTTGGTAAAATTTCAGGATTTCTCGGAATTGACCTGACTTATGTTTTAAAAGGTGGTTCTTTTCTTACCCTCGGCAACTTTGCCGCGGTTTTTTCCAATTTTATTTTGGCTTTCTTTTTTGCCCGCTTTCTGCCAAAAGAAGTTTACGGCACCTACAGTTATATTTTGGCTTGGATATCGGTTCTTGGCATCTTCGCTCTTCCTGGAATGGACAGGGCTATAATTCAATCTGTCAGTAACGGTTTTGAAAGTTCGCTCGTTTTGGGTCTTAAGAAAAAAATCCAATATGGCTCTCTGGGAACACTTGCGGCGTTAATATTGGGCGCTTATTACTTTTACAATGGAAACCAAATATTGGCATGGGCATTTTTCGTCGGCGCCGTTTTTATTCCCTTTGTTAATAGTTTCCAACTCTATAACGCTTTTCTTCTCGGAAAAAAATATTTTAAAATTCAGACGCTTTATTTGATACTAAGCCAGCTGTTCATCGCTCTGACGTTAATTACGACGATATTTCTAACTCAAAATATCATTTATCTAGTCAGTATCTATTTGCTCGCGAATTTAATTCCGAGTTTAATATTTTTTTTAAGAACCCGTCTTTTAGCTAAACTAGGGGATAATGAAGACACGGGAATAACAAGCTTTGCCAAACACTTGAGTTTAATAAATGTCGTCTCTACTATTTCGGGTTATCTTGATCAATTTTTAGCTTTTCATTTCTTAGGACCGGCGAATCTGGCAACCTATACTTTTGCCATCGCTCCGCCGGAACAAATCAAGGGTTTATTTCAAAGCATACCCGATCTGGCCTTGCCAAAATTTTCACAAAGGAGCGAAGAAGACTTAAAAAAAACAATAAAACGCAAAAGTATCATATTATTCGTTTTTGCCGGTTTGGTAGTTGGGATTTATATTTTACTGGCTCCCTGGCTTTACAAAATATTTTTTCCCCGATACTTAGATTCAGTTTTCCTCTCGCAGATTTTTGCTTTCTCAATGTTAAACACGCCTACAACTTTTATAATTCCTGCTCTTACGGCACATAAAAAAATAAAAAAATTATATTGGTTTAATATTGTCTCCCCTGTTTTCCAAATATTGATAATGACGATTTTAACGCCTCTTTACGGTCTTATTGGTTTAATATTAGCTCGAATTGTTGCCAGAACTTTTACGACTGCGGTTTCGCTTGTCGTCTATTATAAAACATGATTGCGGCGAGCCAAATAATAACCAAAAATCTTGCCATTGTAATTTTTATTTCCGTAATTGGCACCTATCTTGTCATTAAGACCATCCCGGAAAATAGCTGGGACGGCTGGCGAGTCGGTTCGGCTCAAACCATGCTTTCAGATAAACACTGGGTAAATGATGGTTTTTTAAAAAACTATTTTTTATTTATCCCCCAAGGATACAGTAAAGTAATTCGCTACTTTGATGATCCGAGTTTGCGCCAGCACGCTCGCGGAATCGCAACCGGTAGTTTTATAGGCAAACGACTTTATTATACCCATTATCCAAGCGGGTATCTTTTACCCACTACTCTATTGATGAAGTTAGGAATAGAACAACGCTTTTGGTTCCGCTTATTAGAAATCTTATTTTCTTTAATTGGCTTAGTTTTGCTTTATTGTTTCTTTTATTTCATTTCAAATCGCTCGGTTGCTTTTTTTGGCACTCTTTATTACGGAATATCGGTTTTATTCTTAAATTATGCCGATAGCCTAGCCGCCATGCCTATTGAAGAACTTTTGAGACCTACTATTATTTTTTTAAGCATCCTTACATTAAAATTTGTTCAAAAAAAATATCTTAATTATTTAATCTGGATTCTTTATTTTATTCTGTCTTTATCTTCTTATGATTCAACGTTTTTTATTTTTGTTTGGCTCGTCGGACTTGATTTAATAATCCAAAAAAAGATTAACATAAAAAAATGGCTCTTTTTGGCCGCCGCGCCAATTGCGACTTTCGCCTTGCAGATTTTGCAAAATACTTTGTACTTGGGATGGCATGATATGTTGTTAGATCAACTTGGAACAATAAAAGTCAATATTCTTGGTTCTAGAAAAGATTTTTTTATTTCTCATTTACAAAGGTTAACGAACCCATTTGATTGGTTTTTCGGGGTTAAATGGTATTTGGGCATAATAATTTCAATTTTAGGAATTTGGTGCTTAAAAATTGTTAAAAAATATTTAAATGCCGATATTTTAGATATAAGATATTTATACGTGGGATTTGTGGCAATTTTATTTCATTTTATGTTTTTCCCATCTCTTTTCTTCTACCAAGGACGGCTTGTCGTCGTATTCGGCGGACTTTTGATGGGAATCTTAACAGTCACTCTATGTAAAGAAATAATTTTGTTATTCAAAACAAACACTACAATACATCGCTGTATTGTAGTGTTTGTAATTTTTGTTTTAGTTTCAGGTCTCTGGTTTATTCAAGGCAAAAGAACTTATGCTTACATTAAAAACTGGCCAAATAACATTTGGCCGGCTGAAAGTATTAGTTTTGATAAAAAAATAAAAAACTTAACTTCAGGCGATAAAGTTGTATTCCAAATGTTGGGATTTGACCGTGAAGTCTCGGGTTCCGACCGCTACCCAATGGCCGCCTCGGAAGACGAATATTATATAGACGCGCCAATTTTGGGATTTACAAATACAAATGATTTAATCCGTGATTTTACTTACTTAAAAGAGCACTCGGAATTTCCTTTCAGTACAATAGTCGTTACTGACCAAAAATCGACAATCGAAAAAATCCGCCAAAAACTAATCGATTACAAATTGTCATCGACTGAAAAGATTGATGATAAATTTATTGTAGTGATTCTCAAACCTTAGATTATTTCAGAAGTTGCGAGAGTTTTTCTAATAGTTTATTCAAAGAACTTAACATTTGTGATATAGCGGCTGTATTTTTTGCGCGAGTGTCTAAAGAGGAAGTGGAAGTAGCAATAGCCTCAAGAGTTGCATTTACAGGTGTTGTTTGCCCAGAATAAAGATAAATAAGCATTGTCCAATCATAATATCCGGATTTTGAAACCTTAATATTTGCAGAATTTGGTGGTACGACGACTTGAACGCTGCAGGGAGTAGATTGGCAATAAACATACCCAGAATTGATGTTGGTTGCCGCAGCTCCGCTGGGAGTTGAAACAACTGAGAGGGTCGCAGGAGCTGAAGAGAGTGTTGTAAATTGCAATACAACAGTACCTCTTTGATTACCCGATTGATCAGTCGAAAGAGTTATATAATAGTAAGTGGTGCCAGATGAAAGGCTAGTAAGACCGATACAATGATCGGTAGTATATGTTGGACTCGACGTGCAATCCGTTGATATCCTATTGGTAAATAACCCCGTACTAGTGAGAGTCCATGAAACTGCATCGTCTGCCAACTCATCAGTTGTCCATTTTATTTGAGCGCTTGAACTAGTAATATTTTCCGCGCGAACATTGGAAATAACCGGTGGAGTGGTGTCGGAAGCGGCACCACCAATAACGGCGCTTACAGCAGTAGACGCCGGACCGATATTTCCAAGAGCATCTTGGGCAGCTACTTTGTAATAATATGTGCCCGGCGAGAGATTTTCAGTATATGAAAGAGGACTTTGAATACCGGTAGCACGCTGGTTAGAAACACCCGAAGCAGTACTCGGAACAAAATCCGCAGTTACCCCACGGAAAACAGTGTAAAATCCCCCAGGAGGCAATGACGCAACTGCCTGCCAAGACAGCACTACTGAACTCCCCGATACTGTTACGTTAAGCCCCTGAACTTGCACGAGTAAGCCGACTGCTGTCACCGTAAATGTAACATTGATAGTATAAGGACTCCCTATTGCTCCTGCGGCCGTAATTGTGATCGTGCCGGTATAGGTGCCCACAGCCAACCCGGCTTGATTAGCGGTAACAATGGGAGTTCCATTGTTAGGACCAGAGATAGGAGTAATGGTGAGCCAGGTGACAGAGCTGACAGCGGTCCAGTTCTGCATATATGTAAGGCCGGTGGCGGTGTTAGCAATGGAGGCAGTTTGGGATGCGGGGGCTACTCCTCCGACGACTCCGGAGAAGGAGAGAATGGTGGGAGATACAGATAGAGAAGTAGTAGTTGTAGCCGTAGTTGTTGTCGTCGTCGTTGTAGTGGTTGTAGTAGTCGGACTCGTTGTCAGTCCAGTAGTTGAAGTTGTGGTTGTTGCAGTCGTGGTTGTAGTTATTATCGGAGTCGTTGTCGCCGTAGTCGGAATCACAATCGGAGCCAAGGCAGCAACAGACGAACAATCAATAAAGTCGCATCCTAACGCTCCACAGCTAAGGTTTTTAGATTCTCCCACGCCTTTGTAATCGTAAGCAGTAATCAACCGCTGTACGGGGTTAGCACTCGTCTTGCAATAGTTTTGAAGAAGATAATCGTAGATTGTTTTAGTGCAAGCAGTTTGAAGTCCGGAAACTGTATTGACTCCACTGACAGCGTATTTGGCAAATCCATTGCCAAAATTAGCAGTATCAAAGCGGGGAATGTCTGTGTACCGATCTTTTACTATACAAACTCCGGTTGGGGCGGTGGTTATCGGTTGAACTGGGGTAGGTGTGACCGGCGTAGTAGTTAAAACAATTGAGGTTGGAGTAGAAACAGGCGTCGTTGGGGTTGGTATCGTTGTTTCAATTTTCTTTTGAATCCCGGGAGCTGTTAATAAACCGGGTGGAATAACTCCGGAAGCTCCAGCTCCTTCGGTAACAAGTTCGTTTAGTTTAGATAGGGTCTTGGGACCGACAATACCTATTGATTCAATACCGTGTTCTTCTTGGAATTTTCTAATTGCTGATTCCGTAAGAGGACCGAAATAGCCAGTAATAGGACCGGTATATATTCCAGGGAATTGTTGCTTTAGAAACTCTTGAAGTTGTTTTACTTCATCTCCGGTTGTGCCTAATCTTAGTGCTTTAGTGAATTTAAGCTCGGTTTTAACTGCTTCCAGTTCGGTTTTAGTTGAAGATACTTCAGCTTGAAGCTTGGTTACTTGTTCTTGCAGAGCCTTGATTTGTTGTTGGAGTTGGAGAATGAGGGAGTCGGTGGAGGTGGGAGTTTGGGCTAAAACCGAGCCGTTTAATGACAAACTAAAAATAGTCAAAAGTACCAATATGCCAATACTCATTTTAAATTTCATAGTTTTGATGAAAAAATTAATTGTGTATAACTTCATTATCAATAAATTTATTATACCATAATAAAGTTTTGTGAACATGCGTGTCTATATTAAACATTCTTTCAACCCGTTCGCGGCCAGATTGGCCGAATTTTGCGGCTTTTTCGGGATGTTTTAATAAATCAATAATTTTACTGGCTAATTCTTTTTCATCGTACGGATTTACAATGTAGCCAGTTTCATTATTAACCACTACTTCCGGCGTTCCGCCAAAGCAAGTCCCAATAATAGGCCTTCCCGCCGCCATTGCTTCAAGATTAACCGTAGGAAATGGATCAAGATAAAGCGATGGCACGGCTACAATCGTAGATTCAGAAATAATTTTTTTCATCGCTTCTCTACTCTGCCACGGCAAAACTCTTATATTTTTATTGCCGCCGGCATTAAATTCTCCATCGCCAACAATTGTAAGTTTGGCATCCGGAATTTCCGAATTGACGATATTGAAAACTCTGACTAAAACGCTAGCACCCTTTGCTTCATCAACTCGCCCAGCAAAAAGAACCCCCCACCCTTTGTTAGAAACAAAGGGTGGGGGGTTGCTAGTTGTTTCACCACCAGACCACTCATCGGCATTAATGCCATTATGGATTGTTTCAATATTAGAAATTCCATTTGCCGCAAGCGCACACTTGAGCGCGTCACTCACCGCAAAAATTTTATTAACTTTTTTTAAAGCGCGCTTTATAAAAAACTTTTGAAACGGATTATAACCAAATCCGTCTTTTTTTAAATTATCAAACCAGTTGATTTTATAGTCATATTCCGGATTCAATTCACAAATTTTTCTTTTAGGAAACAATTTGCCGTTATAGACAGTTTGAGCGTCATGCAGAGTCAGAAAAACAGCTTTGGAGAATTGCTTAGCGAGACTGATTACGCCATAAGAAAATCGATTATGTAGAGTGTGAATATGGATAATATCTGGCCTATATTCGGATAAAATAATTTTAGCATCAACTAGAATATCATTATTTTTAAGACTTTTAAAATTTCGAAATTTCCCGAAGGGACTCGTATAGATTCTTCTTATTTTAATTCCTTCAATTTCTATTTCTCCAACCAAACTCTTATCATTAGTGGCAGTTAAAACTAAAATTTCACTGCCTTGAGCTTTAAGGCCTTTAGCCAAGCCAAAAGCAATATTGGCGGCGCCACCGCTGTTTTCCGGTAAAAATTCATCTAAAATAAAGAGTATTTTCATGGTTTCTGCACAATTATCAGCCAACCGATAGCATGTTTGCTACTGGCATGGCTTCTATCAAAAAAATCGAACAAAATAGCCAAAATTCCGTTTAACAAGATAAATGGTTGCAAAATCCAACGCAATATTCGAATTTTGTTGAGCCGAAATAAATCAATGACGTAGCGAATTTGCATTTGCATGTCAGCCGACCAAAAACCCCCGCGCTGATCTATTAATATAATTTTAAAACCGGCATTACTAAAAATTTCTTCCAGCCCATATTTGGTAAATCGAAAATAATCGCGCGGCTCTTCATGCAATTCATTGAGTTGAGGCACAGTCACCAAGCAATACCCTCCTGATTTTAAAACACGATAAAATTCGCTAACGGCTTTTTGGGGATTTTTTACATGTTCCAGAACTTGCGTAGAAATAATTGAATCAACGCTGTTATCTTCGAGCGTAATATTTTCAACAGAACCAACAATATCGGCCCCGCTATCGGTCCTGACATCCAATGTTAGATATTTATCAAACTTAAAAAATGACTTATATCTTTTGCCATCACCGCTTCCGGCATCCAAAACAATGCCCTTAATATAATGAGAATATTTTTTTACTTGTTTTTTCAATAAGTACCTGTCAGGTTGAAATATCATAATTTTTTTGCCACTACAAAAGAGTTGGCGTAGATAATTTTTGACGGGATTATTTTATCAAAAAATTTCGCGATTTTTTCAATCACCGTAAAAAGCGCGCTGGATTTATTTTTATACGGATTAAACCAAGAAAAATGAATCATTTCGGAAAGCACCATAAAAAATCCGCCGTAAATTCCAGAGTCAACAATTTCAAAGCCAGCCGACTTAAAAATTTCCTCAAGTCCTTCGCGGGAAAAACGAAAGTTATCTTTAGGATCAGCATGAAATGGAAACATAAAAGGAGCTGTAATAATAGCATTGCCGCCCGTTTTTAAAACTTTTTTAATTTCTTGCGCCACGGTAAGGGGATTATCAACATGTTCAAAAACTTGAGTTGAGATAACCGTGTCAAATGATTCCGGTGGAAAAACCAAGTTTGTCACATCGCAAACAGCATCAATATTTTCATTTTTTTTCACGTCGCAAGCAATATAATCTGTGGTATTTTTTGTTATTATTTCTTTGTATTTTGCCATTCCGGCGCCCAAATCCAAAACCCTGCCTCGGATATGCGGCATAATATGAAAAACTACTTCTTTAGTAGTACTTAGCATTGTATATTTCAATATATTTTTTTATTATTTTTCCCCATGAGAATTCCTTGGTCCATTCTAAACTATTTTTACTTAGGCTATTTTTGAATTCTTTATCAGAAAGAATCTTTATAATAGCATCAGCGGTTTTTTGCGGATCATTCTGCGGTACCAAAATAGTATTATATCCCTCTTTAGTAGCAGAAGTAGCACCGCTGTCATAAGTAGCCACAATAGGTAGACCGGAAGCTGCGGCTTCAAGGTAAACAATGCCAAAGCCTTCAAACTGGTGGCGCTCTTCAAGTGGTGTAAGCACAAAAAGCTCGGCATTTCTATAAAACCTTAAAAGCTCGTTATCGTCAACTCCCGAGCTCACAAAAAACACTCTTTTTTCCAGATTATTTTCCCTTATTATATTTTTAAGCTCCCCGGCGTAATTCAATTCTTCGCCTTGGCCGATAATAACATAATTTAGATTTTCTATTTTTTTGGCAACGGCCACAAAAGCTTTAATGGAACCAAGGTATCCTTTGCGCGACTTAAGCGCCCCGACACTTAAGATATACGGTGTTAATCGCAATATTTCTTCGGATGCGACCGAGTCCCCACTCCAAAAAGCCGAATCAAAACCGGGACAAATTACTTTGATATTCATAATCGGCATTATTTTAAGAATTTTTTCTTTTGTATAATCGCTGATAGTAACAAGCCGCGCGCCGCGACAAGTCCATTTCATTAGAGATCGTCGCCAAGAATAAAATGGTGCAATAGAATAAGTGCCAAGAGCCGTAATTACAATTGGTTTTTTAAGCCCACAAGAAATAAATCGTGCATAAAATCCATTAGGCCAAATGTCAACAGTGTGAATAATATCAGAATTTTTAAAAATTTTCCGAATTTTAAAAAAATTCAATAATGGCTGTGTTTTTTCAGCGATTATAACCATTACCTCAATTCCTTCTTTTTTTAAACTTTCAACTAAATCATGTGAAAACCGACCCCCACCATCAGTTGTATTCAAGTTTTGAGTAATAAAACAAATTTTCATAAGTTACATATTCATCTTTACTTTAATACATCGCTGTATTGAAGTATTCAGTATTTATCTTAGTTTACTTAAATTACGCCAGCGTCCTTTACCGGTTATCGGGGGCAAAAAATCAGGCTGTAAAATTTTTTCAATTGATTTAAAGAAATCTTTCCAAAATTTTTCTCTTTTAAATCGTTCCAATACTAATCTGTAGCCATCGCCACCCCTATCAAATCTATCACGCATGTTACTTATGGTTGCTTCACTAACCTTTAGCGCCCGACTAATTACCTTAAATGGATAATCAGCTTCAAGCATAACAACAATGGCCAATCTTTTAGCCAGCATTATGCGTTCCGTTTTGGTTAATAAATCACTGAAAAATTGTGAAACTTCTCTTTCGTGTCTCAAATGTCTTACGGCACTAAATAAACGTTCACTGATTTGATATAGTGTTTTTTGATCTAATTTATTTTTTGAGACATGTGGCATAATTTACTTTCACTTTAATACATCGCTGTACTGAAGTAAAGAGTAGAGAAAAAGATAATTTATTACTTGAAAAAATTTGTTTGATAAACAAACTCAATCAAATTTTTTCCGGCCGGAACTTTAATTGCCTGATAGATATAATTGGCACGATAAATTGACGCTGTTTCGCCATTTACTTTTGCGTGCCAGCCTCGATCGTAAGATTCACTAAAAACAAGCCAGCCGCCGATTTGGCTTTCGGAATTGAGCCGTAAATATCCATTTTTATATTCATAATCAATAATTTTGCCGCCAAAATTACCCCTGCAATCATTGCCACATTCTATAAACGCAAAATTATTAAAATCGATATCAGATTCGAGCATTTTTTCCAGTGCTTTTACTTCATCCGATTCAGTTGGCTTTACCAATTTAGTAAAATAAAATCGTGGCAAAACTTTTTTATTTTCGTAAATGTAAATCGGAACAGCAAAACGCGTTGCCCTGGTTTCAAAAACTTTTTTAAAAATTTTCTCATCCAACGAATAAGCAGAAATAATATATTTTACATTCATCATTCTAAGTAAATTAGCGCGGCTTTCAAAGATTTTTATTTTTTCTTCTGGTTTAAGTCGGGCTTCGGCGACTTTATTTCCTAAAGGAGCACGCTCACTTAAAAGTTCTGATAAAATTCTTGATGTCCGCCGCGGCATTGAAACGTCATAGCCATCTATAGAATCAAGTTTATATATCAAATTAAGATTCGGCGGAAGCATTGTTTTAAAAAATTCATTCTGATCGGCATCACTAACGCCAGGATTGCTTAAAACCAATAATTGGTAAGTGGAAAGATTGGGCATTAAGCTATAAATACGATACGGACCGTTTTTCTGATTTTTAAAAAAATTAACCATGACACTTTCTTTAAAAAAATCGCGCATTAATCCAGACGAAACCATTGGGCTTGTTACTACCCAAATGAAGCCGCTTAAAAGAAATACAAAGAAAAATGAGCTTTTACTGAATTTTTTTATAAAAATTATTACCAAAAATGCGCTAATTGATAATATAAATGGGATTAAAAATTCTTTGTTTAAAAAACTGAAAGCGTAAAAATTATTTGAAACAAGATTCTCAATTGCCCGATGGTAATGTTCAATCGGCAAACCGATGGTTTTTGAATAATAATATTTATCAAAATAATTTTGCGCCAATTTTATAAAAGTTATTTTAAATAAGCCGAAAATATTAATGCCAAAAATTAAAGATAAAAATCCAAAAAATATTCTTTTAACCCATAAAAATACTTTTGATTTTCCGACGCTTTCTCTGTTCTCCAAAACCCAATTAAATCCATAGCCGCTTAAAACCGCCAGCGCGAAATTACCAAGCATTAAAAACCGCGCCGGGCCTCTTAAGCCGCTCCAAATCGGAAATTGGTGAAAAATCCAGGCAAGCGGTGAATATTTTATTGAAAATAGTAATGAGAAAGCCAAAAGTAATAACCAAAATAGAACGCGCCTGTCTTTCCTTAAATAAATAATGGCAAAAATCGCTAAAATAAGAGGCAAAACGCCGACATATAAAAGAGATTCGCAGTTTACTCCAAAATTGAAATTTGGGATAATGTAGCGAACAAAATCCGCAATACCTAAGGCGCATTCCTGCGATTCGCTAAAACTTAATCCTGCACCCCGTTGAGCTAGTTGACTAGTTTGATATTCAGGTATCAATTGAAATGCTGACAAAGCAACTCCTATTAAAACAATAACAGCAAAAGCGACGATGAAATGCCGCCTGCGCCTGTTATTTTCCCAAGCTAAAAATATTGAAAATAAAAATCCACCGAAAATTCCTATAAGGGCAAATTGCGGATGAGATGTAATTAGGCCTAATCCTAAGACAACTCCGCCAGCCGCCGGCCAAAACCAGTTGAATTTTTCTTTGAATTTAAGAAGAAAATAAATTAGCGCTGGAAATACGAAAAGCGATGCGGCTGTAGCGATATTAACCATCCAGCTTAAATTATAGGCGCTGAAAAGGTAAACGGAGGTTACGAGAACCGAAACCCACTTATCAAACCCAATTTTTCGGCTCGCCAAGTAAGAAAATACGGTAGTCAAGATAAAATAAAAGAAAATCAGAATATTATAAAAACTTATAAAATCCAAAAAGCCAAAATTAAAAAATTTGTAATAGATCCAATTTCCGGCAAAAGTTGATGGTGCAACTCCTATATTAAACCCTCCCAAGATTCCTGAAGTCCAAAAACTTTGCTGACTTAAGAAGTGTTGAGAGTAAGGATAAAAAATCAAAAGCAAATCAAGACCCGGAAAAAGTTTATCAGAAAAAAGCATTGGCCAAAATAAAATGAAAAGAAAAATTAAAAGAAAAAATAACGGATTTTCGCAAATCCAAAATACTATTTTTTTAAAATTATTTTCCATTATATGATTTCAAATTTAGGTAAGGGAACAATGAACTTACCTCCTGATTTTAGAAATTCTTGCTCGCGTTCTTTAAACTCCTCCATAAAATGCCATGGCAGTACTAAAAAGTAATCAGGTTTTTCAGCCCTGGCTTGCTCCTCTGAAATAATAGGAATCAGAGTTCCTATTGTCTTCTTACCCCATTTATCAGGATTCCTTTCTGCGGCAGCGATAATAGTATGATAATCCAGACCGTAGAACTGCAATAATGTATTCCCTTTTGTTGAAGCCCCGTAAACGTAAATCCTTTTCCCATTTTCATGTTCGCTCTTGATAAAATTTACTAATTGATTACGAAGCGTATAAATATTTTTTACAAAATTTTCATATGCTTTTTTATCATCAAGCCCCAAGCCTTCTTCAAATTTACGCAAATCTTCTATGCGTTTTTTTGCTCCTATAGAAATTTTAATTGTCTTGCCTCCATATTTATGGCGAATATAAGTTCTAAAACTTCCGCCGTTAATATCATTAAGTTCAACGTCAAAAATTTCAAGATTATGCCTCCCTAGTAAATTCTCTAATGAGAGCAAAGAATAGTATTCAAGATGCTCGTGGCAAATATTATCAAAAGCGTTTTGCGAAAGCATCGAAGGTAGATAACTCATCTGAATAACAAAAACTCCATCATCATCTAAACATTTTGCTACGTCTGAAACAAATATATTCGGATCTTCCAAGTCATAAAACATAGCAATAGCAGTAATCGCTTTTGCTTTAAAATCTCCGAATTCTTTTTGCCATGCGTTATAGCCAAAAAAATCATTGATGATACAAGTCGTGCCTTCGCGCGCCCACTTCATAAGGTTAATTGCCGGCTCAAAACCAATAGTCTTTATTCCATTTATGGAATAACCTCTTAGCAATGTCCCGTCATTTGCTCCAATATCAATTAAATAATTTCCGGACTTTAAATCAACAATGCTTTCGATCTTTTTTGCTATCCCATTAAGCTCGTTAGTCATAGTCTTATTCACGCCTGAACGATACCAATAATTTCTATACATCATCTCGTGTGAGGCTGTATGCTTCAACTGCAGTAAGCCGCAACCGCCATCTTTTTTATTACAAAGAACCAATTCTAATGGGATTTTAGAATTTTCTTCTTGTTGTGATGCGCCATCCACAAAATCTGACATATACAACTCACCCAATGATAAAACGGGTATAAGTGGTTCAAAACCGCAAACACGACAAGTATTTCTTATTGCAGTGATTTTCTGTTTCATTTTTTATAAATATTACTTAATATATACTTTTATTTATCACAAAAAGCGTAACGAATCAATTTAAAGAGATACTTTGGTGCTTCTATAATAAAATGCATTTTTGAATCACCAAATTTTCTATCATAAAATAATACCGGTATTTCCGTGAGCTTTGCTTCCTTTTTTAGCATACGAAAAATTGTTTCAAAAAGAAAAAAATGCCCATCTTCAACGGTTTTAATTTCAAGCCATTTTGATCGGCGCAATATACGAAAATTAGTATTAAAGTTGTGTATGTTTTTCATACCGCTTAAATTTTTAATTGTCCAGTTACCAAATCGACTTATCAAATAGCTTACCTCCAACCAGAATGATTTGTGCCCTTGATTCAATGGCTTATATTTGATCTTATAGCCAAGCACAATATCATAATTTTCTTTGATTGTTTCAAAAAGACAAATCATGTCTTCAACTCTAAAAGATAAATCGGCATCAGATGATAAAATATATTCACCTCTTGCCACATTATAACCATCGCGAATAGCCGATCCGATACCCAATAATTTAGGACGCACCACTAATTTAATATTTTTAAATTCGGCATTAAAAGAATGAATCAATTCTTCGGTTCCGTCTTGGGAATTATCATCAACAATAATTATTTCAAAAGAATAACCACTGAAACCTTTCTCAATTTCAGGAATCAATATAACGAGGTTCTCTCTCTCTTTATAAACCGGTAGTACAATTGACAACTCCAATGGTTTCATAATAGATCATTTTCATTTTATAAACTCCAAAATGCGTTGTGCGCGCTTATCCCAAGTGTATTCTTTAACGTCAGCGAGCGCCTGCTGGCTTAAATGGTAGCCGAGCATTTGACTTGACTTTAGCATTTTTATAGAGCGAGCTAAATCGGCCGCGTCATCCGGTTTGAAAAACAAAGCGTTTTTATCGTTTAAAACTTCCCGCAAGGCCGGAAGGTCGGAAGCAATAACAGGCCGGCCGCTGGCCATATACTCAAAAAGCTTTAAAGGCGAAGCGTAAAAAGCATAATGCGGTTTATTCGGAAAAGGAATAATAAGAGTATCGGCGGCCTTCATATATTTAATGGCTTTAGTGTGGGGTTGATACTCAAAAAATAGCGCTTGCGAATAAACATTAAACCTGTTTGCCAGCGCTTTATAACTGTTGATCTCTAATTTCTCCCCTCCGACAAAAATCATTTTTACATCTTTATCAACCATAGGTAGCGCCTCAAGCATAACTGCGATCCCCTTCTCCATTTCCAAGGTTTTAAATTTTCCGATATAACCAACTATAAAATTATCTTTTGGCAAATTAAGTTCATCTCTTAATTCATCTTTATTTGAGTTTACTGTATCAAAAACTTCTAAATCAACGGCATCAGAAGCAACAGTGATTTTGTCCTCTGGAATGTCCCTTTTAACAATTAAGTTTTTAATTCCGTGTGTTATAGTAATAATTTTATATGCCTTTCGCCAAATCCGCTTATAAAATTTTGGATTTCCCGGGAAACTATGAACCTCATAAACAAATTTTTTATTCGTAAAACTTAAAAACCACAGTATAAACTGGTCTCTAGAGTAGACAGTATAATTACCATCTTTTGGTAATTTACCGATAGCACAAATAGCAAATGTTAAAGATTCAACAAAATTAGCGACCGGTCCCAAAAACTTCGAAAGTGGTATAAGATCAATAACTGGCACTTTTTTAATATCAAAAATTTCATGGATACCGTAATAATAAAACGGTGAATCCTTGATTGAATTAAGGCGCCTTGGAATAAACAACTCAACCTTAACGCCCTGTTTTGAAAACGCTTCGCACATTTTCATAACCTGAAAACCATGCGCTTTTTCTGTTGGTATGCGATTGTTTGTAATGTAAATTAATTTCGTCATTTTTTTAATATAAAGAAGTGATGCAGAGGATTTTCAAAAACGATATAATCTTTAGTAATCGTTAAGCCGCTTTTTTCAATCTCTTTTTTGATTTTTTTAAGCGAATAATCTCTTTTGCTTATTTCCCAATAATGTTCGCCCTTAAATTTATGTACCTTTGGATAAGGCACTTTAATCATGAATTTTATTTCTGGAAAGATAGGAAATTTGAACAAAAATCTTATTGCTGGACCGAAATGCGGCAACGATATGATCACATGGTTTCTAGAGACTCTTTTTATTTCTGAAAGCGCCCGATTAAAATCCTCATAGGGCAAATGTTCCAGTACTTGAGCACATAAAACCGCATCAAATTCATTATCTTTAAACGGCATATCCAAAACGGAAGCGACAATATCTGGTTTCAATGATTCGTCAATGTCCAGTGTAACGGTTTTTATACCGCTTAATTTCAAGTATTCGGAAACCAAACCACTGCCTTTTCCAACAATTAAAACGCTTTCCGGCTGAAAATCGGAAATTTCTGTTATCTGATGCCAGTAACTCATCCATCTATTTTTATCTTCATAATCAAAATTAAAATAGTCGTTCATTGGTTCATTTCCTTAAAAATTTTCTCAATCAAGTTATCAAGATTGTGATTTTTTACAATAATATCTCTTAATTCCTGACGGATACCAGCATCCTCATACATCTTTTTATCCAAGATATTTTTTAATTTATTTTTTAAATCCTCAAAATCTCCCGTTTTAAAAACTAAATCCTGGCTTATCTCTTGCGGAAAAACATCTAAAAACGCGCTGTTAGAAGTAAGTGGAATAACGCCAGAGGCCATTGCTTCTAAGACCACTTTGTCCAAGCCGCCAAAAGGCACGGCATTAATGAGAATTTCGGAATTCCCCAAATATTCCGGCATTTTATAGGAAGAAACGGGCCCGCAAAATTCCACTTTTTCATCTATGTTTAAGTCACTTGCCAATTTTTTCAGCGATTCCAGGTATTGCTGATGATAGTCCTGAATAACTCCGCCGATAATTTTTAATTTTAGGTCATATCTTGATTTTATCAAATCCGAAATAACGTTAATAATTAAATCATGCCCTTTGCTCGGAGTAATTCTCCCAACAGATAAAATAGTAATCAACTCATCATTCTTAAATCTTGAATCGTGAATCTTAAATCTTTCAACATCTATTCCGTGTCCGGTAATAATTCTTTTGGAAGTATCTACTCTCATTGCCGCTTCGTGAGCGGTAAAAACTCTTCGGCAAAGTTTTACGGCAAGCTTAAGTTGCCAATGTGCCGCGACACCGGTATACCAAAGATAAATTGGTTTCCTATAAATTAACGCAATCGGCGCCGCCAAAATAACATATTTGGGAATCATATGGACTAAAATGGCATCTGTTTTACCGATAGTTTTTAAAAGTCCATAATAAAAACCGAAAATTTTACCGAAAAAACCTCTTCCCGCTTCCTTTCCCATACTAATAACTTCTATATTTGATATTGTCGGATCAGATTTTTTTTCAAGCGCTAAAATGTAAATTTTTTCCATTTTCCCTGCCAATCGGTCCCACCAATAAATAAAAGCGCCGAGGTTAGAATCATTTATATCGTATTTTTGGGTTATGATTAAAAGCTTCATGATACTTTTTTTCTTAAAAACTCAAAAAGCTTATAAACGCCAAAAATAGCAAACATAAAAATTAAGCCGTTTATAGGCGCCTTGGTTCTTCCCCCGCCTACGGCCGTTGGGCCGGTAATTAAAGCAAAATAAAATATCACAACGGCAATGTAAATAGCTTCCGTTCTGATTATTTTGTAATTCCGGCTAAACAAGAGATATATTAGCGAAGATAAAAACGAAAGAAAAATAGCAACCCATAAAACTTTACTACCCCAATAAATTAAAAATCCGGTAAAATCCATATCAGCAAAAGTTTTAGATATTGATTTAAAATCGAATCTTAAAAAAAACTCAAACGGAATATAGGGAGCTTTAGCGGGAACTCCTAAAATATCAATAAATAATGATTTATAGCCATTCGCGATGAAAAAGGAAATCAGCGATTTGGCATAAATATTAGCGTAAGCGAATTTGTGTTCTCTAATTCCGTTTATAGCCACTTCGAATAGCTTATTGGAGCCCCCGAAAGTAAAGATTTTGTCGCCGGCAATTGCATAGGCTTTGGCTTGAATGTCGGACAAAGGCCCGGCTTCGCCCAAATATCGCAAAACTGCGCCGTAATGATCAATAAAAAATACATAACCCTGGAGGCCGGTGATCTGCCAACTATTAACGGATATTTTATTTCTGATCAGCCATGGACTTAAAACTAAGAAAAAAATGGCAACAAACATAATTACTATTTTTAAAACTGTGCGCCATTCTAAATTTTTTGTTTTTAAAATAATAAAAATAATAGCAATCGGCCAAAAATAAAACATGACCGGACGAACTAAAGTAGCCGCGCCGAGCAAGGCGGATGAGTACCAAAGATAAGAACGTTTACTCGTGTTCAGATATTTTACAAAACAAAATACAAAAAGAAATAAAAATGGAGTAAAAATACCTTCGGTCAATATAGATACTCCCAAAAATAATCCCATCGGCTCTATAGCAGTCAAAATACCAGCAGTAAAAGCTAAATTATCAGAAAATATTTCTCTTGCGATTAGATAAATCAGCGGTGCGGCAAAAGCCGAAACTAAAGCTCCTAAAAATATCGCCGGGATAAATGAATGAAAAACCAAATAAATCAGTGCTAAAAACAAGAGGTATCCGGGGGTACGAAAGTTGGTTGGATAATATGGCGCTCCGCCTGCAAAAGAAAAAGTTCCATGTTCCACTAAATTTTGAGCAAGAAGCATATAGCCAGGAGAATCTCCCCCTTGATAAAAGTTAAAACCGTGGGTTGAAAGAATAAACCAGGCAACTAGAAGTTCCAGCGTCAGCATTAAAAAATAAAGAAACCAAAATTTCTGGCCTTTTTTCATATCAATATTATTAAATAAAAACCGAGTTTGGTCAATTATTATCCAGCCATTTCGGATTGTGAACTATTGGTCTTTTTTCCGGATATTCAAATGGTATTTTTTTTGCTACGACTGTAATAAAAGAAAATACGTCTTTGAGCACTGGATTTAAGATTTTATTTAGAAGCTTATTTTGCGGGATAAAAATATTTGATTCAATTATTTTAAAACCAGCGCGTTCAATGGTGAATTCAATGGTCCTGCGTGTAAAAGCATTAATATGCTGAAGCGCTTCGTATCCTAAAAATCCCAGGAACAATCTGTTTAATTTCAGATATAGCCAGTTGGAAGGAATAGTTGGGACCCGGATAAAAATACGGCCATCATCCCTTAAAGTTTCGTGGAATCGCCGCAATAACCGATGCGGCGCGACAACATGCTCCATAACATTAGAACACCAAACTGCGTCAAAAGATTCACCTTCCTCGCGCCATTCATCTTCAAAATTATATTCTCTTATATCAAGACCGATAGCTTTTGAAAAGTTAACGGCTTCCGGCAAAACCTCAACCCCAGAAGAACCGTTCCCAAAGTGAATTAAAAACTCTCCCCAGGCCGAGCCGATATCCAAAACTTTTTTATTATTGAGCCCATACTTAACAAGCGGCGCCGCTAATTTTAGTGGCATAAATCTGAAATATTTTTCCCATATTTTTTGAGTCTCCTCGAAAGACATCGGGGAACGAGAAAAAATCCGTTCTTGTAAACCGGAATTTTCTTTTGAAAATATTTTTTTATAAAAATCTGCGGTATTCATAAACTTTTATTATTCCTGAAAAAAATAAAATTATTAGTGGGGCAATAGAAGGAATAAAATAACGCAATTGGCTTTGAGCGTCCACAAACGATACGTAAAATCCTATGTTTAGTAAAGCCCAAAATCCTAAAATAACGGCCAAATGTTTTTCTTCTTTAAAAAAACGCTGAAATCCCAGTATCAAAATAATAATCAAAATTGGCAAAATCCAGATAAGCACCGGCAAATTCAACCAGATTCTTTCAAAAAATATTGCGACATTATTAAAAGAAAGCCAGCCACCTAAAATTTTGGTTTCCAAACCATGACCGGAAAGTTCCTGAATACGATAGCCATAAGTAAAAGGCGATCCAAAAAAATAAAAATTATAGACCCATTGCGGCAAATAAACTAAAAAAGAGACGAGACCAAAACCGGCCGATTCACGATATTTTTTAAGCCAAATTAAAACCAAAAAAATAAGCGGTAAATATAAAATGTTAGCAACTCTTGTAAGCGCGGCGGCAGCAACCAGCGCGCCAATTGCCGTCGCTGAAAGAAAACCAAGTTTATTATCGTTAAATTTTTTTATAAAAAAATAAAACCCACAGTAAAGCAAAACGGCTGATAAATAATCGGCGCCTATTGTTATCCACATTTGATAATGGAAAGCTGGGATCCAGCGCGGAAAATTGGCTAATTTTAAAATAGCTAAAAGTATATAGGGATAAAAAGTGAAAAAAGCCGCGGCTGTAAGCGCTAAACTGTTTTTCTTGAACATTTCATAAGCTGTTAAGGCAACAAAAATAATTGCCAAGATGAAAAATAAAAACGCTTGAATTATAAAAACAACTTTAGCTATATCAATAGGATTACTGGCTCCAGTTAAATAAACGATAGGGGCCAAAAATAAAGGGTAGCCAATATTAGCGACACTAGGAACCGGAGAAAGTTTAGCGAATGATTGCGCCAAATTAAAATAATTAACTTCATCCGGAAAATAAGAGCCCCCGAAGTTGGGCCTGAAACCATCAAGTCGCATATCGGTAAAGGGAATATTATTCACGAGCAGAATCACCAATATGAACCTTAAAATAATTAATCCGACAATCCCCCACAAAAAAGTTTTTTTGGTTATATCGTTCACTTTTTAGTTGAAAAATCTATATTTGATAAGAGTTAAAATACTTACAATGCCGTCTTTAAATCCTAATTTTTTACCTTGTTTTTTTGTCCTTGGAAAATATTTGGTCGGTACTTGAATGATTTTTTCTTTTCTTTTTAATAGTTTTGCGGTAATTTCTTCGCAAATCTGAAATCGATCACTTTTTAAATCCAAATCGCGCCATAAGTCGCGCGTCATAACTTTATAGCCATTGTTAACGTCCTTTACATTTCCTCCGTAAAGAATCCAAGTAACAAAACTTACTAACTTGCCGCCCCACCAATAAATGCTCGCGGGATTCTTTATAATTCTGAAACCAAAAACAGCTCTAGTTTCGCCATTTACAATAGGTTGAATAAGTTGGTAATAATCTTGCGGATCGGTTTCCAAATCGGCGTCTTGAATAATAACAATATCGCCGGTTGCCGTTTTAAGGCCAGTTTTAATCGCCGCACCCTTGCCAGAATTTCTATCATGCTTAATTAGTTTAATGCGTTCTTCGTTTGTCATTCCGGTTAAAACATCTAAAGAACCGTCAGTAGAACTATCGTCAACGGCAATAATTTCTTTATCTATATTAATCGCCTCAACTCTTTTTATAATCTCTTCAACAGTTTTAACCTCATTATAAACAGGGATGATCACTGATAATTTCATAATTTTACAATGAGACACTGGCTAGTTGGTAATTCAATTATAGGCTCGGGCTTGTCACTAAAAAATTCCTCAAAAGCTTGTTTCGTTCCCGCTATTACTGAATAATCATGCGATACAATTATTCCTCCTTTGGTCATTCTGGGATAAAAAAACTGTAGCCCGGCCATAGTGCTTCTATATAAATCAACATCAAGATGGACTAATGAGAACGTTTTATCCTCCACTGATTTGGCAGATAACGGAAATAATCCTTTATAAAAGAATATATTGTCGTAATCTTTAAGATATATTTTGGCAGATTCAAGGCTCGCCGCAAATTGTTTTTCTTTAAATTTTTCATCCATTGCTTCTGGTTTGGGCAATCCCTCAAAAGTATCAAAAAGATAAAATGCTTTATTGCCCTTAGCTTCAGCAATAATCCTTGCGGAACCGGCAGTGGAAACACCAACTTCGGCAAAATCTCCTTCAATTTTTAAAGCAGCCGAGGCGCAATAATAAAGAAATACCATTTCATCCGGCCACATTCTAAACCCCCTTTCGTGCTGAATTTTAAGCATACGTTCAATCAATTTTTCGTCTTTCCTAAATTTTAGCAATCTAACCTGAGGAAAACGAAAAGTATAACGAATACAGTTAGCTATTAGCCGAATTATCGGATTTGAACTTATAGATATTTTTTTTAGTATCTGTTTAAGCATATTTTTACGTTTTTTTAGCTTCAACAAAGTATCCAATTGGGCTGGGCTGTTTTAACTTTATTCTCTTTGGAATCAATTTGTCCAATACAACAGCCGCGCTATAAAAAATAAATTTGACAGGCCAGAAAAAAAGAAAATGATTAATTAAATACACAGCGGCCGAAAAACGTTCGCCAACGGGAATAATTAAAAATTCTTTAAATCCTGATTCTTTTAATAATTTTTGGAGCCCCTCGCTGGTAAATCGCCAATAATCATGTGGCTCTTTGGCTTCATTAAAAATAAAGGGGCTGGTTAAAAACAGTTTCCCACCGGGTTTTAAAACTCTATTAATTTCTTTTAGAACGGCCGGGGGATTTTCAAGAATATAAATAACATTAAAAAGAAAAATAGCATCAGCAAAGTTATCTAAAAGGGGTAATGGCTTGTTTAAATCGGCTACAATATCCGACTCCATCTTTTCATTTATATCAACCCTAACAAATTTTTCGGGCTTAACATCCCAAAACCGTTCGTAGCTGGGATTTTTGCCTCCGCCTAAATCTATAACGACACCGCTGATATTTTTAACCGATGCATTAATTTTCCAATTAAAAAGCGTCCGGGCGATAGTTTTCCCGTGATAAGTTTCTTTTAACATACTAAAAAGACTAATCATGTAAAAATCTTTGATATAAATAATCTGTAAAATAAATAATTCCGGTCGCGGCAAACATAAATATGAAAGGTTGGGCTTGGATTCTGAATCTTGCTAGTTCTATCATCAAAGTTGTTATGGAAACAAAATAAAAAACAACACTAAGAATTAGAAAGATTCCTAAACGGTTGAGTTTAAATTTAGCTAAAGAAATAAAAATTCCTGCCAGAAATAAAATAGTGATTATGGGCCAAAAAAATCCCGAGATCAATAGCGTTAATTCCCCCGCAGAAAGATTGTGCATCTTATCCCATACCGCTCTAAAATTTCGCTGTTTTAGTAAATTACGTATCTGACTTTGAATTTTAAATTCCTTGACGCCTAAATAATAGGCCAAGGAAGAGTAAGAATTTCTGATGAAAAAATTTGGCATAGAAAAAATTGAAAGCTTAATGTAATCATAGGGATCTTCCCTGATGCCTTTCAGGGCTTCTCTCATCAGTATTTCGGCTCCCTCTTTTGACATAATATTAAAACCTTTAGTTAACTGGTAAGCAATTCCATAACCCTCGTCTAAGCTCTTAAACTTACCTCTGTATACTTGGAAAGTATTGAAATTATCAACAAAAAGACTAAAACCCTGCACCGTAGTAATCTGCCATGTGTCAAGAACAATTTTATTGCGAATCAACCACGGCGCTATAACAATAAGAAAAATTAGAGATGCTAAACTTGCTGTTTTCAAAGATTTTAAAAATTTGTCTTTTTTAAAAAATATAAATATCGCAAAAACTGGCCAAATATATAAAGCATTCGGTCTTGTAAGAGCAGAAATACCTAAAAGTCCGGCGGATAAGTATAAAAATTTATGGGGGTTTTGTTTTAGATACAGAATAAATAAATAAACTGCCAAAACAAATATGGGCAAGAAAATCTGCTCAGACATTATCGTGCCGGCTAAAAAAGCCCCCCATGGCTCTAAAGCAACTAGAATACCGGCTAAAAAGGCAATTCTTTCATCAAAAATTTCTTTAGCAATTAAATAAGTAAGAGGCGCTGTAAAAGCAAAAGCTAAAAGGCCCAAGAAAATTGCTAGTTTAAAAGAACCAAATATTAGATAAATTACCGCTAACCATAATGGATATATCGGCGCTCGAAAACCACTTGGTTCATAGGGAGGAATTTCGTAAAAAGAAAAAACCCGGTGATTTATTACATTTAAAGCCGTAGTTTTGTAAGCTTTAGAATCAATAAACAATGCCAAAGGGTTAATTTTTTCGTGATAAACAAAAACTAAACTTAACTCGAAAATGAGCGCCAAAATAAATAGGATGATGAATTTATTTTTATTATTTAAATTTAAGATTTTCATGTTTAAAAAAATAATCTAAAATTTTATAAAATCCAACGACTGCTAACAAAAATAACGGGGCATGGATCGATAACCTGTAGCGCGAGATATCTCCCCAAGCTACTAAAAATGGAAAATAAATTATCCATAAAATTAAAAACCAAAATAATAAATCGTGACGATTTTTTTTGAACATTTTTAAAACGCCTACGACTGCTAAAAATATAATAAGAGGCCAGAAAAAAGCTAACATAATTAAAATTTTTGCACCTAAAGACGCTTCCCTTATTAAACCCACGGGGTTTAAATTTTGTTTAAAATAATCACCAAGTTTTGATTGAATATTGCTATCCGGAATATCAAAATCAAAAAATACATTACTATAAGAATTTTTAAAGAAAAACAATGCCATGTTCTCGAAATGCATCTTTAAAAATAAACTTAGATTATCTTTTATACCTTTAAGAGCGACTTGAGTTAATTTTTCTGAATTTTCTACCGTTGTTATTGCTTCTACATCACTATTAGCGCCTAATATTTTTTTAGCTTCTTCATATATGTCCACAAGTTCATTCGGATTTGTTTTGCCAATGTATTTCTCTAACATTATGTAATCGCCGAAAGTTCTTATACCGGAAGCTGAGGAAAATTGCCATGAATTAAGAACGATTTTATTTCTAACAAGCCACGGGATTAAAACGGCAATAAAAATTAGAAAAATAAGCGCCGATGTTTTAAGAGATTGCCAAAATGAATATCTAAGTTCAAAAATAAATGCTAAAAATACGTAAATAGCAATAAATAAAAGGGTCGCCGGCCGGGTTAAAACCGAGATTCCCAAAATTACAGTAGCTGAATAAAGATGCCGGGCTGATCCCGATTTAAGATAACGACAAAAGAAATAAACACTTAAAAGAAAAATCGGCATAAAAATTTGCTCGGCTGCTATAAATCCGGCTTGGAAGAGAGCCCAAGGTTCTAAACCAGAAAGAAAAGCGGCAGTTATAGCAATTTTTTCCGTAAAAATTTCACGACCAATCAAATAAACAAGCGACGATGAAATAGCAAAAACTGCCGCTCCAATAAAAATGGCTACATTATAGGATTTAAAAATTAAATAAATAAAAGCTAGCCAGAAAGGATAAATTGGGGTTCGGAAACTAGTTGGTAAATATGGCGGATTAGAAGTGATGGCGAGGGTTTGATGGTAAATTAAATTATTTGCCAAATTCTGATAATCGCGACCGTCGCCTCTTAAAAATATTTCAAAGCTATGTATTTGGCTTAAAATAAAAATTGTCAAAAGTTCTGTTAAAAATACTATTACAAAAATTAGGATCGGTTTTTTATTCAAAATCAAAAATTTTTTAATCATTAATAAAGACAAGCCTTTATTGCCGAAAACCCCTACTTTTGATAAACTAATCAACATTATGATTACGAGAAATATTTATAGAAAAATTTATAGAGTTGTGAAAAAAATTGCCGAAATTACAGGTTATAACTTAGTTATTACGCAAAAATACGGTAATAAGAACGGGGTTTATGAATCAATACTACCGGGCGCGACCTACGCGCCCTGGTTATTAGATTATACATTCAATGAAGTGTATCAGACAATAAAGAACAATACCCTGGTTGATAAATACAGATGTTACGAACTTTGGCAATTAGTCGCACAAACAGCAAAATTGCGCGGCGTACTAATTGAAGTAGGGGTATGGAGAGGTGGAAGCGGCGCTTTGATTGCAAAAAAGGCAAAACTTGAGGGTATTAAAGATGCTGTATATTTATGTGATACTTTTAAAGGTATAACAAAAGCCGGGGTTAATGACGCCGTGTACAAAGGCGGTGAGCATGCAGACACTTCAGAAAAAATAGTTGAAATAGTAATTAGTAAATTAAATTTGGATAATACCAAACTGTTAACCGGAATATTTCCTAACGAAACAAGTAAACTTATAACAGAAACAGAATTTCGCTTTTGCCATATTGATGTTGATGTATATCAATCAGCAAAAGATAGTGTTGACTGGTTGTGGCCAAAATTAGTTATTGGGGGACTAATAGTTTTTGATGATTACGGATGGGAAGGATGCGACGGCGTTACAAAATTTGTCAACGAAGAAAGAAACAAGCAAGACAGGTTAATAATTTACAATTTAAACGGGCATGCAATTATGATTAAACTACCTGAAAATTGAAATTTTCATACTTACAGTTTCACTAATGCAAATTTTTTATCTTTAATCGGGCCAGCTGACAAAGGAAATAGACCTTTGTAAAAAAATACATTATTGCAATCCTTAAGATACTTTTTAACGGATTCGAGACTCGCCGCAAATTGTTTTT
>Ga0209515_10000821_pt1 | contig 54086 bp, 39 predicted proteins | sample Subgroupgradi54m_FD_187454 | JGI IMG/M metagenome (GOLD analysis project Ga0209515, IMG submission 187454) | Subsurface groundwater microbial communities from S. Glens Falls, New York, USA - GMW60B uncontaminated upgradient, 5.4 m (SPAdes)... ... | reverse complement strand
CAAATAGCAAGGTCGTTATGAAATGGATCAAAGATCCTGCCACGGGCGATAGTATGGCGCTCCTTGTTAGCTGGGACGATTATAGCCAGCCACCCGAGGAGATCTTTGCTTAGTCGCAGGCCGTCTTTGCATGCCGTAAATAAGAATGTCCGTGGTGGCAGCATGCGAGACATTTCCCTTCCCATCTAAGCCGATGGCGCCTATTCGTCTTCCGCGTGAGCGGATTTCTGCGAAAGTTTTTTGAAAGGCCCTCCGAAGGCTCCTCCCGTCCTGAACTCGTGTAGCGATCTTGAGGGCGAGCCCTTCTTCAATAATTTCTTCACCGATACCCGTCGCCGAAACAGCACACCGCTCGTCCGCATAATTGGCCACCGGCATCCCCGAATCGCTCACGCGGCCCGGCCGTTCGAATCCACGGCCGCCGGTGGAGGTGGCGCTCGCAAGATTTCCAAACCGATCGAGTGCGCACGCACCCACGGTGTCATAGCCCTCGCCCTTCGATTTTTTCCACCGGCGGATGGAAGCGGGAGTCCTTGGATCCGTGGGCTTGAGGCCGAGTTTTTTCGCGAATCGAAACGCGCCTGCTCCGGCCAGCACCCGGTCCTTCTCCTCGAGCAACGCCCGCGCCACGAGAATCGGATTCTTGATCTTTTCCAGATTGATGACGGCCGCAAATCTTTGCCGGGAGCCGTCCATGATGGAAGCCGAGAGCCGTGCGCGTCCGTCCGCTTGAAGTTGCGATCCCGTTCCGGCGTTGAATTCCGGGTCGTCTTCAAGGAGCCTCACCGCAAACGTGACGGCTTCGAGGGAATTGGTTTGGACGAGCTGGTCGTAGGCCCGTTTGAGGATGCGGGCGATTTTCTTTTGAATGCGCGCCCCGCGGCGGGGACCCTTGAACGCCCGGCCCGCGCCGCCATGGATGATTAAAACTGGTTGCATCGTTCTCAATTCTCATTAAATTAAAGGTTATGCGAAGCGAAGTCCAGCGCCTTCCGTCCGAATTCCTCGAACGGCTCCGGAAAATCATCCCTTCCCAAAAATGGGACGAGATCGCCAACACCTTCACAGAGCCCCGGCCCACCACGTTTCGCGTTAATACCCTAAAGGCACAGCCCCGAATTGTCCGTGAAAAATTAGAACACCAAAGCTTCCGCTTAGAAAAAGTAGGCTGGTATCCCGATGCTTTCATTCTGCGAAGCGGGCGCCTACGCGACCTTCAAGAGACCGATATCTATCAGACAGGCGAAATTTACGTCCAGTCACTCTCCAGCATGCTGCCACCTCTGGTTTTAAATCCCCAGCTTGGCGAACGAATTCTCGATTTAACAGCCGCTCCGGGTAGCAAGACCACGCAAATGTCCTGCTTGATGAAAGGGGAGGGAGAAATCGTTGCCAACGACAATAATCAAATCCGGTTTTTTAAATTGAAAGCCAATGTGGAATCGCAAGGCGCAAAAAACGTGCGGCTCTCCATGAAATCCGGCGAACTCTTCGGCCGGGATCTCCCGGAAAGTTTTGACCGGATTCTTCTCGACGCGCCCTGCAGCGCCGAAGGACGGTTTCTGGTGAATGAACCCGCTTCCTACAAATACTGGAAGCCGGCTAAAGTGAAGGAAATGGCCCGTAAACAAAAAAATTTGATCCTCTCCGCTTTTCGCGCGCTCAAACCGGGCGGCACTTTGGTTTACTCTACCTGCACCTTCGCGCCGGAAGAAAATGAGGAAGTCCTCGATTGGTTTCTTAAAAAAGTGGAGGACTCCGCCCGGATCGAAAAGATTTCTCTCGCCGTCCTCAATTGGGTGCCGGGGTTCCGGAAATGGGAGGAAAAGAGCTTTCCCGCTATCCTCGGACAGACGGTCCGGATCCTGCCAACTCCTTTAATGGAAGGCTTTTATGTGGCTAGGATCGGAAAGGTCCGTTGACAGCGTCTGAGAGGTGTGCTAGATTTTGTATGCTTATGCGGAAAATTTTAGCAGGTTTAACTCTTTTGACCGTTGTCGCGTTGGGCGTGGGTCTTCTCTGTCAATGCTGCCCCGCTTATGCAAACGAGTCTTCTTCGAGTTCCCAAATTTCTTCACCGAGTTGCGGCTGTTGCGGAAAGACGCTCCAACTTCCCAGTACAGACCGGGCGACACAGACTGAGCGAGCGGCCACTTCCACTTCTCTCCTCGGGCTGTTTGCATTTTTCATCGCCTCCCCGGTTGAAGCGGGAATAGTCGAACAGCCGGGAAGTTCCAGGTCCATTCATTCTCCTCCGGCGGACTTCTCTAGTCCGCCGCTTTATCTCGCTCTCGAAGTTCTCCGACTCTAAAATTTCTCCTTTCTTGATTTAAACCGCGGGCAAGGTGTGCCCTCGGTGGCTTCGCGCCTTTGGCGCAAGAAAGGAGGAAGCGAGATTGAATCCAAATTTTTTCTGCATCACTTTAATTCTGGTTTTGACGAGTCCCATGAACGGCTGGGCCATGGCCAAGCGCCCGCCCGTTCAAGCCAAGCCGTCCCCGGCCGGGGTCCATCTTCCAACGTCCCGGCCTCCCGCTTTGAAACTTTCCGATCTGATCGAAGAGGCCCTCCAGAAAAATCCCGAGCTCGATGCCTTCCACGAACGCTGGAAGGCCGCCAAGGCCCGTGTGTGGCGGGCGCTCTCGTGGGATGACACGATGGCCGGGGCGGATTTTGAAGGCATTCCGCGCGGACGGGTCAACGCGGACAAGGCGAATAACATCGAATGGATGATCTCGCAAAAAATTCCCTTTCCGGGGAAACGGTTCCTCGCGGGCCGCGTGGCCTCAAAGGAAGCTCGGATGGCTCACGAAGACTACCACGCCAAGATCCGCGAGATCGTGAGTGAAGTCAAAAAGGCCTACTTTGACTATTTCTTGAGCGAACACCAAGTTCTCCTTCACGAAGACACCAAACGGATCCTTGAAAAACTTTCCCAGTCAGCCGAGTCCCGCTACGCCACCGGAAAGGTTCCCTACAACGAAGTCTTGCGGGCGCACACCGAATTCGCGACCATCACGAACGAAGTCGCAAGGCATTACCAGGAGCGCGACATTGCCTTGGCGAAACTCAATGCCTTGATCGGACGCGATGCGAGGGAGCCCTTGGCCCTCACCCTCGCAGTTCCGGAAAGAACTTTTTCTTACACGCGCGATGAGTTGATGAAGCTGGCCCTCGAAAATCGTCCTGAACTGAAGGCGGTGCGTTACGGTTTCGAAGCGGCCAAGATCGATGCGAAGCGCGCGTGGCTTGATTTGGTACCAGACGCCCAAGTGCGGATTGAAGCGCGTCAGTTCGCTGGCGAGGGCCGGATCCGCGAATACGACCAATTCCTCGGTTTCGAAGTTCCGGTGTTTTCCATGCTGGGCCGGGTGGGAGAGATCAAGGAGAAACGCTCCGAGAAACGGGCCGCGCGAGGTGCCTGGGAAAATATGCAGAACATGGTCCTTTTCGAAGTCCAGAAGGCGCTCGCAGAATTTGAATCGAATAGTCGAACCGCTCAACTTTATGAATCCAATGTCATCCCGCAGGCTGAATCGGCACTGGCTTCAAGCCTCGCGTCCTATGAAGCGGGAAGGACCGGGTTTTCGGAGGTGATGGAAGGCGAAAAGGCCGTCACCGAATTTCGCCACCACTACTTTGAGGCGATCGTGATGCGGGAACAAAGCTTTGCCGAACTCGAACGGGTGGTCGGCATCGATCTGGGAGGAGGGATTTCAAAGTGAAAAAAGTTTCAAGAAAAGATTTAATCATTCTGGGGATCATTTTGACGGCGTTCACCGTTTTTGCGGTTCCGAGAATCGTTTTTCACGCTCAAGGGACGAAGCACAGTGTTTACTATTGCCCCATGCATCCCACTTACACCTCGGATCGGCCGGGCGACTGCCCAATTTGCAATATGAGGCTGGTTCAAAAATCCGAGGGTGGAGCGGGGAGGGCGCGGAAAATTCTTTACTACCGTCATCCGATGGGTCAGCCGGATACTTCCCCCGTGCCCAAGAAAGATCCGATGGGAATGGATTACATTCCCGTCTACGAAGAAGACTTGGCCGGGGCGCCCAGTGAAGTTCCGGGACACGCGGCGGTCCATCTCGATCCGGGAAAGCAGCAGCTCATCGGTGTGAAGCTCGGGACGGTCGAGAAGCGGGCGATGAAAAAAGAAATCCGGACCTCGGGCCGCGTGGCCTTTGATGCCGATCTTTACACAGCCCAGCGCGAATTTGTCTCGGCCGTGACGAGCCTTGAGAAATCCAAACACGGTCCTTACCACGAACCGCTCGAGCGCGCGGAAGAGCTCATGAATTCAGTCCGGACGAGACTTCGGCTTCTTGGAATGTCGGAAGAGGAAATCGAGGAATTGAAGGGAAATGCGGTTCAGGATCAAAATTTGATTTTGCCGAATCTCGGTACCGGTTCTGCCGGTTCCGGGTTTGATACCTCTTCTGGCTTGCAGAGTAAACCTGTCCCCGAGAGAATCGGTACCTGGGTTTGGGTCTACGGAAATATTTACGAATACGAACTTCCCTTCGTGAAAGTGGGCTCGATCGTGAAGGTCCGCGTCACCACGTTTCCCGGAAAAGAATTTGTGGGCGAAGTCCGCGGGATGACGCCGGTCCTTGACGCCCAGACCCGTTCCGTTCGGGTACGCGCAAAGGTTGGAAATCCGGAAGGGCTCCTCAAACCCGAGATGTACGCCGACCTTTACCTTGAGTCCGAACTCGGAGAAACCCTGGCGGTTCCGGCGGAGGCCGTGATGGAAACCGGAGAACGAAAAATTGTTTTCGTGACGCGGGAGGGCGGACACTTCGAGCCACGCGAAGTCACACTCGGCACTCGAGCCGGAGATTTTTACGAGGTGAAGTCAGGTTTGGCCGCGGGCGAGCAGGTGGTCGTGAGCGGAAACTTTCTGATTGATTCGGAGAGCCGGCTCCAAGCCGCGTTGCAGGGAATGGGCTCCGGAGGAGGACATCAACATGGCGTCTAAGGAAGGATGGGTCGAGCGGGTCATCGAGTTCTCGGCCCGCAACAAATTCCTCGTCCTGATTTTCGTGGCCTCGGCCATCGTGGCCTCGATCGGGGCCATCCAAAATATTCCCCTCGACGCGATCCCTGACCTTTCGGACACGCAGGTCATCATCTACTCCCGTTGGGACCGGAGCCCGGACATCCTCGAAGACCAGGTCACGTATCCGATCGTCAGTTCGCTCCTCGGCGTACCGCGCGTCAAGGCGGTCCGCGGCTTCTCGGATTTCGGATTTTCCTACGTTTACGTGATCTTCAAGGATGGCACGGACATTTACTGGGCGAGGAGCCGGACGCTTGAATATTTGAACAAAATCATCCCGCGGCTTCCCGAGGGCGTGAAGACCGAACTCGGCCCCGACGCTTCAGGCGTGGGCTGGGTCTTTCAATATGCCCTCGTCGACAAAACCGGGAAGCACAGCCTTCAGGAGCTTCGAACGTTTCAAGACTGGTATCTTCGTTTTTATCTCCAAGGCGTACCGGGTGTCGCGGAGGTGGCCTCGATCGGGGGATTCGTCAAGCAGTACCAGATTGCGATCGATCCCAACAAACTCCTTGCCTACAACATTCCTCTCACCACGGTGGTCGAAGCGATCCGGAAAGGGAATCAGGAATCCGGCGGACGGCTCCTCGAATTTTCCGGGGCCGAGTACATGGTCCGCGGCCGCGGCTATGCGAAATCCGTGAAGGACCTTGAGGAAATTGTCGTGGGGACGGATGCGAAGGGGACGCCCGTTCTTGTGAAGCACGTGGCCACGGTCGCCATCGGACCCGATATCCGCCGGGGTTTGGCGGATTTGAATGGCGTTGGGGACGTCGTGGGCGGCACGGTCATCATGCGTTACGGCGAAAACGCCTTGAACGTCATCAACCGTGTGAAAGAGAAGATCAAGGAAATCGAACCGTCGCTTCCCGAGGGCGTGAAGCTCGACGTGACGTATGACCGCTCGGAACTCATCTTGAAAGCAATTGATACCTTGAAACACCAGCTTTTCGAAGAAATGGTCATCGTGAGCCTCGTGATTCTCCTCTTCCTGTGGCATTTTCCTTCCGCGGTCATCCCGATCGTGACGATCCCGGTTTCGGTCCTGCTCGCCTTCATCCCTCTTTATGGAATGAAATTAACTTCCAACATCATGTCACTTTCCGGAATCGCCATCTCGATCGGTGTCCTCGTGGACGGCGCCATCGTGGAAGTGGAGAACGCCTACAAGCGGCTCGAGCAGTGGATTGAAGGCGGACGGAAAGGGGACTATCACGCAATCCGGCTTCAGGCCTTGAAAGAAGTCGGCCCTTCGGTTTTCTTCTCGCTGCTTGTGATCGCCGTGGCCTTCGTCCCGATCTTCACGCTCGTCGATCAGGAGGGAAGGCTTTTCAAGCCGCTCGCGTGGGCCAAGAACCTGGCGATGGCGATTGCCGCGATCCTCGCCGTGACGCTGGACCCCGCGATGCGGATGCTTTTCACGCGGATGGAGCCGATCAAGCTCAAATCAAAACTGGCCTCGAGAGTTGCGACAGCCCTCGCCGTCGGGACCTATTACCCGGAAGAAAAACATCCCATCAGCCGGATCCTTTTCAAGCTCTATGAGCCCGCCTGTCGTTTCGTCCTCCGTCACCGCAAAGAAACCATCCTCATTGCAATGGCGCTCGTCGTGAGCACGGTTCCGGTTTATTTCAAATTGGGTTCCGAATTCATGCCGCCCCTCCGGGAGGGAAGCGTCCTCTACATGCCGACCACCCTTCCCGGGATTTCGGTGACCGAGGCCCAGGCCCTCCTTCAAAAGCAGGACCAAATCCTCAAAAGTTTTCCGGAGGTGGAAAAAGTTTTCGGCAAGGCGGGCCGCATCGAAAGCTCGACCGATCCGGCGCCCTTCTCCATGATGGAAACCACCGTCCTCCTCAAACCGGAGGCGGAATGGCGAAAACGCACACGCTGGTACTCCTGGACCGTGCCGGAACTTTTTAAAGGCCCCCTGCATTTCATCTGGCCTGAACATCTTTCTTACGAAGAGCTCATCGACGAAATGGACGGGAGGCTCAAAATCCCCGGCACCACCAATGCCTGGACCATGCCCATCAAAAACCGGATCGACATGTTGACCACCGGCGTCCGGACCCCCATCGGAATCAAGGTCCTCGGCTCCGATCTCAAAACCATTGAGCAGATCGGGACCCACGTCGAGATGATCCTCCGGAGTGTTCGCGGCACGCGCAGCGTCTACGCCGAGCGCGTGACCGGCGGCTACTTTCTGGATTTTGAACTCAAGCGCGAGCAATTGGCCCGCTACGGACTTTCCGTCGAGGAAGCTCAGACGATTCTTGCTTCGGCCGTCGGGGGAGAGCCCGTGACGACGACGATCGAAGGCCGCGAGCGTTACACCGTGAGCGTCCGTTATGCGCGCGAGCTCCGGGATGACGTTGAGAAACTGAAGCGCGTGCTTGTTCCAACGATGTCGGGTCACGAGATCCCTCTCGCTGAAATCGCCGATCTCCGTTTTGTCTCGGGGCCCTCAATGATTCGGAATGAAAACGGCCTCCTCGCCGGCTACGTCTTCGTCGACATGGCGGGCCGAGACATCGGAAGCTACGTCGCGGAAGCCAAGCAAGCTGTGGCCCGCGAGCTCAAATTGCCGACGGGCACCACCCTCCTTTGGAGCGGCCAGTACGAGAACATGATTCGGGTCAAGAACCGGCTCAAGGTCGTAATCCCGCTGACACTTTTCATCATCTGTCTCCTTCTTTATATGAACACGAAGTCGATGGTGAAAACCGGAATCGTGCTCCTCGCGGTTCCCTTTTCCCTCATTGGGGCCGTGTGGCTCCTCTGGATTTTGGGTTACAATATTTCCATCGCCGTCTGGGTGGGAATGATTGCCCTGATGGGCCTCGATGCCGAGACGGGAGTCTTCATGCTCCTTTTCCTGGACCTGTCTTATCAAGACGCGGTCCAAAAAGGGAAGATGCGGACTGAAGAAGAACTCGAGGAGGCCATCGTCCACGGGGCCGTGAAGCGCGTCCGGCCCAAGATGATGACCGTGATGGCGGCCTTCATGGGCCTTCTTCCGATCATGTGGTCCGCGGGCACGGGTGCCGATATGATGAAACGGATCGCCGCGCCGATGGTGGGTGGATTGGTGACGTCTTTTATTCTGGAACTTTTGGTCTATCCGGCTGTTTATGCGATTTGGAAATGGGATTTTGAAATGAAAAAAATCGAAGGAGGGAAGTTAAGATGAAATTAGTGATGAGATGGATTCTGGTGCTGACGATTGGGATGGGAGTTTCAGCCCCGTTGGCTTTCCGTTTGGCTTGGGCCGAAACGGGGATCGTGGATGCGGGCAACACGGTCTGTCCCGTGAGCGGCGACAAGGTTTCCGGGAAACATTTTGTCGAATACAAAGGGAAGCGTTACGCCCTGTGCTGTCCTCTGTGCGAGAAGGATTTCAAGAAAGATCCCGAGAAATTCATCGCCCAGCTCGAAGCGGGGAAGGCGCACGAGCACGCGGGTGCGAGCCACTGATGCATCTGCATTTTCATCCGCCGCTCGTTCACTTTCCGATTGCCTTCTACTTCCTGGAGCTCGTGCTTCTCCTGTTTTGGTGGAAAAAAGGCGACGCGGCCTACCGGCGCTTCGCCCTTTTTTCTTTTCGGATGGGTTACCTTCTCATGATGGCTGCGGTGATTGCGGGCTTCATCGATTCAGGTGCCCACTTTCCTCTTCCCAAAGGGATCCGGCCCCACGCGCTCGCTGCCGTGAGCGTTTTCATCCTCTACACGCTCCGGCTCGGCTATTGGCAGTGGGCGCGGGAGGAGCAAAAATTTTATCGGAAGATTTTAATCGGCGGGGCGGTTCTCGGAACGCTTCTCGTGGCGTTGACGGGATTTCTGGGAGGGGAATTGGTCTACGGCTGAGCGGCCACAGCTTGATTGAGCCGCTTCTGGACCGAGTGGGAATCCGGTGATTCGCCGAACGAGCGCTCCCAAACTTCTTCGGTTTCCATGCAAAGATAGGTCGGCACCTTCGGCGCCAGTTGCCTGAGATGGGCGAGAAGCTCGGCATACATTTCGATCCGTCTTTCCTTGAAATAACGCGTCTTTCCGTCCGTCCCGCGCACCCATTCTCCATAGGGAAGGGGAGATTTTGGAAAACGCCTTTCCATGATGGATTTCAGTTCCGGCATGAATCGAAGCGAGCCGAAACTCACCCACGCCACTTTTTCCTCGGGCACGCTTGAGAAAATTTCCTCGAGGACTTCCTCGTATTCCGCGAGCGCACCTTCGTAATCAATCAAAGGGTCAAAATGAAATCCCACGCGGTAGCCCCAGTCAATGACCTTCTGCGCCGCTTCGATTCTTTCCTCAATGGAAGCGCACTTGTGCTCCTCCTTGCGCTGGATCCGATGCGTGTTGACCGACCAGGAGACAATCGTCCGGCCGTTTGAATCCAGTTTCCCCAGCCGTTCGATATTCACGCTTTTGGTTTTTAATTCGAGGACTGCATTTTTTTGACGCGCGAAAAAAGGGACGAGCCATTCGGTGTGGGCCGTCAGGGGGTCGAGGGACAGCGAATCTGCAAGCTGCCCGGTCCCGATCCGGAAAAATTCTTGCGACCGGATTTTGAGAAAGGATTCGAGATTCTCCAGGATTTCCTCGACGTTCACGTAGACGGTGAGCAGGGGATTGGTGAGGTAGGCTTGGAGGATACAATAGGAACACTCGAGGTCGCAGCCTTCGACAAGATGGAGTGAATAAAAATTGCAGGAGAGAGTTTCCTCAGGCGTGGGGAAAGGCTTGAACGCCCGGCCCCGGTCGCGAGCGAGAAAAAGATACCGTTTACCTTCGCCAATCGGATCTGGACTTTGGCGCAAGGATTCAATCAAAGGCCGGACCTCCTCGATTTCTTCTACCGGCATGCCCCTCAGCCGGGACAGGATTTTCCGGGCGCCCGGAAAATCGCGGGCCCCCTTCTCCAGATAAATCTTCTCAGGCCGGTAGGGTTGGGTGGCCATGGGATTGGGCTTCCTCCAGCTTGCCGCGTTTGATCGTACCTTTTTCAATATAGATTTCTTCCGGTGAAAAAAGCCGAGTCATATCGACAACATATACACTATATCGTCTGGATCTGCCTACTTTTTCTGCGGAGGATAAAGTTGATTAGACGACGAATCGCATCTGCTCGCTTTTCAGGCGGGAGCGAATTCAGCCCTCGCCCGATTCTTTGGAAGAGGGACGTTGCCTTATTCGTGACTGCGGATTGAGAAGGTTTCACTTCAGGCTTCGGCGCCGCAACTTGCGCGGGTTCCGATGAAGCGATAGATCTGAGTAATGTTTGGCTGGATTGAACGGTGGAGGAAGGTTCCATTGCATTGGAAGAAGTCTGGGTGGATGCAGCTTGGGGAGCCGTATCCCCCTTCTTACGCCAGGCGAACTTTGGCTGATGATCGGGAGTCCATGCATCGGTCACAAATTTTACAACATGAAGAAGCCAATTTTCTCCTGTCAATGAATCGACTCCCCCTGACAAACGTATGGACGCATGGTTCGGAAGGCCTTGTAAAATAAAATCTTGGGCGTTGCCAGATTGTGTGATCGTGAAAACTTGCGGTTCACTCTCGTTTACGGTGCCTCCGTTTTGATCCACGGCCAAAATCTTAAATTCATAACTCCCGGGTCCTTCAATCGGTGTCTGCAGGGACCAAGCTAATGGACAGGGGGCGCTAAAACAAACGACTCGACCCATGTTAACCAGGTGATAGGGAGTCTCATTTTGATTGGAATGAGTCACGGGCGGTGTAAAGACATCTTCAGCATACGTGTATTGCTGGACATTGCTCTGGCCTTCAATGACGCCTCCCACTTGGACCTGGATGTTGTAAAAGACGGTGGAGTGATTGGAGAATATCTCTCTCCAACCCGCACTTGCAGTGAAGTGGTTTGGCTTGTTTGGATCCAGAGCTGCCATTTCGATGGAATGCGTCATCTCACCCCGGCTCGGGCCGTAGAAGAACGTGATCACTGCCCGGGGGGGAAGCCGATCGGGGTTCGTCTGGATGACAAATGAATCGCCTTGGTGGTCAATGAAGACATTGGAAAATTTAACCGGTCCGACAAAAGGCCGGACGGGCTCGGGTGCCGGATCGTTGCCATTGATACCGACGTTGTAATTCGCGCTTTTCACCCAGGCCTCTTGATCTGAATTCCGGGCTTCGATTCGGTAAGTAAATTCTCCGATACCGAGATGAGTATCCACCCCGTAGCGATTCGTCCCTTCCTGTTGGGTCATCTTCAGTCGAGTCTCGCTCGGTCGATTCGCATCAAGGCTGGGTCCAAGGCCCAGCAGAACAAGTTCTACAATTCCATTCGAGCCGAAATTGGCCACTTCCGCCTCGAAATGGCCGTCTACACCCTGACCTTGTTTTCCAAGGACGTTTTTAATTTGAATTTCAGGACGCGGCTGCGGCGGAACCCTCGTCATTAACGCATTTCCTTCCTGGACGAATCCATTTAAACGGTCGAGGGGATTCGGGACAGTATACGGATCACTAACTTCAAATAGGATAGGCTCAAGCAATCCGAGTTTGTCCAGTTCCTCTTGAGTCTTCGCCGACTGGATTTTCATCTTCCGGTCGAGGAGCCTTTTCAAATATTGCTCGGTCGAATGGAGTTTGTACGCCATGTGCCCACTCCCTTGAGAGAGCGAACCGAGATAACTTTGAATTTCCTGATCAATGGAATTTTTCAAATAATCGTTAACTTTGGATACGAAGGTTCGAATGTCCGACGCCAGCGTGGCATCCGAAGTTTCGGCTGCAGTGAGCTTTTTCACCAAATCTTCCAGAGTTGTTCTTGCCTCTTTGATGCTTGCAAGGAATTTTTCTTTTGTGGCCGCTTCCTGTTCCAACATTGTTTTGAGGAGAGCCTGAAACTCTTCCACTTGTGACTGCTCAGTCCGGATCATTGCCTCAATCTGCTCAAGCAGTTTTGTGCGGGCACGCTCGAAGCGTTGCGATTGCAATGGATTTCCGTTGATCGAATAGATGTTATAGACGGGACGCCACTGTCGATCGGTAGTTTGCTCAAGTCCCGCCGGAGTCGTCGATCCTTTTAGAACCGCGATGTAATTGATTCCATTGATTTGAAAGCTCGCCCGGGCCACAGTGCAGCTAATTCCCGTCTGTCTTTCCTCCTGACAAACTGATTGATCGGCCTCGGTCAAACCTTCGGGTCTAATCGTTTGCTTGATGGCGTTTGCTAGGGCAGTGGTCACATCTTGACCCAGCAGGTCGGCCATCGCCCGCGCCAAATTTTGATAGGTCGTCGGTCCAAAAATTTGAGCGCCGTAAATATAAACGGTTTGTCCCTCGGCATTCAGATAGCTTCCAAGCCTTTCCACTCCCACCGGCCGGTAGGGATCGTTTTGACCGGGAGCAACGGTGGATTCATAAAGATTGAGGTAAGGGATGGTTTCTACCTCCGATGTCTCGAGCAGGACTCCTCGATAGAGCATTGCTCGATGATTGTCGCGGTCAATCTTGAGAAAATCATGAGAGCCAACTCGGATTGTCGTCGGCGGCTGTGATTCAATTGGCTCGAGTGATAATGGGGTATCGTTGGTTTGAACCAAGGATGGAAGCGGCGAAGTTGCAACAACAGGAGGCAGCGTTGACTGTTGTGAGGCTTGTTGCCCTTCTGTTACCGGGACCTGCGGAATGCCTTTGGAATCCAAGGGTTGCGATGAAGTACCATCGGCTAAAGCAATCGAAGTGGTATAAGGAAGAAGGGATGTAATGATTAATAGGAAAGCCGTTAACGCAGCGACTCTTCGATTGAAAACTTTCATAAAGTGTGTATTTTCACGCATAAAAAAATGCCTTCTGCTGAGAAGGACTTCTATGTATAAAGATGCCTCAGAAAATAGAATTTACAAGCTTAGTGTTTATAAATATAATTAGTAATTATATTTTGATCTATATTGCTATATAAAGTATCTAATAGCATAGGCTTGCCGATTGCGAACCGCTTTTGGGCCCCTTGTATCACGATTTGGGATTTCCGAGTGAGTTCAAGGAGGGCGGCTTCTCGTTGAGCGGGAGTCAAAATTCCAGAGTCTAAAATTTTTTTCAAGGATTGAATGCGGAAACGGTCCATCGCGGGAAACTCGTGCGAGCGTTGGTCCGCGTGGCCGCCGTATTTAATGACGTAAGGCGTTTCAATGAGGCCGATGGGGAAGCGGGCGCTCGCCCGGAGCCAAAGGTCGTAATCCTCACAGGCCGGAAGTGATTCGTCGAAAAGCCCGACCTTGTCAAAAAATTCTCTCCTCATCATCACGGCCGAAGGACTCACGATGCAGAGAGGAAGGCATTTCTCGAAAATCCACCCCCCGAATTTTTTGTGCTTCTTCATTGGATTCACGCGCTGGCCGTTTCGGATCCAAATTTCTTCAGTCTGACAAATAAGATAATCCGGGTTCTTCTCGAAAAACTTGAGCTGGGCGGCCAGCTTTCCCGGCAGCCATTCGTCGTCGGAATCGAGGAAGGCGATGAATTGTCCGGTCGACCGGACAATTCCAAGATTCCTGGCTGCCGCAGGCCCGCGGTTGGGTTGAGAAAGATATTTAACCGGCATTCCTTTAATCAAACTCTTCGTTTCATCCGTCGATCCATCGTCCACGACAATGGGTTCCCAAAAGGGGTCAGACCCCTTTTGTCTTACCTTCTGTTTTAAAACAGATTCGACGGCCCGTTGAAGGAGAGCGGCGCGATTATAGGTAGGAATCACAACGCTAATCATGACCGCACATTATACAATCCCACTTGCAATCAAGCCCCACCGATTTTATACTGCGGGCTCCCATGAAATACACTTCTCTTTCTCTAACCCGTTATTTAACAGAGCTTTCCAGCAACAAGCCCGTGCCCGGCGGTGGTAGCGTGAGCGCCTATGTGGCTTCGCTTGGGATGGGACTCGCCGAGATGGCCGCTCAGATCGGAATGAAGAAATCAGACCCTCGGGCCAAGGCGGAAATCGAGAAGGCTGTGCGGCTTTTACGCAAGGCCAAAAAGGACGCGCTTCAAGTGGTGGATCTCGATCCAAAAGTTTATCAAGCGGTGATGAAGGCGTATGAGAAGGCGCGTTCCCTCGAAGATTCCAATAAGAAAAATCGTCTCATCGATGAAGCACTCGAAAATTCTTTTCGCCTTCAGGCTGATCTTGCACTCCTCGTCAGTATGGCGAAACGCGCGACCGAATCGCTTCTGAACCTCGTCAAGGGTTCCATTCAAAACGACCTCAAGGTGAGTCTGGCCATTCTCGATGCGGCCTTCCACGGCGCCTACGACACGGCCCGGATTAACGTCGTTTATCTCAAGGACGCCGGGCGAAAGGAACGCTCGGAGCAGGCACTTGAGGAATTGAAAAGGCAGTTTGAAGGGGTTCATGCCCCAGGAAATTAAAATGCCCGAAGCCAAGTTGCTACAGGGAACCCCCCTGGCCCAGAAAATTCAGGAAGAAATTCGCACCGAAATTGAAAATTTTAGGCGCAAGAAACTCGAGATGCCCCACCTGAGCGTCTTCCAAGTCGTGGAGAGTCAAGCCGCACGCTGGTATATGGACCAGCAAAAAAAGCTCGCCTCCCAATTGGGTATCGGGTTTCAAGAAATTCCAACGTGCGAGACAAAACTTCCAAGCCAACTCATGGATCGAGTGCGCAAGGCGAGCGATTCGAAGACGCACGGGATTTTTATCGCTCAACCGCTACCCGAGGGGTTCGATGCGGCCCCGATTTTTCGGGTCTTCAATTATCAAAAAGATGTCGAGGGGATTCATCCTTTCAATTTGGGACTTCTCATGCTTCGCAAACCCCGTTTGATTCCCTCAACCGCGCTGGCTGTGCTCACCCTGATTGAATCGACCGGAGTGAATCTCAGGGGGAAGCGTGCCGTGGTCATCGGCCAAAGCGCGGTGGTGGGACGTCCGATCCAACTGCTCCTGGGTGAGAAGCGCGCGACAACTGTGGCCTGCAACACGGGCACCTCGGAGGAGATCCTGAGGGAAGCCGTTTCTCAAGCGGACGTGGTCGTGGCCTCGGCGGGTAAGCCGGGCCTCGTGCATGGAGAATGGGTCAAAGAAGGTGCGATTGTGATTGACGTGGGGACGACGGAAGTGAAAGGAAGCTTGGTCGGCGATGTGAGGTTTGAAGAGGCCAAGAAGCGCGCGGGATTTATTACACCGGTTCCCGGAGGCGTGGGCCCCCTCACCGTGACGATGCTGATGAAAAATTTAATCGCCGCCTACAAATGGCAGAAAGGAATATAAGCATCAATTGTTGACTCGAGTCAACAATTGGGAAGGGGAATAAAGCGATGAGTCTCAAAGAAAAATTGAGCAAAGGCAGATTTGTCATTACAACAGAACTGGGACCGCCCAAGGGAGTGGATGTGTCGAAGGCTCTCCAGGAAGCCAAGGCCATGGGGCCTGCGGTCGATGCGATGAATGTGACCGACCTTCAAGGCGGCGTGATGAAGCTGGGATCGATCGCCCTTTCGCGCATTCTGATCGAAGAAGGAATCGAACCCGTTTTCCAATTGACCGCCGCAAGCCGCAATCGTCTCGCGGTGCAATCGGATCTCCTCTCGGCCTATGTCCTTGGGATCCGAAATGTCCTTCTCTTGGGAGGCGACCCGCCCAAGATCGGCGACCACCCGGACGCAAAACCCGTCTATGACCTCGACACCATGGGACTTTTTCAGGCGGCGAAGACATTGAAGGAAGGCAAGGACCTCGCGGGCAAGGAGCTCGAGGGTGCACCGAAAGACCTTTTCATCGGCGGTGCGGCGAACCCCGTCGTAGACGATCTGGAGATCGAACGCCAGAAGACCTTGAAGAAAATCGAACTGGGGTGTGAATTTTTCCAGACGCAGGCGGTTTACGAACCGGTGCTTTACGAAAAATTCCTTTCCAAAATCGGCGACGTCAAAAGGCCCTTCCTCGTGGGCGTGATTCTCCTCAAATCCGCCAAGATGGCGCAGTTTATGAACGACCACATCCCCGGCATTCGAGTTCCTCAGGCCCTCATTCAGGAAATCGACTCGGTCCCGGACAAAAAGAAGAAGGCCGTGGAGATTGCCGCCCGCATCATGAAAGCCTTGAAACCCATGGTGCAGGGCTTCCACATCATGCCGATCGGCTGGGGGGATTTGATTCCGGAAATTTTAGAAGCGGCAGGTCTCGCAAGAACCGTTGAAACTCACCGTTAAATCCATTCACGATCAGAAGGGCAAGGAGAAGATCGTGGCCCTGACGGCCTACGATTTTCCCTTCGCAAGGATTCTGGACGAATCCGGCGTCGACATTGTCCTCGTCGGTGATTCACTCGGGATGGTGCTCTTGGGTTACGAATCCACTGTCCGCGTCACGATGCGCGAGATGATTCATCACACGAAGGCCGTATCGCGGGCCGTCAAACAGGCACTCATCGTGGGCGACATGCCGTTCGGCTCTTATCAAGGTTCCGCGGAGCAGGCCTACCGGAGCGCGCGGCGATTCATTCAGGAAGGCGGCGCAGATGCGGTGAAGCTCGAAGGCGGCGGCGCGGTCGTGAAAACGATTGAGAGACTCATTCGCTCGAGCATCCCGGTGATGGGACACCTCGGGATGACGCCTCAAACGGCGACTTCGCTCGGCGGTTACAAGGTCCAGGGCCGCGAACCGGAACAGGCGCGTCAGATTCTTGAAGATGCTCAAAGACTAGAGGAAGCCGGCGCTTTTTCCATCGTTCTCGAATGCGTCCCGCGCGGTCTGGCCGAACGAATCACAAAAAAAATTTCCTGTCCCACGATCGGTATCGGCGCCGGTCCCAAGACGGACGGCCAGATCCTGGTCCTTCACGATATGCTGGGTTTCGAAGGAGCCGTCCATCCGCGCTTTGTCCGTCGCTATGCGGAGCTTGAAACATCAGCCCGCCGGGCGGTTTCAGGCTATCTTCGGGACGTCCGCTCGGGCACTTTCCCCTCATTGAAGGAAAGCTTCGAGTAGGCATATAATAGAGGCCTGTCGATGTTCGGGTACCCCCTTTTTCTCGACCTTCAGGGCCAGCGGTGTCTTGTCTTTGGAGGAGGCGAGGTGGCGACGCGTAAAATCGAAGCGCTCCTCAAGCGGGGGGCAGAAGTACGGTGCGTGAGCCGTGATTTTTCACCGTCTCTCCGGCGCCTTCGGCGGAAGAAAACGTCGCAGTTGATTCTGGAATGTTTCAGAGGAAACCGCATTTCATTGAACGGAGCGCGGCTTGTTATCGCGGCGACTTCGGAGCGGAATTTCAACGCGCGCGTCGCTCGAGCGTGCCGGAAGAAAAAAATCTGGGTGAATGTGGTGGATGACCCCGAGCTTTGCGATTTTTACGTCCCCGCGGTTTTGGAGCGGGGGCCTCTTCAAGTGGCCATCTCCACGGGAGGCGCGAGCCCCTTGTTTGCCAGGAGGCTTCGGGAGGAATTGGAAAAAGTGATTCCGGCTTCGATTGGAAGCATGTTGGAACGGCTTGGAAAAGTGAGGGCAAAGGTTCAGTCTTTGCGAAAAAACAAGTGACGCTCCCCATTCTGATTTTGGCGATTGCCGGCGGTCTTTATCTGTCGGCGTTTTTCTTTCACCTCGCAGCCTTCCTCGGCGCGGGGGAGGGCGCGAACCGCTGGGCGCTCGTCCTTGTCCGGATCGGCTTTCTCATCCACACTTTTTTCTTTTTCTCGGAACCGAAATCGGAAGGTCTTTTGATTCCCATTTCGAGCTTTGGGGCCATCATGGCTTTTTTTGGCTGGGCGCTCGCCTTTGTTTATCTCGTGCTCCTGGCCCGCGTTCAAAGCGAATCCTTCGGATTGATCTTAGCGCCGCTTCTTTCGCTCCTGGTGGGCGGCGGACTCCTCCGGTTTCACGAGGGACCCGCTTCACTTCCCACTCCTCTCAATCCCTACTTCATCCTCCACCTGGGCACGGCCTTCTTCGCCTATGCAAGCTTCACGCTTTCCTTCGCCGCATCGATTCTTTACTTGGTTCAATATCGCGAACTCAAACGCAAGCGCGGCGGGACGTTTTATCACCGGCTGCCGTCGCTTGAGGCCCTCGAAGGATTGATCTATCAGCCGATGGCGTGGGGAGTCTTCCTTCTCACGACAGCTATCGGGATCGGAGTTCTCTGGGCCAAGTCGGCCTTCGGGACCTACTGGCTCGGAGAGCCGAAGACCTTGATGACGATCGGGGTCGCTGGGTTTTATCTGGTCTTGGTTTACTTTCATTACGGCCGGGCCTCACACGGCAAGCGCTGGGTCGTGATGAGTCTCGTTGCGTTCATGTTCGTTTTTTTCAATTTCTTCGGCCTGAGCCTCCTTGGAAAAGGGCTCCACCAGATGTTCGGGGGCTCGTGATGATCCAATTTTTGGTTTACGGCTTGAATCACAAGAATTGCCCGGTCGAAGTCCGCGAGACGTTGCATTTCAGGGAGAAGCGGCTGCCCGAGGCGTTTGAGTGGATCCGGCGCGAATGGCCGTCGGTCGAGACTCTTATCCTTTCCACCTGCAACCGGGTGGAGCTTTATTTTTCGATGGAAACCGGCGAACTTTCCTCAGAGACGATCGGGCGCTTTCTCACGGCTTTCCATGGCATCGACCGATCCCAGTTTGAACACCTGGCCTACCGCCTCGAAGGACGGGCCGCGATCGAACACCTTTTCCGCGTGGCGGCCGGGCTTGACTCGATGGTGGTGGGAGAAAACGAAATTTTGGGCCAGCTCCGCGAGGCTTTCCGCGCCGCTCAAGAGGCGAATACAATCGATTCCTTTCTCTACCGTTGGGCTCAGAGGGCCCTTCAAGCGGGGAAACTGATTCGCACGAAAACAAAAATCAACGAAGGAGCCGTGAGCATTCCGTCGGTCGCGGTGGAGCTCGCGGAGAAAATTTTTGGCCGGCTCGCCGGTGAAAAAATCATGGTCCTCGGAACAGGTGAGATGAGCGAACTGACGCTTCAAAATCTCCGCCAGGCCGGGGCGGAGGCCCTTTACGTGATGAGCCGGAGTGAGGAGCGGGGCCGCTCACTGGCGGAGTCCTTCGGCGCGCACTGGGTTTCAAAGGAAGAATGGGAAAAATTGCTTGAAGAAATCGACATCCTCATCGCCTCGACCGCAGCACCTCATCCGATTGTAAAACTCGACACGGTCCGGCAGGCGATGGAGCGCCGCCGCCGACGCCCGCTTTTTTTAATCGACATCGCCGTTCCCCGCAACATTGAATCCGAAATCAATTCCCTGGACGATGTCCACCTCTACAACATCGATGACCTCCAGGAGGTGGCGCAGGCGAATCTCAGGCTCCGGCGCAAGGAAATCCGCCAGACCGAAGTCTATATTCAGCAGGCGGTCGATGAGTTTCAGGCGTGGGTGGAAGGTCTTGAGGCCGGCCCCACGATCCAACTCCTCGAGACTTATTTGGACAAGCTCGTGGAAGAGGAAATCCAAAGACTGGCTCCCCGGACGGAGGAAGAGCGGGAACGCCTCGCGGAATTGGGGCGTCGCCTCCGCTCCAAGTTCCTTCACGCGCCCCTCGAGACCCTGAAGGAATCTTCGCACCTGGGCTCGGTCCGGCGGACACTCGAGGCCTTGCACGCCCTCTTTCGATTGAGCCCCGAGCCTCCCGATTCTTTCGATGAAATCCGAATTTCTGATCGGGACACGGGGCAGTAAGCTCGCGCTTTACCAAGCCGAGTTGGTGAAGGCCAAGCTCGAGCAGAGTTTTCCGCTTTTCAAGTTCACGCTCGTCAAGATCAAGACTTCCGGCGACATGATCCGGCGCTCGGCCGCGGACCCCTTTACGACAAAGCGGGTCTACACGAAAGAAATTGAGGAGGCGATCGACACCCGAGAAATCGATCTCGGAGTCCACAGCGCCAAGGACCTCGCGGCCGAACTGCCCGCCGGCCTGATGATCGGAGCCGTCCTCGAGCGGGAAGATCCGAGGGACTGCTTGATCTCAAAGGAAGGAAAAAAATTGAGTGAACTTCCGCTCGGTGCCCGCATCGGAACCAGCGCCGTCCGCCGGCGGGTTCAACTGCTTTGGTTGAATCCGGAGCTTGTGGTGGACGAAATCCACGGCAATGTCGATACGCGGATTGCCAAACTCGAAGAAGGGGTCGTGGATGCATTGGTCCTGGCTCACGCGGGCGTGAAGCGTCTCGGATTGACCCGCTCCGTGACGGATGTTTTTCCAGAGGAGAAATTTTATCCGGCCCCTGGACAGGGCGCGATCGTGGTGGAGGTGCGGGCCGGAGACAAAGAAGCCCGGGACCTCGTCTCTTCCCTGAATCATCGGGAGAGTGCTTTCCGGGTCGCTTTGGAGCGTGCCTTCTTGAAGAAGCTGGAGGGGGGATGCCAGCTCCCGTGCGGCATCACGACCCGCTTGGACGGGGAAGACCGGAGGGTGACGGCAGCCGGCGTGCTTTTTTCACTCGATGGAACCCAGCGCGTCGAGGCTCAAATCGTGGCGCCCCTGGGGAATGCGGAGTCGGCCGGCATCTGGCTCGCCGAAGAAATTCTGGGAAAAGGGGGAAACGAAATCCTCCATCGGATGCGACGGAAATCGAAATGATGAAGTCAAAGCGGAAACAAAAACGAGGAAAGGTGATTCTGGTCGGGGCAGGACCCGGCGACGCCGGGCTTTTGACCCTGAAGGGCGCGGAATGGCTTTCGCGTTCGGACGCGGTAATGTATGACTGGCTTGCCAATTCCGAGATCCTTAAATTGGCACCCAGGGCCGAAAAGATTTTTGTCGGGAAAAAAGGTGGCACCTCCTACAAGAAACAATCGGAAATCAACCGGATGCTCGTGAAGCTCGCAAAAAAAGGATTGCTCGTGGTCCGTCTCAAGGGAGGAGATCCTTTCATTTTTGGTCGGGGAGGAGAAGAGGCGGAATTTTTGGTTCGCCACCAGATTCCTTTTGAAGTGGTGCCCGGCGTGACGGCCGGCGTCGGTGCCCCCGCCTACGCGGGAATTCCTCTCACGGACCGGCGGTTCGCCTCCGAGGTCACGTTTCTCACCGGTCACGAAGACCCGTCGAAAAAATCATCCCTGTTGGATTGGCGTTCGCTTGCCCGCTCGGGCGGTACCTTGGTTTCCTTTATGGGAGTCCGGACGCTTCCCCACATGGTCCGGTCTCTTTTGATTTCCGGGAAATCTCCGAAGACCCCTGTGGCGGTGATCGAATGGGGAACCTTTCCTCATCAGCGGGTGATCGATGGGACGCTCGCGGACATCGTTAGGAAAACTCAAAAAGCAAAAATCGATTCACCGGCCCTCACCGTGATCGGAGAAGTGGTTGGTTTGCGGAAGCGTCTCGCCTGGTTCGAGAAGAAACCCCTTCAAGGAAAAACCGTCCTCGTGACGCGCGCTCGCTCGCAGGCGAGCGAACTCACGAAGAGGCTCCTTGAAAACGGCGCCGAGGTCTTTGAATTTCCCACCATTGAAATCAAACCGCCCGCGGATCCCAAGTGGATGGACCGGGAAATTCGCCGGATCGGTGATTACGATTGGGTGGTTTTCACGAGCATCAACGGGGTTCAGTCCTTTTTCGATCGCATGCGCCGGCTCGGCAAAGACGCCCGCATTTTCTCCGGCGTCCGGATCGCGGCGATCGGTGAGGCGACCGCCCGGGCCTTGGCTGAGCGCGGACTTCGCTCAGACCTCGTTCCGAGGGAATTCACGAGCCTTGCCCTTTTTGAAAGTCTCAAGAACTCGGGTGAGATCCGCGGAAAAAAATTCCTCCTTGCGAGAGCGGACATCGCCCCTCCCGATTTGAGAAGAGCTTTGGAAAACCAAGGGGGACGAGTGACGGAACTCGAAGCCTATCGCACGAAGCGTTCATCCGGTGACAAGAGGGAGTTGCTCCATCGGATTCAAGGAGGGAAAATCGATTACGTTACCTTCACAAGCTCCTCGACGGTGGACAATTTTTTCCGGGCCGTCCCGCCGGTTCTCAGAAAACGAATCCGCTCTCGTTTCATTTCGATCGGTCCCATGACCAGCCGGACCCTCCGGCGGCACGGTTTTCGCCCCGATCGGGAGGCCCGTATTCACACGGTGGACGGGCTCGTGGAAGTCTTGATTAACGGAGGAGACAGACAATGAAATTTCCGAATTATCGTCCCCGGCGAATGCGTTCCAAGGAATCGCTCCGCCGGCTCATCCGGGAAACGGATTTTTCGCTGGGCTCCCTTGTGATGCCCTATTTCGTGAGAGAAGGCGGGAACGCGAAGGAACCTCTTGAGGCGATGAGCGGACAATTTCGCTGGTCTCCCGAGGCGCTTCTGGGTGAACTGGAAGAACTGCAGGAGCTCGGCATCCCATCCATCCTCCTTTTTGGTATTCCTTCCCATAAGGACGACACCGGTTCCGAGGCATTCAACTCAAAAGGAGTTATCCAAGAAACCGTCCGCCTCATCAAGAAACATTCCCCCCACCTTCTTGTAATGACCGACGTTTGCCTCTGTGCCTACACGAGTCACGGACATTGCGGACTCGTGAATAAAAAAGATGAGATCGATAATGACGCTTCTCTCAAGATCCTTGAGCAAGTAGCCCTCTCCCACGCCGAGGCCGGCGCCGATCTGGTAGCGCCAAGCGACATGATGGATGGAAGAGTGAAAGCCATTCGGGGAATCCTTGATCAGAATGGGTTTCAATCCATTCCGATCTTGAGTTATGCGGCGAAATACGCCTCGGCTTTTTACGGCCCCTTCCGGGAGGCCGCGCATTCCACGCCTTCCTTTGGCGACCGGAAAAGTTATCAACTGGATCCGGCCAACCGGGAGGAAGCCCTCCGGGAAATCCAGCTAGACATTGAAGAGGGAGCAGATTTTGTGATGGTGAAGCCGGCCCTGGCTTACCTCGACGTGATCCGGGAAGCCCGGGAACGGTTTCATTTTCCTCTGGCCGCCTTCAACGTAAGTGGCGAATATGCCATGGTTAAGGCCGCAGCCGAGTCGGGATGCCTGGATGAAAAGCAGGCGGTGCTTGAGATCCTCACCGCCATCAGGCGCGCCGGGGCCCAAGTGATCTTCACTTATCACGCAAAGGACGTGGCCCAGTGGATGAAGGGGAACTCGATTCTGACGATCGGAGGTGAAAAGTAAACTTTGCAAATTTAATACTTTTAATGTATATTTAAATTGTTGATGTAGATATAGTTAGACTAACTCCAATGGCAAATACAGGATCGCCATTCAATGTGCTTGTGATTGACTCGGAAGAGTCTTCCATCCATCTCATCAAAGAACACCTCAGCCAGCATTCCGACCACCCCACCCATTTTGAACTGAGTCGAACCTCGCGCGAAGCCCTGGATAAGATTGCCGAGAATCGCTACCACGCAATTTTGGTGAACTATTCCCTCGATGGAGGAAAGGGGGTCAGGGAGGTGATCCATGAAATCAATCGCCGCAAAATCTCGACGCCCCTCATCGTAATGGTGCCGCCGAGTTCCGAGGCTGAAGCCCATCGGGCGATCAAAGCGGGGGCCACCGATTACCTTGTGAAGACGGACTGTGAGATCCAAAAATTTCCGGACCGGCTCTGGGCCATTAACCGAAATTACGCATTGAAAACCTTCCCGGAAGATTTAGAAGATGACATCGCCGTTCAGAACCGGAAGTTTTTGCAGATGAGCGCCAAGTTAAGGGATCTGGGCACTCGAGATGAGCTGACCGGCCTTTACAACCATCGCTATCTTCAGGAGAAGCTCGTTGAGGAATTTACCCGGGCTGTCCGCTACGGTCATTCGCTTTCCTGTCTAATGATTGATCTTGATTTCTTCCGGCCGATCAACGACCGCCTGGGACATGCGGCGGGGGACGAGATCCTGAAGGAAGCGGCAGAGATCCTTCTGGCGGGATCACGGTTGAGCGACTTGATTGCCCGCTTCGGAGGCGAAGAGTTTGTGATCTTTCTCCCACACGTGGATTACCAGGGGGCCCTCGAACTGGCGGAGCGGTTCCGGGAGACCTTCGCCCGGCATACGTTTCTGGGAAACTCCCAGGCCGTTACGGCCACGGTCAGCATTGGCGTCTCCTCGTTTCCCGAGGATGCCGTGAAGGACCGAAGCGATCTCCTTCACTTTGCCGATCAGGCGGTCTTTCGCGCCAAGGCCGGAGGAAGAAACCAGGTTTACCTTTATCGGTCGATCGGCCCCACGCTTAAAGAAACCCTGCCTCACCTCAAGATCAGCGAAGAAAAAATTTTCGAATTTCAAAAGAAGCTTGCAGAGATTGCGGACAAGGCCCGCCGCGGTTACGTCGAGTCTTCGAAAACGTTCATCCAAGCTTTGGATTCAAAGGACCACTTCACGGCGGGCCACGCGGGGAGCGTGGCGAAACTCGCGATGCAGGTCGCGGAGGCAAGCGGACTCACGCTTGATGACTCGGAGATCGTGGGGCACGCGGGCCTCCTCCACGACATCGGAAAAATTTGCATCTCGGATGAAATTCTTCTCAAGCCGAGCCGGCTCACGCTGGCAGAGTACGAAGCGATGAAGCAGCACCCTTATTTCGGTTACCGGATCGTGAAGCCCATTAAATTCCTTCGCGAAGAGGCCACACTCATTCTGCATCACCATGAGTGGTTCAACGGAGAAGGCTACCCCTGCCGCCTCGCCGGAAATGAAATTCCGCTGGGCTCACGCATCGTCGCGGTGGTTGACTCCTATGATACAATGCGGCTTGCAGGAGGACGTTACAAACAGACGATTTCCGTGGAGGCCGCCGTCAATGAACTCATCGCCTGCGCGGGAATCCAGTTTGATCCCGAAGTGGTTCAAACCTTCATTCAGGTCCTCCTGATGAAAAAGGAACTGGCGCCGGAGTCCTACGACCGGAAACGCCTTCGGGAAGTCATCGGAAGCACCGCACAGAAGTAATCACCCGGAATTCGAAACTGCCGGATGGGCATCGAGCAATTTCCAGAAATCGAATCTTTCCAGAAGCTTCCCCGCCGCGTCATCGTCAAGGGGGGAGGTTCTCACTTTGACCCCAAGGTTGGGGCCGAGCTGCGGGGAATTGTCATCAATAATCTGGGCCACCCCATCCGGGACGTTTCGGTGAATCTCGTCATCTTCGACGAACGGGAAAGGCCCCTCCTCAACACGAGCACTCCGCCGGATCCGCCGCTTCTCCCGCAGGGCGCCATTGGGTCCTTCCTTTTCCAATTAAAGGATTTCCCCTCCGAGATCAAAAACTACTATCTCTACTCCTCTTGGAAATACGATGAAAAACCCCGCTGACACGAAAGCCCGTCCCCTCGACGTTCTCCTCGAAGAAAATCGTCGTTACCCGCCACCCGAGTCCTTCCGTCAAAAAGCCTGGGTAAAAGACGAGTCGGTCTATGAGAAGGCAAGGAAGGATCCCGAAAAATACTGGGCCGATTGGGCGAAGGAGCTCCATTGGTTCAAGCCCTGGAACAAGGTCCTCGAATGGAAGCCGCCTTATGCGAAGTGGTTCCTCGGTGGAAAGATAAACGTCAGTTTCAACTGCATTGACCGTCATCTGAGCGGGCCGCGGAAGACGAAGCCGGCCCTCGTGTGGGAAGGCGAGCCCGGTGACACGCGGACTCTCACGTATGAACAGCTCTCGCGCGAAGTCAATCGGTTCGCCAATGTCCTGAAGGCCCTCGGCGTCCGCAAAGGTGATCGGATCGCACTTTATCTTCCGATGATTCCCGAGCTCGCGATTGCCCTCCTGGCCTCGGCCCGGATCGGCGCCGTTCATTCCGTGGTCTTCGGCGGATTCAGCGCTGAGGCGCTCCGCGACCGGATCAATGACACCAAGGCCAAGCTCCTTGTCACGGCCAATTTCGGCTGGCGCCGTGGAAAAGAACTTGCCTTAAAAACCGCCGCTGACGAGGCCTTGAAGGGAACTCCCTCCATTGAGAAGGTCGTGGTGGTGAAGCGCGGCGAATTCCCCACTTCGTTTAAAACCGGACGTGACCTTTGGTGGCACGAGCTCATGGAAAAATCAGATCCCGTTTGCAAACCGGAAGAGATGGATTCAGAGGATCTGCTTTTCATTCTTTACACCTCAGGCACCACCGGCAAGCCGAAAGGAATTGTCCACACGACGGGCGGATATCTCACCGGGGTCTACGCCACGACGAAATGGGTCTTTGATCTCAAAGAGGAAGACATTTACTGGTGTACGGCCGACATCGGATGGGTGACGGGACACAGCTATGTGGTTTATGGACCGCTTGCCAATGGCGCCACGGTTTTGATGTATGAAGGCGCACCCGACTGGCCCGAGAGGGATCGCTTTTGGAAACTCATCGAGAAATACAAGGTCACAATTTTTTACACCGCGCCGACGGCCATTCGTGCGTTCATGAAATGGGGGACCGCGTGGCCGAAGCGGGCGAACTTGTCTTCACTCCGCCTCCTCGGAAGCGTGGGCGAACCGATTAATCCCGAGGCTTGGATTTGGTATCACCAGACGATTGGCAGCGGAAAATGTCCTATTGTGGACACCTGGTGGCAGACGGAGACCGGAATGATTATGGTCACACCGCTTCCCGGGCTCACCACCTTGAAACCCGGCTCGGCCACAAGACCCTTTCCCGGAATTTCAGCGGAAGTTTTGAATGAAGAAGGGGAGGTCATCGGGGTCGGAGGCGGTTACGGTGCGCTCACCAAGCCCTGGCCCGCGATGCTCCGGGGAATCTTCAACGATCCCGAGCGCTATGAGAAGCAGTATTGGTCCAAGTGGAACGGTAAGGGCGACTCGGCGAGTCGCCCTTACTTCACAGGAGACGGAGCCAAGCGCGACGAGGAGGGTTATTTCTGGTTCCTCGGCCGCGTGGATGATGTCTTGAACGTGGCCGGCCACCGGATTAGTACGATGGAGGTGGAAAGTGCCTTGGTGGATCATCCAGCCGTGGCCGAAGCGGCAGTGGTGGGGAGAAGTCATGAAATCAAAGGGCAGGCCCTCGCGGCTTTCGTGACATTGAAGGAAAATGTAAAACCGTCAGTGGAGACCATTCAAGAATTGAAAGACCACGTGGCAAAAAAGATCGGCTCCCTTGCCCGTCCGGACGACATCATTTTTTCAGCCGATCTCCCGAAGACCCGCTCGGGTAAAATCATGCGACGGCTCCTCCGGGACATTGCCGAAGGCAAGGCCTTGGGCGACACCACGACCCTCGCCGATTCTGCCGTGGTTCAGCAGCTCAAGGAGAAGTACGAAGAGCAAGAATCATAGCATTAGCTATCAAATTTAAGTATTTTTAGTCATATTCCCTGCCTCGTTTGCCTTCCTCCCGTTTAAAGGGTAAATTTCATGTAACCTCTTTTCAAGACTGGACATCCAGAAAAAATGAGACCGTCTCTAAAAACACGGATTGCGAGCGTTGTTACTCTTTTCTTTTTTGCTTTTACAAACCTTGCACCTTCAGGGTTTGCCGGAATCCATTTCTCACCTGCGGAAAAAGTTCCCGTTTCCAAGCTAGAACTTCTTCTTCCACCAGAATTAGGAAGGGTGGAGGACACCCATATTTCCGCTGAAGGCTCACCAGTTGTCTTCCATATAGAGGCAGCTCATGGAGACGCGGGGATTCAAAAGAAGATCAAGGAAATCCTTCGTTATTTGCATGAGACACAAAGGGTCCAGCTTGTCTTTGCCGAAGGCGCAGCCGAGAAGCTCGAGCCCGAGCTTCTCCGGTTCTTCCCGGACCGTTCGCTCAACGACCAGATGGCCGAGCTCCTTCTCGAAAAAGGGCTCTACACCGGGATGGACCTTTTCCTCCTGGATCCTGCTTCGAAGGACATCGAGGCGGTGGGGATCGAGAAGAGCCGTCTTTACCGCGCCGCCTATCAAGCATTCAGCAAAGTTCTTCAGGACTCTCCAGCGGTTGAAACCTTCCTGAGGGAAAAACAGATGCGGCTCGATCGTCAGGCCCAAACGGTTCTTTCGAAGAATTTGATGGAGCTCGTGAGAAAACATCAAAAATTTGAGGACCATCAATTTTCATTCATCGCCTATTCCAATTTCCTCCTCGACGCGGCGAAGCAATTTCTAAAAATCGATTTCAAGACACCCTTCCTCCAACTGGATTGGCCCCAGCTCGTCCGCCTCGCGCTCGTCCAGCAATTTGAAAAAGAATTGAATCGAGAGAAATTGGCTGAAGAAAAGAAGAAAATGGATTCAACCTTCGGAGTCTTGAACGTGGCCGAAGGCGAATCCCCGCGTTCTTTCTTTGAACGTTATCTTCACAAGGTCCTGCCGCGCGGCTTCCGATTCAGCGATTATCCCCACTTTTCGCGTCGGGTGGGGCAACAGATTCTTCAGAGCGAGTTGGACGCGAGGACCCTTTCAGCCGAGGTGGAAAAACTCCGGAAAATGTTGGAGGGTTCGCTTGAGCGGACGGAAAAGGACCGCCTGATTTTGAAAAAGTACGAAGAACTTTTGCTGTTGAAAAAACTGCTCCGCCTTGAATTGAGCCGGGAGGAATGGGATTCGATCCGGGATCGCGTGAAGGTTGGAAAAGGTTTTCCGTCGGTCATGACATCGGCCCTTCGTTTCTACCGCTTGGTCGAGCGACGCGACCAGGTTTTCTTCGATACCCTTCGCCAGGAAATGAAAGCACGCGGAGAAAAGAAGGCGCTCCTTGTGACCGGCGGTTTTCACACCGAGGGTTTGACGCAGCTCTTCCGCCAAAACGGGTTCAGCTACGCGGTGGTGTCGCCGCATGTCTCCGAGGAAGTGAACACGGATGTTTATCGAAAGGCAATGGTCGAGCTCGCTCAAATGGAAATCACCGAAGTCGCCCAGCGGGCCGAAGTGCGCGCCGCCCAGGGCCGCCGCCTCAAAATCGAGAAAGAATGGGTTCAAAATGCTTTCAAGGAAATCGCATCGAAAAGTGGAATCGAGAACTGGCATTCAGCTTTACGCCAGACACCCTACTGGCAGGACCTTGTCTCTTTTTCCTCCCGCCCTTCCCCCCGTGCCGAGGTACGTTCGGACGATGAAAGAGGCCGGGCCATTCGTGGGTTCGAAAAGAAATTAGGAACCCCGGGAAGGCTTGAGTGGCCGGCGGGGGAGTATTTTGGAAAAGTTGAGGCCGGCCTCTTCTTCATGCCTCATCCGCTTTTTTCCAGTTATTTCGATCTCTACATCGTCCCGTCCGAGAAGTGGAAAAAGACAAGCGAAGGGAAACTGAGATTTCCGGAACTCGAGATCACCGAATCGGAGGAAAATTATGTCGGATTGCCTCAACATAAATTTCCGGGGGCTATTGGGAGAATCAGGCTGCGTTTCGAATCCGTCCGGATTCCAGGGGCACAGGAACGTGCCCCACTTGTTTACCTGACCGAGATCCAGTCTTCTCCTTTCCTTAAAAATGTGGAAGCGATGGTTCGAGAAAATGGCCACCGTCAGAGTGGGGAGAAATTTGCGAGATGGGCCACTCCCGCGGTGGAGCAGGTGAGAGAAATCGTCGAGTCCATGGGGGGTGTTCTGCTGGCCTCCAGCCCCGAGCAAATCAATGCGGCTTATGGGGAACGGATCGGCCCCTCCGCGCTTGAGAGTCACTACGCAAAACCCTTTCAAATCCAAAAGGAGGGCCGACCGCTTTGGTCCAAATTCCAACTGCATCAAAGCCTTTATGATTATTGGCTGGGGCCTGAAGACAATCTCCCTCCGGCTCCTTCCGCAGTCACCCTTTATGACCCTTCCCATATCATGTGGGTGTCTACCCAAAGTCTGGACAAAATGCGGAAGATTTTTCCCTCAGCCATTCTCCTTTTATTTGACCCATCTTCCCTTTCCCGCGCCGAGGTGCGGAGTAGAGAGGATCTTCTGGGGACTAGAGATTTGATCGTCAAGCCAAAAACCTACTTAGACATTACCAGCGAGATGAAAATCAAGGTGCAGTACGGACAGAAATTATCTGAGATGACGGATCCTCGAAAATGGGAATTTCGAAATCAGGAGCAAAGGGATTATGCCGTTCGAATCTCTCAAATGACCCTTACCGAATTAGACGCTGAAGCCAAACGATATTACAACTGGAGCTTCGGGATCGACCAGGGTCTGGATCTGATCATTCAGGATCCCTATCATGCCCACCTGGGCCATGTGGTTAATGACCCCGAGGCCGTGATTTTCATGCGAGAAGATGCGAAACAATCGATGCCCGAGTTTTATGAAAGGGACAAAGAAAGATACGAACAAGAGGTTAAGGGGGCTGAAAAAGAAATTGCGCTTGTCCGCGAGATTCTCTACCGGTGGGATTCGTCTCCAAAAGGAAGGTCTTATCTTCTCTTTTCCGACAAAGGAAAGGTCTTGCAGAGCAGGAAGGAGAAGATTCTGGCCAAAATCATTGAGCTCGAATGGTCCATCGCCTCTATGAACTCGAAAGAGGACCCTGAACGATTTCAGTCCACGATCCAAAATCTAGAAAGCCGAATCCAGAAGTTGAAGATCAGACTCGATGAAATTTCCCGCCGCGCCGAGGTACGGAGTTCGACAGAAGACGAGCGGGCCGAACAAGAATTCCAGCTGACTTTCATTGACGCCTTTGATCAGCTTGACCTGAACCAACCGGAAGATATTTTTCTGCTCCGCTATTTCCAGAGTTTGCTTGAACAAATGGCGACTAGCATCCCGATTGTTACAGATTGGATGAGTGGACGTTCTTATGAAGTCGCCCGTCTCATTCAGGCAGCCGAAAAGGCAGGGACAGATCGAGAAGCTTTTGTCGCTTTACAGGAACTCTTCAGTCTTCGGGACAGCGAATCGGGTTCGGTTATTGCCTTTCCCCAAATCGTCGGCTATTTCGCCCATCTTGACAATGTTCATGTATTGAAATCGGGCGAACTGGATTACGCTCGATTGTTCCTTCATCCCGATAGAGAACACTGGCTGAAAGACAAGCTGACAGCAGCCTTTCAGGATTTACAGAGCAAGAAATTCAAAGATCGCCAGAGAGGTTTCTTAAGTCTTGAGCACGTCGCCTTTTTGGGTTTTTCAGAACTGATCAGGGAAAGAGTGAAAGGGCTTCGAGCAGAGTGGAAGCTAAACCAGATTATTGAATCAGAGCCTGCCTACTATTCTGAATTGGTGGTTATGGCGAACACGCTTTTGAAACGGATTCGAACCATTGAAAGACGGACGGGTCGATCCCGCGCCGAGGTGCGGGCTGAAACTTCAGTCGCACAAGAATGGGTACGCCTGCTCACACAAGATTTGGATCACTTTGATGATCCCGAATCTGCATGGAGTAAGGCGTTAAAGGATGCGATGGGTTACTTGCTTTGGTCCGTCCGTTTTTCTGGAGATTCTTTCCCCAAATGGTATCTCAAGGTCCCCCGATTTCCCGATGATTTGACACAGGATGACATTCTTGCAATCGGAGAAGGAGTCACACGCTATTGGCGAAATCGGGGTTGGGATGTCTCGGACTTTCACTATAAGACCATTTTTCTTCCTCAATCTTCGTCGAGTAGTGCGCAGGATTATCGTGCTGCAGAACAAAAGAAAATACTGCTTGAACGGGGAAATCTCGAAGAATTGCTTGTGCGCGATTGGCTAAATGGAGTTTCTCAAGCAGTCAATCTTAGGTGGGTTGGAGTTCATTTGGAAGAAAAGGGTCAACGACCTGTGGATAATGAACTCCACGTGGACACCGTTCGTCGATTCATTCCTCTTCTTCTCACTTGGAGGAAAACCTCTCACTCCGAGCTTCCTCCTTTGAAACCCGGATATCAAGGAGTTCCACCCGGTGTGACTATCGATGATCTCATGCTTTGGGGATTGACGGTAATGCTGGATCCTATCATCCACGATACGGACGTGAAAAAATTTTATACCGGACAGGCCGCGATGGTCGCGATGATGGAAATTTGGAAGGGGCTTGGACGAGAGTCTGTTCCAGAATATCTTCGCCGGATGCTTGTTGATATAAAACAGGTGGATGCAGACGGCAATTCCATGGAGAGAATCATTCCCCGTGAAGAAATTGAAGCGCTCCTTACAGAGGCTTTGTCAAGAGGCACACAAGATTGGGATAGGCTCGGTTTTCGCTCGCCTTGGACGTTTGTTGTCGCGAGCATGCGGGATTACGAACCGATTCTGAAAAGAGAAAGCGTTAAACTGCCTTTCCGTACCCCGCCTCTCAATTTGGTCTTTCGATTCTCATCGGCGTTTGACAGAGAGGCAAGAGAAAGACATGGTACATGGCGTGACAAAGATGTGGAATGGCACTTCGTTTCAAAATATTATGATCGTGAACTCGCTCAAAAAGAAATTTTCCTCAAGGCTCCAGTCATCAAGGAAATTCTTCCCGGCCTCGAGATGCGGCTCATCAAGAGAATGTCACCGAGGAAATTACGACGGGTGAACAATTATCTTGAAAGAAAAAATATTCTCGAACTTTTGTTCCTTTTGAATCGGAATCTCTGGATTATTCAAGGTTCGTATTCTCCAGATGGGATAAATCGATATAAATATTACGACAAAGCTGTTCTGAGATTTCGCGGATCTTCAGGAGGATTCACATCATTTTGGGGCTATGGTGATGGCGAACCTGACCCCGAAGTCATTTTTAAATTGGACAGGAAGGAATTGGCAGAATTTAAAAGAATCACCGGTGACATTATCAATGATCGGATTCGTCTGGGGAAACTTCAGGATGTGAGGACCCATCATCCCGGCGATGAAGAACGCATGCGCGAGCTCGCGTCCCAGCTTGGCATTTCGATCACCTCCCGCGCCGAGGTCAGGACGGATGAAGATGAAAAATATCCCAAGGAGACGGGAACGCTTGATGTCCTGAAGAAAGAAACCGCCCGTTATCTGAGCCAGATCCAGCTCTCGATGAAGGAGAAGCCTTGGGAGGTTTACGCCGTGGGGTCCGTGAAAGGGAACGCCCTGGAGGAGATCCACGGGGGATTCAATTGGATGGTCAAGCTTTTGCGCAAAGGATACGAGAAGGCCCAGGAGAACCCGACTGATTCTCAAAAATGGGAGCTGGTCCATCGGGCGGCAAAGGAAACCGCTATGATTCTGAAGGCCCTTTCTGATTTAAAAAGCGGACGAATCAAGTTCGCCAACGAACAGGAACTACGAAAGGGTACCGGGAAGTCTCGTTGGTCCTCTGGATTTGAATGGGAAGAAAAGAAAGATTATGACGTTCTTGAATCCGCACATTGGTCGACGGAGGAAGACAGCCCGGCCCGCTTCGAGTTTTCGATTTTTTATCCCAAGGCGGAGAATTTAGGAAAGGCAACGATTGAAGATAAAAAAGCCGCTCAGATCTTGATCGAACTGAGGACTCGGAATCGACGGCGGCCGGCCGCCGTGTTTGTTCCTCCCCGAGGCGTTCAGCAGCTCCTGGATTTCCGTGAGCAACCCGTTCCTTACAATCAGCCTTTCTTCGTCCTGAATGTGCTGGGCAAGGAGAAAGACACTTTCATCGACTTTGCCAAAAACTTACACGACGGCTTTCGCATCTTCGAGCGCGCTGAAGTGCGGAGCCCCGAGGCACTTGCCGGCCCGTCGTTATTCAAACACGTCCGTACTACTTTTGGTGATATGTTTCGAAAATACCGGATGCACGCTTCAAAGTCCGAAAAAAAACTCCGGCTGACGGTCAAATTTACCACGCTTACACATCTCATTAATTTTTCCATCGTCTCCATTCTGATTTTTGGAAAATTCGGAGTTTACCAAATCTTAGCATTTGGAGCTTTCAGCGCCTATTTGTTTCTGGTAACTGGATTACCATCCGTCTTTTCATTTCTTCATTATTGGAACCGCACTTTTGTCGCCCCTGATGGATCCTTGCGCCGAGAATATATCTCGTTATCCGATCAGAAAAAAATTCTTCGTTGGATCAATGAATCCCATCATTTTTTCTACAGCGAGCTTGCCTTGCTGAACGAACAGAATTCATTTGCTTTCGAGCTTGCGAAAAAGTATCCGGAAATGATTCTGAAGAATCTTCGGAATCTGGATCTGCAAAATATCGGCCTGCGCAATTATTTGACGGATATGGCATACCGCGCCTATTCGGGAAATCCCAATCTCCAGCCAGGCGAAAACTTTTCGGTCAATCCTGGTCGGATACGGGGGCGTCTTGTAGGTCTTTTTGACCTGTGGGAGTCCTCTTTAACCCCCCGCGCCGAGGTGCGGACTTATAAATATTGGATGTGGCCGTCCTTGCGGAGGATGATGAGTCCAGACAAGTTTTTGGGAGAGATTTCGAGAAGTTTTTTTAAGGCCTCACTGATGGCGGGTGCCGTTGGCGGATGGATCTCGACGCGGACGATGTTGTACTCCTTTGGCGGAAACATTGTAAGATTCGTGAAATCCTTATCAAGTGACAGAAGAATTCTCCCTTCACTTTTCGATCGCTTGGCGATCTCCAGGTCTGAAGAGCCGGAGATAACCCGATCCGCCTCATGGCCCAAAGAGCGGAGAAATTTCAGGATGATTACTGGAACGTCTTCGTCGATAAAGAATTTCACAGAAGAAGCAGGGCTTACTTTGAGAAGGGGATATATTCTTGATTCTTCGCGTACTGTGCTGCAAAGTGAAGGGCAGCTCGGACATGATCGAGGGTTAGATCAGGGTAATAATCCTTCCCAACAATCTCCTCGGGTTTTATCCCGCCCTCGAGGAGTTCCAACACCACATAAACTGGAACCCGCGTCTTCCGAAAACAAGGTTTACCATGCTGGATCTCGGAATCAACTGAAATATATTTCTCAAGAAGGTTATCCATTTCGCTTTTCACCTTTCGGTACGCCAAAAAGTAGCATAACCCATCTTTCCGGTCAAGCCGTTTCTTCTGGTTCCCGCGCCGAGGTGCGGGCGGGAGAAAAAAACCTTCCCAATCGAAGGGATTTTTTGCGTTTGGGTGGGGCGGGGGCAGCGAAGGCGGCCGGGATCGCGCTTTCGGCGAATCCTCAGGAATTAGGGCTTTCCTCCAGACAGATTTCAGATTTTTCCAGACTCCTTCAAATTTACGATCAATGGCCCCAAAAAGGTTTTTGGATTGATTATTATTCTTCACCTTCTTCGGAGGGGTTTAATCCCAAAGAAATCGCCTCCTTAAAAGAAAAAGTTCAGGAGGCCTTTGCTCATCTGCCGGAGGACAATCCCTTAAAGAAAAAATTGGGAGAAAAAGAAAATGTTTTTCGCCAGGCGCTTGAGCGCGCCGTCCAAAATCGGGATAAATCCCGGAATCCAAGAAACCCGGAGGATGCAAAAGAAATTTTTCTGGCTTTGCATGATCCTGCCCATTATCCCCTGTGGCGCCAGGTACGGGAGATGAATTCAAGGCTGCAAAGTTTGACGCACATTAAAAAACCCAATGACTTGAGTGAATTTGAACGCGCCAAAAAAGCCGGACTGAATCCAGAGACTTATTTGCAAAACGCTTTGACCCTGCATCTGCGGCCTTATGCGGCCATTGAAGCGAAAAAAACCGCGGCGCGATTGCGTCAGGTAGGGGTTCCTTTCGATGCCCAAACCGCAACCGAGGATTATATTCAAAGGGTTGCCGCACATGTTAAGGGCCCCTCTTATTACTACCAACAAGGATACAGCGTTAACGATTATATTGGAAACGCAGAGGCTTCTTCCAGATGGAGCGCTTGGCTCCGATTCCGTGAAAAAGTCGAGAAGCGTCTCAAGGCGCGTTTCGGGAAAGATGCCCGTTTCCCAAAAGTTTCTTACTATTCTTTAAGAGGAGAGTTTGATCCACGGAAAGTTTCCCGCGAATATCTTCACAAAAGTTATGAGGCTTCTTTGCACCGGCGTTATGAACGCATTGCGGATAAAATCCTTCGTCAGCAAAGAAAGCAAGGCGCCAGCCTGTCTCCAGATGAAATCAAAGAAGAATTGGAAAAACTGAAAACACTTCCCGTTAGAGAACTGCGGAAAACTAAAATTCAGGATTATGCTCAACGATTAAAGGAAAAATATCCGGCAAGATCCTTTGCACAAAGGTTGAAGGATGACCTTGCCGTTGTCAAGCTCCCGAAGCCACGCACTCCCAATTCCTTCACAGGAGAATTGGCTGAATGGCTGGCCCGCGCTGCTCGCCAAGATTCCGTTCAGCTTTGGATCCACACGGATGAAAAGAGCCGCCTTTATGCCGTGCATTGGAAAGGCCGGCGTCCGTATGACCGGCCGCCCTTTTTATCGCGGGAAGAGTTAGACCGTTTAGAAACGGCGTGGGACCGGTACAGTCTTCAATCAGGACGCAAATACGTGATCGAAATCCCGCGTGGGGTCTCACCGCCGGCTGTGGAAAATTTTTTGACAGAAAAAACGTGGCATCAATACCCCCTAACAATCCCTACACGCGGCATTGTGCAGGTCAATTATTCTTGGCCGATCGAACTTCCCGCCCGCGCCGAGGTGCGGATGGAGGGCACGATCCTTTTGGATTTTCCAAAAAAGGGTGAGGGCCAAACCCTCAAGAAAATCCTGGAGGCCTCCATCGCATCGATCCCGGCAGACGACCCTTCTTTTGATCCGATTCATTTTGTTGAAGCCGTTTTCAAGGGTGCCGGCGCGGGCCGCGAGATCCCCTTGGCCGCGGAAGATTTGAATTACAAATTGGGTCGCGGCACTTTGAAGGTGGTTTATGACCGGGATGTCGCCATCTCAAGGGAATACGCCGAATCTGCGCGCAGGCGCACCCCGGCTCCACGTGCCGAAGAAGGCAAGAAGAAACCGAAATCCGCCGTTAAGAAGGCGCCTCAAAGGGTGAAGAAACCGCTGATCATCACCGAAGAACCCTCTTCGAGAAAACGAAAGGGAAGAGTCAAGGTGGTTATCGAGCGCCAGGATGTGACGAAGAGCACGCCCGTTCTTCATTTTGAGATTGAATTTACCCCGGCACCAAAACCCGGCAAACGGTCCGTGACTCACCGGATCCAATTTCCCGCTGTTGATGCCAAGCATCTCGCCGAGACATTGAATGAGCTTTATGAACCCAAAGTTTTCCTGAGTTCTTTCGAAGGACGCGACATCCTCCTCTTGCTTTTGGCGGGCGAGAAAATTCAGAAGGTCAGCATTTGGGATTTAGAATCGTTGAAGCGATTTTTGAGAAAGACCCTCCCTCAACCGGACGCCGCCCATCTTGACCGATTTCTCCAGTCCCGCGCCGAGGTACGCAGCAGAGCAACTCAAGAACAGGGAGGAACGGTCTACCAATGGGATACCCCAGAACGTGGAATGGCCAGCGTGAGAGACGGCATCCAGAAAAATCGTCCCGATATCGTGAACCGATACGATCGTTTAACTTCCCTCGCACCCCTTGAGCGTGAAGTCTTAAAAAATGATATTTACAAGATTACGCAAGGGCATTTCAATCTCTGGGGCCTTTCAAGCGCGGTCCATCAGAAATATGCGCCTTATTTCCAGGGAAGTTACATCGACGCCTTAATCTCCATTTTTCCTCATCTAAACCTCCACCCTTTGGGATTTCGGTTAGATTGGACAACAAAAGAGAAAGCCGTCGAATCCATTCGATTTGTCTTATCCAGGGAAGCCCCCACCTTAATTGAAAGATACAATCGCCATGACCAGTTGAGTTCCTTCGAAATCAACGCCTTGAAGCGCGACATTTATCGAACTACGGACGGATATTTAAAGGTTTGGGGGCTAAGCCAGATAGGTGACAGAAAATCGACACCCTACTTTAACGGAAGTTTTATTAATGCGCTCACCGCCACATTTCCGGAGCTCCATCTGGATCCATTAGGCTTTCAGCTCAACTGGTCCAGCGAACAGACGGGGATTGCGTCTGTCCGTTTTGTGCTTTCCCGCGAGGCCCCCGACCTTTTGGAAAGATATAATCGATTGGATCAACTGAGCGCAGTGGAGAAAGAAGCTTTGAAAAATGAAATTTATCGTATCTCATTTGGTCATTTCAAAGTCTGGGAAATTACCGGAGCTCTAAGACGGACAAACGCCCCCTATTTTGAAGGAAGTATCGCGAAAACACTAATGACGATCTTCCCTCGCCTTGATCTTCATCCATTGGGGTTCGCATTGGATTGGGCGACACGAGAAAAAGCAATCGAATCCATCCGTTTTGTTTTATCAAGACAAGCGCCCCATGTAATGGAGCGGTATGATCGAATTGATCGACTCACACCGGATGAAATCGAAGATCTTCGAAATGAGATTTATCGAATCAATCAAGTAATTTTTAGTCTTTGGGGATTGGGATCGGCAATCAATCAAACACAGGTTCCATATTTTGGAGGGAGCTACATACGGGCTTTGGCGAGCGTGTTTAATGATCCCCGACTGGGATTTTCCGAAGAGGGGATTACGGACTTCAGAAAAAGAAACCGGGTTATCAGATATCAATGGAATCAGGGACGGGACGTTAGCATCGAGAATATCAAGGACGCAATTCGAATTCATCGCCCCGACCTTCTGGGCCGTTACGAACAACTGGATTTATTGACGCCCGGTCAACTTGAAGCCTTGAAAAATGAAATCTATCAGATTGGAAGAGTGCATTTGAATGCGTGGGGGTTGGGCGGAGGTTTAAATGCAAAACGAACCCCCTATTTTTATGGATCTTTCAAGGAGGCTTTAAAGGCGGTTTTCCCTCGACTCGGACTCAATCCTCTTGGTTTTGAACTAGATTGGTCATCGAGAGAAAAGGCTATCGAATCCATGCGTTTTATTCTTTCTCGTCAAGCGCCCGAACTGATGAGGCTTTATGATCGGTTTGACCAATTAAGACCCGGCGAAGCTCAAGCTTTAAAAGATGAGGTTTACAAAATCACCCAAGGTCATCTCATAACTTGGGGCCTCGGGGCTATTACAAGTGCTACAAGCGTTCCGTATTTTGATGGGAGTTATGTCGAAGCCTTAAGAGCGTTCTTTCCTCGACTTGACTTGAACCCTGTGGGTTTCCGGTTTGATTGGTTGACAGAACAGAAGGCGATTGAATCTATCCGTTTTGCTCTTTCCAAAGAAATGCCTGTGGTTCTCAAGGAATACGAAAGGCTACGCCAACTGAATCGGGGCGAGATTCAGGCGTTAAAAGAGGAAATCTATAAAATCAGCCATGCTCACTTCAGAATTTGGGGTTTGGCTTCGGCAACACGCCAACGAGAGGCACCCTATTTTAAAGGGAGCTTTCCGAAAGCGTTGCAGGCTGTTTTTCCAGATCTTGAGCTCAATCCTTTGGGGTTTCAGCTGGATTGGTCTGCGAAAGAAAAAGCGGTGGACTCCATTCGTTTTGTTCTGGCTCGAGAAGTGCTGACTTTAATCGATCGATACGATCATTTAAATTCTTTAACAACGGAAGAAAAAGATGCCCTAAAAGAAGATATCTATCAAATCACCCACGCTCACTTTGAAGAGTGGGGTTTAAGCGCTGCTTTCAGCCAAGCACAAGCTCCCTATTTTCAGGGTAGTTATATCAATGCTTTGCTGGCCGTATTTCCAGGATTGGATCTCAATCCTTTGGGATTTCGTCTGAACTGGTCTTCTCTGGAAAAGGGTCTGGAATCTATCCGATTCGTCCTTTCCCAAGAGATGCCAGGTCTTGTAGCACGATACGATCGATTGGATCATTTGACGCCCGCCGAGATCGAGGCTCTCAGAAATGATGTATATGAGATCACCGCAGAAGATTTCAGACGTTGGGGACTTTCCAACGTTTTAAATGATAAAACGACAGCATACTTTCATCGAAGCCACATCAACGCGCTATTGCGTGTCTTTGATCATTCAAAGTTGGGATTAACCCGCGAAGGCTTTTTGAGCCGCGCCGAGGTACGAAGTTCTGAAAACACACAGGCTGCGGAACCGGCATTTAAGATTTTCGATCTGGAAAACAAGGGACTGATTTGGACGGCTGTTCCGTTGCTCGAGCGCCGGCACCTGCTTCAGACCAAGGCTGGAGACCGGCTGATTTTAAATCCGACCCTCGGATTTTTCATGGGATTTGAGAACCGGGACAAGGACTACATCATTCGAGATTCAACCTTGAAAGAAATCGAGCAGGGGTTTGACGGATTGATTCAACGACGATTTCAAAAAGCCGGCTTGGTGGCGTGGATTCGGGGAGGCGCTGAAAAAGCCGCCCAGGAAGGCCGGCCTTTCACAATCGTGGATTTAGGGGCGGGCAACGTCCGGTTTTTACGCGATTTAAAACAACTCGGAATTTCCAACCTGAGACTTATCGGTTATTCAAACGTCTATTTTCCCGGCTGGACGGAATCCCGGAAAGAGGGAATTCCCGTCATTTATGACGATGTTTCAAACCTATCCGCTTATCTCAAGCCCGGGCAGGTGGATTTGTTTTTGAGTCACTGGGGGGCGTTGACTCATTATGAGAAATTTCATGGCAAGGTACGGGATGCCCTTGAGCAGAATTATCAGGATCGTGAGGCCTTAATCATCCAAGAGATTTTTCCCCGCCTCACATCCCAAGGAATTCTGCTGGCGACCGAGTTGAGGGGCCTTTTTAAACGGCCTGCTTTAAAAACGGCGGCGGAAATCAACATCATGGGAAGTGAAAAAACCCACTATTATTTGGTGGTTCCCAAGTTTTCAGGAGAGGCCGCTACCCCTTCCCGCGCCGAGGTGCGGGCCTTTAGCATCCGACCGTTTCAACCCAGGGTCAACTCAGGTTTGCGGGTTCGTGTAGGCGATTCAACTCATTATGTAACCTCGACCACGGATTTAGCGGCGCTATTTAAGTTTCATGGGATTCATTCGGTGAGCCCGAGTCTTCGTAGAGTCGAAATCGATTGGGATGAAAATCCAGAGAGAAACCAACCGTTTCGTCACGAGTCAGTCCGTTTGAAAAGTGTGGGCACCATTCGAAGGATCCTAAGAACAATGACAGAACAGAACGTGGAGATCGAGCGCATAGAACCCAAAGACATGCCGGGAGGATTTCGTTTTGAAAAAGACCTCAAGCAACATTTCGTGATATCACTTTATGATTTAGCGGCATTTTTCCGATTTTATATGGATCAGGGAATTCGACAGATAGATGAGCGGACCCTTGCGATCAATTTTTCTCCAGGGACCCCACAATTAGTACGGCTTGATGATATCCAGAGTCTCACTAGGGCGTTATCTCACCTTCCCCGCGCTGAGGTGCGGATGGGAGAAAGGTTTGAATCTCTCCTAGGGAAGGAAACAAAAACCCGTCGAGATTGGCTGACAATTTTCAGAATCCTTGTTCGCAAAGCGAAGAGCAAGGGTCTCAAGCCCACACCCCGGAATCTGGCTGCAATCTCGGGTCAAAAAATCACCAATCAAGATATCTACATGGCCATTTCGAATCATGGGATCAGCTACCAGGAAGCGAGGGTGGAAAAGGAGCGAGCGCTTCCCAAGACTAAAGAAGATTGGATCGACTATTTCAGGGGTCTCGTGGCCCAGCTCCCGTCTGGAACACCCCCTACTCCTGCAAACGTGGCTCAGTTGACAGAGGGCGCCCTGACCGCCAGAGGAATTAGGAAAATCTTATATCGTTTGGAGATCCCCTTTCAAAAAGTGCAAATGACGGTCAGGGTAGGCCGAGCACGAGAGAGGGAGCTTAAGAAATTCATAAGAACGATACAGACCGCATCGGATCTCCATGTCATTGAAAAGACTCAATTCAAAGATTACAAACAATATGAAATTATCGCTCCCGATGGCTCGGTCTACCTGGCTGGTTTTGGACATTATCCTCCGGATCAATCGCTGACCTCAGGACAGCTCAATTTCACCACCCTCAGCGTTCGGTTTCTGCCCGCCGAACAGGATCAGGAAATGGTTTTGATTTTGCGTCCTGATGACCCGCGTTATCCTCACGTGATTCGGAGCTTGGAATTACACGCGCAGGCCAACCGTCCCAAGGAAACCGCAGAAGATGAAAGGCGTCGTTCCGAAGCACGAGAGGCGATGGCGCCGGAAGAACTGGAACTGGCTGAGGCAACGGGAGGGGTGTTTCCGATTGAAGCGCGCGAGAAACTGATTCGATACCTCGTGGCACTTCGCCGGGCTTATCGCGAGCGCGAGGGGGCTGTGATTCCGGATTATCTTAAAGAGGCGATTGAGGAATTTCGCTCAAGAGGGATTCCCATGGAGGCGTCCGCCAAAGAGGTCGGCGCCGAAGTTTTGATTTATGACCACCTGCCGAGCGAATCGGAGACGGCGGCCGTGATCTTTTCACTCGCCCGGAAACCCCGCTCGCGAGCCCAGATGATGATTGTTTCGGACAGGGAAGTCCCGGTGAATTATCTGAACTCCATTCGAGAGGCGAAGGACATCCAAGGACAGGCGATCGGAGAAAGGTTCCAGCTTTTCCAGGCCCGGAAAATCGGGGAGCTCAAAAAGGAATTTCCCTCGTTTCTGAATCAATTGACTGCTTGGATCTCTTCCAAGGTTTCAGATGAATCAAAGGAAAAAGGAGAGGGCCTCACGCTGGCCATCCGGAAACGGATCGTGGTCACGATGGAGGAGGGGTTTGCCGAGCGGCTTGGAAGGGAAGCGCCGGAGGTCCTCAATCTTCTTTATTATGGCATCCGGAGGATTCATTACCAGCGTGCCGAGCAGGCCTTCCAATATTCAGCCCTTCAAACCGCCGCACTTTCTCTCTCGGAAAAAGATTACGAGAAACTCACGAAGTTTGAACAGCGCGTGCTGGAAGACCGGGGACAGGGACTTTTTGTCTCGCGTTACTCGGGGATCGAAGAGGAATGGCAGGCGGCCTGGATCACGGCCGAGTCCAAGATCCTTCAGGCCTTTGCCCACGCCGCCTAATTCTTACTCGACATCTTCATTTACCTTTGTTATTTTGCCTGTGTGATATCCAAGCGGCTCTTCCGGGAGGCTCAAAAGCACATTCCCTCGGGCGTGAATTCGCCGGTCCGGGCGTTTCGAGCGGTGGGTGGGACGCCGGTCTTCATTGAAAAAGGAAAGGGCGCTTTTCTTTATGATGCAGAGAGGCGCCGTTACCTGGATTTTTGCCTTTCCTGGGGGCCTTTGATTTTCGGTCACGCGCCCACAGGCCTCGTGAAAGCCGTCCAAAAAGCGGCGGCCGGAGGCACCAGTTTCGGCGCTTCGACGAAGCGGGAAGTCGAGGTCGCTCGCCTCATTAAGGAAGCCTTCCCTTCGGTTGAAAAAGTTCGGCTCGTCTCTTCCGGCACCGAGGCCGTGATGAGCGCGATTCGTCTTGCACGCGGTGTCACGGGGCGGAAGAAAATTCTGAAAATCGAGGGCGGCTACCACGGCCATGTCGATTCACTCCTCGTCAAAGCGGGATCCGGGAGTGCGACTTTTGGGCGGCCCGATTCCCTCGGAATTCCTCCGGAGCTCTCGCGTCTCACGCTCACGGTTCCCTTCAATGATTTCACGGCGCTCGATCGGGTTTTTAAAAGAGAAGGAAAAAATCTCGCCGCCTTCATCCTCGAACCCGTTCCGGCCAACATGGGAGTCGTCCTGCCAAAGCCCGGTTACTTGGAAAAAGTCCGGTCCCTGACAAAGCAATTCGGAACGCTTTTAATTTTCGATGAAGTGATTACCGGTTTCCGGCTCGCCTTCGGTGGCGCTCAGGAAAAATTCGGGATCGAAGCGGACCTCACCTGTCTTGGGAAAGTACTGGGTGGGGGACTCCCGCTTGCCGCCTTCGGCGGAAAAGCGAAATGGATGGATGCGCTCGCTCCCGCCGGAGGAGTTTATCAGGCGGGGACGCTTTCCGGAAATCCGCTCGCCACGGCCGCAAGTCTTTGGATATTGAAATCGCTTTCGAGAGAAAAAATTTACCGGGATTTGGACCGGAAAGCCGGACATTTTTTCTCAGAGATCGAAAACCGGATCGTTCATTACCGCTGGCCGCTCGAGCTCAATGCCATCGGGTCGATCTTCACGCTTTTTTTCACGCCGAATCCGGTCGTCGATTTTCGCTCAGCCAAACGCTCGAATATCCGCTCCTACGCGAAATTTTTCCACGGCCTCCTCCGGCAGGGAATTTACCTCGCGCCTTCCCAGTTCGAGGCGAACTTCCTCTCGAGCGTCCACCGCCCCTCCGAACTCGCCTGGACGGTTCGAATCTTCGAGCGTGTCCTGAAGCGGATTTTTTGATAGCATACAGACAAGCGCGTGCCATGAAACAAACGGCTTCCCTCGAAGAGATCTACTTACCGGTTGAAGGGCGGATCGAACGCGTTTCCGAGACGATCCTCTCGATTCTTTCCACCCCCAATGAGCTCGCAAGCGAAGCGATCGCGCATTTTTTCTCCGCCTCCGGCAAATACCTTCGCCCGGTCCTGACTTTTTTTGGCGCCTCGATCGAAAATTCCGAAGCCCTTTCCCCGTCCCAGGAGGAGAGGCTCCTCCGGCTGGCCGCGGCCTTCGAGATTTTCCACTCGGCGACACTCATCCACGACGACATCATTGATTCCGCCCATCTTCGACGCAACATCGCCACGATCAACGCCAAGTGGAGCCCGCAGGTGGCCGTCCTCGTGGGCGATTATCTCCACGACAAGGCGATCGGAGCCATCTTCTCGGTCGAGAACCCGCGTGTAATCAGCCTTTTCCTCGAGACAGCCGGCACGGTCTGTGACGGGGAGATTCACGAATGGCGTGAAAAAAATAATTTCAATCTCACCGAAGGGGAATATTTCGAAATCGTCCGGAAAAAAACCTCGGCCCTCATCGCTTGTTCGGTCGAAGCCGGAGGGATTTTAGCGGGACTTTCGCCCGAAAAAACAGGCGCCCTCAAGCGCTTCGGTGAGGCCTTTGGAATGGCTTTTCAGATCGTCGATGATTGCCTCGATTTCACAGGCGAGGAGCACGAGTTCGGCAAGACCCTGGGCATCGATTTCGAAGGGGGAGTGCTCACGCTTCCTTTAATCCGTCTGATCGAGCTCGTGGACGAGCGGACGAAAGGCGAGGTTTTTAAAATTTTCAAGTCCGACCTCGGCGACTCCCGCTTCGGGACCTTAAGAAACCAGCTCCTGGAATTTGCGACGATCGAGTACGCCATGACACGTGCACGAGAATTCACCGAGCGGGCCCGTCTGGAGCTTTCGGTTTTCCCGCAAACCCTGGTTCGCTCAAGCCTCGAACGGCTCCTCGATTACGTCTTGGAACGTAATCGCTGACCCGGCTTCTTGATCGCTTCGCCATGCTTTATCTGGTCTCGACTCCCATCGGAAACTTGAAAGACCTCACGCTCCGGGCCCTGGAGGTTTTGAAATCGGCTGACGTGATTGCCTGTGAAGACACTCGCCGCACCGGACAACTGCTCAAGCACTACAACCTCTCCGCCCCCGGAGGCGGAGGCCTCAAGCTCCTTTCCTTTCACGATCATTCAGGGCCGGGGAGGGTCCGGGAAATCATCTCCTTATTAAAGGAAGGCAAGTGCGTGGCCCTTGTCTCCGATGGCGGCACTCCGCTCATTTCGGATCCGGGATTTCCTCTCGTGCGAGAGGCCATTCGGGAAGGGATCTCCGTCGAGTCGGTGCCGGGACCCAGCGCCGTTACCGCAGCCCTGGTTGCGAGCGCTCTTCCCACGGAACGATTCACCTTTTTTGGATTTCTTCCGGCGAAATCCGTAAGACGAAAAAAAGAGCTTCGAGCGGCCGGTGAATTAGAACACACCCTCGTTTTCTTCGAATCCCCGTACCGGGTCGGGGCCGTCCTCACAGAAATGCTGGAAGTGATGGGGGACCGGGAGGCCGCCGTCTGCCGCGAGCTCACGAAAAAATTTGAGGAGACGGTGCGGGGAAATCTCTCTGAACTGGCCGAAAAGTTCAAAGGTAAAAAAGTTTTGGGAGAGATCGTGCTCGTCATCGCCGGGAAGGGGAGGAAAAAAGTCTTCGGATGAAACGCCTCGCGATTTTTGTCTCAGGCAGCGGAACCAATATGGAGAATATTCTCCAGCACGTCCGTGACGGAAAAATCAAGGCCGAGGTGGCGCTTGTTTTAAGCGACAACCCGCAGGCCTACGCCTTGAAGCGGGCCGAGAAGTACAACGTCGAATGCGTGGTGGTGGACCGCAAGCGCTTTGAATCGAAGGCCGCCTTCGAGGCCGAGATCCGCCGCCACCTCAAGCGGGCGAAAATCGATTTTCTTCTCCTTGCCGGATTCATGAAGATCCTGAGCCCGGAATTTGTCCGGGCCTACCCGAAAAAAATCCTCAACATTCATCCGGCGCTCCTTCCCCAATTTCCAGGCGCCCACGCCATTAAAGAGGCATGGGAAGCCAAGGTGAAGAAGACGGGAGTCACGGTCCATTTTGTGGATGAGGGCGTGGACACCGGACCCGTCATCCTCCAGCGCGAAGTCGCGATCGATGCCGACGAGACCTTGGAATCCCTCAAGAAAAAAATCCACGACGTGGAATACAAAATCTATCCCGAGGCACTGAAACTCGTCCTTGAAAGGAAACCGTGATGTGGGGTACCATTTCCAAAAGTGTCAGGTTCGGATAGAGGCACCGGTCTCAACAGAAATGAACCCGGCACTTTTGGAAATGGTACCCATGACATGTCGACTCTGATCCAATCCATTCACGCTCGAGAGATTCTAGATTCCCGGGGGAACCCGACGCTCGAAGCTGAAATCCATTTAAAAGGCGGCGCCTTCGGAAGGGCGGCCGTCCCAAGTGGGGCCTCGACGGGTGAACACGAGGCCGTGGAACTTCGCGATGGCGACCCCAAGCGTTACCTGGGCAAGGGCGTCCTCAAGGCCGTCCGAAACGTCAACGACCTCATCGCAAAAAAACTCACCGGCTTCGACGCCTCCAAACAAGAAGAGCTCGACGAGCTCCTGATTGCACTCGATGGCACGGAAAATAAATCCAAGCTCGGCGCCAACGCCCTCCTCGGAGTCTCCCTCGCCGCCGCCAAAGCCGCCGCCAACGCCAAAGGCCTTCCTTTATATCAATATCTCGGTGGCCCCGACGCCAACCTCCTCCCGGTCCCGATGATGAACATCATCAATGGGGGTGTCCACGCCGACAACAATGTCGATCTTCAGGAATTCATGATCATGCCCTTCGGGGCAACGCGTTTTTCCGAGGCCCTTCGAATGGGGGCCGAGGTCTTTCATCACTTGAAAAAAATCCTCCACGCAAAAAAACTTTCGACGGCCGTGGGGGATGAAGGCGGGTTTGCACCGGATTTGAAATCCAACGAAGAAGCGCTCGATGTGATCCTGCAAGCGATTGAGAAGGCCGGTTACAAAGCGGGGAAGGATGTGAAGATCGCACTCGACCCGGCCAGCTCCAGCTTTTTTGGGCAAGACAAGACCGGCGGCAATAAAAATCCGGGCAAGTATGTCCTTCGGGCTGAAGCAAAGCCCGTCAAGACGGCCGAGGAGATGGTGGCCTTCTACGAAAAACTTTGCGCCCGTTATCCGATTTTTTCCATCGAAGACGGCCTTTCCGAGGACGATTGGGAGGGCTGGAAACTTTTGACGGAAAAATTGGGCGACCGGGTCCAGCTCGTGGGGGACGATCTTTTTGTCACCCACACGAAGCGTTTGGAGAAGGGGATCAAGCGGGGCATTGCGAATTCCATTTTGATCAAGGTCAATCAGATAGGTACTCTCACCGAGACGATTCGTGCGGTTCATCTCGCTCAGGAAAATGATTACACGGCCGTGATGAGTCACCGCTCGGGTGAAACCGAAGACACGACGATCGCCGACCTTGCGGTCGCGCTCTCGACCGGACAAATCAAGACCGGCTCCACCTCGCGAACGGACCGGATCGCCAAGTACAACCAACTCCTTCGCATCGAAGAGGAGCTCGGAAAAAATGCCGTTTATGCGGCGAGTGCCCTCGCCCTGAAGCCGGCCCGGAAGCGGTGAGGCGCCGTTTTGTTTTTCTCTGGATCGGGATCGGACTCGTCCTTCTCTTCCTCTTTTTTTATCTCCCCGGTCTTTCGCGCGTCCAGGAGCTTCGCCTGGAGGAAGATCGAATTGCCAAGGAATTGACCGGGCTGAATGGTCAGATCCAGACTTTAAAAAACGAAAAGGAACTTCTCGAGAAAGATCAGGATTACCTGGAGAAGGTGATCCACGAGGAGCTGGGTCTTGTGCGCCCGGGCGAGATGGTTTACAAGCTCGTGCCGGAGAAAAAGACCGCCTCTACCCCGGCGGCCAAACGCCCCCAAACTCATTGAATTTCGGGCTTCTTCCGACTACAATACCACCCACGACGCGGGGTGGAGCAGCCCGGTAGCTCGTTGGGCTCAAGGTTCTGGGCGTCCCTGCAGCAATGCAGGGGAAGATCACCTGTCAAATTCGGTGAACCCTGAAATGGGAATACCGAGCCAAGCCCGCCAGGTTTTGTGGCGGGAAGGTGTAGAGACTAGACGGCAGGCACCCGAAGGGATTTCGTCGGGTGAAGGTATAGTCCAGACTACGAACTGGCCGCAAGTGCGGTCGGGCAGCGAAAGCTGTGGTGGCAGGCATAACCCAAAGGTCGTTGGTTCAAATCCAACCCCCGCTACCATTTGAAAAAGAGACCGGGCTAACCCCCGGTCTCTTGTAATCTTTATCTTAGGGTTGTGGGCGTTCTTCTTAAAAGAGGTTCGTCCCGCAGAAAAATCGGATAAACCCAGTTCGATCGGGTCTATTGCTATCGGCCAGCCGACAGATTGACCGGTAGTAGACACGCTTAGCCCTCCTTAAAAAAGGAGGGCTTTTTTATGCCTTTGGATGCAAGCAATTCGGCAAGGAAAGACACCAAGTTAAAAGCGGACATCGCTGAGTATGCTGCGATAGGAAAATTGTTGAGAGAGGGATTTCGCGTCTTGAAACCTGTTGGAGACCGATTGCCCTACGATCTGGCCGTAGAAACAAATGGGAGGATCACCCGTCTTCAGGTTAAAAGCGCTTGGAAACAAAACGGGATTTATATCGTAGACACTCGGAGAACAAAAACGAATCGACGACGTATGTTACGAAGTCGGTACGATAGCCGCGATTTCGACTTCGCTCTCCTTTACATTCAGGATTTGGACGTTTTTTACGTGATGCCAATCGCCGAATTTAATTCCTACAGAAGCAGCATTGCCCTTGTCGAAAACAAAACCCGCCAGCGAAGACCCCGATCTTACCGATATCGCGAAGCTTGGAACCTTATCGCTGAAAACCCCTAGACGTAAGGTCTGAATTTGAAGTGCCAAATTGGCACCTCAAACTTTGATATAATACACCGTTAAATGAAATCAATTCACTTCGCACTTTCTTTCCTTTTGATTTTCACGCTCACTCCCCAAGGATTTGCAGCTCCCCCAGTCGCTACGTATGACCAGCTTCTCCACGCCATTCGCGAGGTTCAGTCTTCGTCCCAAGTTCGCATCGAAGCGGCGGTCGAAGCGGAAAAAGTCCGGGAGGCCTGGGAGACCGGTAAGTTGATCGACGAGCACATCCTTCATCATAAAGAGAGGGCGGACTACGGGGAACAAGTCATCATCAGACTTGCGAAGGATTTGGGCACCAGTGAAACCGAGCTCCGTTACATGCTTCAGTTTGCGCGTACCTACCCCATTCATCCGTCGACGGATGAATTACCGTGGGGGCATTATCGGGAACTGCTTTCTTTAAATGACGCGAAGCAAAGAACGGAGATTGCGGCCGAAGCTTCACAAAAAAGGTGGACGCAAAAGGAATTGCGCCGGCAAATTAGAAAGCGAAAGGATGCCGTTGCCAAAGAGGAGAGCGTCAAACTCCCCGCAATCACACCCGGTCCTCTTTACACCTACCCCGTCATCCGCCTAAAAGACCGCCTCAAAATTGATTTGGGCTTCGGCATCTATCTCGATCTTCAAGGAAAAGATGCGAAGAAATTTAAGGAAGGCGACATCGTGACTCTCGAAAAAGGAAAACTGAAGAAAGCCGGACAGGCAGGAGTCTTCACCTATCCGGCCCTCGTCACCCAAGTGGTCGACGGCGACACCTTCCACGCCCTGATTGATCTGGGTTTCGGAGTCACCTTAGCCCAAAGAGTGAGACTCCGCCGGATCGACGCCCCCGAGCTCGTCACCGCCGAAGGCAAAGACGCCAAGGCCTTCTTGGAAAAAATCCTCTCCCGCGATCACAACCATATCCTGATGAAGAGTATCGACATCGACCAACACGGCCGCCCCATCGCCGATGTTTGGGTCAAAGGCAAATCCATCGATCAAGAACTCCTCGACAAGGGACTCGTTATGAGGATAAGTGAATGATGTTTAATATCTCTATCGTATCCGGTGCCATTCTGTGAGCTTTTTTAAACAGATTCCATTTTGGGAGAATCGCAAAAGGGTTTCCGAGTTGAAAGCTTTCAAAGAACTTGTGCAAGCCTATTCGCAAAACATTACTTACGATGATTTTTTGCTTGGCATTTCAGAAAATAATAAGGCAAAAGAAATAAGATCTAAAATCAACTCTATGTTAGACAAAGCACACCAAGATATTCTGTTAGCGAGAATCAATCCCACCCTCCGTTATTCGCCTCCCCCGTCTATTGGCGGTCTGTCTGCCGATATCGATTTAGTAATAAATATTTTTCATTTGCATCGTTTCGAAATTAGTTTCGAACATTTGTTGGATTACATCGAAAGAGCCATAGGAATCTATGAGGATGATCGGTTCAAATCTCTTTTTAGAACACTCAGCCCCTTTTATTGGTTAGACGTTCTCTTTCGATACATTGCAAAACTACCATTTGAAATAATGGGCGAAATTGGTTTTGATCAATCGAAAATCGAAGCTACTCCGTTAGGAAAAATTATAAAAGGCATTTTATACTTAATTCAAGTGGCAGCCGCTTTTTTGGTTCTCTTAGAAAAACTTGGATACCTTGAATCATTTAAACAATTTTTGAAATTAATCTGATCAGCAAAAAACAAAAAACTGGAGACGTTACTATGGGTGCTAGGTTGAAATGCTGTAGCATGACACTGCTAGTAACGCCTCCTATAGTCCCTATTGGACTCACTCCCTTAACTGTACAACTTGAAATGAAAAAGCAAAAATAGGGATCGGAGCGATATGCGCGGTAGTTATTCATATCCATATAAAGAAGTTGATTGGGATGACATCATTCGACTCAAACAAATCATTGAAGAAGATACGAAACATTCTTTTAGGCCCGCTGAACTCCGCCCATTTCGGAAGAATCCTGCATTTCAAGATGCGTTCGGACCAACGCCTTCTAAGTTTGAGGTCCTATTTAAGAAGCATCAGGGACAGATTCGTAAATTCGGCTTCGAATTATCAAGAATCGTTGGTCCGAATAAGAACGTTAATCGCGTTATACTTACTTTTCGAATAAAAGAGAATATCGATCAGAAATCCCCGAATGATAGATACCCGAGTATAAAACTTCTTAACTATGAAGCAGAAGATCGTGATTTTGAAAACGTAAGACTAGCTGTGGAAAAAGCGTTTACACTTAAATTGCCGCCAGACCGTAAAAAAGTTTTAGATGTAAATAGTTGTTGGAAAGAAATTGAAACAGCCTTTGATTTAAGCAAACGTAATTTTGGTAAAAAAATAGCATTTATCAAAGATGACTTTAAACGAAATATTATTTTTAGAGATGTCGAACAAGCGTATTTATTAGCCGAGATGGGATTCAATAAACCAGCTGTAACATTGGCTGGAAGCGTAATCGAAGAACTTTTGAGGCTTTATTTAGAGTCTAAAAAAATTGTACCGGTAAAGAACGATTTTGATGGGTATATCAAGACGTGTGAAAATAAAAGGCTCCTAAAATCTGCAATTCATCGACTGACAGAGTCGGTTCGTCAATTTCGAAATTTTGTTCATTTAGAAAAAGAAATTTCAACAAGGCACACAATTTCTAAAGCTACTGCAAAAGGTGCAGTCGCTTCAATTTTCACAATTGCTAATGACTTGGAATAAGTTTAGTTTTTAGGAAAACCAGACGCCATCCGACTGGGAAAGGTTAGAACTGTATGAAATGTGTCCCCAGGAGAACCGGTACCGATACATTAATAAAATTAATTTGGGGAACGAATGAAATTTAAGAAACCCGTTGTAGTAATTTTTGGTGCTGGTGCAACCAAAGGCGGAATGGAAGGGGAGGGAAAGTCTTTTCCACTGCCGCCGACAGACATCGATTTTTTTCACGTTTCCAATCAATTAAGGGTATGGGAAAAAGGAACTGTTTATTTTGCTAGAAACGTTTTGCGTTCTGTCAGAAACCTTTATGATAAAACCAGCGGGGTAGGACTTGAATACTATTATCGGGACATTGAAACGCGCCAAGAAATAGTAACTTTTGCACCTCCGCGCCATAATCCTAAAAATTGGTCGATCCCAATTGCAGATCTTAAAGAACTTATCCGTCGGGTTTTTATTCATACCACGTGTTTGTTAGATGACAATATGCGCTACTGCCTGATAAAGTCCAAAATCCATTCAGAAATATTGGACCGTCTCGAAAAAGGCGATGCCATCGTTACATTTAATTATGACCTTCTCATAGAACAATCATTTAGCAGTAACTTTAATTGGCATCCGTCTGATGGTTATGGCATAAAAATTGAGATTGGCACGGAAGCGTCTAATATTTGGAAGGATAGGGAAAAGAAAGAAAGTAAGTGCTTATTATTAAAACTGCACGGGAGTATAAATTGGGCAAAGAAAAAGGACAAAATTACATTAAAAGATCGTCCATATAGAGTAAAGGGAAGAGAGAGGGCAAATGTTGCAATATGCCCCCCTAGCTGGCGCAAACCTGTAGACGAAGAACCATACAAGTTATTGTGGAAGCAAGCGCGCAATCATTTAGAGCGAGCTAAGACTTTAATAATTCTTGGGTACTCTCTACCAGAGACCGATTTCTTGGCTCAATCGTTTCTAAAAGAAATTGTTGAAACCAAGCGAAAACCCGATAAATACGAGAAAGTTTGCAGGTTAGAGCAGTTACGTCTAGTTGATCTAGATTCAGAAGTCAGGAAGAAATTTATCCAATTACTCAATCCGGCAATGGATTATAAAACTCATATTTTTGAGTATTCTAGTTTGAAACAATTTTATGAATCATTATCTAAACCCGAGGCTATGCCGAAGCCTACCCCGTTGGCGAAAAAATAATATAATCTAAATCAGTAGCAAATACCCAAGGCACCGAGTACCAAAGGGATAGGTTACAGCTGACGGAATAAAAAAGTGACACGTACTCAGGCCGTGTCCGTCACCTAAAAGCCCAATGACAAAAAATCTAAAGCGTTTCTTAGAGCCCGCTCCTCATCCGGCGTCCGCGTCGGCCGCTCTTCTTCTCGTTCGCCTGATTGCCGGATCGGCGTTTGTCATTCATGGGTGGGGGAAAATACAGACCCCCTTCAGTTGGATGCCGCCCGAGGCCCCGGTTCATATTCCTGGTTTTTTTCAGTTTTTGGCGTCCCTCTCGGAATTCGGCGGGGGAATCGCATGGATCCTCGGGCTCTTGACGCCGATCGCCTCCTTCGGAATCGGCTTCACGATGACGGTCGCCGTCCACATGCACCTGATCGTGCGGCATGATCCCTTCGTGAATCTGACGGGAGGATTGTCCTACGAACCCGCCCTGGTCTATTGGGGGATTGCCATCCTCATGCTGGCGCTCGGGCCCGGAAAGTTTTCTCTGGACGCGAAGGTGTTTGGTGAGCGTAAATAAAAGGGGAAAATAGGAAGCGTTACTACAAGTAACGCTTCCTTAACTCCTACAGCTTCTTCAAGAATTCTTCGGGCGCGAGGTTGAGATCGTTCAGAATTCCCCGGAGAAGGCCACGCTTTAAGTCCTTGCCGGGATGGATAGGAATAGTGACTCTTTTCTGGCTAACGGGATGTTTGTAGGTGGCGTGACTTCCCTTTTGATGAACCAGAACGAATCCATCTTTTTGGAGGACTCGGACAAGGTCCTTGGCTTTTAAGGTGGGAAGCCGTTCTGACACTTAATTACGTAGTGATGGAAACTTCAACAGAACCCACAAATTCTTCGGGTTCCTGCCGGGGGCGGGGGCCTTCTTTGACAAGACTTTCAAGGTGACATTGAATGGCTT